>ENA-UOTZ01000532-UOTZ01000532.1-compost-metagenome-genome-assembly--contig:-NODE-532-length-31689-cov-49.641086_pt1 | contig 31689 bp, 29 predicted proteins | sample MGYA00238144_ERZ746983 | MGnify/ENA primary metagenome ERZ746983 (study PRJEB28759, sample SAMN06268863) | compost metagenome | isolation source: single cell | place: USA: California, Emeryville, Joint...
TTTTTTTTTCCTGACAAGCCAACTGGGAGGAGTTTTTGTTCTAAAATCATTTTTAAAAACAAAATAAGTTCTAAACAAAACTGAAATTCGAATATAAGATAAAAATGCGAGTGAGTATGTATTTGCTATGTATGAGATACTTCATTAATAAACGCTAATAAGTTCGGTATTTGTGATCAAACTATTTCAGATTATCAATAAAGTGCTGAAAAGATTGAAATGAAAACGTACAAACCAAAAAGTATTTTATCATTGAAAACATCCAATGTCTAGAAATTCTTTAAAAATCCTATTTGAGCGTGGCTTGTTGGAGTCCAGCTCAGTGAGATAACTCAACTAATCTAAAGCTTGAGAAGAGAAATATCCTTTAGAATTTCTGCGCTTGTGTCTCTATAAACCAGCGTTCTCCATAGATGTTATGAACGAATTTTCTTCCATGGGAAGCTTCGAATTCCTTAACATGTTATATAGAGCAGAAATCTTTTAAAAATTACCTTGAAACTGCAGAAATATCGTGATAAGTTGGTTCCAAACCTATTTGCTCTCTTGATTTGTTCTCTTTAGCAAGAGCAATGTTCTGAGTTTTCAACTAAAACGAAATACAATCAATGATAGTTTGCTCTCTAAACCTTAAAGATTTACATGCAGTTTTTCCAGATTCTTGTGTTGTTGGTTTAGTGGTTTTAACTCTTGGAGGATTCTTTCTTCGTTTTGTTTTGTCTGAGTGCTGCCTGATTCGAGCAGCATTGATGGACTCATTTTCTTTGGATTATTCTGGGAGCTACGATCCTTTGCCTCTCCACTAAGAGCCACGGAGTCATGCGTGCTTTGGGCTTCCCTCAGCTTTTCAATGACAAAATGCAAGCCTTGCTTCTCTAATTCGAGATGAGCGCATTTAGCTTTCAGTTCTGCAATCTGCTCTGATAGTATATTCGTTTCCTGATTCTTTCCCTTAGCCTATATTATTGCATTTGATTAGAGGGGACAAATATTTTAAATCAAGTACATATTGTTGTTCTTGCTGAATAATTTGTTGTTGATAGCTGGCAAGCTGATTATTTAAACGATCCACTTCGTTTTCTAATTCTGCTTGACTATTGGTAGCATGCAGATGTGAGAAAAAATAAGGCAAATTAAAGAGCTTTACTTATTGGAAAGAATATTAATCTCTTGTTCGAGTCTCGATTTTTCTTGAGCAAGACAGTTATTTTTGGCTTGCGCCTCAACTAAATGAGACTTCAACTCTGATCTTCCATTAACCAAAACGTTAAGAATTTCTCTCAAAGGCAGTGTTATTTGGTCTTCTTCTACACATACCTGAGAAATTTGAACGTCATTTGATTCTTCTGATGTAGCAATGGATTGCAAATATTTTGCTAATTCGAGAACAGAGCGTTTCACACTCTCTAGTTGTTTTGATAGCTTTTCTCTCTCTGCTTGCGCGTTGATAATAATAGTTTCCTTATCACAAAGCTGCTTTGTGAGATTTCTGATAGTTTCATTCTGAGTCTTGAGCTCAATTTGCACCTGTTCTCTCTCCATCTGAATAGTCTGGTGTTCTTTTTCCAAATCCTCTAACTTTTGGTTCAATTCAGTTATTTGTTTTGTAAAGCATTCCCTTTCCATTTCGGTTCTCTTTTCCTCAGCTCCTTCTATCGCTTTGTTCAAACGTTCATTCTCTTGTCTTTGGTCATTCAGGTCCGCCTCTTGAGCTATGAACTTGTCCTTGAGCTCTCTTAACTGCTCTTGCAAACTATCTCTCTGCTCCTCCAATGCAGCCTGCTCTTCAGATTGCTTCTTGATTTCATTTTTCAGCTCTGATAATCTTTCATACAGAACTCTAGTTTCTTCGACTTTAGCTGATTGTTCGCGCTCTAATTTTATTTTGTAGTCTTCAATTATGCTCTTTAATCGACTGGTTTCATTAGCAAACGAGCTAGACATTTGATTTTCTTGGCCTTGGAGTTCAAATTTCGAAATTTCTTTCCGAGATTTCTTCCAATCCGTTTCTATAGTATCCTTCTCTGGGATACTATTCAATTCATTTCTCTCAACCGCTAGATGCTGCTTTAGCCCACTCTTCTTTTCTAATTCTTCCTGTTCCTTGACTACAGTCTCGTATTTACCTTGCAAAGTAGCATATTCCCTAGTGATTTTTGCATTTTCTGTCGCAAGAATCTTCAGCTTTCCTTCCATCTCAACGCTAATTTCCGTTATTTCTTTCAGGTCACTAACGAGCTTCCTCATCTTAGAGTCAGAATCACAGGTACATGGAGCATCTTCACGATATTTTGTTTGTAGTTCGTAGATTTGTTTTTGTTTCAGTCCTAGCTCGATTTCTTTCTCTCGTGATTCTTGCTTGGTTCGCTCAAGTTCTTTCGATAAATCTTCCATATAATCCAACAGAGAATCCTTCTCTGTGAGCAGTTTCTTGTTTTCTTCTTCGAATCCTGAGATCGTAACCAACAATTTATCGAGATTTTCATTCGTTTTTTCAATCACCCTGCTCTGCTCTTTCAGACTGGCGTTTAGTTGCTCGTTCTCATATTTCAACTTTTCGAGTTGTTGACTCAGCTGACTGACCTTATTCTCAGCCAACGCTCTGTCTTGCTTATGCTGATCAACGATATTCTGGATTTTGCTGAGTTCGAGGTAGAGCTGGATCTCATTGTCCTGCAAGTTGCCTTTGGCTGAAGATAGAACGCTCAACAACCCCGAATCATGCAGTTTTGTGGTTAAAGCCTGCTTCAACATGTTTATATACTCATGTTGCTCCTCTCTTCTCGCGATCTCGCTCTTAAGAGAGCTTTCTAAGAGTGCGATAGTATCCCTAAGCTGTTCGATATCAGCTGGTCGGCCGGACATCTGATCCTGAGTCGGATGGGAGAAATTGTTTTGTTTCGTAGGTATCGTGAAGTTTGGTTGTGGAGAGCCGTAGCAATCAAACTTTTGGTAATGAGAACCGAGATGAGACTAAAATATTTAGAGATTTGCTTTTATTATGAGCTAGGTTACGTTGAATTGGTCCTTTCTGCTCGCATTAAGCAGAAAATTGGGGTCAGGCTTGCGATCAATGCTCCTTCGTGGAATTTCTGACATGCGTTCTTTGCTTCTTGAAGCCAGCCTTCTCTTTAAACAGAGTCAGAAGGAGAGTCAATTGCAAAAGGAATTTACATCTGAAGCAGCTGTGTATCTGGGCTCGTAATAGTCACGCTCTGCCATTTTAATCACGTTTAATTTTATTCGAAATCCAACAGATAATCAAATCCGCTAACAACTAGTTATTGGAATTTATTGATGATTAAAATCCGCGTATTAGAGACCAATTTCAGAAAAGAAAGAATTGTTAAATGACTTCTTGGTGATTATTATGTGCAATTTTTGGTGGCGCCGATCTCTCCGCAGTGTAATCAAGAATAATTCCCTTAGATGACAATTAAGGCAGGCAATTGATACGTAAATTACAATCAAAAATGAGCATCAATGTGGTTGTCAGATAAAAATGAATTACAAAAACTGTAAAATCGAAACTAGTCAAATGAACTAAAGAATATTGAGGAAACCAAAAATTCCTGTTTAAGCGGAAAAAACAGATAACAAAAAATTTCTCAAACAAAAAAATAAAACAGCCAAAATTTCATGAGAAAAGCTGCTTTCACCAATGCGAATTTAACGCATCACATAACTCCTTAAAGTTCGCCTCTTCTTCTTCGTCATTTTTTATAAATTGAGTTTGTTTAATGACTTGCTCATTGATTTGCTGCGCCTTGTATTTCGCACCTTGCAGTTTTTCGATTGTTTTGAACTGCTTATTATATAAACTGTTCTCTCTGCTGATCTCATCTCGGCTTTGCCGTTTTTCTTGAATATTCCACGATATTCTCTTATCGTCATCTATGTGTCCAGATTCTTGGTGCGTATTATGCGAACTGACGCTCGTACTATAATTAATGCGTCCTCCTTTGGTAGCTGAGTCCGAAATCGAGCTCCTTTTACTTTGATTTTTATTGTTATTGGTGTCGTTTACAACCTGCGGTGATTCAAACCCTTCCAATCCAGGCAAATCGACATAGAAATGACCTCCAGGCACGATTTTTCCATCACTTTGCAGAGTATTAAGCTTTTCGCTGCTTTTATTATTTGATGCTGGATGCTGGATGACCTGTTGGAACTCTCTCAAATTTCCTGCACGAGACGGAGCTCTCACCATGTCCGCAGACGGCAATCGACCTGTGCTGCGCTGATAACTGGATTGAGTTAAAGGACGTTTAGTTATAAACTTTTTGAGTAGTTTTTGCTGAGAGTCAGGGTCATATTGCGCATTGGATTCTCCTGGTTGCAATCGTGATACTCGAATTGGCTGCTGGTTGCTGATGATAGTGGTAAACCTCCTGAGATCTTTGCGATTTGGCTGGAAAAACTTCTCCATTCTGATAACATTGGGTTCATGATGAGTCTGCTGAGGATCTCTATCAGGCTTATCTCTTGCATTTATTTGCAGCTGCAACATAGTGTAAGTGATTTATAAGAATGAGTGGGATACCACGCCAGCAAGTATGTCAGATTCGATCTGCTTTTTTAACTTGAAGTTTGTGAATGAAAGGCGAAAGATTTTCTGAATTTTGTTTTGATTGGAGTCAGATTTAACAACTTTAAGGCTTGAAGAACGACTGAGCTATAAATTAAACAGTTAGGGAGGTGTAAGTTAGTAGTTGGGCCTACTGGTCGTGCTTCCATTTCCATTTTGCGGATATAGGGTTGCATTTGGTTGCCTTGCGGTGACACTTTTTATCTGTGATGAATCCTAACTAAATACTTTATAATATAAATGCATTAAAATACCAGCCAACAATCTCCAACAACCTCAAGAAAGAATGCATGAACCCACACTCCGAAAATTGTTTGATCGATCTCCGGCCTCGACATTCATTCTTTTCGGTCAAAAGAAAGTGTCTGATAATACTACTATGAGCTAATTCTTCGCTACATTTCTTGGATTAAGAATATCGTAGTAATGATGTTTTTGCTGGTTGATTAGAGCGATCAAAAATATTAATTCTTTAAGCTTCTTGTCTCATGAACCTATAGTTTCAAGCAATAATGGTCTTAAGATTGTTTATTCCAATTGATGCGAGCTGCGAGAGAGGTAGAAGGAAAAAGACACTATTTGTAGTTAACTTATTGTCGTCATTGAAGAATTCTATTTCCGGCCATCATCTGAGAGTTAAAAGTGAGAATTATTCAAATTTATAGAAAGACTGTTTGGTTTGGCTCATAATCCTTGGAATTGTCAATATAACGCTTTATCTATTAAATAAAGCTCAATTGCATATCATAAATCTTAATGATTTAATGCAAAAGAAAACGGAGATAAGGGAAATCACGTTTGAAGCAGCTGAAATCGAGGTAACCTTAGTGAAGATGATCAAAACTATATTCGCGTTACCTCTAGACTTGTTTAGGCATCTTAAACAAGCCATTCGATGAGCGCAATAAAGACGAAACTAGTGCGCTACTTTCAATCTTGCATAAATTTGAGTTTTTTAGCAAAATGCCCTACAAATACGCCGAAATCAAGGAACAAGAGACTCATCTTTTAATGGAGAAATGTTCGAAATACATGACTCCGATCTCCTTTAATTCCCAGGAGCTCCTAACCGAAAGAGGTACAGTTTGATTCTAAAATATCTCCTCACTCAGTCACAGGGAAGAAAATCGAATATATATACATCATATTGAAAGGAAAACTAGGCTTGTTTGCCAAAAAAACTCCTCAGGAAATTCAAAACGAACTTGAAAAGTGGAGAAAAACTCAACATGCAACCACAACAGAAGAAAACTTTATTGAGGAAGGCCAACCAAAGCAAAAACATCTGAAAGTGACGTTCAGCACGCTTAAAAAGCTGAGTACGCTTAACAAGCTGAATGTGCATTCGCTGGGCTCCCTCGCAAAAGAAAACGCAGGAAAATTTCATGTAAAGGGCAATATTTACACGATAAAAGAAGTAGATGAAGTCCGTCCAGGCTTCCACATCTTTGAAGGTTCTATCAGCGCATCATCACAAATCAGCGAGCACACTATCTTGGCAAAAGAGCCCTCAGTGGTGATCGCAATAAGCGTATCTGATTATCAAAAGGCCGTTCAAGAGGTCAAAACTCTCTATAAAAACAGATACAAACTACTTCAGAAAAGCTTCTTGACTTCGGATGAGGTGCCTTTGAATAAAATCGCGATGTATTTTGTGGAACACACATATGGGTGCAATGAAACGATATTCAATGAAGGCGACAAAGGCGAGAAGTTGTATTGCGTGGCTTCAGGAGAAATACATGTAGCTTTCCAAAACTGCTTTTTTATTCTTATAACAAACGCGTTTTAGTTATTACAAAGTAGAACGAAACGTGATACTGTCGCTCGAGCAGCCTCTTATTTATATGGATATACAAACCTGATTGATACAATACTCCTAGGAGATTTCTTCGGAGATGAGTGGTTTTATGAGGAAAAGGAGCGGCGGTATACCGCAATGGCTAAATATGAAGGGACTGTTGTGTTAAGCTTAGACCCCGCGGTAAGAATACTATTTATGTTTGATATTGTGTTAACTTTTGTTCGTTTGATTAGTTACTGGCGAGACTCTGTTCGCATCATCCTGAAATGGGGAAAAGACTACGAAATCTGCTGGCAATGAGAAGAGAAGTGAGAAGAAAGAAAGTTGACCCATTAGATAAAAAGCGTGCAAGGGACTATTATGTCAATCTGGCTGAATTTAAAAGCGTCCTTAGGAGAAATCCTAGCTCTCCTAATCTTGCAAAACATTCAGACAATCTGAAACTGTCTCTAACCTCGCCAAAAAAGAAATTAGAAAACATGCCCGACGTCTCACCAAAAATAGCTAATATGCAGGGCTCAGAAACTATTCAAAAACTAGAAAAACTTCAATTTACTCCAACGAACCTTTCGACACCTCGGGATTCGTCGCCCTATTGTACAACCATTGACAACATTTTGAGTCCCAATTCTAAATTCTCCAAGCCAGCCTTTAAATTCAATCCGCCTTTTAGTACACATACCAGAAAATTACATACTCGAACAGGCAGCTTAGACCCTGAAGCTTTCAAACACTCCAAGCAGTCCTTAGATTTTATTGGATCTTCACCCAAAGATCCAATTAAAAAAATAAAGTATTCCTCTCTATCAGGAAACAACAAAGTAACCTCGAGAGCTAATATGGATTCAAACCAGAAAACCGAAAATGTTTTCAATTTCACTGAGGCTGCAGGTAGTGAGGCTGTCATCGAAAAGCAGTGGCCATTGAGTGTCAAAGAGCAGGTGGATACGCTCGCAAGCATTTCTAATCAGCTTGCGCAGTTGTCCACAATGATAAGGATTCAAAGGCATCACATGGAAACAATCCATGGAACATCACATTTAGTGTCACATAAGCCGACGAGATCTGTACATATTCGATCCACCCTTCCAAAATATTGGGCTGATGATGAGAGTAGTCCTGCAAATAGCTAAATCAATGTCATTTATTTATAAAATAATATTATACACCTTGATTGTTTCTGAAAATCATTAATTTACAAATTTTTTCAAACAGTTTTATATTGAATTTTCTGTTTAACAGCTGATATATCTTGTATCAAAAAGCTTTATGTTATACATAGCAACCCAATCAGGGGATATATTGCAGATAGGTAATATTATGTCTAACTGAGTGAATAAACATTTCGTTTGGATTTTATGATTTAGTCTCTGATTTCTCTCAACAGAATTTATAGACGTATGTATAGCGATGATTAATTTTACACTCATAAAGACACAAAAAGAGGCTTTTACAACTCCTCACAGCTCAGTTGGAGCATTCATTATGGTCAAATAGTTGTTTGTTTCAATTTTAGTCAAAACTTGCGCTTATTTCAGCTCCTTAAGAGCAGCAATAGCGTTGTTTAACTCAGGAATATTAAACTTTGTGAAATCTTCCTCCAGTCTGCCCATCAGAGGCTCTATATCGCTTCTGTATTTTCTCGCAACTTGCACGAATCGCTCGTAGGTCATTTGGTACTTGAATTTATCTTTGGTATGGTACTCCGAAATCACTCTATGGAATTTCTATGATAAAATGTTTTTCAGAAAGTCAATCAGATTGGTTAGATTTACCTTGAATACGAGGTCGAACATCGACTGGACCTCTTCAGTAGCATCTTCAAGCCTCATCTGAAGCTTAGCTATCTCGTCAGTCAAATTATGTATTTTAGCCTATTTAAAATGATAAATTTCGCCTTCAAACCTGTTGCTACCTTTCTCAGCTCTGTCTTAGCATTATCAGCGCGGCTCAGGACTTTTGCGATGGTATTGAACAAGATTTCCCAGTATTTCTTGCAGTAATCAGACTGTTCAACTCCTCTTTCGATTTCCAAAAACACCCAATTGATAACCATTCCGTAATTGAGCAGTTTATAGGAAAGTAGCGCGTCTATCAGAGTAATTTGATGGAATTGAGAGCTTTCCCAGCATCGTTTAATTGAGTCCAGCATTACATACTGATCACTATCTTTTTTGAAGAGATGTTGCAAGAAAGCGAGGTAACGCTCGATCAAAGTATGAAAATGACTCAACGCTTTCCTATTATCAATTAATTCAGTTTAATGCGCAAACAGAAAGTTTTACGATCCTCTTTGCAGAAGGGAGTCAAAAAAGATTTCACCAAGCACTTCACCTGTAAAGAAATGATTATTTTAGCGAATTGGCGTTGAAGTTGGTTTACCAGATGCTTCAAGGTTGCTAGTATCACTCTGGACGAACTTAATCATCTCCTCAGAGGAAGCTTTCAGGTTAAGTTTGTCTTTGATGATCTCAGCATCAGAGAAATTGGCTTCCTTTGGGTTATCATATCTATTGATTGTGTCAGCGTTAGTTATGTGTCTCGTGTTATATTGATCACTTGTAAAAAACTGTAGACTCAGGGGGAAGTAGCTCGTGTAACTCAGCTGGGATGGCTTCGGCAATACGACCGCGGAAAGCTAAATTTACTAATTTTGTCAGCAGTGACTTGACAAAAACTTTTTTCATTTGATCGTCATCGAAATCTTTAACTTGGACCCTGTCGCAGGTTGATTAATTCAGTTGTTGTATTGGCAGCAGAAGTTGATTTACCATTGAGCCCAGTCCCATTCATACTTGTAATTAGCAATATAGTGAGAAAGCCACAAGGCGAATCTATCAACGAGCTCGATATCGAAGTTCTCAATTCCTTCATATAACACGGAAACAGCTTGCTTGATCTAGAGAGATATGCTGAGGTTATTTTCACTGTGTACTATATTATCCATACGGCAGAGTTAAACGTTGCATCTGTTCCCAATCCGATGAGAACGGAAGAATAGAAGATCAATTTGCTATCTGAGTTTGGAAGTCGGAAGGCCTCGCTGATGACGGCGTCAGCTATCAGATTTGGGCAGCGAAAATCGTTGTTTTGCATGAAGAGGATTTGCAGCAGCAATGCTTTGTTATAACGGAAAAGGCTTCGATAAAACAAGTTAGACTATCATAGAAATTGCCAATTCGCTTACAATACGTCATCGAGTATCCTTTCTCTCAGAATCAGGCGGTCTAATCGAGATTTTATCTCAGTTGCTAGCACATCCTCATCAAAGACTTGGAAGGCACAAAGGGATTGGTACACGCAATTTTCAACAACCTTTGCACAGGAAAAACGCGATTTATTCGAGAATTTTATGGCCTGTTTTACCTTGCTGTTGAAATAAAGTTTTTGACCTGAGCTCTTTTTGAGTTGAGTGATTGATGCAAGCTCTTCCTCGAATTCCTTATACGGTCTTGGGATGATTGTAATTGGTGCACGGCTATCAGATTCAATAAATTCAAGAATGGCATTCCAGAACTCTGACAATCGGTCCTAGCCACGAAAATACACATTTTTTTGCTGCTCATATATTTGAGGTAAATTACAATAGGTTTTCTGTCTTTGTAAGGGTTCATGACGGTAGCGTAAGAAACGTTGCGTTTATTCATGAGCGTCTTGATGAGCTGAATCAGGTTTTTGAATTCAATTTGACTCTTCTTCATCAATCCTTCAACCTTTGAAAGCAAATTCTTAGCAATTTTGCAACGAAGTGTCTTGCTACCACATAAGGAAGGACTGAGATTCCGAGATATAAGTAGTAATCGATTGAGGTACTGAGAGTCTTCTCAGCTTCATTGATGATCTCGAGCAAAATTTTGATGAAATTGAAGCTATTGATAACGCCCAAGTTCATAAGCTCTCCAGTCACCATAAGAAGAGATTTAGGAACCATAATATCTCCTGCACATGTAACGTTAAGCCAACCTGAGGTTATTTGGTGCTACCTCTATCCAAATGCTTTTGAAGATTTTCAAATAGCCTTTCAACGATGGTCTCACCGAGACTTGGATTCTTTGCACTGACTAAAGCAATGTACGTAGCGTAGACACCGGCTTTATGATTGATCAAACTTGCGCTGGGGTTTTTGTACATAAGACGCTGGAAATAATATGATCCTGTACCATTCTAAGGTGAGGTCGACGAGGTAGGCCTTATTGTCTTCTCCGCTCTCGGCAAATTTCAAAGCGACGCTATATAATTTTGAGATATCTCTCTTGAAATGTTCTTGTCCTTGATCTCCGACTCTGACGATGAGCTGCTTGATTCTGAAATGAGAGAATAAATGGAATTAGAGAAATGAATGCTTGCCTGTCTCTTTCGTTTTCGATTTTGGGGTGAGATTCAACCATTTTGGATTTACCAATACCCGCTAAATGATATTCAATTCAAAAGATTGAATAATTTCTATCAATCTATTGTGAATCTTCGCTTGGTTGAATTATTTATACTTGTCGCAACTTGAAAAAAATCGTTAATATCATTCTATTAACGTCTTATTCATCTTGTCACCGTATTATATCTCATTAGCCTCATACAGCTGTGCTGGAAAACAATTATTATGTATTATTATCCATCGAAATCTTTTCACCTCACGCAATAATTCGAGCCATGCTCCAGAAAAAAGACGAATGAGGAATACCTAGAAACTAATGAAATAGTGAAAGTAAATGGTTAGTCACAAGTAGCATGAATTCAAAAAGCAAACTTTGTTGTATTGTAAAATTTAGATCGATATTTAGGCGCGAAAGTCAAATCGCATATGAATTATTGAAGTCAAAGCAAGAGAAACAAAACTAATAAAGAGATTTCGATCAAGCTTCATAACATCTAGTGGCAGAAGTGGTGTCTTAATTTTTGGATCAAAGAATTTATTATTTGAAAAGCACTAGCTCAGCAAACCCAATAAGGGAATTTGCCTCTAATCTGCTTTTCAAAAGGCCGGTGCCTGAGAACACCAGCTTACTGAATATATCCTTTTACAACGCAAGTAACTACAAGTATTATCATACATACCATACCATGCCATACCATTACCTCAATATTTCAGAAAAGACATTTGATTTTAAAGATTTTTGTGGGATTTTGTGTTGGGGAGGGAGATTTTCATTACTCATCATTAGTATAGAGGAGTAACTAGCGAAGATTTACAAGCTATTCTGGGTTCATGTATTTTAAACTTCGAAACACAATTTTTCGCAAAAAGACCTCTTCGGTCCGCTACCTTGCTGCGAATAGCTCTGCACAAGTTCCTCTTAGAACTCGTCGAAAAGACCAAGACCGCCACCCATATCAACATCATCATCCTTTGGTTCTTCCTTAACTGGCTCTTTCTTAGTTTCTTTCTTGGCATCCTTCTTGTCTTCCTTTGGAGCTTCCTTCTTGGCTAAAAAGCGCAAAAATCAAATAAGCAAAGGGCGGCAGCAGAAAAGAGAGTATTTTTGAAAAAATAGGAAAGAAAGTGATATTAGGATTGATTGATGTAAAGTTAGCGTACCATCTCCTCCCTTGGCTGGGGCAGCACCACCGGCTCCACCGCCAACAGCGAAGAAAGTCTCGACTTTCTTGCCCTTAAGTGCGCGAACGAAGAATTTAGCGTAGGTGGCATCAACGGTGACTCCAGCTGACTTGGCAACGCTTTCCAACTTCTTTTCATCGAGAGCAACTCCGGCGTCGCTCAACAAAAGAGCAGCGTACACAGCACCGAGCTCTTGGACTTCGTGTTTTTGCAATTTAGCGACTTCAACGCTTGCCATTTTGTTTTTTTTACTCTGTTTGTCTAAAACAAGATTTATTAACTTTATCTCAGATATCCAATAAAGACTCTAAATCAAGTCCTCTTGTGGATTTCGCAAAACACCTACCTCGCTAATATTCCACAAAATTTGAAGAACTGCAACAGCCATAGAACATCTATGCTAATGCATTCTCCCTTCACGTTCCTTTGAATGATAGTGCTAGCTAATCCTACAAATCTGCGGAATATGTTTGCATTGTTGCCCGATTTGGAAACTATATCAATGTTATGATGAGGTGATTCAGGTGCGAGTTGAATTTTCGATATATTGTATGAATAGCTATTAGTGAGAGTCGTTAAAATCGATAATTACGATTGTAAGATTAATAGTGGAGCACAGATCACGAAAAAACGTGAACGTTCCGATCAGCTAAGGCTAAATCGAATGCAAAAATATACGAACTACCGCTATTTCTCTAAAGGAAAAATTATTGGAAAGCAATGTAAAAATAGCTAAAAAAAACAAAACCAATATTATTTGTTAGAGCCAATTTTAGCAGACTGTATATTCCTTGTGAAAGAACCTTGCTTTTTCATTCCTTGTTGAACGGCGGTTATTTTTGAATAATTCTTTTGAGATGTGGTATTTAACATCGAACTGTGAACATTATTCACGTCATAGCTCGTTCGCATTATAAGATTTTGTGATGCTTCCGTCAGGCTTTTCTCCGGCGTTTTCGTTCTGTTACGAGAACTTGAGAGCGGCTCTCGGCTACAAATTGGCGAATAAGCATATAACGAATGAAGATAAGCGGAGTACCTGTGGCCTTGAAGTCGCTTTGATAAATCGAGTTTCGATACGGGTTTCCGAAGAAACTGCTCCTGCGAGAAATCATATGACGTGTAGAAGGTACGGTCCCTCACTTTTTTCATCGGAGATGTACTATCTAGGGCTTTAGAGCTGTTCTTTTTCGAAAGCTTGGGCTTATTGCTCGAAGCGCTGTTGGTAGAATTACGTTCTGCTAGCTTTTCATTTGGATTTGTGAATGACACGAGTTTTTGAGTGTCTTTTGGAGTTTCATCCCTCTTCAAAGCGATTGTGGAATAACTTATATTAGAGTTTGAATAATTAGAATTTTTCGTAATATTCGCTTTCATGTTGGCTGCGTTGGTCCCGCTCAAGTTATGCGTGAGCGGCACTTTGCCGTTCAGTACTTCTTTTTGTGCTCGTTGATATAAACTATCCAAGGGATTCTTTTTGCCTGAGGAAGGATTCTGGCTTTTTCCTGATGAACTGAGTGGTCTTGTTTTTCCAGTACTATAAGTTTTAAAAGCTCCTTCTCTAGAGAACATCTCCTTCATGCTCATCTTTCCGGGGTTATATTGAGGCGTGATGGATTTATTTAAACTGTTGTTTTGGTTGTAAATTTGTTTGAGGCCTTCTGGCACAGAGGGTTCTGTCTCGAGATATCTCCTACTATTAAAGCTATCAGCACGAAATCATAAAAAAGCGGTTTCTTACGGATTGGATGCTGTTGTTGCTCTTGAATGTTTCTCAAGGAATGAAGTCGATTCGATTTTAGTTATTTTCGTCGGGTTTGGACTTCTTTTAACGCTCTTGTCTCTTCTTTCAGAGGATTTCACGTTTCTTTCAGGCACTTTGGGTCTCTCATTCTGGAAATAATTATCTTTGAGAATTCCTTTCTGAGTGTCAATTGTTGACACCTGAGTGGTGAAATTGGTCAAAAGGTCCTGCTTTGCATTTTGATAACTCTGCGCTGTGTATGTACGTCCTCCTTCAAGTCCACTGATCCCTTCATTATGAGTTTTTGCAACATAAGCAGATTCTTGCGTTTCAATTCGCTTTACATACGTATTTGTCGAATTATGGCTAAACATCGGGTTTGATTCCAAAAGTTTGATAAGTTTTTGATAAGTTGAGGAGCTTTTATCCCGAATCCTCACTTCGATAGGGATATCTGAATCGCTCTCATCGGTGAACCTTGGCTCAGAGAAATCATCGGAGAAATCTTCGTTTGGTTCGGTGCGTAGAATCTGCGCGCTGCTTACAAACGCTTTAGGGTTCTGTTCAGGCTTTTTTATATAAGTTTGCTTTTGATTTTGGGATGCAAGATCGTAGACAAGGACATCCTGCAAAGAGTCGAGCGAACTGTCATTTTCTGAAGCTGATTCCTCTGTTTTGAGCCTCTTGAAAGGAAAGACATATTCTTTGTTCGAGATTGATTTTTGGTAGCGTCTTTCGATTTCGACTCTGAAATCCTGGGCCTCTTCTTTGTTGTTGTGTTCAGGACGCAGATAGTTATCTTGCAACGAAAATTCATGTTTTTTGACTGGTTCTTTGTGAGTATGTTGAAGTTTTTTAAGAAGCTTATTCTGAGGTGGGCTCTGACTCTGATTGATTCTTCCCTGCTGATGAGTGGCTTTAGCTGATCGAATATTGTCTCGTCCAATTTTTTTCATTTCGCGATAAGTTTTTATTAAATCCTGTTTTATACTGCACAGCCTCATTAACAAAAAGCCATGAAAATTGTTGAAGAAGGCTTTTTGTCTTCGTTTTACTTTTTTGAGAGGATTCGAAGCAAGTTTGACTATTCTTAACTAAGAAACATAACCCTTTTTGCAAAGCAACACTAGTCGCAACAAGATAAGCAGTTATGATGGACAATGTGAAAAAGTGATAGTTGTTAACTGCATTTTTGTACCATCAGCTTGATTTATTTGACAATCAGTAAGTTACATTCCTTTTCATGAAAAGGATTCAATGATTTCAATAGACTGATCTTTGCTCGAAATGAAATGAAATGAAATTTTAGCTGGAGGACACAAATGAAACGACTGAGATGAGATTATTTGGACTCTAAGATCTAATCATTTTAAACAAAAGAGGAAGAGGAGCTCAAGCTGTGCAGGCTTTAAATTTAGAAAGTGAAAATTGCGTTAACTGACAACGATGTGCAAGGAGATACTTGAACTAGTAATTATTTTTTACTAAAATTTACCGGTAATTACCGAATTGGCATATAAAAAATTGGACTTTAAATACTCCAAAATCATTTAATAGAAGATGTACTTAGAAGCATTGAATTAAAAGCTCAATGAACCACAAACAAACATCCATTTTGCTCACCCAATTTCAGATATTCAATGACCTGCAAACTCTTATTTTAGGTAACTATATGTTTTTGTGATAGTTTTTATGCCGATAATCACTTCATTAAAATCTATAAATAAGCAAGACATTCTCTCGAGCTGCGAAAGGACAGTTAATTCGGTTGAAATCAAATTTCTCTAATTCACAATATCTGAAACACTGTACAATAAATCTTAGTTGTATTGTCTGAATTCAATAAATTTTGCTGCTATTTTTCAAAGCACATTAATTCTCAACTTCTAGGGGATTACATCATGGTAGAAAAGCAAGAGAAATGCAAGGCAGTCGGTGACTATTGCTATCCTTTAGAAGGAACGCCAATAGGCAAAGGGGCCTTCGCAACCGTTTACAAAGGTTCCCACGTAGACGATCCGAAAGATGTAGTTGCAATCAAAGTAATAAATGCACAAACTATACAAGAATACAAAGACTTTGCTGAACTCTTCGATCGCGAAACAGAGATACTTTTGAAAGTGAAAGGACCCCACATCGTAGAAGTGAAAAAAATCTTAAAAACTGGCAGTGGAAATTTGTACATAGTCACTGCTTTCTGCGAAGGAGGTTCTCTTGAACAGAAACTTACTCGAGAAGGAAAGCTCCCAGAGTCCGAAGCTTTAAAAATTGTGAAAGGAGTATGTGAAGCATTTATAGAGATCGAAAGCTTAAACTTAAAAAACGAAAAAGGAGAGAAAATGATGGTAATGCATCGAGATATCAAACCAGGCAATATTCTCTTTCAAAATGGGGTGATAAAATTAGCTGATTTTGGATTCGCGAAGCTGATTGAGGTAGGGAAGAAGAATATAAAAACGAATCATACACACCTTGGGAGTCCGAGCTACATGAGCCCGCAAATATTGGAGCAAGTTGAGTATTCTGGTAAGTGCGACATTTGGTCCCTTGGAATTATGCTTTTTGAAATGGTAATGGGAAAACTACCATGGCCTTCTTGTTCGATATATGAGTTGCTGCAAAATATGAAGGGGAATTCGTTGAATATTTCCCAAAGTGTGTCGAAAGAGTGTCGAGACTTGATAGAAAAAATGTTAAAATTCGAGGAGTCAGTACGGATAGATTGGAAAGGAATTTTGGAGCATCCAGCGATCACAGGAAAAAAACTTTTACCGGAGGAAACGATGAAGGTTTCTGATCCTAAAAGCAAAATAAAGATTCTTTCCAGTACGAGCCTAGTGAAACCTATGAAAATTAGTCAAGCGGATGAAACAAGCGAAGAAGTAAAGAAAGAGAACAAGATACCAGCAGAAGTAAAAACATCACAAAGAAACTCCAGTGGAATACAAATTCTCTCGATATCGAAGAGTAATGCTAGTGACACAATACCCCCACCACAAAAAAAATCTTCTAAAATTACATTTATTGAATGAGAAACTGTGCAGTAATGAGTGAATTATACAGTAATAATACCACATGAGAGTGGCTGACTATCACTGTGTTAATAATTTGTCTTTTTATACGATTTCTGTTGCGCTCACTTCTGGTTGGTTCCGCTAAATATCTATTTATTTGATGTATAAATGTCTGTGGTGCAACTTTGTTAGGCTTGAGCTCGTGATGCCCATTAAAACTGAATTGCATAGATCCTTGTTTAACATTTTGGGTTTCAGCAATACAGAATCTCTCTTTCAACGTCTAGTTTTAAAACTCTCTACTGAGTTTTTATAGGTTAAATACAATTAACAAGAGAAAGGCTTGAAACTTATTTTGGCAGTTAAACCACTCCAAGAGGATATTTTTTTTCAAAAGGTGATTTGCGAACAATTTGTGCGAAAAAAACCGCTTAAAAGACGATAAGAGATTATTAAACCAGATAAACGTTGGTAAATAAAACCAGTAATTAACATACCTATCTTACTTAACTCTATAACCGCTTATGGCTGAAGATCCTTTCAGACTCTCATTGAGTTCCTTCAAAGACCTTGATGACAATCAATTTACTGTCCAACCAAGCGATATTCGAAATACCAGTTTGATTGCAGTTGTTGAAGGAATCAATATTTTTCAAGACAAGAGCAATTTTACTCTGCAACTAACCAATCGATCTCAGGCTTCCGCGCATGAAAGAGGACTTCAATACCTTGAAGCGAAGCCCAGTTATTTTAGATCTGTGCGCAATAATCCTCCGGACAATCTCCAAGAAAGAGATTTTATTCCTCCACAAAGACTTTCCCATGGCATCTCTCCACATTATCGACAAATTGCAGCAAAGGATGAAAGTAGAAAGAGCATATATGAGCTCCCTCGGCAAAATAAGGCACAATTTACTTCTACTGACTCCACTGAGGAAAATCAGATCATTTGTGATGCTACTAAGCTAAAATCTAAGAGGACGGCTAACAATTCAGTGAATAGAAACACGGAAACATATAGTTCAGTGCATAGACATACAGAAACGCAAGGCTCACAATACACATCTCTTCATGCCAGACCTTCAGTTAAATTGCAGAATCTTGATAACGAACATTTTCGGAAGAGCAATGGGGACCAAGCTCCTTTAGAAAGCACAACTCGGAATGAGGAAATGCGCGAAGCAGAAGAGTTTTTGAATGTAAGTGAATTAGCTTTTCTGTCATTAGCATGACATTTTATTTGGTTGTAGAACGTAGCAACTGCTCAGCCAAACAGCGTAATCTATTTGCCAAAAACTACTTTGAAGATTGGGACTTTGTTTGTCAATAAACCTTTGAAATTTGTTGGGAATCCAGAAGCAAGGCTTGAAATTAACGAAGCTATCATCATCGATCTGTCGAATTATCCTAGTGCTGATGAAAAAGTGTTATTTTCTGAATGCAATATTCATTTCAAATTCATGCGAAACGCAAACAAAACTAGTGCATTCCTGTCCACAAGAAGTATTAATTTATTTCTGTGCGTTTTTCCTTACCTTCCTTCTTTCTGCAAAGGAACCAAAGACTCTGAAGAAGTGGGTTGCTTTCAGAAGAAGCATGACTCAGCTACCTTCTCTGAGGCCCATGCCCACGACTCACTGTTTGAGGTGAGTTGCGTTGAGACTCATCATCACGAAACCCAAGGACTTTTCCCATTGTTTTCGATTGGCTCAGCGACGACAGTTGAATTGAGCGACTGCGAAATCCGCAGCATGAATTTTGAGAAAGAGCTTGGCTTTGACGTTCCTTATCTTAACGATATCGCATTTTTGCTTAAGCACTCAAAAAATTCTCAAGGGAGAGTCGGCTCTAACCTCATCCTTAATAATTGCCGCATAAGTAACTTCTTAACGGCTGTGCAAAATACGTTCATGTGCTCTTTGTCCATCGAAAAATGCAGCTTTATCGAAAATAGAGGCCATACGATCAACCTCTCGAATCCGGAAAGCTTTACTCTGAACGAGTGCATTATTGAAAAGTCCGGAAAGTCCTGCGTAAACATCAGATTTTCCAAGGAGGTCCCAACTCGCGCTCTTCGAAAAATCGCAATTGAGAAAAACGAGTTCATTAAGAGCAATTCCTATGGCGTAAGTATCTTTGGAGAGAACATGATTTACCAGGCTTGCCCAATATTGATTCATAGCAATTTAATGATCTCTCCCATGAAAGATGGCATCGGGATAAAAAATCTCAACATTCAGCAAATTTCTATTTTCAAAAATACTATCAATGGCAGCAATGCTAACGGAATATTCTTACAAAACATTATAAACGGAAAATGCGCGAATCAGATAGAACTCAGAGAAAACAAAATCGTCCGTTCCAGTTTGTATGGGCTAGCTCTAATCGATGCCGCTGTGGATTCTGATAGCGACGAGTTTATTGAGAATGATAAAGGTGGAGTCATCATCTCTGGCTCTGAGGAGATTAAAACTCTTGAAGAATATTGCCAATATAAAGCTTCACCATTAATGTGCAAATTCACTCAGGCTCAATTGAAAAAAAATAAAGACTCGGGTCTGATCATCGTAGGGTACTTAAAAGGGAATATTGTCTTGGAGTCATGCCAAATTCATGAGAATTTGAACGGTATTTACATCAGGTTGAAGCAACTCGCGAATTTTACAACGATGAAAGCTGGTTCAGCATCCCGAGTCGAGAGTTGCTCATTGGGCCATATTCTGCTTGATAAAACTAATGTTTTCCAAAATAAAGACAGCGGGATCTCTCTGAGAGCGATTCATGAGAAATTGCGTTTTAGAGAAACACTTATTCAAGAGAATCAGACTTATGCGATATTTTTAGCTGAAGAGCAGAATAAGAATTACCTCGTGCTTGAAAAAGGCAAATTTAAAAATTTCATCAATGGATTTGTCGGTGGAGAATGGGGCTTGGTGGACGGTCAAAGCGACAGAGTCTGCAAAGGCGCCAAATGCAACGTTTTCTAAGATGTCGATAGTAACATTATTGCAATCAACTTCTATTTGCCAATTAGAATTCCATTAGATTTCTTAGTATTAATTCAGATATTTTTTCATGAAATGTGTAAATTGTTGTATTCTTTGTTGTTTATTATGAAAATGAAAACATTTAACTCCATCTCCTGAAATTTTGATAGAGTGAGCTATAATGAACTGAATAAAATTCGAAACAATTTAAATATTTGATTGTTTTTTCGACTAAATTAATATTCGTTGTTTCATAATCACTTTCTGTCATAAAGATGTCAAAAGCAGGACGATCAATCAAAGACATGATCTCAAAAAACAGAATCTCAGCTGCTACTTCATTGAGCAATGTCAGTGATACTGGAGATCTCAAGTTCCCAAAGATAAAAAACCAGAAAGCAGACACATTTTTGATCACTGAGCAGCCCGAGACGTATAACTTTACGAAAACAAAGAAAGAAACACCGTCCATCATCAGCAAAGAGCTCATGGAAGGCTTAGATGACAATGAAAGAGTAAAGCAGAGAGTAGAGCAATGTCGCTAAAAATCTTCTGAATAGATGCTGTTGGATGAATTGGTCGCGAAGATAGAAGAGCAGCGCTTGGACATAGAGAAACGCAATCAAAATCTCTACGCAATTCAACGGAATTTTGAAAGTTTAAGCATACTGTGCAAAAACGAGAAGGCCCAGAATCTCGAAAACGCAAAAATAATCAATCAATTAAGAGAAGAGAACAATGATCTAACCACAAAGCATAGACAGGCGCAGCTTAGGTATATAGTGGTTGTGCTTTTCGACTTATAATTGCTAGGGTAAACGACCTGCTGGAGAGAATAAAAATACTTGAAAGGGACAGTGATAAAGCAAAGGATGCTGATAAGAAGGCTCTTAAAATGAAGGAGGAAATGCAGCAGCTTCGAGATCGAATCAGGGAGCTTGAGAAAATATTGGAAAAGAAGCGGGTGGAAATGGCGGAGCAAGAAGCTCGTTATAAAGAGTTGCTTAGCATAACTGAGAAGTATAAGTTGGCGCAGAATTCTCAAGGGAGTGAATTGAAGCAATTGGAAGAAGAAATCAACAAATTGAAAATGCAATGCGAAGGATTGAAGGTAATCATTTTTGGATGATTTGGCGAAATAGGTTAATTATACTTTTTAGCAACAAAACCAGCTATGTGAGCTGAGGATAGCAGAGGATGCCCAGAAAAAGGAGGAATACGAGCAGAAGATAAAAGAGCTAACCGCAAAGGCGCATAAGCTTCAGGCTCAGTACACTGATTCCAAAGAAAATTGCAAAGTAATTAATAACGAGATTGGAGATGATAAATTTGGTGCTATTTAGGCGCATATGGATTTGATTGACGCTTTAAAGAGAGAAAATACAGAATTGAAAGAGAAATTGGAGCGCTATGGGACAAGCCAAGATGTTAATGTCCTTCAGATGAAAATATATGAGCAGAAAATCGAGCAGTTAGAATCTGAGAAACGCGATTTAAACACTCAGCTAACTTCGAAAAATGTATTAGAACTGCTAGTAGTGATTGCTTAATTCATATACCAAGGGGCTTATTGAAAATTATGTTCGCGACATTGACGAGCTGAAGGACCAATTGCAGCTGGAGATCAATAAATATGCGAAATATCGAGACATTATAATGATGTATGAAGATTTCAAGAGCAAGAACCAAGGCGATTTTGTCATGATGAGTCAGCAGATTGCTCAGAAGTATGAGCAAGAACTGAATGAACTACGCGAAGAGCTCTCACAAAAGAAGAAGAAAATTCACGAGCTGATCGACGAGAAAGCGGCTATCGAAGTAGAACGTCGACAGCTTCAGGGCGAAGTCGCTCAGGCCAAGAAAGAGGTAATTTTTTCATCAATTTGTACTTTTTCAATAAGGTTTCAGAAGCGTGCGAGAAGAAGGAAAGCTTGCAAAGGGAGGTCGAGTCTTTGAATAGGGACCTCCAAGATAAGGTTAAAAAACTGAACAACGCTCTGAAAGACCTCGCTGATGAAACTGCCAAAACGAAGGAACTCGGCGATTTGAACACTGAACTTAAACGAGAGCTTGAAGACAAGAAAATCCAAATCCTTTCGCTCGAGAGTAAACTTGCGAACCGTGCAGTTGCAGAGAGGAACTCAGCTCTCAGCATCGACAAGCTTAACGAAGAGATCCGAATGCTAAAAAGTCAGATTGACAGTCAGCTCGGAAGCATGTCTCGTTTGGACGATAAAAGCAAGTAATACATTGTTCCCAATGGGACATCCTCATAATCAAATGCGGCTTTTACATAGGAAATTTGCCACTGAAAAAGATGCTTTGATCAAAGAGAATCTTGCATTGAAAGAAGAAATTCATAAACTGAAGAAGGATGGCTCTGACCTCCAGGGTGTGATTGAAGGGCTCCAGACTGACTTGAATGCAAGTGCTAAGGCGCTAGAAGAATTTAAACTGGTGGCAGCAAAAGATAAGAAGCAGTTAGAAGACCAAATTGCTCGTCTAAAGGAAGAGATGGCTAGTGGAGGAGACAAGCTAATGGAAGAATTAAATTTCAAGAAGGAAGAATTAAAATTCAAGGACAAAGAAATACAGAGACTCAACGAGGAGAATGATGGTCTACGCAGAGAGTTGACACATAAGGAGAGGGAATACGATAAGTTATATCAGCTCAATAAGGCCACATTGGATGAGAAGAAAGAGATTGAGAGCAGAGTCGACCATCTGAGAGGCCTCTGCACAAAGTATACTGAAGAACTAGACTGTAATATGTTACTTAAAGACACTCGCATTTAATATCAATGATAGCTAAAACAAAGCTTCTTGAGAAAAATTTCCAAGAAAACCTTAATCTTAAGAGTAAATTGACCCAATTGACTGAAGAGCTGAGAAAGTTCGATGGAATTGTAAGCGCTTACAGACATCAACAGCCAATTGATAACCTGTCTTTCATTAGGATGTTGCTCAGGTCAAAGCTCGTATCAAGCAGCTTGAAGCACGCGAAGCAACACTATATAATGCTATTGTGAAAATCGAGCACGCAGAGGTAATACTTCTATTGACTAAGTGAATAATTTTGGGAACATCATAGGACTCTCTCGTAGCAAGTCTTTCTTGCTGTCATTGCATGGAACTGTTGAAAGATTCGATAACTTTTGTTCCTTGCGGCCACTCTTATTGCAGTAAATGCAAAGAGGGCTACGAAGTGTATTGCAAAGAATGCCAGGATAGCAAGAACCAGATTTCCAATGAATTTTTCAAAAATAAACTGCTTGACGCAATCGCTGCGAAAATCAGCTATAATCGGCTCACTTTCGAGGCTGTAAAGGAAAAACCTTCATCAAAAACTGCGCTTTAATCTTCTCGATTGATGGTTATATCTAATATTTTCTTAATACCCGTTAAAATGTTTGTTCATGATTTCTACTGCTTACAGTCAATGGCAGTACCTGATTTCTTTGATACTGAATGATTGATTATTCTAAATTAATCACTTGATTCTCTCTTCAAATCTCCAAAACACTTATTATATTTTGCTTATGAACTTAAATGCTGCGAATTCCTTGTGAGAGTGAAATGATTTGTAAGGCAGAAATTTTGGATTGTCTTGTGACTAATATAATGATCATTAATGAGTGTCTATTTATCATTAATAAAGTAGCTGTTTCTTATTTTAAAACTTCGAATAAAATTCATAAACTTTGGCAGAAAAAGCACAGTTTGGATTCAATCTCATGTATAGTGGTACCCTAACAGCGAAGCAGATTAAAGAAAAGCAGAGAAATCCGGATATCCTCAATCATTCGGTAGATCTATCTAACACAAGGAGTAAAACTCCAAATATTCGGACTTCTGCTACATTTGAAGACTCAAGTGTCATTGGTAAGAGACTTGCTCTTGATTTGATGCTCATCTATGAGAACAGCATACAAGGACCCTCGTAAGCATGTTGAAACTATAGCGAGCATGAAGGATTTTGGACTACCTGTAATCTATGATTGCTGGATGAAATCGTCCTCATTTATCTTTTACTTGTTTGTTAGAGAAATGCCTCTCGAGAGCAGAATCCGTCATACAAGTCGAAAGAACTTGTCAACCAAATCTCTCAGCCTAATGACGACCATAAATACACAAAAGTAGTGTTATAGCTAAAAGATGAGTTATTAATACAGTCTTATTAGCTTAAAATAACTCAGCAGGACAAACCGCAGCCAAAAGCCTATGAAAAACATAATGTAGTTGCAAAATTTTATTAATTGGTACTTAAATGCGCTTCTAGATTGAAATACTTGATGCCAAGAAAGAGTCTGCTCCTGATTTGCTTATTGACATTCAATCTAGAAAGTAAGCGCGAAAATTAACTCTATTTTAACAAAAATTGATAGAGAGTACTATCGAGAGAAGAATGAGGAGTTGACACCTCAAAGACTCGCTCTTAGTAACTACCTCTCCATGAAGCATGCCAAGCTGGATTATGATTGGGATTATGAGCATAAGATGCCTGTTAAGTATGTTTAAATATAAGAGGTGTTCCAGTTACTCACTAAATTTTCTAGAGTGGACAAAGGTCTGGCTTTTGTCCCGAAATACCAAGAGCTTAGCCCAAGGAAGCAGAGACGGCAAGATCTTTACAGTCAAGATACACTCAATCGCTCAGCGATTCTTCTCGGTCAGAGTAACTCTCCAAAGAAAAAGAAACTGGAAGAATACACTGAGTCGCCTGACGCGAAAAAGCAGTTTGTGAACTTCAAGAGGCTTAAGGGTAACAATAATTAGAACTTTTATTGTAGTATAACATTTTTTAAAAAGAAAATTCGAGTAACGTTTTCGTGCCAACGAAAATAAGTCGGTCCAAGACCCCGGTTGCGCTTGGGACTAAAAATGCTAATCCGGAACTTTTCCCAGTCGACTGCAAGTGGAATGAACGCTTGACTGATAATAAATATAAAAATTTTGCCAACCAATCTGATGCAGGAGCGCCTTCGAATATTGCTGCGCAAAGAAGGACGAAAGAGTACTCTTCAAACATTTTCAATCAATCAGAAGTAAATGGATTCTGTTTTCCCTCGGAGTTAATTCTAAGAAAATATAGAAAGAAAACATAGCAAAAGATTCTGCTGTTGAAACAAAATTATCAGGACCTGATTTTCAGGACCATGCCAATGAGGATCTGCGAAGGAGGGAGCATAATTTTTCTGATCTCATGAACCTATCGAATTACCAGCCGCCTAAACGATCAAGAAAGTAAGGATTTTTGACTGGATAATCAAAGGTCTCTTAATTTTCCTGAACAAAGAAATGAATTGTCTATTCCAACAAATGCCGAAGTTACAAACAGCCACTATGAGAGCTTTAGTCCAAAAGCGAAGTAAGTATTGCTTATTAGACTCTTGATCTCTCCTACTCCAAGAAACCCAAAAGATCGGTACGACATCAAAGAGAAAAAGCAGCTTGAGAGAGTTTCTATGCTGGACTCGGAGACACTCAAAGCTAATGCAGAGATGTTCAAAGGCAAAGCCCCAGGATTGACGCCTACGAAAGGAGCGTAAGAGCAGCAAATTTTAGTGCCTCTACAGCCACTATATTTAGGCTTGCAACAATTGGAGTTGAGCATAAGCCAGGGATCTTCGATGCAAGAGGAGTAGAGCATACCCATCATCAAGAAAATCCCGATCATACAAAAAACATGTTGAAATCATTTAATCTGACTGCTGTTCCAAAATCAGTTGATGAGAGAGTGCTAAAGAAGCTTTTTTCTGGGTAATACACAGAAGAAAGTGACTTGATTGATAAATACCATTTCTCTTAGATTTCATGTGGTTGACCTCGAATGCGACGTAAACAAACTAACGAATAAACCAACAGGAGGAGGTCAAGTTAAAATTAGAAGCGACGATCCCGTAGCTCTGAAGAAACTCCAGCAAAAGCTGAAGCAGGTAGGTATTTACATGACCCCGAAGGACCCTCCAGGCGGACTGAGAAATAACTACGTGGAGAATCCCACTGTAAACTGGTGTGATAAGAACTTAGAGCGTGAAGAAAAAAGATTAACGGTAAAAATAAACATGATGATGTGTTGAATAAGAGATGATTCGAAAAACAGCCTGAATATGTGCCAGCAAAAGTGGCAAAACGTAAGGATTTGCAATCTGAAGGCACAGCGTTTGGTAATAGAGAGAGCGTTGGGAAGTGGCCGACCAATTGGGACGCTGAAGGGTAATTGAATCTGGTAGTTTGGTATTAAAATTTGGTGTTAGCGCTGCAAACCTCATCTCGAGTAAAGATTATCTTTCAACGGCTCATTGGGATCATGATATGAAAAAAACTGCGAAAGCGAAAGCGGATTTATCTCAGAGCTACCTTTCTAAAAAAAGGACGAAGTCAAATTGGGTAAAAATAAAATTATGTTGCTTAGTAAATTGTAATGTTACAATAGCGATAACTTTGTCAACCACTTTGAGAGGAGGGGAAGAAAGGAGAGGTTTGAAGCTTGCACCTTTTTGAAGAAGTAGAGCTTACGAGAGTGAGACGTCTAAGAAAAATAAAATGAGCACTCGCGTTTGTTTTTCTACATTATGTGTTTTGTTTTAATGTCAAAATCATAAAGTTCAGATAGTTCTTTAGAATATTGATATACATAATCTTTTACCGATTGCGATCGAAAAATTAAAATGGGTTATTATGTCAAAACAAAAACCAGACTAGAGGAAATTGAAACAGAAAGCACAGATAATATCGTGGCATTCGAGAAATTTCAAATTTTGGAACTTTCAAATTATTTACAAGACAATAAAACGTAGTTAAATTAATTTAGGGTTTTTCATGCTAATACAACATATCGTTCTAATATTTTACGCAAAGCGATTGCTCTCAAGAAAAACCCCAAATTGTAGAAAGTAGTTACGAAATCATAACACAAACATTGAGGGATCCACGTAGTACAATTTTCATTTGGGAAATTACAAAAAGAGTCATAAATGAAAAATGGAATCTTAAATTCTCAGTCAGAAAAGACCAAAATCTTGACTTCCATCCCTTATACGCACAATTTGATGAAATAAGAAGAGGAGTAGCTTGTTGCTTCAAGTTTGCAAGAAATATCAAAGCTTAAGAATTTCTTCCTTGTCCTATCTCTCAAATTCTAGAATCTACTTCTGAAGAAGAGAAACCATCATTAGGTCATAGCACCAATATCCCAACATTTCCACTTACTATGAAGAAAAAACCAACTTCTGTCTATGCATTTGATACGTATTCTATTAAGAAAATTCTTTCGTTGAAACTGCTGATGAGAAACAAAAAACTTATCAGTGTTTTAAGTAATTAAACTGATACCTTCGGGTGATTTCAGCGCATTTAAATTTAGAAAAAACAAAAATGAACGATTCACACTATACTTACAACCTCTCTACGGCAGAAACCGACCATAATAAGTCAATGGACATTGAGACCAAAACCCCATGCCCATTCTCAGGCCAGTTTTCACGCACCAGTGCACTTGAAATGCCCAAAGGCCACGAGAAATACGCCGAAAGCGATAAAGAGAAGTGTCCAGTTATGTCTGGAATGATACAACTCCCCACTCAAACGGCAGAAAAAGCTAACACTCTTTCTGAAGAGCCAGTTAAGAAGAAAGAAAAGAAACCTAAGGGCGGATGTCCTTTCATGGCTTCAGGTAACGTCACTCCCATCTTCGATGCTTGAATTTTTGAAATTTAGACAACAAAAAGCCTCCTGCACTTGAACCTTATCCAGCCGCTTATGAGTAGATATTGTACTGTTAATTGATCCCTTATGGCTATTAGGATAAAATACACATCAGCAATGGGTTATATGCTCAAATACAAAGCAAGTTCAAATTCGATTGCGAACATCCCAGAAGATAGGCGATGGGAGAATCTTCCAATATTTTTAAAACACACGCTATTCCATGACGAAGAGAAGATGGATGCCTTCAGAAAACTGGAGCTGGGACAGAGATTCTTCATCTTTGATAAATTTAGAGAGCAGGCGAATAAGGCGTTTAATAAAGGGCGTTATGAGGAAGCAATCGGCCTTTACGAGCATGTAAAATCTGATTTTTTGTGAATTCAGCTGAAAATTCTGATGAAAAAGGCTCTCAGTTGCGTGAAATGGTTGAAATACAAGGACATTAAAATGCAAAAAGGCAAGAAAGCTGAGCCAGAGGCAGAAATTTCGATGGTTAAAGACGAACCTAATCTCGAGGAAGAAAAGGAGATTAGAACTGACAAATCAGATATCGATGGTGAGAGCACTACTAACAGCGTTGCAGACAAGGAGGAAGAAAAAGAAGAAGAGAAAGACCCCTACGAGGATCTCAAGCCAATTAACAAAGCGCTACTCAAGCCACTAACTGATGAGAATATAGAAGTTTTCGATGGAGAGGGTGTTGAGGATGATGCTGATAAAGACATGAGTATGATTTAGACCTTGATTTGCGCATTAAATCTCAACCTATAGGAAATTCGATGTTGATCATTGCTTATCATGGATTGGCAGTTTGCTATATGAGATTGCATCATTACTCCATAGCTTTACGAGCGATAGAAGAAGGTCTAAAAGTGAATGAAACTAGCAGTCAACTCCATTATCGTCGATCTCAGGTACTTCTTATATTGTTGATACTGGACTAATTCTTTAATTGCAGGCGAGAGCTTTCAACAAAGGATCAACACTTGAAGATATAATACAAGCTAAGCAGGATATTGAAAAAGCCATTGAGTTGAAAGCCAATGAAAAAATCTTTAAAAACGAGCCTGGTGTGCTAAAAGTCCTGAATGTCCATAACGCTGACGAGGCTTACCAACATCAGTTGCTTTATACAGAGGCAATTCTGAAAGAGAAAAGACAAGAAGCCACCGAAAACATCCGAGGTAGCAGTTAGTTGTTTGTGTCAGGTGTACTCATGCGAAATACTAGCTATAATGACCAAAGTCCGAGAGATTGAGTTTTTAGAAGACGCTTTCAGGAAGGAAGGGAAGAAGGTGCCTTTCGAAAATGATAATTTGCATGCTGTCGATATAAACATCAATGATGACGATCAGATGGAATATGACGTTACTAACGAGTACTAACTTTCAGTCAAGGTGTGGTAGAGCCTAATTGATTTACAAATAAATAGGATTGTGAAGAAATACAATCAATTGATAGAATTTTACCAAGGCACAGAAAGAAAAGACCAAGTCGAAATCGCCAAGAAAGAAATCCAAACTGCTCTAGAGATCAGCGCCAAAATGAAATTCTATAGAGACCTTGATTTTAATCAATGGGAGCAGAACGAAATCATCAAAGAGACTCTGAATGATATTAAGTATTGCGAATATTTCGAAAATATAAAGCTAAACTTCCATTCAATTGTAGGCTTGATATGACAAATAAAAGAGTGCTTGAACGTCTCAGGAGGTTCAAGAACGAGAGGTCCAAAGAACTATTTGAGAGTAAAACATTGATGATTGAGTTGGTTGTGCTAATCAAGATAAATAGATGGAAACTTCAACATGGAAGTCTATCAATACGCCCTCCGAGATTATCTGAAGAGAAAAGAAGAAAATGAGCAAAAGCAAAAGAAAGGCAAATCGACACATGACGAAATTGAGCCCAAGAAGAACCGCGTGTCTCTGTTTGGATACGAAATTGGTTTCCACACCATCGCTTTCGCGTTTGTGCTTCTTGTTGTTTGGTATTTAAACAAGAAAAGCCTGCTGCCCACCGGTTTATTGTGGTCTGACCAGAACAAAGGATCGTTTGTTTAGTTTTGTTTTTTCTTGTAACTGAAACTTCCATAGAATAATGCGTATACAACTTTAAATGTCTTTTTTCGATGCCAAAAACTCACTATAACCCTTTTTCTCCTTTAGTTTACGGATATTTAGCTATTTTAAAGCTTATTTTGTAGATAGAGTCAGTTTGAGCAAATGAACTGATAAAGAGTAACTCATTTTTATACTTATTATTCAGGACCATAGCTTAAAATATTGTTTTGAGGCTAGCCTTAGTCAAAAAACCAGAAAGCTTCAACTTCAATTCAAAATTTGGAGATCGGCTTCGACTACTGTATACAATAAATTTTTACCAATAAATTTAAACGGGGATCAGTATAGAAGAGCGTTTTTGTTGTATTGACCGAGCGGAAAGGTTTCTCTAATCGCGGATTTTTGATCAAAGCACCTCGAACCACGAAATTACGAACAGAATTTGGGTGTGGGTTAATATTGCTAATTATAGAAATCCCACTTATATCATAGCCTTTTCTTTTCAAAGCATATTTGAAAATAAATGCTCGGTTATATCTAATTATGATCTAAAAATCTACCTTAGAGCATTTAGACAGCCCTACAGCCCTAAATCTTACACAATTTGAGATTAATGTGGCCTTATTATCTAGAAATTTTGAAAAGAGTTTAGTAACGCGCTTTTTGTTACGGTATCAACTCTAATTTCAAACGCTTTTTAATCATCTAAGGAGGGGTCCGGTGTTTAAATCGAATTAATAAAAAAAAGAAACTATTGTAAAAAATATCTGTTTATTTTTCCGCGTTCTAATTATTCAGAATTTAAAAAGCCCGTGTTCAAATAGAATGTCAACAATTTCTATGATTCAACTTAATCAACCGATTTTCCAAACCAGAAAGGGAATGATTACCTATAACCACTTCAGAACCGAAGACAATCAAAAGTGCGATGAGTGTGAAGGCACAAGGGTCCAGGTTTTCTGCAAAAACTGCGATCAGCATCTTTGCAGCGCATGCGACACGAAAATTCACAATAAAGGAAAGCGTGCTCAACACCCCAGACAACAGGTCAAAACCTCTGATTTCGAAAGACCTTCCAAAGTTATTTTCATCTCATTTGACTCCTTTAAGGAGACAATGAGCGTCAGCAAAAACCATCAAAGCGTGGGAACAAAGCTCTACACATATGTGAGCTCTATCTTAGAAACAAATAAGCTTGTGGCTGACGAAATCGCAGTTTATGTGTATTATAACTCAACCAATGACGTCTCAGAGGAATGTGCTGCTCAGTTATGCGAATCAATGAGCATTTTGAAATATGCTTTCTTTGTGAATACCAACGATCTCAATGCGGCTCTTGGAAAGAAAGAAGGAAATTATGAAATGGACAGAGTCAGTCAATTAGGCAAATGCTTGAGCGTCCTTTCGGGAGGCTATGAAAAGGTGTTTATTTATGACCAAGCCAACTCGATTGAGATTGGCTTTGCGATTTTTACGTCAGAAAGCACTGAATTGTCTGAAAATCAAAAGGTATATATAACCGAAGGCGCAGAGAATACTCAAAGCAACCAAGTTATGAAAATGGTTGAATTGACGCCAAGAAAATCAATGAAGTTTATGAATCAAGTCAAGCAGTCCAACAAGCAAAATCTCAGCAAAGACAACGAAGATTTGAAGAAAACCAACGCGAGTATTGGCAACGGGTCAGAGCTGACTGGAAATTCGCGATTAGTCGCGAATAATCTCTCTTTCTCCGATGATTTGACTTTTTCTCAATCAAGCTCAAAAACCATAAACTCGCCAGCCAGACTGATAGGCTATACCTCATCTTTGAATCAATCAATGGATTCCAACGCTAACAACTCCTTCACAAACTTCAACCAGTCTTTCGAAAGTGGGCATCTTTCTACCAAATCCCTCTACGATGTCAAGAGAAACGTCAATGATCTCTCCGTTTCAACCGTTCTGACAGCGAAGGCAGACAGAACTGAAATGAGCTCTAGACAGTTCAACAGCATGTACTCTAAGATCCGACAACCGTTAAGGGAAGTCGAAGTCGATGGGTCCCTGAAATTAAGCCATTATTTGCAAGGAGAATTGAGAAAGCTAGCCTTCCAAGGAGAACTTATGATTCCGAAGGACCAATTCATCCAGATGATCGATGAGACGATCAGAACGAAATTCAACAAGAAAACTGAACAAGTACTTGAAAATGCTCAAGCCGCTGAGATTATCCACGTGACCAC
>ENA-UOTZ01000534-UOTZ01000534.1-compost-metagenome-genome-assembly--contig:-NODE-534-length-31654-cov-13.477183_pt1 | contig 31654 bp, 21 predicted proteins | sample MGYA00238144_ERZ746983 | MGnify/ENA primary metagenome ERZ746983 (study PRJEB28759, sample SAMN06268863) | compost metagenome | isolation source: single cell | place: USA: California, Emeryville, Joint...
AGTTATTACGATCTGAAGGTATTGAGCATCGCTGCATGATTGATACGCCGCCAGCACTGGAAGAGAATGAAACACCAATACTTTTTGAATTCTCTCTAGGTGCAGATATTAAGCTTAAATTCTATCATGTAATTTTCAATGTTAAACACATTACTAAAGATTATTTAACATTCTCTAGGGGCAGTATGACTACGGACAAATGATTCACGATTTTGTGAGTAAATATTGCAATGAGGAAGTTCTGGGGTTGCAGCTGGAGATTTTCATCGCAAAAAAATTGAGAGGTTTTGTGGCTTCAAAAAGATTAGAAGAATACTATTCGAGACTGATGGAGCAATATGTCCAATTAGTTGTAGCGAAGGGTATGGAGCTCGGATTTGAAAGAGATTTGGCTATTTTCTTGAGTCAGCAAGCTAATAATAAAACAAATGATACTATTGCGAGGAATTAAGAAGAGATTTATTGAAAGTCTATTAAAAGGTGAAGCTTTATCTACGATATGAATTGTACTCTAGCAACTATGTGATATGCATGCTGTATGTTTTAAGTTGAGAAAGTCTCTTTGTGCAAGCTTTACTTTTTGGTTTAATCTGATGATAATTTTTATGATCCGCCATTTTTTGCTGAATAATCTGTTTTGGAGAAATCTTTTTTTTTCTCTCTCTCCTTCTACCATGGCAGCTAGAATCATTCTTTGAACGAAGGCAAGGTTTCTTTGAAAGATTTCTGTCGATTTGGTTTTCGAAACAAAAAATTGTAATAGGTCGGATTTAATAGTGAATTATTTACTTCTGAATGTACCCTTTGAAACGGGAAAATTCCATTGTCATTTGAAAAATCGGAGTGTGGTCTTGCTTAAAATTCCTCGATAATTGGCAAAATTGATCGTTAATAATAATCAATATTTAAATTTCTGATTTTCCATTTTAAGAAGAAAACGATAATCGCACTGACTGAGTCTTAATTGTGAGAAAGAAGTTTATTAGCAAAAAATCTTTTTCAAAATGTAAAGGTCCTTAAAGAAATAAATTGATTAATACAAAAACAGAAAATTAAGTGTCGAGAGTATTGTAATTGAAACCAACAATGGAAAGCTAGAGGTAGCATTTGTGAAAGACCAAATTACTCCTCAGGCCAATGCATTAATTATTATCCCTTGAAATGTTTATTAAAATATATAAACGAAAATCGGAATAGTTTAACAATTACACCAATAATTCTTTTGATGCGCAGACTTCTTAAAAAAGCTAATTATTACTAATTATACAAACGGCAACCAATCAAGTAACTTCAGATGGCTCTGACTTGGTAACTACTGATAGCAATTGAGTTATTGTGGACTGAAAGAACAGAACTCATCATTTCTTGAGGTCCTAATTCTCTTCGATTTTCTCTGTCATTATAGAAACAAAAAAATTGCTGCAATGGGGGTAAATAAAAATCTCAATAGTCCCAAAAAATTAGTAAATTAAAGTAAATTTGGGGTTATTTCTAAATCTCTGAAAATATTGATGAAGTAATTCCTTATCATTACAACTATTGAATCTCACATTTATTGTCACAAGGCCGATTGAAGGCCTCTCAGAAAGAATCTTCGCGGTTTCTGCCAGAGCATTTATTCCTTCTCTTCCGACAGTATTCACTGTTAAGTCGAGTTCAAATTGTTCTAATTTCATCAACTCTTTCAGCTGCTCCCCTATTGATATTGCTAATGGGTTCCCAAGCTTGTTATTAGACAGAAAAAGTTGAAGTGACTTCAAATTTGCCAAGTTTCCTATTTGGGCAATTAGATCTAAAATATCCGTATCTCGAAGTTTGTTAAGAGACAAATCAATGCTTAAATTTTCCAATTGTTGCAGGGAAGAGAAGGGTTGAAATTGCCGAATTGATTTCGGTATTCGATTCGAAATGAAAGAATAGTTGCAACTCTTTAATTTCAGTGATTTGAGACTCCTCAGTTTCCTCAGCACTCTGAAAAAATAATAGAAATTATAGCTCATTCCATTTGAAAGTGATATGTTGATTTCCAAGGATTTCAGCTTCCTCTGTACTGAAAAGAATTTAGAGATGATGTATAGGATGTCGAATGATAATTTTCCAATCGGCACCTCTAGAGAAATTCTAATGAGCTCCTTTATTCTTCTTGCACCGATGCTAAATGCATAGAGACAATATTGAAAAAATCTGACCGAAACTAAGAACCTCGAAGACGACGTAAAATCCAACACTTCTAGCCGTTTCTGTTGGGTAAACCTTCTTGCTCGCTGAAAGTCCTTCATTGGCAATTGACGGTACATTGAATTTTCTTTCTCAAATAAAAATTTGCGGAACTTGGCGTCTCCCACATGACAGAGTCTAGCATCCCACTCCTCGAAAATCAAAAGCTGTTTCTTGTCTTTGATTAGAGTTTTTATGGCTTCGGCCCTCTCATTAAGTTTGTGTTGTTCCAGTTGTGCTGCTTCCTCAGCATTTTTTCTATTCCTCTTCATTAGATTAAAAAGCCATAATTAAAAAGGAAATATAATAAGGTTTTTAAAAAATCGAATTTGAATCGAAGAGCGCACATAGAGAAGGAAGGGTCATGAGCGCCACTGAGAACGATAAAAAGGTAATCAATAATGTGAATTCCGACAATAAGACGGAAAACAGCACAGAAGAAAGTCGTAATAAATCGAAAGATGCATCACAAAATGAAACTCAAAAAGGAACCAATGGGGCTCACGCTGAAGATTCTCGTAAAAACTCAAGCAGAAGCAAAAACTTTATATTTAACAACCAATTTAGGTAAGAAAAATGATGATGTGACAATTGAGGAAGAAAAGGAATCAGATCTCAAGAGAAATGAATCGAAAGATCCAAAAGAGAAAGATAAGAGCAGTCAAGAGAAAGCAAAAGATAAAAACCGCGACAAAGACGACAAAGACAGAGATAAGGATAAAGACAAACGCAAGGAGAAAAAGAAAAAGAAGAGCAAAAAGAATAAGAAACATAAGAAACATAAAAAAGATGCAGGATCCGACAGTGAAGATGATAAGAAAGAGAAAACAGCCGAGGGTGATGCGCCTCGCAAGAAGATAAAGAGCGGAGTCTATGAGTCAAAAACGATACCCGAACATTTAAAGGATCACTTTGCTGAGATCGAAGAGAATCCTCTGAAACTGATTATCGGAAATATCCCAATGAATATGACACGAGACGAGTTGAAACAGTACTTCCATACACTTTTGGTTTCGTTGAACCCTCAACTGCGACACACTCCTCCAATTGTGAGTTTTGAGATCGGAGAAACAAAAAATTATGCTGTTGCTGAACTTTTCAACAAAGATGTCGTTAAACTCTGTCTATCTATGGATGTTCTTGAATTGCAAGGTTACAAAATCTCAATTCAGAAACCCAAAGGTTTCTTCGAAAAACTTTATGATTCTATTGCTGCGAACGAGGACATGTTTGGTAATATCTCCACGAACGCTGTTGAACAGGATCATAAAATCTATATGGGAAGCATTCCTCTCTACTTGAAAGAGGAAGATGTACGCAAAATATGCGAGTCGTTCGGAATGCTGAAATATTTTAACTTGGTGAAAGACACGTCGTCTGGTCAACCGGTTTCCAAAGGGTATTGTTTCTTTGAGTATCTCGATCCAAAAGCAACTGAAAAAGCTGTTAAAGGTCTCAACAATCTTGAGATCGGCGATAAGAGGCTGAAGGTACAGAGAGCATCAACTGGAACCAAAACTAAGGATGTTGGTGGGCCTATAACTGTCGCAGAAACCGCTGAAAAAGAGAAGAAACAAGCTTCAAATGCCGGCGGTTCTTACCTCGCATCGTATCCAAATATTAAAGACATTCAAATCCAGGCCATGCTGAACGCTCCTTTGTTTAGCATCACTCCCAGTCGAGTCATCCAGATTATGAACGTAATAACTATAGAAGACCTCTGGGAGGACGATCTCTATGAGGAGCTCATAAAAGATATGAAGGAAGAGTGCGAAAAGTTTGGACCTGTTGAGAAAATTGATGTGCCAAGGCCCGATCCTAAGACTGGAATAGTCGGACCAAATGTGGGAAAAGTTTTCGTTAAATTTGCATATCTTATTCCCGCGAAGCAAGCAAGGTACAGACTTGCAGGCAGGACATACAATCGTCGAACAGTCATTACATCGTTCTATCCGGAGGATAAATTTGATGCAAAAGATTATATTACTAATGTTTAATCTCTCTTTATGTGTATCCTCTCAAAATTGCCTCGTGCTTTGTCAGTTTACCTATGCGTGTAGAAATGTGACCTCAGGGTATGAATGAGTTTTCTGCAATTTAAAGCATAACATTTACAACTCTCAGATTCTTCTTAGGAGAATAATGGTTAGAGCATTCATTAGCAACAACTTCTGGAACGAGATCGGCATTTAATCACATGTTCATGGACAGTGGTCGACAGCTTTTTTGTTTGGAGATAACTAAGCTTAACCTCTCTAATTAATGGCTATTACAAGTTTGTCGTACTATTATTTCATTTATCAGTCTTTGCGCAATTTGCCAATGCGCGAGGCTCCTTGAATAGTTAAATTATATATGATTTGTCTACGGTAATGAACGAACATACACGTTGATATTCTCAACTAAGAGAGCAGAGAGCCTTGATTCTGTTTCATTTGTATTTAATGGAGCAATGAACTTGTTGCGATTGCCAAAAGTATTCCGCTTGATAATAGATTAAATATTTTCCTCACCAAATTTCAGCAGTATTGAGTAATACACATTGAGAATCAAAATCTCTCTCTCTCAAAGGAAGTTCAGTTAGATAGATTCTTCCTCAAATTATCAGAAGAGCTTGTTTAAAGCCTAACTTAAGGTCCTAAATCCAATTCCTTCGGTATAGACACATCTTGAGGTGATATACCCTGACTCAAATACCATGTCTTATTATTAGTCCAATTAGCTTATTTTTGAAAAAGAAAAATTGAAAATTTTATAAAACACTCATTTTTGTGAACTTAATACACAATCAGAATAAAGAAAAGAAGAGAGAGAAAAAAAGATATCAATTAAATTTTAAGTAGCTCAATTGGTTATTATCTTTCGTTGTTGTGGGAAATGGGCTGCAAGAATAGTAAAGAAGATTCGGAAAAACCAATCGTCACTGTGAGAAGTGATCCCACAGGCAGCATGGGCTACACTGTGAGAGCAGCGCAAATCGCTATTCTTCTTCTACCGGCAGCATTATCGTTGTCAAACCGAAAGAGAGTGCACGTATTTTCCACCTATCTTTGCAAAGGACTGATATATTTTGCTCTTTATATCCTGAACATATAGCTATCAGTAATGTCAAGGATTTTAAAATTTCAGGTTCAGACCTTATTGCCGAGAAGACTGGGCGAATTCATGCTGATTATAGCCTTCAACGGCCTCCCATTGGCAAAGGCGCCTTCGGGGAAGTGCGAAGAGCAGTCCATCGAAAAACAAACATTACCAGAGCAGTAAAGATCATTTTCAAAGAATCGACTAGCAAAGAGGAGTAAGAAAGACTTGTTAACGAAGCCAATATATTAAAAACACTGGTAACATACATTTCACAGAGAGCAATAAACTTGCTGCGGTCAGAATCATCCCAACATTATGAAAATATTTGAGTTTTATCAAGATGAGAAGGCTTTTTACATAGTGAGTTGTATACTGGTGGCGAGCTGTTCGACAAGATTAGATCTTTGGGGCCTTTTAGTGAGAAACATGCAGCAAATACAATACGGCAAATCTTATCAGCAGTATTTTACTGTCACCAGAATAAGATAGTCCATAGGTATATAAAACCTATGTAAATCCTACCTGAAACCATTAGGGATTTAAAACCTGAAAACATTCTTTATGAATCAGAAAAAGAAGTTGCACTCTTAAAAGCCATTGATTTTGGAACATCGAAAGCATTTGATCCGAGTCAGAAAATGAATCAAAGATTTGGAACAGTAAAAGATTGGAAACTTGCGTTGTTAATGAGCGTTACATGGTTAGCCATATTATATTGCACCCTACTCTGGAGAAGATATGACGAGAAGTATGATATTTGGTCTTGTGGAGTGATCCTTTATATACTTTTGTGTGGATATCCATCATTTAATGGGTCAACTGACAAAATCATTATGGACAAAGTTGCTGCTGGTCGGTATGATTTTAATGGAGATGAGTGGGTATGGATCTCAGAGGATGCAAAAAAAATCATTAAAAAGTTGCTTGAGTATGACCCTGATTCTCGCATAAATGCAGAAAATGCACTCGCTGACCCATGGATAAAAAATTTGCTACTTCGAAAGAAATCGACCAGCCTCCTGGCTAGAACTCAGCTCAGAAACCTGAAGACATTCCGAGTATTTCTATTATGATTTGATCAATATGAAATGTGAAAAATTTATCTTAAAAAAGGCTGTACGCAAATTACAAGAAGCAACTTGGGTATACTTGGTTAACTATCTAGCTACCAAGGACGAATAACAAGAGCTTCTTAGAACATTCCAAGCTCTTGACCTTATGGAGATGGCCGGTTAACGAGAGAAGAGTTAATTGCTGGTTATTTTTTTGATCTCTTTCATATCGTTATACTTGTAAAGGATTCTAAATTCTGAAACAGCAGAGGCAGATGTCGATAATATTATGAAAGCAATCGATTACAACAACAGCGGGGCCATTGACTATACTGGTAACTGAGTCTAGATTCAACTTATGGTTTATTTCTCTACAGAATTTGTCAGTGCAACAATAAATCGTCAAACGCTTTTATCGAAGGAAAGGGTCGAAGCCGCATTTAAGACGTTTGATAAAGTAAATGTTTAATTGCTTTTCAATCTTCCAATAGACGCCTGCTAGGATGGAAACGGCTATTTAACTGCAGATGAGCTAAAAGAAGCTTTTGGACAGAAAGATGTTCATGATTATATCTGGATGGAATTAATAAGGGAGGTTGATGCCAATTCTGATGGGAATGTAAGGGATAAATGTATTTGAATTCAAGCTATTCTGATTGATAGATTTCATACAAGGAATTCAAAGACATGATGCTGAACATACTGAAATATTAGTTTTCGTTCAGGTTTTCGATGTATTTCCGATGCATAAAAATTTTGAGATCTCTTTTCGAATGTCGATAATTTTATCTTTTAACATTTGAAAAGAAAATTATTTCTTGCCGTAATATACATGAGCATCAATTGTCGGTTGTGTTGGATAAGAAGAATCAGGTATTGTTCCACGAAAAATCAGACAAAAAACATGTTTATCCAATTCAGCATTTCAGAGAATATTATCGTAGAAGTTAAAATCACCAATTTAAGAAGACAATACAACGAATTAAGTGAGAGACGGCAGATTTCAGGGTATTTTTTGCTCTTGCTTTTAATGAGAAACTTCTTTCAATTTCTTTTAGTCATTCTATGATTTAATTCGTAGGATGCTGTAGTTCAAAGCATAAGAAACCTCTTGATAATTATTTAGGATTAATTAAAATACAATTGCTGGGATGTCTCTGAAAAAATCGACTTCAATCCTCTCCAGATCTCTCAAAAAGACTTTCAATCAAACCAAGTACAACGTCTTAACGGAAAGAAGTTGCTGAACCGGTCTTTTTCTCTGCTAATTAATTTTATCTTGATTTAGCTGGAGACGCCTATACTCACCTGACGTTCTATTCGATTCAAGACATAAAAATAGGCAGAGCCGCTTGGGTAGGCATGGTGACAATTCTTGCATTGGTCGCTTATCTCGACCCAGAATACATCCATGAAACAGTAAATTGATTATTTGCAAGAAAATTAATAATCAAAATTTCCATTAGTTTGGACACTGGCCAACCCCTCACGTTCATGACGTAACAAACTTCTCTTTGAACTACAACTAATGAACCATTATTAGAATATTAATAGCGCGCTGTCCGGTGAAGAAAGACGATTAAACGAAATGATTCTCCATCGCGCTCATGAAGAGCATGCGCTGGATGAGTTCCTTAAGCTTGCCAAGGGTTTTGAATAATTGATCCAGAGCAGACGAGAATCCTGCATCTAATTATTGTTTCGAGATTCATGAGAACTTGTTATTTTCTCGACGATTAGATGCATCTGTCATTCATTTGAACTCTCTATGATAAAATCTCAACTCCTCTGAACTAGACAAAATTGAACCGTTCCTACCAACATTCTGTCAGGAGGGCTACAATTGCCATGGCTAAGATAAGAAAAAGTTCAGGTTATTTGGAATTTTTCGTATTTGTTGGATGAAATATTTCATCACCTTCTCCCTAATGACACAATCCTTTGAATTTTTTTTGGGTGTAGCAAGATTATATTAATTAATCTAAATAGGGAGAGAGAAAATGACTGACAAAAGTCTCTTCTTCCCAAATAAGAGAGTCCATACAAGCCCATACAAATTTTCTAATGAGATAGAATTTCAATTCCTCTATTTGTTCAAGTGGCATTGTCATCCTCTTCTGTCCCAATAGAAGAATATCTGTGCGCAACTAAATATGTATTTTTTCGTTTGGTGGATTCAATTTTTTCCTCTTTCATTTTCTCTTTAAAACTCTATATGTTCAGTCATGAACTAAAAAGAGAATACTATCTGTGGTTACCTTATATGCATTCACAGCATTATTCAGTGGAACCATCTTGCGACTAATATCCATTCTCATTAGGTAGTCATATTTGTTTTGGCTCTTTTTATTTCGCACTCTTTTCGCTTCTAACTTGCAAATTGCTTCGTAATGCTTCTCTTCAGAATCTTTGAAAAGGTTGTCGTTAGGCTGAAATGCGTTGTTAAGCAATTTGGAGAAATTTATTCGTCTTAATCCGTTATAAAGTAAGTCCTTTGCCAGCTGTGAGACTTCCTGTGATTGCAGCTCAAATTTTCTCTCGTATCGCTTTTTTTGTGGGGACTCTTTACCATTTACAAAATTTTGTAACATATTTGTTGAGTTTGAAGTTATTAACGGAGGAAGAATATGAGTTTCTTTCTGTTTCTGAACGATTTCACTTGGAAGAGGACTATCTGCCGTACAAAATTGCGATTGGTTCTCATAGTCAAGCCTTTGAACAGAATCTGCTCTCTTGGTGGATTGTGCGAGTTCAAGGGTGCTGCTTTCGTTCCTTTTGATGTGGTCAAGACTCGCTTGAGAAGCGTGTTTTTTCTGGCTAGCTCTATTTTCTTGATGATGGGCTGGAGCTGACTGCAAAATTTTTTTCATAAGTTTTTCTTGATCGATCTTGACATTGAGAAGTCTGGCAAGTTCTTGGCTGTTTTTTAATTTCATTCTCTCATTAGAAGACTCGTTGCCCAGAGACCCGAAGCCAAGGCCTCGTTCTTCGAAATCTTTGTTTGTTTCTACGGAACCACGGTTGGCAAAATCTTTTTTTTTGTTTATATTCGACTGATGTATTCCTTGACCTAAGGTATCGTCTGAGACTTCTTGATCGTAGCTTTTCGGAGAACCATGATGATCATGATGAAGTGAAGAAAATTTCTTGATAGAAATTTTAGTATTTTTGAATGAGGTTCTTGGGTTTGGAGTAATATCTCGAGTCATTTTTGGATAAGGAAGCAGTATCTTGCCTGAAAATTCTTCAATTTGATGCGGAACATCATTATGATCGAAGTCAGTTAGCGCCTTCTTTCCCGATAGTTGGTTGTTTAGCGAATTTGTGGATCCAACGAATTTCTTCTGAAATACTTCATTCGATGGAGACCTGATAACTCTTTGATCAGAGATTCCTGCCATTTTATTATGGGGTCAAAGAACTAAATGCATAAATCTTACGAATAGGTGAAACTTTAAAGAGGTGTTTCTTTTCACTCGAATAGCTTCTGTCCAGAATGGATCCAACTTTAATGTCATGTCTTAATTTTTCAGGAGTTTGGGTGTTTTTATTCATGGCTCAGCGGGCTATTCAATAGCTCTTAAGATTTTATTTCTTGATTTCACAATAAGTAAGTAAAAATTGCATGCCACTCAATCTTGGGCTTCCAAGCAATGTCATTGCTGCCTTAATTTATCATCTGCTTTGAGAGATATACCAGGGTAGTTAGCAATTAAAGGAGGAGGTCTCTCTATCGATATGATGGGAAAAAACTTTTTAACACCAATAGTTGGGAAAACAGAAATTCTTCAATTTAAACTTGATCTATTCGAGCTACTAAAATGATAAATCTCCATGTGGCTCTCTGAGCAGCCAAATATGAAAATGGGCTTTTGTTGACTGAGAATCTCTAACAGGAAAAACAGCTAAGCAAAAAATAATTGAAAATGAAACACTGGTTGCTTGAATTTGGTTTCAACAAGAAATCCCAAAGCAAGATGTGATAACTCAGTTTTAATAAATGACATTTCAAGATCAAACTACTATCAATCCAACGTAGTTTCAGCTAGAAAAAAAAGTAGGACAATTGAGAGAGATTAACACCATCTCGAGTTTTTGACTCGTGAGGAGTGCTGCTCTTGAAATTCGTTCATTCGAATTATTTCGAACGGAGAGAACTCTTCAGATATAATTCTTGCTGCGAATCGAAACACAGTATACCTACGATAAATTTATATTGGATGATCTCGGGATGGTATGGGAATGAGAGGTGACCAAAATTATTTTATGATGAGCACAAAAATTCCGGTAATCTGGTTATCTTCGAGCAATCTTAATTCATCCGAACGAGAAATAGTTATAGATCTTATACAATAACTAATGAATAAGCTTTTATAATGAAACTTTATTTTAGTTTTTTCAACAATTTTCCTTCGAATTTTTTCTACTCAACCCTCAGAGCATCAGCAACACTCTAGTGATTGAACACAAAAATCTAATTCTCCAAAAAACCAAAAACAAAAAAAAAAATGCAAGAGTATCTTGGGAGAGTTGTATAGAATTTTGTTTCGGTGATTCTTGATGCTTAACTCAGTCATCAGTTTTCCTCAAAAAATATTTTATATAGCTCACAGCATTCTAAAAGAAGCCACATAATACCGAGGGAACAAGCGCTACTTTCCATTCTAAAATAAATTTAATTTCGTTAATTGCGAGTCGTGCGGGAAATGACTGATAGATAGATAGTGTTCCCGAAATAGAATTCTCTCTTTTATAGCTTGTTCGCAGGAAGGGGTACCTTATCTCAACAATCAGATTTGTATTGTATCATATTGAGTAGATTATGAAGGAATCCCTGAGATAGTTAGTAGTACGTCAATACTATCTGTCTTTAAATTGTCGGTCTAACGAACATATATAATTAAATTTGTCAGCGAATGTCAGTAAAAAAACTAAACCTCCCAAAGACCTTCATTTGTGCATCAATAAGGACTTTCTGCCACTCCAATGCTGCGGTGAATGAGAAAAACCTTCGAGTGGAAGTCGCTGTTGAAACTCTTAGAGACCCTCACATGATAATCGACACAATGATGGTTACCGACAAGAACGCGTCTATTATTATTCCCATCCTCGACTTGGAAGATCTTGTTAAATTCACACTTCTCAACGAGAACAAAATTGTGAATATAGTCACATATAGCATGAGAGATTTCGAACAATTCAAGGGAAACTGCTTCGCTCAATGGTCTGTTTTTCCCTTCAAAAACAAAGAGAGTAAGGATATCAAAGAATCTGGGGCTGGAGAGAGCTCACAGAAAATCGTAAAGATTCTTTTCGAGTTTATTGTTGACACCGCCGGAAATATTAATACCTTCCAGCAACAACGAGATAAACTGGGAGAAATATCAGAAAAAGCCTCGAAAATAGAAGATACTTCAATTCCAGATCTTTCACAAGACTATATGACGACGAGTCATGATTTGCTCATGGTAAAAAAAGAGGAATTACTTGCTCCTGAAAAGCAGATTATAAGTGAACCAGTAAATGGACAATCTCAGAAGCAGATAAAAGAGACTCAAAAATCGAAGAAAGGGGAAAGTTCGAGACAGAGTGTCCTATTCAAGAAGTCTAGTCTTCCAAGAGAATCGCATAGTGACCATAAATCAAAAACAAATACTCCAACAAGTACCAAAACGCTCGCCAGGAAGGAGCAAACTGAGCAACACGTTTCTACAACTAGCTCTGGGTTTACTGCTAAAACTAACAGCAAGAAAAATCCCATAGGACCTCCTCGGACTTCGTCGGTTGGCTCAGTAGAAAAACGCATAGCAAAAACTGATTCTGTGGCAATCGAAATGTCGAAGGATACTTTCTGCGAAAAGAAAAAGAGTATCAACGGTAGTAGCCAACAGGAAGTAGATTACGAGCAGCCACAACAACTCGTTGCTCAACAGCATGATAAACTCTCAGTTCTCAACCACCAACTCCTTCGAAGCTTAGAGAACTCTGAGGATGCATTAATTTTCAAAGATTTTCTTGGTCAGATGGATAGTTTTGCCCAAGAATTTAGAAAAATTCAGGCTGAGAACGACAGCCTCAAAGAGCAGATAAAAAATTTAGAAGAAGATTTGCTTGAAAGGAAGATGAGCAGCAACCCTTCCAAAGGAAGTCTTCATAGCACGGAATCAAAAAGTAGTCAGGAAACTCCACCCATTAAAACACTTGAGACTCTCCCTCAAAACATCCAGGAACTGTATGACAAACTCTCGCATCTTGAAAGAAAGCTGCATGATAAAGATAAAGAGTTATCTCTCCTCCGCGAAGAAAACAAACTCCTAAACTCAAATAATTTTGCAGAATGCACTGGAGGATCTCAGGAGAAAAAGAAAAAATACTCATACAGTGATGATTTAGTGGCCAAAATGAAAGCAGAAAACGATAAACTGAAGGAAATTTTAATGAAAGAAAACACAAGTACCGTCCAAATTAAACTGGATTTGCAAAAGCAAGTCCAACAGAATCAGGAACAAGATCTGGAAATTAAGAAAATGAACCAGAAAATGGAAGAACTTCAGCAATCACTTCAAAACACAACGAAATCAATCGCTGCATTGAAAACTAAAAAAGGAAAATCCAAAGGCAGAGAACTTTCTCCCTCATTTGGCACTACCTCACCTTCTCATAACGAGAAAACTGTCCAGAACAATCCAAACATAGAAGAATTTGCTGATGACAATAGCCAACAAGAAGAAGCATTTACACCATTCAAAACCACTCTCGGACTTACCAATTCCAGAAACAGCCCAGCAACGAAGAGTATGCCACAAGAAGTCCTCAAGATAAACTTTTCTGGAGATGGTCTGTACGATTTTGGAAGCAAGAAAGTTTATATAAAAAAAACCAATGGTGCATTGTTCGCGAGGACAGGAGGCGGCTTCGTGACTCTTCAAGAGTTCCTGTCTATGCAGAAAGAGATAGGGCGAAATGGCAGAAGTCCTACCACCACTAAATTTAGATCTTTAACGCCTCAGGAGCGTAAAAACAATTTTTTAAAGTCGAAAGCAACCCAACTTAAACCTCAAAACGATAATAAGACTCCAAGTAAGTCCAAAAAGAAAAAGAAGGATTCTCATTCCCCTCCAGCTTTTCACACACCAAAAGGAAAAGAAAATATGATATCATCTTCCTTAGCAATGAAAAATGCGAAGACAGAATTGCTCGAAGAGCCGTCTTTGCTTGTCAGCAAGAATCAAGAGCAAGAGGCTGTGTCTCGTCTATCTGAAAAAGCAGTCTAACACTCTAATAAAAACACAAAGACAATTTTTCAATAAGTTTCTATCCAAAGAAGAAAATTTCATGACCAGTTCCTATTTCTTTTAGTTTCTTTAAACTATTTTTCATGGAATTAATGTCGAATACAGTTTCTTAACCTCAGCTTCAAATTAGGCGCCAAGGTGACAGCAAAATATGAGTTAGATTAAAATAATTTTAAATCTTATTTCTAAGTACAAGCTCATTAATAGAGTTAAACGCAGCAGCATCTTATTTGTAATATATAAATATTATCAAATTCCAGACCTCAAAAGGATCCCAATATGTAAACCAAATCTTTTTTGTATAAACACTAACAAAAATAAATCAGCAAAGTAGTTAATGGAACCACTCACAGTTGAAGAGCCATTCGGCAGAAACATTACAACGACGAAGCGTATCACAGCAAATGAAGTTGATCTTATCCAAGATGAGTCCAAAGAAGACGTTGCTGTAAGAAAATACCTCCATTTTTGATGAACCACTCACTTTTTTGCCATGAAAAGTTCCCAAAGAGCAGACCTCATGATAAAAGATTGCCGCGTATCGATCAAAGAAAGCTTATTCCAAGACAAACCGAAGAAATCGTGGAAAAAGTTAAGTTAGAGGAAAAACCCAAATCTAGCGAGGCTCTAACGATCCTACAGTCCTTGAAGAAGCACTTCGCTCTGAGCGCACTTACAACTCAGCAGCTGTAAGTTACAAAATTCATGAGTTTGAGCCACAACGGATTCATCAACTTTCTTTAGGGAGAATATTTCTGCAAAGATGTTTTACGCATCCGCTGAGAAGGATCAAGTCATCTTCAAACAAGGTGACGATGCCACTTGCTTCTTTATTATTGGTAAAAGACTTTGCAAAACAAAAAATTCACCTAACGTTATTATCTTATAGAAAAGGGAAGAGTTGAGGTGAGTATCAATGGTACTCCTCGAAAAGTGCTTGGCCCTGGGGAAGGATTTGGTGATTTAGCGCTATTATACAACGCTCCAAGATCCGCAACTATAAAAGCTCTGGAACATACCTATGTTTATGGTATTGACAGAGCAACTTTCAAAAGAGTCATTGAAGAGATGATGACTCTGCAATTTGAGGAAAATAGAAGATTTATCAATGAAGTCAAGTTCTTCAGTAATTCTTTAAACACTCTTCGTGTGATTTTAATCGGTTTTTCCTTCTCAGAAATGATGACAGAAGACCAGAAAGATGCCTTAGTCAGCACGATGATCTCTCTTAAATTCAAAAAAGATGAAAATATTTTGAATGAAGGAGATTTGGCCTCTTCGTTCTACATAGTACAGGAGGGAACTGTTGCCATTTTGAAAGATGGAAAAGAGCTAAGACAACTCGGAAAAGGTGAATCTTTCGGAGAGCAGGCTCTCTACTACAATACAGTCCGATCTGCGACTGTCAAAGCATTGACTGATGTAACTTTCAGCACAAATTCTTCGATAACATGACATGTTTATAGTGTAAATGTATCGCGTTGAGTCGAGACACATTTATCAAAACACTTGGTTCTCATATCGAAGTGATTACTTTGAGAAACCAACAAATTTGGGCCTTCGAGAAGAGTCCTACTCTCTCACAATTAACCAAGATTCAGATTGAAAAGGTCGCTGATAAACTAAAGATCCAACATCCTAAAAAAGGCGACATCGTCTACAAGAAAGGAGACCTTATTTCCTCGAAAATAGTCATAATGCATCAAGGCAATCTTTCCTCAGTAATGAAAATTTTAATAATTTGGATTCTGACTCCCTTAAATTTGAGGGTGGCCAGCCATTTGTGCCTAAGAATGGTGTGATCGGCGATGAGGGTCTGCTTAACAGCACTAAGGCTCAGGAAAAGTAATTTCTAGATTAGTGTCTTTATAAGCGAACTAAAATTGATAACATTCTAGGGCGGAACAAGATATCATTATAGAATCCAGTGAGGCAATGCTCAGCGAAATTAAAATTGAGGATTTCAATGCTGTTATTGGAGGACCTCTTAAAGATATTCTTGCCAAAAATCAGCAATCTCACGAGGTTGAGCTCATTAAAATAATGCTCTTTTTTTTTATTTTTTCTGTCATGGTAGAAAAAAATGACCGTGGCGATCGTCAACGATTTGAAAAAGCGAGCTCAAAAGATTGATATTGAGAGCCTGGTGTTTTACAAAAAGCTAGGGTACGGACAGTTTGGCTCCGTGTACCTAGTTAAGCACCCAGATTTTCCTGACTTTATGGCGCTGAAATGTGTATCGAAACAAAAAGTCATTGAAACCGAGCTCGAAACTCATATTAAGGTACTAACACCAATCAAACAGAGTCTAATATGACCGTTTCCTAATGAATAGCAAGAAAAGCAAGTTATGGAAGCTGTCAATTTCCCATTTATTGTCAGTTTGATCCGCACATTCAAGGATGACCATTCAGTTTACTTCCTAGAAGAATATATCAAAGGAATGGAACTCTTTGACGTCATCAGAGATATGAGTAACTCATTATTTCCAACATGCGCGGCTAAAACCCTTTTTTTTCGCTCAATAGATCTCCTGAATAAATCTGAGTCACAATTTTTCATCGGATCCCTTATCCTCTGTATTGAGTACCTTCACTCTTTCAATATTGTTTACAGAGACTTGAAGCCTGAAAATATCATGGTCGACCACAGAGTAACTTGGAATTTGTTCTTGCATAATTTACTAATCATACGATAGGGTTATGTTAAAATGATTGATATGGGAACAGCAAAGTACCTGCCAAGCAGATCACACAGAACGTTTACAACCATCGGAACTCCTCATTACATGGCACCAGAAGTTATCATTGGAAAAGGTTATGGACTCATGGCTGATCTCTGGTCAATTGGTAAAATTTTTTATTGAATGATTTTAACTTTGAAATTGTGTGTAGGTATCTGTCTTTATGAGTTCATGTGCGGTGGATTACCATTCGGTGAGGAAGCTGAAGATCCTCAGGAAGTTTGTGAGGAGATTTTGAATAAATCCCTGAGGTTCCCAGCATTCTTGAAGGATGTTCAATCCCGAAAGATGATGACTCAACTCATCAACAGGCTTCCCGAAATTCGTTTGGGCAGTTCTTATGCGGCTCTCAAATCGCATCCTTGGTTCGATGGCTTTGATTGGGTAACTTTCATACTGAATGGACTTTGAGCAGGATTAACATACTCTAGGACGCACTTCTCGAGAAAACTCTTAAACCACCATATATCCCTCCAGAACACAAATTGATTTCAACTGCTGAGATTCAGAAAATGACTGCTCTTGGCCATAAGGTTATCGATGAGATTAAGGTAACTAAAGAAAGTTTTGCGAGGAGGATTTAACCTATTCATAACTTGACAGAAAGAGCAGAAGGATCTTCCTCCTTATCAGAAAGAAAAGGCAATCAACAAAAACTGGGACGAAATATTCTAAGTTACGATCCTCTCATAAATTTTTGTTGAGGATAAGCAAAGTAATAAAATAAATAAGGCGCATAGTAAATACGAATGAATAAATATTGAAAAACCATCTATTGTAAGAAAAAATCATGAACAACATAGTACCTACAATATAAATAAGGCCGATCAAACAATATATCTAAATGAAAACTAAAAAAAATAAATCCAAGCTCTCGAAGTCTGATGAAGAAAATTGCTTTGGAAGCAAATTTACAAGAGTCAGAAATCAGTAATGGTTCGAACTCAAAGTATATGTAGGAGGAATCATGAAGACTCCCAAGAGAACCAGATCGTCTTGACAAAAAAATTAAAGTGCTTAAATATCTGCAATAATATGGTGAGAACGTTTATAATCTAACATCCTTGGTAAAATTATACAGTAAAATACGAAAATTTTTCAAAACCTAGTCTACTTTGGAGCTTTTCTATAATTAGTGAAAATTTCTGAGAATAGAAGACTTTATGAAAACTATATATGACTCTGCAATTGCCTATATCACACAACAAGAGCCCAAAAAATTAATCTATTGCGGAACGAAAAATAGAAAAGAGTTGTAGTAGTTATTCCTGAGAAATGCTGGAAAATGAGCATGAGTCACGATTATTCGGCGTATTTCCTTCACTGTCCGAATATATCCCTCCTTTTAAATTTTGCAACGAATGCTTTTCAAAGTGAAGACTTATTTTCACCTTTTCCGGTTCTGGAACTCCTAGTAACTGAGTGGGAATATTTTTTGAATACAACTCTGGCATTGACTTCGAACTTGGTTTAAGTTGGCCGATGATGCTGCGAATCGATCGGACGCTACCATCGCTAACTTTCCTCTTATTGTTCCTGGGCGTGGACTTTGTCATAGATTTTTTTGAAATTGAGTGATTTGTTGTTTCAGTCATCGATCTCTCTCGATGCTTACGTCCTTCTGCAATACGATTATCCTGCTTTGGAGTGGACGTTTGTGCAACAAGTTTGCCATTGATCTTGATTTGATAAACAATTTTGCCTGGCTGATTCTCTCTCTCAGGGACCGTTTTGCTTAAGCGTGCAAGTTTTGCTTTGAGATCATCTTCTCGGATTTGCTGATAAATACTATCAAGAACTGAAATTCTTCGTTTTTCTCCTTTAGGCTTCTTGTCCAAATTCGATTGATTGAGGCTATCATATTCTTCCGAAGTGTCAAATGCTTGAGAGCGATTTATGGGAGACATATATTCTGAGAAACTAGGCCGAGGAGTGTTCCTACTGGACTCATTTTTTTGAATCGATCTCCGATCAGGAGTTAATTCAGTTTTTAGACCAGCTATCGTGATGGCGGTATCGGTTGTGCGGGTTGGAAGAACGACATTAATGCTTTTTGAGGATTTACAGCCCATTTTGTTTTGGGTTTGACTTGATCACAAGGTAAATTTCTTTTAATTTGGTACTAAAAACCTTAATTTAACTCTGTGAATGAGTGTAGAATTTATTTAATCCTTTAGTTGTGTTCATGAATTAATTACTTCTCCAGTGCCTTAGAATTTAATATGTGTTGGGTTTCTTTGCTTTGTGTTTTTTTTTTTTGGAACTCTTCTTCCTGGCATTTGTTCCGAAGCTCAATGGCCATGTATCCTGTCAATTTTTTTATGCAAATTCTCATTCCTCAAACTAGTGGCTACTAAGCCTCAAATCTTCATAGCCTCCTATATTACGCACGCTCTAATTCTAATATGACATACAAAAGGAGCCCATAAAGGGACACTTTTTGTCTTGTTTAATTGTAGGATAGAGGATGTCGTAGGCAAAAAATTTTTTCCTCGCTTCTTCATTCTTAGTAAGAGACAGGAAATTTCTCCTCGATTTTACAATTTCTCAATTTTGTTAGAATTCAAAACCATCTCGATGCAATAAACTCTTCTAAATTTAATTATGGGCGATGCTGAAGAGGAAATGAAGGGATGAGAGCATCCAAAATGGAGTTTTGCTCTTTGTGAGGAAAAATTTGAGCCTGCAAATATTGGCTAGAGTGCGATCGAAACATGTATCAGTCAGTCATTCATCAAGCAATAGAGCCCAAGAAAGCAAGTCGAGCCAGATATAAATGACTGCGAGGTTATTGATGACCTGAATATTTTCCCAGTGCCTTGTAGAGCAGTATCCAGTGCAATTAATTATTAACAGTGCCCTCAATTCGATATTTCAGTAATCTGAGTGGGCTATTAATATAACAAATATAAATCCTTCTGATAATAATTTTGGGTACATAATGAGGCTAAAAATTAACTGGAAATTAAAGTAGCAAGGCGGCTTTTGAGCTTATCTTTCGAATAAAAGCATTTATATCTCCTTTTTTGATATTTGGAGTTATACTTTAAATTGTATTTCCACAAAAAACATATTACTACACTTTATCAAGAAATTCCTAAATTGCTTGGAGTAAGCACAAGGTCAGTAGATTTCTATGAAAAAACTTGGGTTCTAACGCATATTCTTTCAGACTCACCTGAAGATTTCAATTCTTAATGTCTCGGTTGAATTTTGGGTAAAATGGGGCTCAGAATGCTGATTTGAGAATTCAAATCAATTGTTTTTGGGGACACAAATGACAGATCTTTAAGGGACTTAAATATACTCTGGTCCAATTCATTTGTTGAAGGCGAACCTTTGAACTTGTTTCTCGGCTCTAATGAATTTCCAGCAGCTTCTGCTCTTATGTCAGGAAAGAGTTCAGTCAAGATTAATTTCCTGTATGTCTTTTTATCAGATGTTTTCCCTTTCTCATATGATTCAAGAATCCTTGAAGTTTCGTTTGTTTTCTTGGTCTGAATACTGGACATGTAACATAAATCCTCCAAATTTCGCTGAGGAACTTTCGACTCTCTCAGCACTGAAACAAGGGATTTTGGTGTCACGTGAGCTATAACAAAGCCTTAATCTTCACAATTTTGTTTGCTGCTTTGATAGGTTCTCTCAGCAACTTCGTCTTTGTGAATACCATTTATTCCGCTCCAAAGGACAGAAGCTAGTCTGTCTTGAAGTATAGACGCTTCTTCAGTGGTCATCGAAGTAATCAGCGAGCCCTGAGTCGCGAAAACTGACTTATAAGGCTGCTTGATATAAGAGTTTGAGATTAAGTCTTTTCTGCTGCCAAGGCTGATATTTCTTCTCGCTACTTGATATCTTCTTTGTATCTCTTTCCCCACAACACTTGAAGGACTGATAATATATTGGAATTCGCTTTTAACATTGCTGTCATCAGTTAGACATAGCTTACTCATTTCCTCTTTTGGAACTTCAGTTTGATTCCCTTTGATTTTTGGAAGTTCTAGTTTTTCCTCACTGTGATGATATCTTTTTTGATTAGTGTGTGAGACACTCGACGATTTTTTCCCATCAACAGCATCATTGAAGCCTTTTTCTTCATAAAACTTGTTGTATAGATATTTGAGCTTCAGGCTTCGATGTTTGGAATTATAGTTGGGATCTTCCTTGGCAGTTTTCACAGTTTGAAAAACCCGATCTTGCCATTCCTCATTATTTTCTATCTGAAGTTCAGTGTTGTGGACATCAAACATCATTTTTTTAGCCACTTTTAATCCAGATTCAACTTTTTTTCGCCATGGGTATTTGGGATTCTCCAAAACAAGATCTTTCAGGAGTCTTTCTGGTAGTTTTGCATTTTCAATGAGTACCTTTTGAAAGTTAATCCCTAAACGTATCTATACGTTAAATTACCTTGGTGCTGATTCTGTAAACTTCACAGCTCGGTGTTTTGCAGATCGCAGTGTGCTCTCTTATCGCATTTGCGTTCCTGAAGTCAAGTTCCCCAAGCATTTCTCCTTCTCCGAGTACCGCAATCTAACAATAATTACTATTACTGACAAGAATTATTTGTACCTCGAAGCAGTGTTTTTCGTTCCTCCAGCATTTGTTGAGATGGCTTAATTGTCTTTGATCTAATGATCTGCACCGCCGTTTCGTTGAGAGTGAGTTCAAACTGAATTCGTCAAGAGGGTTAAAATCAACTTCTTTAAATATCTTAATTTGGCCGCTCTTCACAAAATAGAAGTGTTTCGCTGGATCTCCTTGACGAAAAATTTTATGTCCGTTTTCAAAGTTCAGTAATTCAGCGTCTCTGGCCACTGCTGCGACGTTCCATATTGGCCATCCTTGCACGAGTGAATGCTGCTTTAAAAAACTGAGAACTTCTGTGGCTTGCCCTTCGTAATATTTTGCTAAAGACAGTGTTAGACTAGTTCCAGATATGAGACAGTAGAGCTACTCAAGATAGGATCATTTTGCAAAGAAGGAAGCAGGATCATTAAGCAATATTCTCGCGTTATGCAAGTAGTAGCCCTGATAAATAAGATTTGCTTAGCTCAAGAAGTAAATAAACGGTGTACCTCTTAGAAGAATCTTGAAAAGCAACCTCTCCAAAATAATCAGGAGCGGATACCTTTGCAATCACCTTCTGACGAGGATAACTTGACTTCAGCAAAGTTTCAGGGAACTGAGCCTGCATTTCGTCTTTCTCTTGCTCGTCGTCATCTTCATGATGATAATCTTCTACATTGTTAGAATGCATGCGGGATAAGCGAGACACAGCGATTTCTTTTCCCATTAGCCGAATTGATTCTCTCACAAACATGATTTTCTTTTGCACTTCTAACTTTTCTTCCTCTTCCTCCTCAATAGTCGACACAATATCAAGTTTGGCTTTAATCTGAGGGTTGATATGCTTTGGTTCGGCACTCTGTTCGAATTTCTCTCCAGCGTTTGTTTGCTTCGCTAAAAGCTGTTCCACACTTTGGTTAATTTGTTTTTCCTTTAGCGATTGCTCCACCTCACCGGTTTCTTTGTCAAGTATGTTACTTTTCTTTATTGAATCTGCCAATAGAGCTGTTAGAGCCTTTCTATTGTTCTTCTCATTGATTAGCTCTCGTTTTTTCTGAATATTTGATTTCTGCACGTGACTCCCTCTGATATTCGGCGCCACACTAAGTTTTATATCTGAAGATGCGGCAACTATTTTTTCTTCGTCAACTCGGAGAAAATCTGTGGCTTCGCGCCCAATTATTAAATTTTTCCTTGTAGGTGAATTGATTAGATCCATTCTCTCTTTATCCTGATTTCGAAGGCAATATACTGACCCTTTTAGTAATAAATACATATATTTGCCTTGAAAATCTATTTAGAAAATGGATTTTACTCTTCAAACAAAATATTTTTGACTTACCCTCTTCAAAGAGAATCTTTCCACTATCAAATTCCTTCATATGTGCTTGATATATCAAAGTTTGTATCACATGCTCGCTGGTTATTGAATTGAACAGCCTCTTAAAGAAAGGAACCGTCAGAAACGCAGATTTAATGAATTTCATATCATGCTGCGTCCTTTGAAGTCGAGGCTTCTTGAAGATGTAACGTAGTATCTATAATTTTATCAAAACGGAAATTGCTTGATGTTCTGTTAGAAATACTTCAATGTCCAGAGGTCGACTCAAATAAAAGGTTTGGGTTTGGATGTATTCATTGGTATCAAATTGATGGGTTGACATTTTCCAGTCCCGAGGAAATTATAAAACAAATAATAAAAGCCTCAATTAAAATTAATTTTGCTCCATTTGTTTTGAGGGACTCAGCTACTTTTGTTTTTTCTCCCAATCACCGTGAGAGCAGTTTGCTGTCAATTGTTCTGCTGATCAATTGACTATTTTTTTTTTTAAATTTTTTTCCTCTGAAGAGAAGCGATATATTTGATGTAGAGAGTGTGTGAAGCCTACGTTTGTGGATCAAAGATATATTTACTCATGCATCTTTATTAACCACAGAGGTATGTATACATATATTTAGCAAACTTACTTTATGTCTTTCTTTTGTGCTTGGAATGTTGTTATCACAAGCATTGTTGGAGCTTTCTCAATAATTTTCTGGATTTGGCCCAGTTCTTTTCTTGCTGCCTTTATGTTGATTGCCTTGATTGGCAGGTGCCTGATCATAGAGAAGAAGGTTGAGAAATCGCCACCCGTTACAGAAAAGATGGTGATTCCTCTTGGGATCAATTGGTGAATGAATTCCTTCGCTTCATTATTCATAAAGCATTCATTTAAGCAGTGGGCTTGAGTCGCGCGAGTTCCACAGGTTGAACAGGTTTTCACCGCACCGTGTTCTCCTTCGGCTATGTCAGTGCATCTTTGTGTCAGAAAGGCCCCAGTGGCCCAGAAGGTCTCGCTCGAAACCTCTTCCTTGTCCCAGAAGGTCTAGAATAAAAGAGATGGGAACTATGGTTTTTACGGGTGTGGTTTTAGTGAGAGAGCTTTGTCACCATCAATTGACTATTAACAAATGTTATTTGAAATAGGTTGCAGAAAGTGTCCTCGATTTAGAAAAATCATCCAAGAATTAGTCGCTATGGCAGTTCAATTTCTTTGGCTTGCCCAGACTCAACCGAAGTCATTGACTTGCAATGCATGTAACCAATAATGATTTATTGTGGGCGGCTTTCAACTTTAAGGCAATTATGTATCTTGTATAAAAACAAGTCACTCACAGGAATATCCCAACAAGCTCAAATTTTCTCATAAGAAAAGAAAAATATCAATGAGGTTTTTTTTTGTTTTGTTTTGAAGAAGTAAGAAGTGATTGGTCACTCAATTCAAACACTCTGCAGCAGACAAGTATGACGATCAATATTGCTAAAAAAATGCAACTATTTTGGAACGTTGAGTTATCTAGGGGTATTGCCAAACCAGACTAAAGATAAACACAGACTCTGTATTGAAGCTGCTAAAAAGATACCTATAGTCAATCAATAGAAAATTTATAAAGCATGGGGTGAAAGAAGGAGTCTGCCACATTCTCTAGGGCACAATTTTGAAAAAAATCATCATCTGCAATTCTTAGTTCGTTTAGCAAGTAGGTTGCTCTGGATATGCTTTACTTCCAATTTTTTCAGTATTTTTTCAACTTTCTGTTACTGCCTGTGATGGTATTTCTTCCAATTAGTTTTTGTATCAATCCACTATTGATAATTCAAAAATAATTTTATAGAGAAAAGAGATCAGAAAGAGGCCGAAGACAGTAAAGAACAGTGAAAATGAAATATGTGTTGGCATTGTATCAGCCCTTTACCCCCTGAAAGCTTACCATGTTAACATAGAGTTGGGCTATTCATTCTTTTCTCTTTAATCAACAAGGTTCAGGGAGCTTCCGGTTGTCAAGCAGACCCTTCCCTCTGTTCTTCAACAGGAGGGATTTGTATGAAAAGCGGTCTATGTCTTTGTCAGAGATTCTATACAGGTCCCAACTGCGATCAAGGTAGCTCCCCTTATCAATACAAATAATGAATTGATTGTAAACTCAGTGGCAAACGCAAATGTGACTTTTGTTACTACAGGGATCAGCCAAGGAGCACTTGCTGGTACTATTATAGCATGGTTATTTGGAGTTCCAATTATTTTTATTTTGGTAAACTACTTTCTTTTTTTTTTTAACTCATATCAAATCACAACCAACAGGGCTTCGTCGCTGTCAAAATGTTGGCGAAATCGGAATAATGGAACTACAGAACAATAACTTTCAGCATTTAATAAAAAAAGCGAATCTATCGGTGCCTCGATGTCTAATAAAGGTGTAGGAAATATTGTTATTATAATTACATAGTTTGCTCTCTTCCATGCTCAGCTATCCTTCATCCCTCATTACTCCATATCGGTTGCACGACTTGATTCTTGTTGAGAGCAATTTTAGTTTCTTTGAAAACTGCAAATAATTCTCAGCCTGTTCACTAGAAGCTTTTTTATTCTATGAGCAGTTGGATAATTGCTAAAATGTGTTGAGCTTCATCCGAAACCATGGTTTATAGGGAAAAGCATGAATTATGGTAGATAAAGCAGTGATTGTATTGAATCTTTCGCTAACAGTACATGTGCACAGAAGGTGACTCAAACTAAATAAAAACCAAATTACAAAAATCGTATAATAGTAAGCTATAAGACAACATTTTTTCATTGAAGGTATATTGAATATAGCACTTATACTTCTTGGCTTTGATTCTCGATAGCTCTATTATCACTTCCTGTAATTGGTCGTCTACAAGAAGGACATGTGGCATTTTTGAGTGCCCATTGTTTTATGCAGGAGCCATGAAAAACATGATTGCATTCTTGCAAATAGATAACCTTTTGAGTATCTTGGAATGGGTCCCAACAGATTGGACAGACGCCTTTTTCTTTGAAAGATTCCGAATGTATTTGAGGTCGAAAATTGACCGAATGTAATCTCTCCACGAGTTCAACATTATTTTGCTCTTGTTGATGCTGAAAATCAAGTTCGAATGGCAAATTGATTTGTACTTCCGGTCGGAAGAGGTTTTGTGAAGTAGCGTGGTTCGTGAAAACCAAGTACGATAAGATCAGCACACAAAACATCAAAAAGCAGATGATCCACTCATACATCAAAACAAGTAGATAAATACTGTTTGTATATTTCAGATGATTGCCTCCATGCTCTTGATCGCTTCTAACAGCCGAAGAGATCCAACCCATTCCTTTCATAAACCAGAATACGTTAAATGGAAGGTAGATGAATGCTAAAAATGCGCTTAGTAACTTGCTTTTTGCTTCAGATAAGTGATCGTGAGACAGTGAGACTAGACTGAAGAAAATACTGAAAAAAATAATCAAATTCAGAGCACCAATAATCACCCATGATAATAACGGTTCTTCACAAGCTTGGAGATCGTTGTATACAATAGCTAACAGTGCACTTATTAGAATGATCGCAGAAGAGATTGATATTGATGTTAAAGTGAATTTAAGTCTTCGTCGAGCAGTCACCATTACAATATCCACAAAATATGGTATGCTCAGCATCCATAAGCAGCCAAGCAGAAGAGTGCTCAAAATTAGTTCAAATAACACATAGTATCCAATCTCAGGTGAGCAACCGTTTTCTGGGGCTTCGATTGTGTCAAATAGACTCATTCCATTAATACTGAGGTATGATCCAGTGAGTATGTAAGGGATTTCGATGATAAAGCTGGCTGTGGCGAAGGGCTGTGAGACGATGTTAGTAATCTGTATATAAAGCAGTATTGGGAGATTTTTCCAAAATGGGAACTGAATAATTAAGAAGCAGGCGCCTGTTACCAAGAAATCTTGATATTTTCGACACTCTTCAGTTCTATTCGCAACTATAAATGAGTAAAAACACGGGGCCAAAGCCAGAGCTATGTAAGTTATCGCGAAGTAGTAGCGTGAGCACATTCAGGCTGAAAAAAATGTTTATTTTATAGGATTTCCTTTTATTGTGAGTTTTCTTCTTTTCAATATAAGATATTATCAAAGGAGGAAAATAAAAACGTTGGAGTAGTCTAATCGCTAAAGACGATCTGTGCAAGTTTATTTCTAAATAAAGGAGATATTGAATAAATTGTTGGCTATCAGGTTTCGAAAATTACAATAGCAAGGAAGGCATTGGAGCTTTTATTTTTCTATCCGAGATTTTCGACAATTAGTTTTGGAGGAAAAAAAATAAAAAAATAAAATCAATCTCATTCTTCTCACGATATAGGCAGATTCCCCGGCTTTCACAGTGGCATGTTCTGCCTCTTGCAATTTTATAATAGTGACTCCATGAAACCTCTAGGGGCGCCTCTCTTGAAATTATTTTCAGATGAGAACATTTTCGGGAACTTTCTCACTCTAAATTGGTGAGAGAAGCTTGGTTCGACAAGTATACCAGTTTTGTGAGTAGTCTCAAAATATGCCTGTGCAAAATATAGGAAAAGATAGGAAATATACATCCTCATGCTTGGAGGAATACGCAATATTTGAATTCCGTCATATTATTAACTCTAATCATAGGCCCCATTTATTTGAGACTCCGATTAAACCCCTGCTTAGTCAATGGCCTTTTGAGGGAAAATACTGGATTTTTTTAAAGAGGATCCTCTTCCATTAAAAAAACGCTTCAAATCGTTCTCTCAACCTTGGAATACGATCAAACTTTATAACTTCGAAAAAATCCTTTGCATTAGCTCCAAGTCATGAATGAATTCTCGAAATTATCAAGAAAAGGTGCTCTTTTGATTAAATTGGGAACGAATTATTTGATTTTTAGACATATTATGTATAAATTCGTTCTGGTATGATTCAAATCGAAGTTTTGAATGTGTGTTTTCATTCATTTGAGAAGATCAAAGATTTAGAAAAATATTTCAATAATGACATTTTTTTCCCGAGCAACATATTGCTGTGTCCTCCACTAGTTCCATAATAAAATTTAAATTCTGTAAAATAATTAATTAAAAAGATATACGTTGAAACAAATTTAGCTCCCTCCGATGAAAATAGTACCTGGTTAAATCCTATTTTCTCATATTGATGTCACCATGAAACTCTTGCTAGCTACCCGCGAAATTCTTGAAAAGAACGATTCATTATTTTTCTATTCCTAGCCATACTTTTTCTCTGATTGAAACTCCTCTTATCCGTCGACTCATAATCCAATTCCTAAATCATTCGACGACACCTTAAATCGGATTGTAGTAAGGAAAATTTACGAAAACGATGTCATAAATCATCGCTTGTTGGCCCCATGTAAGTATTTCCGCAGCCGTAATATACGAGCAAAATTGCACATTCCACTATTCAGACTTTCAATATGTTCTCCTTTTGAAAAATTTAAGTAATGATATGATTTTGTATCCTTGGTTGCCTAATATATCTAAAAAAGAGACCTTGAATTAAAAACAAAATGATACATTTGGAAATTAGACATTATAAACACTCAATATTCCATTATTATTGCTTCGTGCCTGCTGGTAGTACTGGTCAACAATCTATATGTGATAGATAGAGTTTATATCTCAACTGCTATCAGATATGAAATTAAATACTATTTTGCTTTATCACATTTAGGAGTCTAATAAAATCCCACATTATATTTATTTAAAATTATCTAAACTTAAAAAAATCAACAAAAAAATGGGACGGAAAAAGATTGAAATAAAGAAGATTTCTGACAAAAAGAGCAGGAAAGACACCTTCCACAAACGTAAAGTCGGTCTCGTTAAGAAAGCTGCCGAACTTTCTATGCTTTGCAACGTACGAATGCTGCTAGTTTTTGAAGACTTAGCTGGTGAAATAATCAAGTATTCGACACACGGAAATTATGATCCAGTTCAATACTTCACTGAGGAATACCTAACTACTCCAATCGCTTTTACATCTAAACACTATCCCGACTTTTTCAAGAATATTACTGTGAAAAAGAAAATAAAAGATGACGATCCTGATGAGGAAGGAGGAGAAGATTCTGAGGGTGACAACGATGATGATGATTCGCCAAAAACCGAAACAGACACGGTAACCTTCTCTGAACCCAGATCCGAAAAACTTTCAAGGAGATCGAGCAATAGCGGAAAAAATTCGACAAAAAAATCTCAAGGAGGGCGCCAAAAGGCACCTAAAGCTAACCACACTCAACAAACGAAAGGTCCGAATCATTTATTTCAGCAATTACACCAGCATTATCATTCAGCGGAAAGCTCTCGAAAATCACCTAAAAAGACTGGTCAACAAACCCAATTAGGAACCAATGTGAAATTGATGGATTTGGAAGTCATTGAAGAGAGAGATTCATTTCATGCAGATAGTAGCCCGACCGAAAGAAGAGCAGAATCAAAGTTCGATACGTTTAAGAAAGAGTTTAACCCCAGGCTGCAAATTGATGAAGAAGACGAAAATAAGAAATTGACCAATTTTACGAATATGCTATCATCGCCTAACATATTCACAGCTTCTCCAATTGGCTTCGTTGGGATGTCTCCAATTCAGCCGAATTTAAATAATACTGTTTACGAGTTTCAAGAAGCAATTATAATAAATGGGAAAGCGCTCCCGACACCTGGAAAAGTCAAAAAGATTTTTAATCCATATGCGAGTGTTGGAACAAGTAGCGGAGAGCAAATTTTTGAAGAAGCTGGTCAGCAGCAACAGAATCAACTGCAGGTGCCAAACCGAAATATAAATTCTTTGGAGGTCGAGGCTTTTCTTAATGAGAATGCAGAAAAAGGAAACATCTGGCCGCCATTCGAGGATCATTTTGCTGGAATAGATCTAAATGCAAAGAATTCTATGAGGATAATTGAAGAGCAGTTAAGAGAGAATCTCTCAGAAAATTACCTAACGTCACCAAATCTATGGTCAGGAAAAGATTTTGTTCCTGGAGGAGATCACTTCTTTAAGCAGCCGGTTGATACAAAAAAAGCAAGGAGTGATAAATTCTTTGGTTTTGGAATACTCTACGAAAGTGAGGGAGACCTGAGCAAGTGTGAAGAGATAAAGAACCAGAAAACGGATTTAGATAATAGTGGAATGAGACTATATTCTCCGTTTCCGATTCCTCTGAATCGAAATACCAAGAATGCGGATTGGTTACAGTACTACTATCTTAAGCAAAATGACCGAACAATGCAGGATGAAGCCCCTCCATCGTTTCTCGCTAGTGCAAGAATGAGTGGAAACGATGATCCTTCGTTTCTAAGCAGCGCTAGGGGAGGAGATCTCTCACTTTCTATTGCGAAAAGTCCCAAGCCTAACAAAAAAGTAAAAGAAAATTAATGAACTAGAATAAGCAGTCAGAGTATACTGATTCAATCTAGAGATAAAAATGAGAATTCTAAAGCAGAAAGATGCTACACCCCAACTATTGAAATGCGGAATTTTACCTTCATTATAAGTTTTCGTTGACAAAAGAAACATATAAATGTGAACGAATTAATCATCTTTTATAACATTTACGTGTCCAATATTTTGATATGAGATTCAGCAAATTGAAAATATTGTGGCTTTTCTCTACGGGAAAAAGGCAGTAGATTACAAGAGAAATTACTTAATTAGGAATCACAGAAAATCAAATGATAGGTTCTAGCTGCTCTCATTATGATGTCCGAAATATTTAGAAATCGAGCAGAAAAGTTTGAAAAGAGTTTAGATTGTTCGTTCTTAAGAGAGTCAGACTTGTTTCGAGAAAACTATACTCTCTCTTCTTCATCGAATAATCCTTCAAATGCCTAGCGCTCTGGGAGGTGAGAATCCAAGACTCTCTGTCTATATTCACCTCGGTGATTACTAATATATCTATTCCCAGATCTGCAGCAGCAAAATCAGTGAAAATATAATTCGACTAAAAAAAAATGTGGTCTTTTCACTGCATAGTGCATGAGAATGTTAGTTATACGTTCTCTGTACATCGAAGCAATTGGTGAGCGGAAATAATTATCGCAACAGTAAGAAAAAAGATTATGTAGGAAGATGAGAGAGTGTAGATATCTTAATTGTTACGGTTCAGAAAAGGTTGCAACGAGTTCGAAACATTAGATGAGAGACTCCTTGCATTATATTACAAATTCAAATAAATATTGAAAATTGATAAGCTCATCTCAGCTGAAAAAAGACTGAAAACATAGTCTGCGATGATGATGGAATAAAAACCATTTTACTGAGAGGGTCTTTGTTGAGACGGGCAGTAAAGATAAGATAATTTAAAAGAATGATAGTTTGTGTTGATTATCGATAGATATGTTGCAATGAAAAAGTAGCACCAGTTAGAGAAAAATTAATAAGACTAGATTATTTCATGAAGTGGCTTAGACTCAAAGAATTCATAATTACTCGTTGTGTTGTTTTGTTAAATAACAATCAGAATAAAGATATATCTGTGAATTATCGATGTGCACTTCTTGATTTTCATAGTGCCGTAAAAAACTCTCTAGAAAAGGATCTTAGTAAATCAAAATCCAAATGCTCAATCTGATAATGTGTATAACTTCGAATTGAAATTTTAACTCTCTGGAAAACGAAAAGATATAAAATATTTTGAGAAGTTTTATACAAAAACTTTCTAAACCTATTGAGGTTTGTCATTCATTCAAATTAAGTAAGAACACTATGGTTCCTCAACATGAAAAAGCGCTTACATATAAGATTCATCAGTTTGGGAGAAAATTGTTACATTGTGGCGACAGGTTTCTATGATTCGTACTTAGTCTTTAGAAGCTAAAGAGAATAATAAAAATGCATGAAACTAAACATTCAACTTAACAATTCATCTTAATTTCTAGAGCAACATAACATCATGATATTTGTAAGCTTTCGTAATGGGCCATGGTTCGAACAGTTTTGTCAAGAGTGAGGGCTTGTTTCTGAAAATTATTGGCAGTTTCTATATCTTTAGAGCCGGAAAAAGAAATATCTAATGATCTGAGAGCATGAATGCTCGTTAATTAATTTGGAATTTAATATTTTTAACTTTCAAATTTTTTCGATATCAGAAAACTCCTTTCTGAAATTGGTTGAGTGGATATTTTTACTTCAATCAACGATACTCTCATGAGATTTCCTTCTTAAGAATAAGTTTCACTTCTGTTACAATTTTCCTCTTTCCTTTTGAAATTTTCCTCACAGAAGCATCAAAGACACTGAAGAGTTTCACTATACTGTATGTTTTTTTGAAATCGGACCAATCCCTCTTTTTCCTCGTAGGATTACTACGTATTCTTTTCAAAGCTGTTTTAATCATCT
>ENA-UOTZ01000536-UOTZ01000536.1-compost-metagenome-genome-assembly--contig:-NODE-536-length-31615-cov-12.519469_pt1 | contig 31615 bp, 18 predicted proteins | sample MGYA00238144_ERZ746983 | MGnify/ENA primary metagenome ERZ746983 (study PRJEB28759, sample SAMN06268863) | compost metagenome | isolation source: single cell | place: USA: California, Emeryville, Joint...
AGAAGGCCTTGATCTCTTCGGAATTGTGTGCTATCTTCACAAGCTCATTACGCTGGATGTCGTATTTGCAGTTTGTCGCCATGCATTTAACAGGAATTTTTTTCTCATCCAAATGCTTTTTGAAATGGGTATAGAGACATTCCTTGCAAAAGAAATGCATGCAACCCAAATAGACGCCTTTCTTCTTTTTCTTCTTGCATTTCAGGCAGAGAATAAGATCGTCGTCATCATCGCCACCCAAGAATTTAGGCTTTTTCCATTGGGCGGTTACCGGATTTCTTGCCCTTGTAGAAGTTGGCATGTTTTTCGGAAGCCTATCTGGAATGTTGTCGGTAGTTTTCGCTTTTGGAGTCGGGAAGTCTTGGAACATCGGTCCCATGCCTTGGGAATGAATGTCGAACCAAATACCCTCGTATTGCTGCCAGACTCCTTCAAGGTGTTGGCCATCAACGGAATAAACTGCGCTGCTGACTGGCTTTGGCTTTTCTACTTGGAGTTTTGATGGTTTTGGTAGAATCTCCGTGTTGCCCCAGTCATGTCTGGCAGGTGAGTGTGAGAAAACTCGTTGTTTATTGGGAGTAGAGTTATTGCTGTCCAACGTTCTGCCGGATCTGTCAGGAGTGAGAAATTCTCGTTTACTTCCTCCTGAGGGCAGAAGATTACCTCGTTTGTCTTTGTTTGGAGTGGAGACATTAGATTGGGTTCTAACTCCGCTGGTGGATTGGACTGAAAGTAAATTGGTATTCTTAACAGGTGGCTTTTTCGCAATTGCCATGTTCTGAAAAAGAGAAAACGAATAATTCTGAAAAAGAACAGTGAATTAATTATAATTTTTAAGTTGACACACTCAAAAAGAATTAATAATCAGAATTCTGACTAATGACTTCTACAGCAAAATGGGTACATTCAGAAATTTCCGTTCAATTCAGATATTATTATTATCGTTATGGGAAGCTCTGAATGATCGATTGGTTGCAGGAGTGAGTGCTGGATAATACTATCTCTCAAGGTCACATGATACTTGAGTCAGTATAATATAATTCTATCAGGATCTATGATATTAGGTTCACTCAGCTGAAATCACGTAAGCTTGTAAGTGCTGTGACGTGCTTTTGCTCAATTTGAAGGCATACACGCAGTTAGCTTAAAAGAAGTTTTCCAAACTCCCAAAGCTGTTTCTTGCCAAAGTTTAGTGTGTTCTGGTGGATGTAATTTGGCTGCATTCAAAGTTCTCAAAAGTATTATGAAACATTAGGAGTACCATGACTTTAATAAAATACTACACACAAAAGACCATAAAACTAGGGGTAGATGATATTTCTATTCAGGAAGAGCGAGTGTGTATGCCTCTAACACATAACTAAAGAGGACCTAGCTTGAATACACATCAATGAAATTTCTCAATCTCTTGGCTAATTCTAAAAAGCAACACTAATTTAAAGAGAATTATATAACGTCATGGTTTTCGACTTACAGCCTGCATCTACTAATCAAATCAAAAATTAAACAGATAGAAAAACGATGAGCAAATTCATTCTTCCAACAATATTGCTATTACTCGCCATCGAGCTAGTGACTGTAGCAGAATGCAGAATCCTCCGGGCCGAATTCAATCCTCGACAACTGATTCAGACTCGCTGGAAACACATTGGAAGGTTTGGATTCCGTATAGGGACTGGAAATTATACTTTTAAAGCAAAATTACGCCATGACATCAGTGACAAATATCACCACAGTCACATTCCACTCAACTTCGTTGGATTTATCGATGAAGATTACGCTAAAATAAAAGCAGCTAAAACATGCGTAGAAAAACTTGACATCGTACGTTTCAATCACCAATTCGAGCTTCCTCTTGACGGCTGTGATGTACCCGCAATCTGGGGCGATCTCGTGCAGAAAGCGCGATCAAGAGTCTGGCATTTTGCGATTGCTGATTGCAACAGATTGTTTCCAGAAACCGGGGTTGCCCACAACAAAATCGATTTTACCATAGAAGTCCACAATTCTGATGGCTCACATCTCAGCGAAGAGGAAAATGGTTTGCTAATTCCACACCTCCTAGCAACCGGATTATTCCTAACCTTCTTTGCCATAAACCTACACCTGGTATTACGACATTACAGGAAGGAAGGCGAGTTGGATTACCCGTTGATACTGCTAGATATCGCTTGTTGGAGTGAATTCCTTGGACTTGCTATGGAGACGCTCTACTTAGGCTCGAGCATGGCCTTTGGAGACCCATTTTTTGGTTCAGATTTTCTAAGCACGGCGTTTTCAATGGCAGCTGAGTTCATAATGACAGGTCTCCTACTTCTCATGGCAAATGGATGGAGTATTATATACGCCAAAATAGAAGATCTTGACCTTCTCGCACCAATGGGAATTTTGACAACGCTGCTGCATATAACTTTTTGGGCAATTGGCAGAATTAAGGATGATGATCCGCTGAGGACTCATGACTACGATCATTGGACTGGTTATGTGCTCTTCTGTATGAAGGTTGTGTTTTTTGCATTATTTATCAGTTTCGGAGTGCAAACGTATAAAAAGGTGCAGAAGAAAATCAAACAGTTTGTATTGAAAGTAATTATGATTGGGTCCGTTTATCTGTTGGCAAAGCCTGTGCTTCTGACAATTTGCACAATCTTCGTGGATCATATGTGGCGGCATAAAGTATTAACAGTTGGCCACATGCTGCTCCAGTGTACGACGATGCTGCTATTTGCCTCCCAGTTCAATTCAAAGGGCAGCGCGTATAATGCGGTGTCGTTAAAACAAGGAATCGCGCTCCCAAACAAAATTAATTAAAGATGGTTTTCAATAAAGATTTCTAATTTTTTAATATATGCCTTCTCTTTTAGGGTAGTAAGAACTATTGCCTTATCGCATGTGATATTCTGCAGTTAACGCTCATGCAAATTACAGCTGCAATTATCTAAGGAGATGAAACTCTTATATTCAATGAAAAATTATCATTCATCAGTTTGGCTCGCACCAAAACCCGAACAAAGTTTTCTTAATAGCTCATGGATTCTATCTTAAACCATGCCCTTTGTCTGCGGTAGTCCATTGTAATACATAAGGCAAAGAATATACTGAGATTAAAGACATGCACTTCCGATAAAGAAAAATGCTGGGTTTTTTCTATAGATTAAAAAATAAATTATCCAGTTTATCGTTATTGAAAATTTTGACATGCGAAATTTTTCTTTTTCGATCTTTTTTTTTTGGGATTCTCTTATTTCCCCCTTTATATTTGTTAGAAAGACATGAACACCAAATCCCATATAAATAGCAGATTGACTAGCCTCACGCGAGCGAATTCAGAAACTGCCTTTCAGACTCTACTGGGCTTCAGAAGCAGAAAACCTGACTTTTATCCACTATCTCGCAAATTCGCAGACTGTGCTGTTACATCCGATGATGAATGCTGCTATGAGGAAGAGGAAAAGAGCTTCAAGAGCTTGGAATCCACTGAAGAATATCATAATCCCGAGAAAAGAACTCGATCTACAGATGAGTTTACACTCGTATTGGATCAAGAAGACGAGATCGACGGTATCCGTTATGAAAAAGAATGCCGAATCGAAGAAATAAACAAGCCAGTCTACGCTCCTCTCAAAGTTCCAAGGATTAGACCGGATTCAGTGTCGAAAGATGCGATCAACCCTGAAGAAGTTAGGTACTCCATTATGTTCAACCATCTAAGAGGATGGAAACTTCAACAATACATAAATAATTGGAGCTTTATAACCCAGCACGACGATACTAGAATTAGCCATGCATATATCAAGGGCGGAATTGCAGCTCCTAATTCAGTGACTCATAAATATCGGAGTATCGCGAAAGATCTCATTAAACAGATAGGAAGACAGCTGCTTTCTGGACATTTCAATCTTTCGACTATCTCGTTCCCGATCAAGGCGATGGTTGGAGAATCAGTGCTTGAGAAATGCAGCAAATCAAGTAAAATTTCCGTTTCTGATGTGAGATTCTAAGATATCCATCATCATAAAAAAAAAAAAGCTTCAACGTACCCATTGTACATGAATCTTGCGCTCAGAACAAAGGACCCACTACAAAGATTTAAGTTTGTTATTGCAGCTGCTGTTAGCAACGTGTGCTTCCTGGAGATGTTTGCAAAACCGGTGAATATTTATATCGTTGGATAAGCAGGAATCTGATGCGGTTTGTAGTTAAATCCGATACTTGGAGAGACATTTCAAGGGTATTATAACGATGGCACGAGGGTCTATTTGGAACAAATCTCTCATCATCCGCCCATAAGCTACATGTATGCTACGGGCCCTTATAAAACTTATACTGTCTTCGGGCCTTATACGTGTAGCCCAGGAGCAGGCTTGAATCATCTGAGAGTATATTCTTGTGCGTTGATGGCAATTTCATCAAATAATTTACCACACAGTTGAATGCTAAAGGATGGCGGAACGTAGTTTTCAATGATACTAAACAAGAAATTCATTTTACTACTGGAAATGTAACTCTGTCTCAAACACTCTTATGCTGATAAATCTCAAAGGATGAGTATGAAGGTACTTTTTGGGGAAAATGCGTTTGTCATATGACTGGAGCCTTTGAGTTTATGGACAAAGCAAACGAAATAACGTGCAAACTTGTTATTGGAAAGATCAAAAACAAGTAAAATATCAGGAAATGATTACAGTGCCTTATACCAAATACTAATCAAAGGTTAAAGGACTATTTTGAAGGAGATATTAAAGTTGCTGGCAAGTCCGTTTCTAAGGTGAGAGGTACTCTGCTTGGCTGGCTAGAAATCGATGAGAATCGCTACTTCGATCATCGATACGTGAATCCTTTCGAGGTAAATACAAAGCTATTCGTCTCGCTCACTCATCGTATTGTCCTTAGCTTAACATTGAAAAATCGCCCCTTGAATCAGATTCGTATAAACGAATGGATATCTTGTATCTAAGAAACGGTAAATCTCAAAATTTTTTGCACAATATTTACTAATTCTCCTACCAGGTGAAATCGATAAAGCTCAAATTGAGAAAGAGCGCCTCGAAGATATCCAAAGAAGAGATAGAAAGCTTGGAGAGAAATTTTCAAAGAAAAAACATTAACAGAGCCACAAAGTATTAGCGCGAAGCTCCTTAATTAATTACTCTTATTAAGGTGTATAAGATGTGTTTTGTAAAATAAATAATTTATGGTATTAAGAAAAATATTATTGTCAACTATACTTTCTCATTTAGCCGCTTTCAAGAGATTTTTCGAGTGATCTTTAATCTTTTTCGGCCAATTTTCTCAATTTTTCACATTGAGAAATAAATTCTGCATGGATTTAATTGCTCACACATCCTGATAGTTTTATTTTTATTACAGATTAACAAACGAGAGAGGCAAGAGCCTGTCTAATAAAATTTAAAGATCGACAATCTCTTGGTTCTAATGGCCACGAAGCAGCATTTGGAGGATTCGTACGTCGGTGAGGGTTTTTCCCCTCGGAATATTCTCGTCAATCGTTCGGCACACAAAGAGAAATCATTCCTTGCAGTGCCTTATTTAGATACCACGAGATTAACAGAGCAATCTACTCACTATGAAAGCCCGAAGTCCAAAGTAATTAAACAGGATTCCTATCAGACACCTCAGAAGTCAGTGCATGCCCGCACTAACTCTTCTTTGCCTCCACTCGCCAAATCTACACAGCAAGTTGGATTTACTTCGCCCAGAAACCAAGACTTTCCTAGTGGAAATAACCCCTCCGTAAATCTATTATCTCCAGCGGGAAAAAGTGCTTTTTATAATTCTCCTTCTCAGCCTACTTACCCTTTGACTGCGAGAGCAAGTTATGCGAATCCAATTAAACAAGAACAAAGTGATGAAGAAGACCCCAAAGAAGAAGAAAGGAAAGCCATTTTGAAGTATCAGAGGCTACTTGAAGCATATGATCGGCAGACCAAAGTTTTGGCGGGGATATCTCAGACTTTGAATAATGATACGAAAAATCGTATTGATAGAGAGCGCAGAGGCATTGAGCTGAAAATTCAGGAGCTGGAACAGAGAAGTCGTTATAAAAAAGCGAATGATCTAAACGCTAAAGAGGCCATTCAAAAGCGATTGGGACTTGAAGACCATTTTTTCGATGATTACGACTCGGATTTTTCTGATCGCGATCGCTTGAGCGATGGGAATTTATCCGATGAATATCGGATGCTTGGAGGAGGACGGCAAGGAAACCGCCAAATCGCCAGGGCGCCTATTAGAAAAGGAACAAAGTTGCCAACAATTAGCATCAACAAAAGTCCTTCTATTCAAAAAAAACCATCAGCACCAGCTCTGAAAGCTAATACTATTACCGATACAGCCAATTCGAAACAACCTTCGTACAACCCTCAAACGAACTATGATATGCAAATGTCTTATAATAACCCTGCTTGGCAGTATAACCAATACAATCAATATAATCCTTACAATTATTACAACAATTATTACCCTCAATATCAATACGGAATGTACAATAACTACCAACCTCAACCCATGTCCTTCGGATCAAGCAACCTCTTTGACGATCCTTATCGCAAATTCCCTATGAATCCTATTGGGCAGCCACCAATCCTTAATGACCCTAATCACCCATTTTTTGCTGGAAGCTTGCCGATAGGGTTTCACCCAGGTTATCAACCCCCCTTTGTTTATCAGCCACCCCAGCAGATTGCAGCTAGCAGCATGAAACCCAGCAAGCCAAAAGCGGAAAGAGGATCTCATGAGCAGAACGAAAGCACACCCGAAAAGAAACAGCAATTCGTTAGGAAAAAGAAAGTCGAGATCAGGATTGGTCAAGGAACCTTCAGAGAGAAACTTCAAGCGACATGCTGGGCAATCGCCTTTCCCTTACTTCTTACTCATGAAGGCTATTCTAGAGGTAAAGAGAGGAAAAAGCTCCTTCAGATTCACCATGACCAGCGCAGTAAAGAGTATCTTATCGCGGCCCAGGAGTTCGTAATGAATGAGCTGAATGCCGAGCTTGATGTGATTTACAAAGAGAAAAAAGCGATGGACTTAGGCAAAAAGATCACTGACAAAGAAGCCACGCAAAGAGTCACCCAATTGATTTTCCCGAAAATCAAAACTCTTATTGACAAATTAATCTCTCTTACAAATGCGCATAGTATGCCACGAGAGATATTCGCATACTTGGCTTCAATATCTGAGAATCAATGCATTCCTCCTAACGGTTTTTATTTCGAGTTTGAGTTAAAACGACTCAGTTTTAATCATCTCGGAGCGCTGACTGAGATGGATGAGCTAAAATCGAAGATGATCCTTTGCATTTCGTTCTTTGCGAGGATATTGATTTTTCAATTTCTTCTAATGCCATGGCAAGAAGTCAAAATTGCGAGCAGTGCAAAGAAAGGAAAACCGTTTTCTTCTGATATCCCGAAAAATGAAAACACGAAGAAAAATCTAAAAACAATAGGGTCTATCCTTATGCATTTGATTGAGGATATGTTTACAACGACTATTAAGTCTGATCTAAATTCGCAAAAGAAGATTGCTCCGAAAGACAGGATAAAAACTATCCCGAGAGGAGGGCTGTTTTATTTCGCGGATGAGGCTGATAATCAAACAAAAAACGAAAAACTTGGGCAGGATCAGATAATTGTTGGTTTGTATACAAGAGCGGAAATTAGTATCTTTTATAAAAATTATTCGGTAAATGTTGAGCAGTTGAGATCCGCGCTGAACTCGTGGACTGACCATATGTATCTGCTGACTCACACGGAGTATACGACTAACCGCAAACTTCATGTATTTGGAACGGAAGATTTGTAAATTCTTTGATAAAGAGAACTTTAACAAAGTTTATTTTTCACCCAAATGCATATTGTATGCATATTTGCATGTTGAAGATAAAGCCTATATGATGGGGTTGCTTATAATTGGTTACTTCAAAGTCCTTTCAAAAAAAAAGAGGTTGTGATGGAGATGCGAGGATGGATAGATCTTTCAGTTAGGAAAAACCTATAAATTTCGGTTTCTGATATCACAAGGAAGAGAGATTCATTGAAAATCATTAATATTTCAGGGATAAAAAGAAGCCTCCTCAAGTGTTTTTCACTTTACAATTAAAAACGATGACTATAAAAAATTCATTCTCTTGAGAAAACGCCAATGTGGCGTTATGAGAGACTACTTCAATATTTTTTCCTATTTATCGACGAGTTGAAACGCTTTTAAGGGAACTGGAAATAAAATTTTGGTCAGTTTGACAGCAGTTTCAATGAAAATTGCAAATCAAATTCTAACAGAATTTTCTGATGTGGGATCATATGATTTAATTGATAACTTCGAAGTTTAGGATATAGTTTTTATTATCAGTAAGAGGATTGCGGTTCCGACCAATGACAGACACTGCATTCGACATGAAACGACTGAAAGTCAAGCACAGCCCTAAAGAACTCAATGATTTGCTTACTGAAATAAACCTCAAAATTGACTCTCAATTGCCAGCGTTGTACAAATACGTTACCACTTCACGTTGGAATGAGGTCAACACAGAGCTTGAAGAATTCAACAAAACAGTGCAGTAACGCCCTCCTATATCTCATTTGATTGACTAATTATTATGTGGTAGGCCGCTTCAGCCGATAAAACTAACTAAAGCCTCAGATGCGGTGAGCCGAGACATTGACTTGGCAATTGAAAACAGCTTTTTCGAAACGAAGGAAATCAACAACACGTATCGGAAATTTTTAATCGAAGTAAAAGCATTGAAATCACATATTGCTGCGAACTCCGATGTTAAAGTAAACTATGTGATCGTTGATTCACAAAGTATTTTGAAATGATTGATTTATATGGCTAACCGCTTTTTTAGTTAAAGATATTAAAGAAGATGTAATACTCACTACGGAGGGTGGATCTCAACTGCAATCTGTTAAGTTAGATGATCCGTCTCAGAGACGGGTAAATACATCAGTAGAAGGCAAACCTAAGCAAAATCCACAGTGTTGCTCACAGTGTCAAATTTTTTAAAGTGTTTTGATATCTAATACTTTCCTCAACTGAGGTTGGGATACTAATTCCTGTTTTACAAAGATGATAGTCACTAAGCAACTTTACACAAGGAATTTTATTTTCTATTCAAAAGAAAGCGCCACTGCATTTCATACTTGTTGTTTCAGAAGATATTCAAAGCATAGAGAGAGTAAAGTTTCATAATCTCTCTAGCTTGCCAACGTTTCAACCAATAAACTGGATTCTTATCAGGAGGCGCTTAGGAAATTCTTAATTTGATGAGGAGCTAACTTCCTTTTGTTTTTCCTTTGCAGAAAGTCATGTATTCCCCATGAAAAATAAGAAAAATGCTAATTTTGTGTGACGTGACAGACCTCATTAAATTCAGTTGAAAATAGGCAACTTTCACCGAAAAAGGAGGGTTTTTTCGATTTGTCAATGTGGCGATTATTTCACCTCGGGATCATTTGCTAGGGTATTAACTTATGGCTTGAAGTTCTACAACGATTAATCTCTTCAGAATGCAATTTTTAATTCGATATAACAGTCTATTCGCTCCAGGGTTAAAGGAATTAATTGTTTAAAATTCAGAAATTCAATCACGGAAAAATCACGAGAGAGCTCCTATGAGTTGCATTGAATGTTGCTTTGGATGCTTGACAAGCCTCGGCTGCCGAGACTGTGTACTAAAGCAGGCCGCGTTCCACCCACCGAAGCCAAAAGGTCGCTTACAGCCTTCCTCCAACAGCTTAAATCGCTCTAGGTTATAATATCCTCGACCGAGACATCGATGGAAATTCAAAATCCAAGTCTCCTTTAAACGTAGCAATTCTACAATCTCCCTTCATGCTTATTCCTTTCTTTGCAGACAATGAATCTCATTGATCCTAACGGAATGGCCTATGCTCCGCGTGATATCGAAGGCATTACTTCAACAATATATTGGTTGAAAACCAATCGAGACCAAACTATTCCTGCTCTTTACTTCCACAATTCTTCTTGCAAGTACCTCAAACGCTTCAAGCACACCTTTCCTCAAACTATCACTTTAGAAATCAGTTCGTTATTCTCTATAGTCATGGTAATTCGACGGATATTGGAAAAATGAGAGACCTGCTTCAGGACCTTTCTTACACTCTCAATGTAATTCTTCATTTGTACTAGGGAGACATTTGCTTTATCGATGATTGCGTGACTTGTAGGTGCATGTGTTCGCTTATGAGTATACAGGTTATGGCCAAAGTACGGGGAAGCCATCAGATCTCAACATCATTGGTGATGTGTCAGCAGCTTATCGGTTCTTGATTGACAAGTTGAATTTCAAATGGAATAACATTATACTGTATGACTATACACATGATGAGCTTGGGAATTAAAATTCTTTGTTAGGTATGGAAGGTCGATTGGAAGCGGCCCAAGCCTGTATGTCGCTTCTCATCCAGGGTTCAGAGTAGCGGGGGTTATTCTTCATTCACCGTTCTCGTCTGGCCTACGAATCATAAAGCCCGAGCTCAAAAAAACTCCTTACTATGACTTATTCCCGAATATCGACATGATCACTCACGTAAAATGTCCAGTTTTCATCATACATGGGCAAGCTGATCGAGAAGTGCCGATTTTGCATGGCAAAATACTCATTAGTCGCTGCAAGACTTTTTATGAGCCTTGGTGGGTTGAGCAAGGAGGCCACAACGACATCGATATTCGCTTCAGAAAGCATTATTTCATCAGAATTGCAAAATTCTTCAGGTTTTTAACTGATTATTTCGGGAAAAGAAAAGAGAAAGAGATGGAATCACTTCATAAAGTTGAGGACTGGACGGCTAATTCAAATCACATGTACTATCAGAAATTCAGGGCCGTTTCAGCTGACAAATACAAAGAAAAGCCTGGTAGGACGATTGAAACGGCTTCGTTTGCTTCAGGCACAACGAGTTCATTCGTTAGTAATAACACTACTACTACCTGCAAAGCGGAGAAAGTACAAACTGAATCTATGCTGATCGCAGGGAGTGAGACAACTCGAAAGCAGTGCACGGACACTGCGAGATCTATGTTGGAGTATAATGATGAAGGTAATTTACAGAAGAGGAGGAGCAGTTTTCTTATGTACCTGAAATAGAAAAAAAGCTCGATAAGAAGGATACCACCCGTAAAAACACCACGATTGAACTTGAGATATCATACTCTCAGGTGTACACTGATCGCACTTCAGCACGACAGGTCACTGAAGACATTAGAAAAAAGAGTAAAAGCTTGAAAAATGTTTTTATGCTCATACTTTATTTTTGAAAAGCATTTACAGAAGAGCTGAATCTGGGAAAGATTGAAGAGTCAGACTCGGAGAAACCCTATGATTTGGAAAGGAAACTCAAAACTCAGACCAAAGAGACGAATCACAACGACACATCGTTTGACAAACCAAATCAAAAGATAACTCTCGATGAAGTCATCACCGAGACAGATTATAAGTAAATACGATCTAAACTTGTAATCATTTTCTGCGGAAAATTATAGTTTTCTATAATTTTTTTTTACTTTTCATATTTACTCGGAAATTCTATCTTAAAATATGTTGAAAATGTTCTATGGAATTATAATGAAAACAATGGCAATTACATAGTCAGTTTATTCATAACTTCTTCTTTTTGTTATTTCAAATGCATAGAAGATTATGATCAAAATTCAAAGAGCTAACACAAAAAAATTCCTCAAAAATGACCCAGATGTCTGTAATTGCGATTTATTTGAATTAGTTATTGCGTAAATTTTTAGACATAACAAAACAGAATACTCTTAGTTCTGATCATATCAAATTATATATTACAAATCGTCTGGCATATTGATTGATGAACAATGAAACAAAAGTGAACTGCTTGCTTAATCATCAAGGGAAAGTTGTTCTTGCTTACTAACAACTATTTCTCCTAGAGCTTGCTTTTCCTCAGCACCTCCATATTTTTGGATTCTGCCTGTGAGCTGCATTATCACTTCAGGAGAGCGGTAGATACGAATCAGCAGCTCATATAATTTCTGTTCTTTGCGCGTGTCTCCTTCAGTTCTTGCGGCATAAATCGCTATTATTAAATTCGATCAGACGAAAGTTTTTCATCAAAAAATCTTACATTCCATTAATTCCATAACATCTCTGGTTTCAGGCATCTCTTCATAGATTACTCTCTGTGAAGTTCTGTCGAACAGTGATCGGAGCACCCTGCCAATCGCCAAAACGATGGTCGCGTAGATGGTAATGACTCCGAGATCACCGAGGTTTGTTCCGAAAATTGGACCTTTAACTGGTTCAGTGAACGTGTAAAACACAACCTCCTCGTCTTCATTAAAAAGGTTGCTGTCTGAAGCTGCTGTTGAGTTATATGATTTAATCACCCAGTATCCAACACCAGACTCCTGGCGGTATTCTAAATAGCAGTCGATCATGACTGGAATATTTTGGCCTTGGAGCGTTTTCGCTTGGAACATTGAAGTTTGTGGTGCATTCGTCAAGTGTAGGAACTTAGGGAAGAAATCTGAGGAAAAATAGGATTAGTGCTGGAATCAGAGGTTTGTATTTACTGGGTATGCTGAAAGTAGTGGTTCCTCCGCTTTCAAGCACATCAATCAGGTTTTGTTGAAGATCACCCGAGACAGGGATGGTATTTGATCCTCGAGTTTGAGCTCCAGCGCCTGTTGTGCCTCTAGAGAAATGAATATATAATCAGCTTTGCTAATAAAGTAGTAAATTTACCTTCCTAAGTTCCACTCGATGTTGATATAGAACTGTCCATTTGGATCCTTCAGTCGTTCGACTAATCTATTGAAGTTAGGAGGCGAGATGTCCCAGATAGTGTCTGAGTAGGGAGTTAATGTTATTTTTTGGATCTGAGGGAGGTTTTCACTAGCCAGATCAGGGAATAACTTGTTGATAGCTTTAAACTAATTTATTAGGAAAGTAAGACATTGCTGAGAGAGTGGAGTCATTTACTTCGGTTTTAGAAACAGACGATATGTCAAGATTTTTCACTTGGAAGATTTCGAAAACAGAACTTGTCGTATTTTGACCGCCTGTGACCAGGCTGACGGTTACAGATCCTGATAGAAATTGGTTAACAATTCCGTATAATAATGTCTAGTATACCTGAATCGACTAAATTCAATTGCTCGTTGGGGTTGAGACCTGAGAATAGCGCTAATGGGCCAATCAAAATCACCATGATGGCGAAAACCATCAAACAGCCCATATAGCATTTCTCCAATTTTCCTCTTGGATTGCCTATAAATAGGGTAAGTAAAACAATGGAAGTTTCTTTATAATTACCAAATTTGTGGTCTTTGCGGCCGTTATTTTCAACGGTTTTCATATACAAATAGCTCCATGCGTCTTCTAACTTCATCCATTGGAAGAGATCAAGTGAAGTCTTGGTGAAAGTCCAATCAAGAATCGATCCGAGCTCGAATAAGAATGGAATAGCTTTTGTTACTAAATTTACATGCATTAGCAATTCTCGATTTAAATGGAATTAGTTACCTTTATAGACGGTTCCAGTAACAAGGTCAGGAGACTTGAGTGAATGAGAGGCGTGATATAGAGGGTATCCCCATTTCACTTGACTACCAGAGAAGTACAGGAAGAACGCGCACAGTACGCATAATAATCGGAGGTAAACCTTGGAAGTCTCGTTATTTGATCGGAGGTACTCAACCAAAATAAACACTAACAGCGTAATCGTCAAGGCGTAGTGGAGGACAACTTTCAGCCCGAAAGAGTACTTGAAAAAGCTCGAGAAGGTCAGTTCCTTTGGTCTGTCATACTCTTGGTTGGTGAAATCTTCCCGAGAAACGTAGAGAGCTCGATCAGCGAGCAAAACAAGCAACCATAAGGTCACGGTGATTACCATTCCTCCCGAGAATGAAGATTCATTCAGAGATTCAGTAATACTAAGACCACTGCCAGTAATCGTGGTGAATAGTCCGAGGAAGAAAATCGTGATTAAAGTCCCGAAGAGAGTAGTTGGGATATAAAAATCAGCGCCGGGTTTCTTTATGAAGCTGTAATCGTCTTTCTCTTGGAGATGGACGTTGTATGGGAGCAAGTTATACACGAAATTTTTGCAGGATCCAAGCGTTCTTCTGAAAATATTTGGTCTCACCGCGGAGCGCTCTGAGCCATGACCTTTCCTAAACTGTGGCACGTAATTCATGCTCTTTGTCAAAATGACATGTTTCCAAATGCCTCGCTTTTCCAAGATCATGCATTGGATGATCAAGACGATTATTGTGATAAAATCGTACAGCACTCCGAAAGCCATGCCTTCATTGATTTTGCCAGGAAGCGGCACCGAGAACGAGGATTCTGTGAATTTGTAAATTCCAATAGCGTCGCCCAGCTCTGCAGTGAATGAGTTCGGGTCGACGGCCTCGCTGGGGCAAGTAGAATCATGTCCGAAGTAAGTCCTCATGGATAAGAAGGAAGTCCCGCAGAAGAATGGTAGTTGATAGATATATTTCGCGAAGAGCACGGTGATGATGTACCCGCTAGTGAACTTCCAATATCTACGTGAAGGAAGTGGGTATTCGACCGCAGCATAGGCAAAGACGCCGAAGACCAACAAGAACGAAAGGATTGTTGGCTGAATGATGAAATTAAGCACCAGAACCGCATAAGTTATCTCAGTCCATGAGCTGACAATAAAGTAGCAGATTAAATACCAAAGCGGCAGTTTGTCAAGGCCTTCTTGCGATTTGCTGGTATAAGGAAATGCCTTATAGATTTTCCTCTGCATGGCATGAAGGACTCTTTTTTTGAACGAGATGTTTTCTCGATCTTGAGGCAACAGGAAAGATTGATCAGTCGCAGAGCGATCCTCTCTTTCTTTTCCTTCCTCAACTTGTGGTTCGTCTAATAATTTCTCTTCTTCTTCCGCCGCCACCTCCTCCTCTTTCTGAGCTTCTTCAATGTCTTTCAGTTGTTTCTCCTCCTCCTCAACTTTTATTATCGCCGCCTTTACATGAGCTTTCAAGCCTTCATACATCGCGGTCCTTGTTGATGTCCTCATTGGAGGAAGTCCAATTTCCTCAATAGTATACAAGTGGTCTCGGATCTCTTCCTCAAGTTTTTGACTCTCGGCTAAAATATTCTCATAACTCTTCTTCGAGTCATAATCGTGCTTTTTCGCGATCTCAATGATTCTGTTAAAGTCAAGTATTTCTCTCTGAATTATCCTCGATTCCAATTGCTTGAGGCAGTGGGCTCGCTTATGCTGGTCAGGATGCTCTTCATAAGTCAGCAGCTCGAGTTCTTCTTCCGTCTTGTATTTCAGATCATGATCGCCTTCATTCATTGTGAGCTTCTCCCAGACTTTAATCTTCGCGTCGATCGCATCCTCGGATTCCTTCAAGAACTGTTTTCTGAGGATAAGATTCTTGTAAGCACTAATTCTCTTCACGTGCTCATTTTCTATGAAGAGCTTTCCTCTTTTTTCTTGTCGGAGCTGCTCGCGCTTGAGGTAAGGCTCAACGTAAGCTTCCATGTAGATATGGTTCCATATCTTACGTTGAATGAAAGCTAACACATAGAAAAGCATGATGAAGCCGATTCTATTCTCGCCTAATACCCTTAAATTGTGAAGTTTATTAAGCCCGATCAGCAGGTAGAGTTTCTTGAAAATGCCTGGGTCCTGGAACGGCTTGTTCAGGTTGTCGATTTCATCTGACTGGTTTTGCAAGGCAATGCATTCTTCATTGGTGAAGTAGTAGCGTCCCTCAACGGAGATGGGACAATCGAACCATGGGCTTTGGTAAAGGACAATAGCTATCATCACGAGGCAATTGATAAGCTCTAGCGGAATCCAAATTCGGTTTTTCTTCGCGAGGACTGTGTTGTTAGACAAGAGCAGGAAAATTCCGGTCGCGAGGTAGAAGAACCCGATTAGATCAGAAGTCCCTTGAGAATTTGCGTTGAGGCCGACAAGGGTAAAGATTATGAGGACAAACTGATAGAAGTAAGTGAAGATGAAAAATTTAGCGGTATCTCCGAAGCTTCTATGAAAATGCTTAGTAAAGTCCTTTGAGTCGCCTGGTTTGTGATTATGATCGCTCTCGACTTGAAGAGGAGTGAAGAATTGGTCATAGCACACGAGGAGATAGAAGCAGACAAAGCTGATGATGTGTTCTCCAAGCGAAAACTCTCCAATAGTCAGCCAATTTCTGTAGTTTAAGACGCATTTTTCGAAGTCAGAGAGGTCAGAGAAGTCGCTCATGGCGCTGGTTACGCCCTTGCTCTGAGGGTCACAACCGAATGAAGCGTTTTGAAACATTGGCGGAATGTTCCAGGATTCTGGAAACGAGTTGAAAAATTTACGAAGTAGATCCAAAGCAACGAACGCGTATAGGACTCTCCAAGCCCATTTCAGTCTATTAAGCCCTCTGACCCATCGGGGATCAGTACTGTTGAAATAGTGAGAGAAATAGGAGAAAACACTTGCCATTATCACGTATAAGAGAGAAGTTGCATTTAGGTTATACAATGCAAGAACGACCAGGAAAAATAGAGCTAGCTCGAATCCATGACGATGATAAATTTCTAAGAATCTGTTGATCATCAATTTGCCGTTATAGAAGGGCTTATGCTCTTCAAACTCTCTCTTCAAGGTTTCTTTTTGCTCCTCAGTGACCGTCTCGGTTGACGATATAAATGGAAAGAGTTGCGGGCTTTCACCTTTCTCCGCCTTCACTTCATGCGAGAAAAGCGGTTTGAAACGGTTTTCTAGCTGCGCGAAAGCCTCGTCACTGATGATACAGCTGCTCCATCGTTGAGTCACAAATACAAACACTCCGAAGAGGATCATTGAGACCAAAAACAGGAACATGCTAACAACACCCCCAGCTGAGTCTCTGACGCCTAACCAAGCTCGAAATTCCTCTGTGCTGTTTTCTTTTACCGAATTGATCAAGTATGCTATTTGTACTGCCATCAATGCGATTGCTGCTACTGAAAAGAGGATCCAAAGCCTGCTCCAACGTCTCCTGGCATCGTAGATCATCCCGATGATAAGAAGGAACAGCAAATTCAGTCCGAGGATGCTGTTAAGCCAGGTTGCCACGACAAATACATAAATTACAAATAATCGTGGAGATAATAGGTATAAAAACTGTTTCAAATAGATCGCCGCGTTGGAACGGCGCTTGACATGTGGTTTTTCGTCGGCGAGCCCGGAGATTATGGGGAGCTCGTCGCCCATCTCTGAATTGTTTAACATCTAAATTGTGTATTCTAAAATTTCGTAGTCGCCTCAATAAAAACGGCCATCCGAATCATGCAAGAAATTGCGACAGCTACTATTAAAGAAAAAACGATTATCGAACAAATTCTGTTATATCCGGTAAGAACAAACAGTAATTAATTATTCAGATTATTTAAACGGTGATCTCTTGGCATTCATGATATATCGACAGAGTTACTGCGCATGAACAGTTATCCAGTTATTCTTCTGTAAATGTTTTAAGAATAGAGCTTGTCAGTCAAAATAACTGACGCTAAGTATCGTTTGTGAATTGAGATATTGTCGGTAAGTTTTAGAACGATCTATTTTGAACTAACTGATAGCTCAGGTTAATAGACTCATTTGTGATTCGTTTTCATGTGTCAAGAAATTTTTTGTTCTCATGTAGTTGAAATATTGATATGGAGCATCAAATAATGAAATACAAGCCTGCCTCTAAGGTATCTTATTGGTAGTAAAAATTCTTGGCCATTGAGATTAGTTTTGATCATTATTTGTTGTTTAATTAATGAGTAAGTTGTGTTGCTTTGTGTGGCCGTGATTCGATCAGTTCTGTTTGAGCTAATAGCATGGGTATGAAATTTCGTTTATTCAGGGGACTGATTCTCAAACTCTCTGTGCGGATGAAATGAAATTTTTTTCTGAAGTGTATTGTTAGACAAATCAAGTGCGTAGACTCGAACATTAGTCTTACACTCCAATACTCTCTCAGCTTATCAACCTTCATAATCTTCGTAATGCTCGAAAAACATTTTTAACTGTAAAATTTGAAGTCTGATAGTTGATACGGAATATGAATACTTGCAGAGTTGAGTGATCTGCTCATTTCAACGTATTTTCCTTAAATGAAGGGACTACATGAAGTACCTTATCAATATTTTTTAGAATCGAAATATATCATAAATAAGTATCCTAAATAAGTATAAGTGCCCATCAAGTGCCCTTTGTTTCCTCGTTAATTCCTTTAGTTAAAAAAAAAACCAAAACATGTGTTTAAAAACATTTGTAGTTTTTTTGTTTTAACAGTTTTTTTTTCTCTCTCTCTTTCTCTTTCGTTCTCCTATTTCAAACCAATCTTTGGTCTTAGATAGTAGTTCGAGTCAGCAGCAACTGTCAAGACCCTGAAATAATCCATAAGTATTCACAAAACATTAGCAGAGTTATTCTAATAGAAGGAATGGCATTCATTCCATTCACATTTTTTATTTGATTTTTTTCTTCATAAATTAACTTGGTAAGAGCTACTCTCGCTCTTTCAATTAAATTCTGACGAGGATTTGATTTCGCGAATGAAAACAATAGCGTTTGAATTTGAGCTCGAAAATCCAGAAAATATCATTGCTACAACCAAATTTCTCATAGCCTGCTCTCATTACTTCTGTTGCGATCCTTTATGCCTGTCTTTGCCAATTTATCTGATATATTTTCAAAAATAATCTGAATCTCAACTAGAAATTTTTCTAAAGGGTCAACCGGATCGATGAAATAAGCAAATCTGATCTGAGAAATCTGAAACAGAGCAAAACCAATTTCATTTTTTTGCCAAGTATTTCGCTTTCCTGGCATTTCAAAATGACACCTGAAGCACATTTAGGGGATAAAAAATTTTTTGCAGACCCAAAGGCAGAGGGTCTGAATAAAACTAGGATAGAACTCTAAAATTTGAAAACTGCGTGCTCAGAATTCCGACAAATAATCGGTAGTCTTAAACCAACACCATTGTTTTTTTACTAATCCGAACATCAGACGACAAAATAACTCTCAAAAGTAAACCAAGTATCTCACGTCAACCTATTTTATCCCAACTTCTAGCTTTGGAATTGAGCGTTAGCGGTTTCTGATTTGATTGATGGTTCTGTCTACTTGGCTTAAATACGCCTGGAGATCTGAATTAAGCATTTAATAAATAAAATTCTAGGTGAAAAGCAAAAAAGATGGCCGACATAGCGATGGAACAATCTACAACCATATCTTCTACCTCTGTTGACATTCAGGCGAAAAACGATATTGAAGAAAAAGGCTTCTGTTACCACCATTCGGAGGAGAAATTGGTTTATTACTGTCCTGTTTGTGACGAGATAAACCAACTCAGATGCAATGATTGCATGTTAGAATGCAACGAAGCCAATCATAAAGGTTTAATGAAGATACCAAAGGCTGTGTCATTCATAGAGGAAACCCTTGATGCGTTGGCGAAAGATTATATAGCATATTATGAGAAACTAAAGGTACTCAAGGAGAAGTTAGATGCCAAAGTACAAGAGTATCAAACCGTACATGAAGCAAATAAGGATAAAATCCAAAAGGCCTTCCGCACCTATCAAACCAAATTCAAGGAGAAGATGGAAGAAATAATTAAGCAAGCTCGAGAGAGAGATGACGAATATATCAGGCAACTTGATGCCATGACTGAAGTTGTCGAAGAAGAATTAAACAGACTTATTGATCTCGTACTTAGCTTTACGAACCTGTACAAAAAGGTCGTGAGAGATAACGAAAAAGCCTTCAAGGATAAAGAATTGCAAGACTTGATCGAAAAGTTCCAAAAAGTTGTGCGAGAATCAAAAGTGGAGGAAATCCAGATTCAACTCGAAGAGTACGTCCCAGATGAGACAGAATTGATTGAGAATATTGAATACCTTGTTAAAGTGGAAGAAAAGGATGACGTCGATGTCTTGGAGTTTAAGTTCTAAGAAGAATTCATAGGCATATATATATAAAGGATTGCACCCTAACCCGAGACTGCTGATGCTAATTATATAACTTTAATGCGTCCTATCGATATTGAGTTTATATATTCCTAAAAACTTTGCTTATGAAAAACAAGGTTTAGAAATGAAAGAGTGTGTGATTATAAAAGAATAGGATAAAGATTATGAAGAAAGATACAATTTTATGTTAGCATTACGGATTAGATCAAAATCTCCGAGTCTTCAATTCGGATTCAACCATATTTACTAATCGATATTGAGAAATTTTTTTCGATTATGAAATATCGAAATGATAGTGTCAAAAATAAATTTCTGATAATATCGACTTATCTTTTTCGATAGCCAAAGCAGCCGCTGGGCGTTCTCGGATTAGAGCAATCGCTGTCTGCACGAAACTAAAAACATATACGAGTATATAAAAAGTTCAACAGTAATTTGTGCCTATACCTTGTACAATCAAAATTCTATTTGATTATAATGAAAGTTTTCTATGAACCGAGTAGAGATTTGATCATTACGTCAAACCAAAATCTTAATATATCTAAAACACCTGCATATCATTTAACAGAATATAGAGTTATGGATTAAAATAACTTTTGAACTTACGAAGTGATAGATTAAAGTATTATCATTGGTAGATGCAGTCTATACTTCAGTTAAGTATAGTTTGGGTATTATTGGGTTAATTTGAGAAAGATGTTAAAGCAATTTTATGTTCGAATGTTTCGGGTAGAAAATCGAAAGCGATTTCTATTATGTTATCAAATGTACATCGTAGATGCTAGACGTTCCAAAATCTACCACATACAAAAACTTTATTGTCCAGAGAGCCGTCGTCCAAGAGTTGAATTGTAACGCAACTTTGCTTGCGAGTATCTGATTTTAGAGCTGATTTAGCACTCTTAATCTAGGTTCTCGATCGGATTTGCTTGTAGAGTGAAGAGAAAAGGTGTTGGAATTTGAATCTGGAAAATTGAAAAAATACTACTATTTCTATCAATAAATTTCAAATAAACTGTTCACATAATTTATGCTACGTTCATTGCAGCTCCTCTTCACTAATCTGGCCAAGTATTTTTTTGAACATAATCTGAAAGTCATCCATTCCTAGCTAGATATTACTCCAAAAAAAATCAATTCCTTGACTAAAACCTTAATCTTGATTTGAGAATTTTTATATTTGCAAATCGCGAATCCAGTTTCATTTTTGGTGCCAATAATTTTGCCGTACTGGATTTCTAATGTAATCCTTGCAGTACAGGTTAGGTTGGAAGGAAAAAACTTGCTTTTCCAGAATGCATATTATCTAAATAAAACCTCAGACGAAGCTCTCAACTCTGAGTTCTACTAGCGTAGAATTATGACAAATAACTTGATCAATACTCTTCTCTTTTTTCCATTTGTGAGGCTCTATTTGAAAGCATCACAGGAAAACTCAACTTATCGTCAAGGTTTTTGGTAATTCGAATCAATATTTTTCAGCAACTTTCTTTTATCGATTCTTTCCTGTGTTGACAATCTGTTTAGTATGGTTGCTTTGAACTAATTTCTCAATTCGCAGCATTTGAATTGTTGCAAAAGTTTGAGAATTGATGAAGGTAATAAGATAACCAAACCTCAGCAACAAAAATAATTTTTCGCCAAGTAAACAAAGTATCCGAAGGGCAAAATACGTTTTCTAACTTCTCTCTTTAAAATCTCGATTCTGGAGATCTCTGATTTAATCGCTGGTTCTGTCTACTTGGCTTAAATACGCCTGGAGATCTGAATTAAGCATTTAATAAATAAAATTCTAGGTGAAAAGCAAAAAAGATGGCCGACATAGCGATGGAACAATCTACAACCATATCTTCTACCTCTGTTGACATTCAGGCGAAAAACGATATTGAAGAAAAAGGCTTCTGTTACCACCATTCGGAGGAGAAATTGGTTTATTACTGTCCTGTTTGTGACGAGATAAACCAACTCAGATGCAATGATTGCATGTTAGAATGCAACGAAGCCAATCATAAAGGTTTAATGAAGATACCAAAGGCTGTGTCATTCATAGAGGAAACCCTTGATGCGTTGGCGAAAGATTATATAGCATATTATGAGAAACTAAAGGTACTCAAGGAGAAGTTAGATGCCAAAGTACAAGAGTATCAAACCGTACATGAAGCAAATAAGGATAAAATCCAAAAGGCCTTCCGCACCTATCAAACCAAATTCAAGGAGAAGATGGAAGAAATAATTAAGCAAGCTCGAGAGAGAGATGACGAATATATCAGGCAACTTGATGCCATGACTGAAGTTGTCGAAGAAGAATTAAACAGACTTATTGATCTCGTACTTAGCTTTACGAACCTGTACAAAAAGGTCGTGAGAGATAACGAAAAAGCCTTCAAGGATAAAGAATTGCAAGACTTGATCGAAAAGTTCCAAAAAGTTGTGCGAGAATCAAAAGTGGAGGAAATCCAGATTCAACTCGAAGAGTACGTCCCAGATGAGACAGAATTGATTGAGAATATTGAATACCTTGTTAAAGTGGAAGAAAAGGATGACGTCAATGTCTTGGAGTTTAAGTTCTCAGAAGAATTCATAGGCATATAAATAAAATGGGTTGTACTCCAAAGATCGAAATTAAGTGATATTTTTGAAATACTGGATAATAAGTTCAACAGTATTTTATAACTTGTGCCTTGCATTATGTGATTGTATCTGGTTGTATTGAAGGTTTCTAGTTAACAAAGTGGAAAATTATAATAAAATGATGAAATCTGCTTGATAATTGGATATATAAAAAAACCTGCATAAATAACGTTTGATATCATAGATTAATGCATATGTGATTGCTAGATTGGTTTGTAATATTTAAAAGTGGCTGGGGAGACAAGGCATCTTGTTATTCTTTCAAAAGTAGTTCACATCATTCATGTTTTGCCAATGATATTTGAGCAGTAATATGTATTCAATTAGTAGAAACTGGAATTGGAGAGACTACAGTAAGTAGCTACTTGAGGTTGGGAAGATCAGAATGATCAACCAATTCTTCACTAACCACGATCTTCAGATGGTTGATGTTAAAATCAGAGCACTCGATCCCGGACGGAATGAGCTGGAAAGCATGCTTTTTGCAAAAAGAAAATCACAAACAACGCAAAACTAAGATAGCAAGATTAGAATCAATAGGATTTTTGATCAATTGAGGAACATAAGGGATGCTAATACAATTCTCCAGTTTGACATTACATTAATTAGGATAAATGCTCGCATCACAAGACATACTCAGATCGGTTAATCCGGCTGGTTTTATCGACTGCGTTTGAAAACGGTAATGTATTTGGGATCGCATATTTCTTTGTCAGTTTAACACGTAGCAGTGATTATGTACAGCAACAACACTAGAAAACTTACATTGACATCAAGCAATTAATCATAAGCAAACCAATTAATTTGAAAACATTGACTCTCATGAAAATACCAAAGAAGAGAGAGAGAAAGAAAAAATTTATTTTAGAAGGTCATCGCCAACTTTCTAAATTTAGAAGAATATAAACAACAGTTGGCTCACTGAATGAATCTATTTATTACGATTCAGGAATATGAAGCACATTTTTCAGAACAAAAAACCTTTTGAGTATGCAAACTTTTTTTTTGAAACTAAATTTCTCCTCAAAATTAATTTGATTGAAATATCCATAACTAATGTTATCAAGTTTCCCTAGCATGAGCATTTTTGTACAGTCGGTTCTGGGGTCTTCTGAGTCTCAGTGCTTGGCTTTGTATCTGACAACTTAATACCTATATTAACTTCAAATCAGCAACTTTCTTTTCTGCTATGAACTCACCTTGTGGGACATCAGACACCATCGTAGTGTTATTTAGTTTATTTTTTGCGAGTTCTGCTGCAAGATTATTGAAAAGAGTCATGATATTCTCCCCAGTCTTTGCAGAAACTTCCTGGAAGACCATATTATGTTTCTTCGCAAACTCAAGTCCCTCTTCAGCTGTCACTTTTCTACAAAAATGAAAATTTAGCTCGATTTTCAGGTTCTGGCTTACCTATTATCTTTCAAGTCCAGTTTATTTGCTACTAAAGCAAGCTGGCACTCTTCAGGACAATTGTCTTTGATAAATTGCATCCAGATTGGAAGATTATCAAACGTTTTTCGGTCTGAAAAGCGGATGTTGAGAGTCTTGAAGGAGTGGATAGAATACCTGCGATATCATATGCAACAATGGCTGTAGATGCATCTTTTAAATAGGATGGAATCAAAGAGCGGAATCTATCTTGGCCAGCAGTGTCCCACAGCTGTAGTCTGAGAGTCTTATCTTGAAACATGAGCGTTTTGGCTATGAAATCGATGCCGATGGTGGGCTATGAAAGGGCTAAGCATGGGAGTGGGAGGAGAAGGATTTACGTTGACTTGAGGATTGAAATCATCGTACATAAAACGGTTGATTATTGAGGTTTTGCCGGCATTTTGGTCGCCAATGAACACAAGCTTGAATCTGAGGGCTCGAACAGCTGATAGATATGAGTCGTTGACAGAGGTGTTCATGTTGGGGCTCTTTTGAATTTATTTAGCGTTTTTTTCTTGCTTTTACAATCTGATTAGAATTTTAAAAGTTCCAATTTAAAGCGTTTAATACCGTAACTTCATCCTTTTAACCTGGGTGCATTGCCGCCTTAAACGGAAGAAATAACACTGGTTAATCGCGCTGGAAATACTGATACAAACTTTTCTTATTTCCTCCTTGTTCCTTTTACTGTGTCCTTCTAAGGTCACAGATACAATATCCTCAGTACCGACTCTACATGATACAGGCCACCACGATAATTTTGAAATTTTTTTCATGAATGGACTCAGAAACTAAATTTAGCTAAAGTTTCACTTGGACCAAAAGTATGACAAGCGAATGATCCCAGCAGTCTGGCTTAGAAGGAAAGATGTTTAGTGAGTTTGTTTAGACTGGATTTGGCAGCATCGTGCAAAACTAATTTCGGTATTGAATAGTAACTCAGAAAAATTCATATCAGGTCCATATCTGCTTGGATACCAGCTCGAATACTCTCAACTCTATGACTTTAGAACAACATTTTATTCGTTCGTAGTCTCTATTTTGACAAACTCCAGAGCCCCGAAAATTTTCTGATACAATTTATCCTTAACACAAAAGGTTAAGTCCCCTCACCTCACAATTTTCACAAAAATAAATAGAACAGCCCTTACAATACAAACAGACTACGCGCTGAACAATAAACATGCTGATGATATTTATTTTCCTGCTTATAAAAACTATTCGACATTAACGAAAGCATCATTTGAATTGCCTTCAGCTGCGTTGTTTTCCAAATTGCTCTGAGCATTTAAACGCTCATACTCTTCAAGGAATGGGTCTTCGGTCGGTTTCTTCCACGAAGGCAGGATCGCTATTATAGGGTTTGTTGTTTGAAAATGTATCATCATGTTCCTACGAATAACATCTCTTCTGAACCTTGAGAAAAATGCTTTCTACAACAGCAGTTAGTAGGTGCCTAAATTAATTGTTTTGAAGTACCAATGACACTCTTCCATCTCTTTGCAGCATTGTGATAACAGAATTGTCAGTCAGAGCTACTCCCCTTCACGGATTCAAAAATTTATATAAGGAGTAGGAAGTAATGGCTTACCAGGACCAAATGTTGAAAAAGAAGAGGACTACAGCCAAGACTGCACTCAGCATAGTTGCCATTTCCAAATTCGAGTAGTCTGATATGTTCTATTATAATTGAGTCTCTTTGAGTCTGAATTGAGAATTACCAATGTATTGCTTCCCGCAAATGGCTTGAATGCAATAGCTGCATGCAGAGAACAACCGAGCCACGCGTAGTACAGGAAGAGGAGAAAATACTTTGTGTTTTTGTATCCCACACAGTTCATAATCCAAGCTACAAAAGGGAAATTAAGGGCTGTGCATAAACTAAAGTCTTCTTACGGCAGTGATGATCGAGCTTGACAACACATTGCTTACAGATCGAACAATGATGCACATTGCTAGGCTTGGAAATCTGGCATTTCTCACAGTATCGCACTCCAGGAGACCCCAAGAGACTCGAAAAGCGACTCGTAAGGATTTCCTAACTTAACGGTTAAATCATCAGCCGAAATGATGTAACTGTACTGAATATTCTTTCGAATATCCTGGAGAATTGCAGGAGGCCATGAGATAATTATAAACAGTGAGAGTCGCAACGACGGCTTCAATCCAAATTATCGCCTGTGAGGAGTAGTTAGCATGAAGAAGAGGAAAAGGGAATTCTCACTTGTGCTATTGTTGAGTAATTCTCATTCGAACGGTAGTAGGGAAGCAAGTTGTGGTACAACGAGTAGATCATTAGTGATTCGATGCCGAAGTAGACCAAGCAAAAGAAGATCCCCACAATTCGCACGATGTAGGAAGAGGCAGATTGGAAAACCGGGTGATCAGTCAAGCGATCCATTTAATCGTTGTATAAGAGATAAAATTATACAGATAATAAAATCTGATTCGATTTCGTACCTTTTAAATTGTCAACTTCAATAGTTTAATGAAATCAACTGCTTTTTTAGTAAAAAGGTCGTCACAGGTGTTGAATGGTATAGTTTCTTTGTCCGGAAGAGTTGGAGAGCAGTATTTGTCGGAATTTAGAAGAGCGTCTTTCGATGTGTATTTGATGTCTGAGCTAGGACTCTGCATTGTCGACTAACAAAAGGAATACATTAAACATATATAGAGATGCTGTAGATCAGAAAGAATAATGGATAGCAATCACAAAGTTCTCATTGCTCTAGGAAGTAAAGTCTAATCCTCATTCATTTTAGGCGCCACTCGAAATCAGTCGGAAGCTGTATACTTTGCAATGTTGCAATACATGAATTGCAGATACGATTTCGCTCATTTTAAGATATTGATATTCAGTGTTCTAACTTTTTTGAGGAAAACTTACAAATAGACAGTGCTAATGACACAGCAACCTTAACCTTAATCCATCTTAAAGACAAGAAATTACGTCGAGGAAGTCAGAAAAGAAGCTATATCACTTAATATATTGATCTCAGAAAAATTGAGAGAGAGCTAAAATTTCTTTGGCAAAAAGCTGCTTGACATCTCTCTGTTTTCTTACCTAAAACAGGTCTAGTCAAGGCTCACCATAACTTGCAGTGCTAGAAGGCTACTTGTTTCTTGATATTGGCAATGGGTCCGTTTGCCAGTCATAACAATAGCCAATCGGTTCTGCATGTTATGTATGAGCTCAACTATTACTTCTTGGTGCTTTTTGTTTCAATGGCCCCACCGTAATAGTTGAGAAGGCCTTCTATCATACCCTTTGTCAAAGATACCTGCTGTCAATGGGAGTACTTAATTCTTGGACCAGCTTGAGAATTTTTATAATGCTTTGCATAAAATTATAATAAATCGGAACCTTTATATAACCAGTTCTGTCTGTTAGTTTATCAGAAATGCTCATCATGCTAGCGATCCAAATTTCCAAATTATAATAGTTAACCTCTAAACAACGAAGCTAATGGATTCCAGAATAAATTGGAAGTTTTTAAAACACTGTATCTCAAATTAAAAATTTTCAATTCTCCTCAAAGCCGACTTTCTTAAGAAGGAACATTAATATAATTTTGATTTGATAAATTACTTACGAAATCTTGCTGGAATTTATTACTGGTTCCAGAACAGTTCCCTAAAATAAACGGGTTAGAATGAAATTCGTAATCTTCAAACAATTACCATGGATTTGATAAAGACTCTACTGCAGAGCTTGCAGGAATATAAAGCGAAAGGGCCTAGGTTTGATAATTCAAGTTATACTCTGAATGGTCTTAACACCTAATTATTTAAGTTTCTTGATGTAAAGTTCAAGGTTTTGGTTGTCAAAGGTCTCGATCCTCTTAATTATGGAAAGAATTCTTTGCAGATTAAGAACAAATTTAAGAAGATTGATAAGATGCAAAATATTCCAGAATCATTGGAAGAATCAAAAAAACTTTGATTTTGTAAATTTCTATTGAACAAAAGCTTGTTAAAAAAAAAATCGATTGCTCAAATTTCTTCTGGGTTGTTAATCGTTTCTCCTGAATTCATAGAGAAGTTTTCATGTTTCTAATGTCGTGAGGGCGACTTCAAATAAAGTTGAATTGGTAATTTTTGAAAAGAAGGGCAGTTACTGAAGCTCCTGTGACTCTTTAGCCCAGAATGATAGTAGTAGTGGGTTTGCCGAAAATATGATGCGACTTACGATAATAGTAAGGTAAAACTAACAAGGAGCTATTTGAAGAATACAACTCATGCGTGACAAGCGATTCTTTCTTCGCTCTTGTAGGCTGTATTAAGACAAAATATTGCAAAGCTCGAGATATGTTATTCAAAAAAAAACCAAAAAAACACATGGATGAGAGTCATCAGATTCGAAACGTTATTGCACCATTTATGGAATCAAGAATTTCAAGCACCTTAACACATTACCAAGATCATAAAATGTTGATGAGGTATTACAATCTGACAGAATCAATCAGAGCACCTAAAAAAATGCGGCCTATTGTACCCAAGCTTGAAGAAACTTGTATATCTTGAAGATAAAATAGAATAGAACTTCCAGGACTGTTTCTTTGTGTAATATCATTCGCGCAGCTCTCAGAATGATTAAGGATTTAGGAATTAAGAATACGTTCGAATTAAACAAATAGTTTAAGCTGGTAACAACAATATAAATGAAAAATCAAAATAGTTGATGAGAAAGTATCCCTTATTGTCCTTACATGGTAGTTAGGGCAGATTCTAAATAAGATTATAGCAATTTCGTTACTAAAGAGCCGAAAAATGTGTTTGAAATGAATGGAATCATTACTTTCCCAACAGATTTATAGTATGAAATATCATTAACCTTGCTATTGTGGATGAAGGCCAATCTCCTCCTCATAGCTTCATGTAATAGCCTCTTAATGTCTTTGACGCTACAAAGATACTGTAAAAATAGGACTATTACAGAAATTACCATACTGTGTCTCCAACCAAAGGCCATTGGAGAACATCAAGGTTTCTGATCCAGATCCAGCTTTGTCTTGTGTGCTGTAGGCCTTTTATGTGCTACATGTATTATTCGTACACCTCCATTTCCAAGTCCTATTTCGATCGCTACATCACCTGGTGAGTTCTCCACGCATGCTGTCTCTTTATTCGAAGGCGCTTTCATATCAACTGAATTTGTTGACCCTTTGCTCTCTTCTCCGTTTTCTCTCTTATCTTTGTAATAAGCGCCCAACACAGATTGACTAATTTTTCATCTATCTCAATTCGATAATTTCAGAGTTTGAATATGTTGCTAACCAGAACAAAACTCGTTACCAATCTTGACTAATAATTCTAGTGTTTTATTTATTTTTTTTTTTCTTTCAGGAATGCTTTTCAATTCTTGGAAAATGCTGTCATTGATATTGAAGCAAAAGAGTCTTGTGAGCTTTATTATAGAAGGTAAATTAATTTTGTAATCTTCGTAGTTCAAAAAGTTTTTCTTGCCATATCCAAATATATCGCAACAGAATCAAATGTATATTTAGAAAATGAAATTGAGTTCAGGAGTCTAGTGAAAATATAATAGAATGCAACTACGTATGTGAGCAATATCCCAGACTAATAACTCTTTATCTGAGAAGTATTTGCTTTGAATGTGAGGAATCAAATTGTCGAGAAAATTTTGTGATAATATAACATCTATTGATGAATTCTCAAGCGCTACATACAATACAAAATTAGTTTATTTACAATGCTGAGTCAGAACAACCAATGTTATCCAAAATTCCGATTGAAATTGTAATTGAACTATAACAAACTACTTAAATGAAGAAGGTTGATAATCACGAAAGACTTTCTCTATTAACAATGGCGAATCATTATCACCATTCGGGCGATATCCTTTCGACTCTAGTAAATTTTCGCTGAAGCTAGTATGATCGTTCACTGAGGGCGAATAATTGAAATTATCCGAGAGATCAGTCTTTAACCCTCGCAACTCGCGGTTATGCCCAGATGTCATTGTCTGATTGCTCTTTTTATTCGTTGAGCAAGGCAAACTACGGTCAAAATGCTCCACTCTCTCTCTTTCAACACTCAGTCTCTCCTGATCTCCCACTAGCATACTCTTGCTTTTCGAATGATAACAGAGAGACTGCTCCGAGTAGGCTTTCAACTCCGAAATTTTCCCAAGAAAACTTTCACTAAATCTTTTTATTTGAGATATCGTTTCTCTCTTTTCTTTTGCGATAGCTTCGTCTTTGTTATCCGTCAAGTATCTAATCAACTCTTGAAAAGTCGAAATCATCATGTTTCTATCAGTCTAAAGGAACAACGATGTAATTACTTATTGAGTCCTAAAAGATACTAAATATATACCTTCAGTTTAGCGTTCTCTAGCTCTTTGATCTTGATCTGGTCCTCCAGCAACTTAATTCGAGCATCTAATTCATTTTCATGCTCTATTGCAAGCGTTTCTAGTGCAAGGTCACATTGACAGCCTTGAGATCGTGCTGATTTCACTTTGTCTTTGGTTTCGAAATTCGATTCCATCGCTCCAAGTTTCGAAGAGTTTATCTCTCCCGTAGATGAGTTGCTTCCTGATCGCCTCGTCTGCGCTTTAGAATTTTTGGCAGTGTTTTCGTCGACAAGATGCCCAGTTTCAAAGCTTTTCTGTCTCAGATGAGTTGAGGTTGGACATTTCTTCTTCAGAAATCCGCTCATTGAGTCACTGTCAAGCGTCTCAGACCGTGTTGGCGGACGTTTGCTGTTTCGGCTTTCATTAGTGCGGTTTAAGTTTGTAGGTGTTGAGCTGTCAGTCGATTGAATGTTAAGATCAATGTTTTCTTTATCGGACCTCGAAATCACACTGAGCTGGCGTAACCCTTTCTCCTTCTGAGTATTATTATAGCTCTGCTGGCTTTGGCGATCGTTTCGGCTTACAACCATCGAGCCTGGAGAGATCGATCAGCTGTGAGAGAGAGAAAGAGATGGGCTATTTACTCTTCTTTGAGTTCAGTATCATTTCCTTCAGTTCTTGAATCTCAGACCTGCATTCCTCAAGACTCTGTTTCAAGGAGTGCTTTTCTTGGAGCGAATGCAAAAGCTTATTGTTCATCCTCTCGCTTTTAAGTTTCTCGTTTTGGAGTTCGCTGCTCAACTTGAGGACATATGACCTCAGATCTCCCTGTTCTCAGATTATTTTCAAATTTGGAATGAATAAGCTACATTAGTATCAAGTGCATCCAATTGTTTGCTCTCTTTTTCTTTACTATCAGAATGCAACTCTGATTCATGACGACTGCCCTGACTACCAAACTTTTTAAAATACTCCCGGCTTGATTCGCGATCCTCCTCCTTAACTGGATCTATTTGTCATTAGAGATGAGAGACCAATGAAATTATACCTTCGTCAGAGCTTAAATCTCCCTTTCGCTCTTTCCTTTTCTCTTCGGAGCTTTCTTCAAGGCAGGGACTGCTTGGGGATCTCCTGTTTTTTGAGTACGCAGCAACGGATCGTTTATTAATTGAGGAGATGGGTTCTTGTGTGAGTTTTTTTGGGTTTGTCTTATAGAAACTATCGATTTCCGA
>ENA-UOTZ01000539-UOTZ01000539.1-compost-metagenome-genome-assembly--contig:-NODE-539-length-31520-cov-9.970709_pt1 | contig 31520 bp, 20 predicted proteins | sample MGYA00238144_ERZ746983 | MGnify/ENA primary metagenome ERZ746983 (study PRJEB28759, sample SAMN06268863) | compost metagenome | isolation source: single cell | place: USA: California, Emeryville, Joint...
GCTTGCCTTGCTTTGTACTATTCAGAAGTCTAGACTGAGGCGAGAGTACCAGAATATCAAAATTCTAGGGAAGAAAAATTCTGAAAAAAATCTCATCACAATCGACAAAAAAGAAAAGAAGTTTGGTAAGAAACTGCTAACGGACTACGTCTATCATCAAAAATGCAGAGGCCTGAAATATGCGGGGATATTGGTTGTCTTTTCGCTCTTTATCCTTCCGTTTGTGTTTGTATTTGTCCAAAATAGGCAGCAAATCGAAGCTACGCTTCTAGGTGCTCAGCAGATAAACACTCTAATCCAATTCGAGGCTTATTTGGCTGCGTTCTCCACACAAACATTCAATTACTACAGGAATATTGGAGCGAATGAGACTTATGAAGCAGCCATTGATGAACGAAAGCAGAGAGATTTTGAAGCTGCAATGGCTCAGTTTACGGATTTCCAATCGTTTTTCACTCTCTTTGGCCAACTTTCGAATCAAAATGCTTATGGGAACGCTACGTCGCAGCAAATTATTAAAGGATTAACAAATGTATGTGACTCTATAGGCATGAGGAATGAATTGTATACTAACACTTGCAAAACGATTTGCAATGGAGTAGGAAATCAAGGAATTATCTCTGTGTTAGACTCTATAATTCAAACGAGTACAGATAGCTACAAGAGGATTTCTAAAGAAACAAATCAGACCAAAGCTCAGTGGGATTTACAGCAAAATAGCGAGGTTATCCCAGCAGATTTTATGCAGACAATAGCAAATAGATATATAAGACTAACGACTGAGAGTATGGCGAACAATTTTGTTGATTTCATGCAGGTAATCAGACGGCAAGCCTTAGGTACTTTTATTGGAATATCTCTCATTGTGACGCTTGTCTTTGGCACTGGATGGATTATTTGGATAAAGAGGCTTGAGAACGGGTTAAACAACACAAAAAACATTTACCGTATTCTTCCAAAGCATATTCTGGAAGAGTCAACACTGATAAAGAATTATTTCAAAAAGGAAATGCAAAATTCTTTGAAATTTATGTAGATGACCTGGTTGATTGAACTATATATAGTTTTTCAGCTTTGATAGATGTTCATTAGTTCGATGACCATAACTTTTTACTGCTTTAACCTGAAAGAAATTTGTTAATTCTCAAAACAAGCCACTTGGCATACAAAACAATGATTTTTGAAAAGAGTTGGTTCAACACAAGCAAAGTAAAGCAAAACAACATTATTTATATGGGGTGGGTCCAGAATTGTTTTGGTTTGTTTTAACTGAAAAGAGCCAAGCTGTGGTAAAAATTTAGTATCATTTGATTCTCAGTGAGGATAGTTCACTATCCAAGCATTTTAGAAAACGTTAACTACAGCAATCAAGTGTCAATTATGAGTCTAACTAGAACCCAACAAATTGAATTCAGACATTACAGACAAAGTAAGAATTCTATCAAATGCAATGCAAGGGTTATTGAGGCAACTCTAGTCTCACTACTGATTGTTAATTAATTTCGTTAAACTTTTTCAATTTAAGACTTACACCAATAGACAATTATTCACAATTTGCTAACGTAAATTAGTAACACCACATTGAACCCATCCAACTTCTAAATTCGCTCGAACTAAAGACAGGCATTCTCAAATTTCTTTCTAACTTCCCTTTCGATCATATCTCGTTGGCTGCCAATTTATATGATGTTGATTGTGAGGCATCGTCTGCCCTGAAAATGTGGTTATCACGGAATGACTCTGAGGTAAATTTGGAAAATAGTTTATTGAAGTTCCATGATTAGGAAAATACCGCCCTCGGTTATTGCTTGAATATTCATCTTTTTTCATGATCAATGGCTGGTCTAACGCCCTCTCATGGGTGCCATACATAGGGTCTTTATCTTTTGTAATGTGCAAGTACGCACGATACAATTCTAGAAATTCATTTTTCGTTAAAAATTGGCTTTTCACTGGCAATGCAGTGGCAAGTGAACGGCTCAGCATGCTTTCATAGTCAGGATCTCCCTTCGAAATCCAAGGATTTAGCTTCGGTTTTGGGGTGTATTCCAGAATTAACTTCTGCTGCGGCGTTAACAAGATATCTTTCAGCTTCTCCAATTCCTGGAGTCGCTTCAGAATCTGGATTACATCCAAATCTGTGCTCAGTTTCTTCTCAATGTGATTGATTACATTCACCCTTCTTCTTCTGCAACGCCATTTGAAGCACCAGCAGAATTTATTGACCACAAATTCGAAAAAAGAGTCCTTGACTTTTTCGCCTTGTATCAGTCTCACAAACTGATTGTTTATCTTCTCCAATTTCTTATCAGGATCTAACCCTCCTCCTTGTCCACCCGCTCCTGAGCTATCCATCTCTTGCAGAGAAAGACTAACGCCGTCTTTGCGTTGTTGCGGTTTTTCTTCTTCGGTTCCATAAATTTGATTTGCAATATCAACTTTAAGCACTCGTTTATTGAAGTGAATGGCCAGGAACCCAATCGTTGCCACTAAAAATGCGTACAGACCTCCCAGCTTCCCAGGCACTTCGAGCGCTTTCATATAATTTCTCTGATAGACCGTTTGGATCGAATCGACTCTGAAGACGATATTCATGAAAGACTTTGCGTATAAGTCTCCCTTTCTCACGTAACCTTGCTCGAAATCTTTAAAATTTGCTCTTTCGACTCTGTAACCTTGAGCGGAAGAAGTCTTACCTGAAGTGAAAGGGTGTGCGAATGTGCTGATTTGGTACGGCGACATGAAGATTTCTGAAGCTTTGGTTTTCGTGAGAGGCGACAGCACCCATGAATATGACTCAAGGTATATATCTTGAGGATTGGTGTAATTTTGAAGCTTCATCAGCATGTTTGTAAACACGAAGCTCAATTTAAGATTCTCTTCTTGCTCATCAAGAAAACTTCTGATTTCATTCGGATCCTTGCATTTAGAACTCTCTTTATTATCGCATGGGAGAACTTTGATCATCACGTATTTATACAAATCGCTTAAGTAAGTTCCTTCGATTGAGATCTCTGTGTTGTTGCTGATATCAGGGCAATAGAAATTTGACAGTTCATATCTCTCGAACTTTTCAGAGAAATCAATGTGGGGAAAATTGAATTGAGATTTATTGCATTTCGTGAATGAGTAGCTCGAGTTATCGAGAGTTCGAGTGCCATTCGCCTCTCTTAAGACTGTGTTTACTTGCATAGTAAAATTGAAATAAGTTTCTAGGTCTTCATCAGGGAGATCTTTGAACCCGAGCCCAAACATAAAATTTGAGGAGGACAAGTTTAAACTGGCATGGAGATCCTCGCTCATGTTTATTTGGATGGTTGGATTAATTTTGTTGAATAGGTAGATCACGTAGTAAATGACTGTAGCGAGTAAGATTGCAAAAAGAATGAAGGTGAGGACGCCGGCGGACACGGATGTGCGTCGTTCCTTGCCGCTGATATAGAAAGCTGCTTGTTGGCCGAATAACACATCAAAGTTTCTCCAGAATGAGCCTTTTTTGTCTCCTGTAGATTTTGTCATTTGCTTTGCTGTTGTTGTAGGTTGATTATTTGTGAAGGCTCTTGAGATTTAATTCGTTATTAAACAACACTTTGATATCATTTTTCTGATCTTCATTAGGCTAGCTCTGGTCAGCGCGTTAAGAGAATATTGGCTGAGAAAATCGGGTAATTAATTTGATAGAAAGAGCGTGTAACGTGCGTGCGAAGTGTGAGGTTGGTTGTCAAATCCCAATCAGGCTGGCAGATATAATTTTGTAGAGAAGATTTTTGTTGATAGCATTAATGGAAATGCAAATTAACAAAGAATAGCATACAGCTTGCTGAAACATGATTTGACCTAGAATTCGATTTTCAAATCAAATCGTTTTATGTTCGCAATTGGCTGCTATTCTACATCTGCGAAGAATGTTGAACTAGTACTTAAACTTTTTGAAATTTTTTCCGCTTATATGGGAGAAGTATAGTGCAATTCATCCCTTGATTCAGAGGAGTAGTAATATTCTCATCACGAATGCTCATTCTCTGAATTTCAATTCTACTGTATATTTTTATTAAATCGAGATGTGGTTTTGTACTATTAGATTTTAACATGTAATAAAAAGAGAAGTCTGCATTAAGAAAGAGATTATTTCATCCTTAATAAGTTAAAACTCATATCACTTAGCAGTAAATCAAAACTTCTACACAACTGCCGACGCAGCATTCTCTTTTATAGTACATATGATTCAATAGAAACATATTCTTTAAATGCTGCCCTGAAATACCTGTTAAGGTCCGTGATACGATCTCGAATTTAAAGAAATATTAGAAGCTTCTTTGTTTGTGGAATGCGCTTTTCGTCGAGTTTGCCATTAAATTCACACTCTGTGAACTATCATGAGTTTCTACCAAACGTTTCTTGACTCAGATTTGAGCAATAAATCCGATAGTTTATTTAGTGAAAATGCTTCTAGTCTTATCTTTCGCCTCAATTGCACTAAGATATGTACCTTGGAGAGTCTTCTTAAGAAATTTATTGATAGTAGACCTGACAAGAAGTAATGTTTCAAAAGGTGATAGCTGTGATTCAGTTTACAGACAACAATATCTATAAAGACCGCTCATTTTCCTTCAATTCTCCTACAAAAAGCGATTTTCAGTACAATCCTTTTCAACTTGTCGTGTATCTAATTCTAATTATCAATCTAAAATCTCACCTTTGAGGGACTAGCTGAATCTCAACTTTCATATCAAAGAAATAAACAATTTAAAGGATTTTGATAAATAAAACGATGCGAAACTGGAGTACTCTCCCAACCCTAACCCAGAAAAAGAGAGCTTGCTCTAAGCAAACTCTTGTTCATTTGGCAATCTTTTGTCTTCTGGCGCATCTCTGCTTCTCAGATAACAGCTGTCCACCGATACAGCCCGCCAATGGGTATGAGGTTGGTTATAATGTCACCATCGATCCTTGGGCAAAAGCTGTTTATATTGAACGTAAGGATAACAGCAGCGGATACTGGGTCATTTCAGAACCAACTTGGAATTTCTCTCGAATGCACTATGCTATGCGATTTTCTGGAGACGTCGCTGAAGCTCACCTGGGTTACCTGGATGGTGCCAGTACTCTCGGTTTTGCTTCAAAGACAGGGATAGTCGTAGTAAATAGCTATTATGTTCGTAACGTGAATCAGAATTTAACCTCACTTTTCGGATTTAATGCTCTAGCACATGGCGTCTATTCTTACCAGGTATATTTTCGTCCGGAAGGGCAAGCTTGTGCTGGATACGGTTATCTTGATGGTACACATCTAATTGATATCTGTGCCAATCCCTCTTATATTCCTCCGAATGCAGTGTGCAAGAAATACGAGTGCTTCCCTTGCGATTGTGCTTGCCGATTCTGCTTTGGTCCCGCCCGAACAACCTGTACGGCCTGTAAGTCAGGGTATTTCTTGCAACCAGCTCCAAATAGCACTCAATGCCTCGATTCTTGTCCAGCTGGATACTATCCCAATAGAAACACAAACATTTGTAAACCTTGCGACAGCAGCTGCCTCACATGCTCTGGGGCTGGTCCAAACGCGTGCGTTTCATGCCATTTTGGGCTCTATCTGCAGCCAAATATACCTTCTTGTGCCGACACCTGTCCTTTTGGATATTGGCCTAATCCTTCCACGGGGAAGTGCAGTCCATGTAATCTCGCTTGTAATGGTTGCACGGGACCATTAAATACCCAATGTTTTACCTGTGCTTCAGGTTTCTTTCTCCAGACTTTATCCACCCAACAAATGTGCACTTCCTATTGCCCTGAGGGCCTCTATCAGGATCCCATCAGCGGCAAATGCAATCCTTGCAATCCTTCCTGCATTGGTTGCACTGGCCCTGGCAACAAGCAATGTGTACAATGCAGTACCGGCTACTACAAGGCCACTTCGTTGACAACTTCCGAATCGAGCTGCGTAACCACTTGCCCAGATGGCTATTGGCCAGATAATTCTCAGAATACTTGTTCACAATGTGACTCAACGTGTGAAAGTTGCACCGGACCCGAAAGCACCTCGTGTTTGACTTGCAAAAGCGGTTTATACTTCCAGCCAGCAACCAGATTATGCCTTTCCTCGTGTCCCACTGGGTATTGGCTCAATACTGTCTCCCAAGAATGCTCACCATGCATGTTGGAGTGCGCTTCATGCAGTTCCAGTTCCTCCTGCCTCACTTGCAGCTCAGGCTACTTCGTACAGCCCAACTCCAATGAGTGTGCAGACTCTTGCCCTCGAGGGTACTATCAAAACGCCACGAGCAACAAATGTCTATCTTGCCATGAGTCTTGTGAAACTTGCACTGGTCCGACTAACAATGAGTGTACGGATTGCAAACAAGGCTTTTTCCTTCAGCCCTCTTCGACCACTTGTCTAAAGACCTGCCCAGTGCTAGGATATTGGGCTGATGTCCAAAACAATATCTGTTCCGCTTGTGACTTGTCCTGCGAGACCTGCAAAAGCTTAAGTGATGGATGCTCCACCTGCAAGAAAGACTTCTTTTTGCAGCCTCATACTAATGCATGTGAAGCTGATTGTCCCCCAGGCTTCTACCAGGATGATCAAGGAAACACATGTAAGCAGTGTAATTCCTCCTGCTACATCTGTGATGGGCCGACGGATACTCAATGCTATAGTTGCAGCAAGGGGTATTTCCTGCAGCCAGCAAGCACGATTTGCATGAGCTCTTGTCCCGAGATCGAGTATTGGGAAAACCCCTTGGATAATACGTGTACTTTGTACACAACGTTCGACGAGTGGTCATTTTGGACTGCTCTAGTTTACATTATCTGGCTGGTATTCACTCTCCTCATGATTAAAACTACCTCCCTTGAAGAGTATTGCCTCGTTGAACCGCTTCGACAGCAATCGAAGGATATCAGACCGACTATCCTCTACAAAATTGTGCTTTCAGTGGAAGTTTCGCATCCTCTGGTGTCAATCTACCTATACAATGATCCTGAAATAACAAAAGTGACACGAACTTTCTTCTACTTTATCCGATCAATGATCCTATTCTCATTCTCTGCGATAATGATGGGCAGTGATCCTGTAAGATCTTTGAAATTAACACATTGACTAATAACCTCTAGGAAACCGCGAACTTTGATAACGAGATGCACAGATTTGACGTCTTCCTGTTCTTCGTACCGTTCTTTGTGGCCATACCCGTCCATGTTCTCTTCGATAAACTCCTTCGTACTTCTTATCGCAAAGAAAATTTGAAGGATACATCGTAAATTCCTGCATCTAATATTTTACAAACTAACCGTCACCTTACAGACGAACGGATTCAAGAATGGCTGAGCTGCTGTCTAAAAAACGACCAAAAATTGTCCAATTCGTTACCTTGATAGTCTATGCTACGGCTCTCGCAGGAATAATTGTTGTGTTTTTACTATCAAATCATTTAAGGAGAGGCGAACAAATCATCTGGGGTGCTAAGTTTATCAAATTGCTTTTAGAAGACACCTTCCTCTCTACGATCATCTCTCTCATTGCAAATTTCATCACAATACGAATTATTTTAAAGTGCAGAAGAATTCCGAAGCTTGTCCTGATGGTGCTTAAATTCCTCACTGATCATACACTTCTCTCAACGATGTCTCTGCTAACTAATTATAAATATCTTCCACCTTCAGACAGGAGAGATGTAAAGGCCGGCTATCGAGAGGAATCTAATATTTTTTCTTAATAGGAGGCTGATATTGAGCTTACAGGTCATCATAGAGGAGACGACGATGAAGAAGCTACTGGGCGTGTCGGCTTTGATGATGATGAAGATAATAGGGATGAAGGGCCGAGATATTTGGTATGAAATATTTAGAAAAAGAGGCTCATTTCTGTTTTTTCATAGGATGCCGAAGACGCTCCTCCAAAAGGAGCTGGATTCCTGAGACTTAGTGATGGAGGAGACGATAACGACTCTGTATATTTTTGCTCATTTGAGGATTATTTACAATGACGTTGTTTTTGCAGCCTGGCAGACACGCAAGAAGTTCGAGAGCAGAGCGTAGGACGTTTAGCGACTTAAGAAATATAAATTTGGATGTAATTATTTAGGAAATGATAAAAGTTTGTTTATTCGAAATTTAGGCAATTAAAGAAGAGAGGGAAGAGGAAGAAGAAAAACACCATCAGACTGAGAGGTCTCAAATAACAGAAGCTGAAAAATCTATATCCGTTAGGTATGAAGAAAAACAGAAAAGAGGAGAAAATGAGGAAGATCAAGAAGGGGAAGAAGAATACGATGAAGAAGAAGGGGAAGAAGAGGAATATGACGATGATGAAGAAGGAGATGAGGAAGAAGGGGAATATGACGATGATGAAGAAGGAGATGAGGAAGAAGGGGAAGAAGAGGATGAAGAATATGATGAAGAAGAAGAGGGAGAAGAAGAACCGTCACAGCAAACCTCAAAAGTATTGAATTGCTTAGTTATTAGTGAAAAATTATTTCTTAGGTTGAAGAACATATAGGATCTCAGCACGAAAGTGTATTCAACGTTAATTCCCAACCAATTGAAAGCGAAGTAGTCAATGTTTTTAATTCTTTTTCTCATTTTAACTCTTATAGTTATAACCCTCTGAAGATAGTATGAGTGCAAGCCAGAAAAGTTCAGCACTATAAAGATGGAATTAACAACGGGTTGGAATATTCTTTGAATTCCAGCAAGTATGTTTTGCTATTAAACTGCGATTTAGTCATGAGAGGAGATGACCAATTATCCACCAAAGAGCCAATTTATGATTCAAATAATAATATTTTTATCATTTATATTCCAATATTTTTCAGAGGACTGTATTCTGCTTTATTGAGCAGGCCGATCTTGCTATTAGTGTGTAATTATATCTCTATCAAAGTTTTTACAGACTTTAGCAAATCTTTCAACAAAATGGCAATTAATTGATTCCTTCATTCGGTACTCTGAAACCAAGAGAGAACTTTCCCGCTAGATCTTTGCGACTCTTCAACTTTATTTCTGAATTTGGAAATTTCATGGGTAAGTTAAATTCTCCTTTGAACCTGCTGAAGTAAGATATTCTGTTGCCATAAAATTTAGCAATGTTGAAATCATTAACCATGTTGAGTGGTAGATAAAGGATCAAATAACTTAAAAATATTGCCTTCGACAGAGCACGGATATTCCTAGCAAGCACGCAAGCCAATTATTTATTGTTCATCCCTCAAATGGCTTTATACTATTGCAACGCCGACAAATAGAATTCAAACGAAATGAATTTTGAAATCTCGTCAAATAAAGTCCTCAGAGGAATATGAAATACTCTCCTTAAAGTTCTATCCTTCATTGAATCTCAAATGACCTAAACGGTGTTGTTTGGGTTTTTCACAACGTTTTGAACCACTGATCGTTAATTCGGTAAGTAGGGTTTTTCCAAAATAAAAAAATAAAATTTTTTAGAGAGGGTAAATGGAATCGTTGTAAATTAATTGTTTTTGACTGCATAAACTAAAACTTCGTTTTGAATTATCGTAATTAATTGTTCAGTTCACATTCAAAATCAAAACTGAATTTCTCTTCTTTTTAATGAATTACCTATACAAGTTTGTGCGACTCAATAGTTGCTACGTTTCTGATTTTCGATGTTCAAGAGCGATATACGTGTTTAATATCATCCGCACTATGCAACTCGCTGCCATAGTGGGCTATTGTGGCCAATATTCAATCTATGGAACTCAAAAGCTTTTTCAAGGTTTTCTCACTTTGCTCACCTTCACAAATCCAGCCTCATGGACATCCCTGGTTACTGGCGAAGGCATCATGATCGCCATTTCCGTTTTTTTGCTTTGTAACCTTGCTCTTCAATTCAATATCGTATATTTGGTCTTCTCATCCGCGAAGCTGGAGTCAGAACGGCTCACTGTCTTAGGGTACAAGTTCATAGGGGTTATATTCGAAGAATTGCTGTTAATACCGATCTCTTGCTGGCTGTTTTTCGACTATACCCCAAACGTTTCTCTCGCAGGGACTAATTTTGAGAAACCAGTATGGAAATCGCCCACATGGCTGTACATACTGATCATCGTGGCTTTTTCACTCAATTTGGTGCTATATCTGATTGGGAAAGTTGCCGATTTGCCCTTCAGAAAGCTCACTCAAGACAGAATCAAAACCATGAGCCTGTTATTTGAACTGTTACATCTAGGATTTCCCATCGCTGTTGTCGCTTTGACTGCGAGTGCTCAAAATCTAAAAATCGATATGGTGTGGCCCTGTGTGCTAAGCATACTTTATGCGGTAATCGACATTGCTTTAAGCTATTTCGACTTCGGCTACAAACACCCAGCCTCCAGAAAACTTCATTGCATCTTAATGGGATGTTACTTTACACATTCAATTTACTTTTTGGTCCTTGGAAAATTGCATCCGGATGATATAAATGCGGCGATGAGTTATCTGGATATCATTTATTTCTTTTGCATTTCGTTTGTGGTGAAGTTCGTGGTTGCCGCATATAAGTATTTAAAGGAGGTGAGAAGATCTTTCGTAATATCAAAGCATGGAGGATACGTTAAAAGAAGACTTTTTGAGGAAATGCTAGCCTTACTCGCCAAGAAAGACGCTTCTGGATCCTTGGATACCTATCTTGAGCATCAAAGTATAGTCTCTTACCACGTTTCTAATTGTAAGGAGAAATCATGCTACTGCTCGAGCTGGAAAGAAATCTCGAAAGAGGACCCCAGCTTGTTCCTTCTAAAGTCGAAAGAATTTATGGAAACATATTACGAAGAGCTCATGAGAAGGATGCTAAAACTAAAGAATCTGGACATGTGGATTTTTATAGACTTTGTACTCCTTCAAGCCCTCACTCTCGAGAAGACAGTTAAAGCTTGCTTCGTGTTGCAACGCTTCCGCAGCACATTCACCACTCGTTATCAACGGTTTGTGATCGAATGTCTTTCGCTCTTCCTCGAAGAGCATTTCCTGAAAAATCTATCTTGGACGAACCGAGACCACTTCGATGTCTCCTTCCTCAACGGAATAACCTTCGACGCAAAATATAAAAAAATGCTGGAGCAGTACGACCAAATTCACAAAGAGAAATCCAATTTTTTCCAATACCTCATCGAATCGATTCCCGTCGATCTTAACAAACTAGACGAAAAGGGAAAGAGGTTTATGAAATTAGCTCTTGAATTCGAGAAAGATTTAGAAGAATCCCTTGAAGCACATGAAACTGTTGAAACAATGGCGCTTCTCATTAAATTCAAACAAGAGATGATGGACCAGAGCCTTCGTGCAACGAGAAATTTACAAAGAAGACTTGACATCCTTTATTTGAAGAAAACAAGCAAGCACGCGCCAGGGCATGTGCTCGGACATACCACTGAAGACCGTTTCGATTATCTTGACTCGAACAATATTTTCTTGGCTATTGACCTCGTGCAAAATATCGGCGAAATAATCGACTACAATTCGAGGATTTTTTCGGATTTAGGCTATCGTAGCGACAAGGTAAAAATCAATGCAAAGATGCTAGTCCCGCGCTATGTATATGACTGTTTGCTTTCGTCTCTTTTAAAGATTTTGACCCAATCGCGCTATTTGGAAAGTATCAGCAAATATGTAGAGTTGGCCTTTCTTTCTGATATTTCAGGTCATATCATCGCCTATGAAGGGTGTCTAAAGGTTGAATTCATGAAGCAAAGAGGGTTATGCGGTGCTGTTGCACTGAAAAGAATTCATACTCAATCCCAGTACATCTTAACAAAACCGTCAGGCGAGATCATCTCGCTTTCAAAAGAGCTCCTGAAGATGTTTGGAATTGATTCGATAGCGAATATTATCGGGAAAAACGTCTGTTTCCTCATGCCTGAACTCCTCAAATTCTTTTTGGAGACCGCATCTAACACCGAAGAGCTGTACCCGAATCAAAACATCTATAGTTTAAAATTCGATACTACTGCGATTTTAGAAAAGCATTTCTTTGATAGAAGCTCAACGACGTTGTATTCTACTGCCGAGGCTGATGATATTAACAACGCGCTTAGTGCGATTAACAACCAAGGCACAATAGATCCCGAGCAAGCCGCTGTGATTACAGAAAAATTCAAGGGCTTCGCAAGGAAGCTCCTCGCACAAAACTATTCAAAGTTTGGGGTCAGCTTAAAAATCCAGAAGTACAATATTGATAACAAGGTTCTAAAAGTTCTTGAAGTATTTTCTTGTGCACCTCGCACGGGAGAGTCCCTTCGAACAAGCACTAATAGATTCATGGATAAAGACGTATTGACTATGCTTGAGAAGTCTCCCACGATTGTAGCAAAGCAAGAGACTCAAAATCGCTCGTTCGAGAAATTTGAGCGAGAATTGCAAGAAATTGCTGCTGATGAAGGACAAACAGCGATTCAGAATTTTCAAATGAGCAGACAAGATGATTTCAAATACACTATGCAGACTGGACTCCGCCCTTCAAGGGACACTATTGCCCTGGCGCTAAGGTTTGACATGACGGAGCAAGAAAAAGAACCCAGCAACCGATCATTCATGCTTACAGGTGAAGAAGAAAAGGATAACCCATTGCGAGACACGAAAAATTCGGTGTGGAAGAATATATCTACTGTGAGGAGCTCAAAGTCTATCAAAGAGACGGACATGAACCAAAAGACTGAAGAGCATGAAACTTATCATGAGCAAGAGGAAGAGTATGAAAATCAAGAACAAGCCGACGAACCTCAGGAGCTCATTTCAGCGCAGAAAGCAGGTTCTGGTGGTTCCGCTAGACCGGGAAAAAGCTCGACAGCGTCGAAGAAGGTGCAAGCAATCAATATCATGGAAGCGATTAACAATGCTTATATTAATCCTTACTTACCGCCTGGCTACGCTGGGTCTAAGGCTTCATCTTCAATGACTACTACGACAAAATCTGATCGAATCAAATACATTATTCAGCATAACTTTTCCTATAAGATTTTGCAGGTTAATTTCGCGATTGGAATCTTTGGCGTGCTGCTGATCGTTGCTCTCTTTACAACCCAATTCGTTGGATACACCACGAAGCTTGATGGGCTCACCATGCTTTGCACCTCGATGGGTTATCCAGCGCAATTAGCAGCACATCTCGAATTGTTGACACAACTCACTTATCGTTATCGGTTGTATCTATACGATTGGGTGCTGCCAACTGAATGGTTTCTTACAATGCTTAAGACTGTCAATTTTAATTCATTTCTCACTGTGACCAAGAGCTTCTCAACTCTCATCTTAAACGCTCAAAATGTAAGCTCTGCCGTGAATGAGTACCTCGCGGCGCCTGAAAATATGGTGACTTTGAATTATATTGACGGTGCAAATGAAACTATGGCTATTTCGATGTCTCTCCTTATTCATAACCAAGCCGGAAGGATCTTCTTCAATGACGCAGTAATGAAAGATACAGAAACGTTCACTCCAGTTGTAACACGAAAAACACATATTCTTGACGCTAACACGGTGATGCTCTTTGACAAAATGCTAAATATGACTGAATATCTCTATGATCACGTTTCAAACAGCGTCGACAGCATCCTAGAGTTTAATGTAATCCTTCTCATAGTTGTGTCAATAACTATCGCGTTACTTGCCTTCTGTTGCGTGCTCATGTACCTCCGCATTAATGGGAAAAGAGTGAGAATGCTCTCGCTATTTTGCACGCTGTCAAAGTCTGACCTTGAGAAAGAATATATGAGATTCAATGATAAAATCGATCGTACAAGAAAAGACAGCACTAAAATGAAGTCTGGACTGATTGCCAAACAGCAAAAGATGGGAACTCGTCGTTCCTTCCACGAATATAGCTATCATAATAAAAATAAATGGCCAGCCATGATTTCCTTCTTTTTCATTTTTGGCTTGTTTCTGACCCCGTTTATCTACATTTTCACTCAAACACGGGATCAGATCGTGATAAGCTACAATGGAGTCAGTGATATTCGATCATTGGCAATATTTGGCGCTCACTATGCAAGTTTGTTCACAAATCAGGTCCGTTACTACACGTTTTCTAATGAAAGTGAGTCCAAGCTAGCGGAAATTGATCAGCGTCATACCGAAGAGTATAATGCGTGTCGCGCACAGTGGCCTACTGTGCAAGCTTTCCTCCTGAACTATGGCAATCTTACAAATCAAGTAATATATGGAGCCAGTGTCGATGATTATGTTATTGGCGGGCTTTATGATTTATGCACCTCAATTGTTCAATCTGAGTATTACACAAGCGTTTGCAGGATAGTTTCAGAAGGAATTGCAAACCAAGGAATTATTGAGGTGGTAAATTACTATCTTACGCATAGCGTCAGGATTTATAATCAAATCGTCAATTCGTCAAATGCAACGCAAGCATTGTACGATATAGGGCGAGAGCCTGACATTATGGACTTGAGTATGATAATAACAGCATCGAACAGACTGTTTAGAATCGCTATAGATGCGATGACCTATGACGTAGTGCAATATATGAACGCTATTAATCGACAAGCGCTTGGGAACTATCTTGGGATTACTTTGGCTATAATTTTTGTGTTAGGAACCGGTTGGGTGATCTGGATCAAGAGACTGGAAATATGGCTAAACAAGACGAAAGAAATTTATAATATAATACCGATTGGGCTCCTGGAAGCAAGTCCTGCAATTAAAGGTTATTTCAAGCAGGAAATACGCAATGTTGGTGATATATAGTCGACATTTCCCATTAAGTTTTCGTTGTACTTTCCAATGCATAATTGCGAAATATCTATTAAGAAATAAAAACAAAAAAAATAGTTTGATTCTGAGGATCCAGTGATTTGTATTTATTCTGGAAATGAATTAGAAAAAAACGTTATCTCACTTCACTATTGGCTATATCATCTGACATATGATTTTGAACTTGAGTACGAATTATTATAGAATTTAAATGAAAATTTTTATAATTTAGTTGATGATTTCGAAATTTGAAATTTGAAGATGGGAAAATGTGAGTAGACTCGAATCATAAAATGATCAAAGAGAATGATTCAAAGTCAAAAGCTCCATAATGTCTCTCATTTGTGATAGATTGGTACAAGTATTGTTGACTTTTTTCTCAAGCCGAAATCACCTTTGTAGAAATTGGAAGATGGTTCACTATTGTATGATGAGGTAACTGGTAGTCAACCAATTGAGTTCTAATTTACAAAAGTCAGAGTAATTTCAAACAAAAGACCAAAAAAATTTAGAGCAAATCAAAGTTCATAGGATGAACATATATCACAAAATGATAAAATATTGTCTTTTAAATAAAATACTAAAATGAAGCAATTTCCGTCATTCCTTAATTGAAAAAGCGAATTGCTACACATATTATCTCAGAGAGTTATATGAATTCAATTAACTCTATTCATTTTCGAAGTGTTAGGATTGAGTAATTTTTTCACAAGTTAAATAAATTAAAAACACTGTAATGCAGTATTAGTATTCTAATAATGTGTATTTTTGTATTGAAAAAAATTTTACTAAATCCATATAAATTTAGTAAAAATACTTGTAATTGATTAGCAGCTCTACTCTCTGACTTCCTAACTAATATCATTACTCTGAGGAAGGAACATCCTTTGATTAGTAGTCTTTACTCAAGATCCAATATTAAAATGGTACCGCAAAACTGAACATGGGCTTTTTCATCGGTAAAAGCCTAACCTAACAAGAAATGAAGAATAATTACAGTTAAGAATTTTTTTTGGAACACTACAGCTGCAATTACACATTTCAACGAGCAAAAACACACGCACATTTTGAATATGGTTATCTGAGTTTAAAGGGTTTGGTCAAATTCGGTTCAAACGTCTCTCCTCTCTCAATCCTCAATTTCTGCTCTAAAAGTCTCAGATTATTGGCCTTTTTATCAGCGTCTCTATACAAACGATTAAATAGCTCATTTCCAGCGTTTTTGTCGTAGGAAGCATTCAATGAGATCGGACTTGCTGATCTCTTATGCATACTATAGTCAACACTATTATCGAGATTCATTGACTTGTCAAGTCCTGACTTACGCGATTTTGTTTGAGGAGGACTTTCTGTGTCATCAAATTTATACGGACTGCTGTAGTTTGCTTTGACGCCGTGCTTCCCTCCTCCAAATTGAGCATAGAATCGATCTTCTTCCTTATTCACCTTCGGTGGAGGTTGATTTCCAAGAGTATTAGCTCTGGAATGACTTTCTGCCAGTGCTGCATATTCTTTCACGCTTTGCCAGTCTATTCCAAGCCCTTCGCTCTCTCTTCTTTGTCCTTGGAGTTGGAAATTGACCTTCTTACTGCTTCTACGCCTATCCGGCGTGTAATTCCGAGAGTTTCCTTCGATTTTACCAGACTCTGGAGACGCTTGTCTTGTATTATATACTGTATTATTATTCTGAGGCAGGTAGCCGATTGACGAATCTAGTGTCTGATTAAGAGAATTACCATCAATTTTCCGAGTTTCTGGAGATCCATGTCTTGTGCCATATTTCGAATTACTTTGAGATACAATGCTCATAGAATCACTTCGTCGAGATTTAGCTTTTGGTTGTTCAGTAGCTATTCTTTCTGGCTCAGAATATTTGTTTAATAGCATCGACTTATTGGCTTTCTGGGGAGTCTTTTTCGTTTCTAAAGAAGCCTTCTTGATTTGCTCAAGAAGCTGATATTGAATTTTCAACGACCTTTCAAATGTCCCTTCCCTGCCGCTTGATGCATGGCTCTGCATGGCGCTTCCTATGGGTTTCGTCAGCTGAATGCTGCTATCCCGTCTCGCCTGCTGGTTTCTATTTGTTTCAATCGCTGCGTATTGGATGTTATAAAACGCATGAAGCAGCCTTTTACTCACCAAATTTTCAAAGAGAGAAGCCAGAAAGTTCAATTTTGAAGAGTTTAGCATCGGTTTCGCTGGTGAAACACTGAGTTGATGCTTAGACAGTATCTCATCTACGAGAATCGTGTCTGATGATTTTTGGTAGCCAGAATTTGACTGCCGTCTCTGTCCAAGATTCCCGTCCCAAGTATTCTGATACCTCGAGTCTTTTAGCATTGAATTGCTCAAGTAAGCCGATGATATGAGGTCTTTCATGGTGGATTTTTTCTCTGGAGTTGATTGGAGGGTATTGCTAGGGCCTTGTTTCGCATCGAGTTTCTTCACAGAAACATCATTCTGATACTGTCGATTTATTTTCGAAAGCCAGGATTGATAAACTTGCGAAGTCAACTCAAACCAATCAGCAACTGTGACTCCTTGAAAATAGTTTGCTACTTCTATCAGCAACTTTTTCTCATCAGCTTGAATGAGTTTTTGTCGAAGGTGCTGATAATTCTGAGTGGAAATAAACCCAAGCGAGTCCAAATAATCAAAGAAAAGCATAGATCTGTCAGCTATCAAGTCGCCCATAAGCTAAGTACGGTTTGTCAGCGAAATGGAATTTACTCGTGTCAATAAAATTTAAAGTCGTTAAACAATTTTGTTTGTCCTCAGCGGCTAAAAATCAGTTAGCTGAGTTAGCCATTCTTTATCTATTTGGAGAAATTAATTACAACAGGCAATTACTCAATAAGCTTAAGAGATGATGCATTTCGTCGGTTTGTCTCTCTATAACAATGAGATAGTTCATATCTTTATTAAGATGCAGATCTTCCTTCTTTTGTTGAGATAATCTAAATATCTCTTTCGAGCTAGGTGTGGGGTTTATTGAGTTAGATCGATTAAATGACACAGTATAAACGATATAGAGAGATATAAAAGGATTATTAAGTAAGAGTAGCAACACTAAAGAAGTAATTTACAAACAGTTAAGCTCATCGCAATGGAATTGTATTTGCATTTTTTTAATTGAAATTCCATATCGCCTATAATATAAGAGATCTAACTCTTGATTACTTTAATTATATATGGATTAAGTCTACTTCTACTAAGATGTAATTTGTTGGACACAAAAAGCAGAGTTCAACTTTAAATAGTAAAGTTCTGCGACTCTGTGTCAATTATTAATGTGCAATTTATCTTTATTATCAGCAAAGTCCCTGTACTTCTGTCATCATTGCTGGGTTCTCAATCGCTCGGTAGACACTGAAGCATGGTATCGCAAGAACGCCAATCAAAACACTCATCAGTACGCATACCATAATAAACGAGGGGCGTTGATATTTTTTCACAAGCTTCCTAACAATAACTGTGACTGCCATCGAACCGATAAAAGCTAAAGGGCAGAAAAACACAATTTCGGTGAATGAAAGTCCTCCGTAAATCAAAGTTTGAAACATTGAGAGAAAACCGGTAAAGATAACGAAAAACCCTGAAGTAGCTGCAGCAGATTCGCAGCTAAGTCCCATATCAAGCATTTTTGGGTTCATGATCGTGCCTCCGCCTATCCCGAGAAATCCTGCGAGAACTCCTCCTATCAACGATACATTTCGCAAGTCCACCGCGCTTGCAGGAGTAATTGTGAAATCTGAGGCAGAAGTAAGCGGTACGTTATTTCTGAGATCAGCGGCCTCTAACAGAGATTTTCTCGCTCTTCTCTCGAAAATGAAGCAAATTAGCAGTGTGAAGATATAACACGCCCAATATCCTGTGCTGCAGTAGCCAATTCCGAGGATAGACCCGAAGCTGGAGGTGCCCCTCAATAGAAATAATCCAAGAATAGCCGTCAGCAGGATGAAGAATTCTTTAAATTTTCTCCATGGGATTTGTAATCTATCCTCCTGAAAAATGTGATAGGCTCTGGGGTTGTGAACTACCATAAAATAAGCCTGATAGTCCTCGTTCCTTGCTTTATTATCACCAACTTCTTTAAGTTCAATCTCAAACTCAGTGGACACTTCAATAGTCCTTTCCTTTGGTTTATTTTCCTCACGATATTGCTTGATTGTTTTGATCCAAAGTTTCTTCACGCTCTTCCCCATAACGGCCACTAGTCCAAATATGACGACAAATGGAGGGGTAACGCTATTCATGAGTACACCAACACTCGTTCCGCAGAGAAGCATCGGAAGAGCTATTAGTGACACATCGTAGTCAATAAGCGGCTTTAAAGATGATTGTCTTTTTGCCAGAAAATTAATTGCGAAATTTCCGAGAGAACCTCCGAAGACGACACAATAAACGAGTCTAATTGCATGTGCTGGAGAGTAATTAAAGATTATCATCAGGATAGGAGCGGCTATAAAGGACCCTCCCATTCCACCAGCGTTTGCGACTCCTACCAGCAGAGTCATTAATATCGAGCCAAAACACTCCCGCGGCTCGAGAGGGAAAATTTCTTTGTGTTTGCATAATCCTTCAACGCACTTATAAAGTATAGGGCAGGTTGCATCATCGAAGCAAGTGCCTCCAGAAGATGAGGTCAAGATAGCCGCAAAGTTCAATATCGAAGAGGTGGTGGTATTCATGCAAAATGAAAGAGTATGCAATGATATTTAACTAAACAGATTCTATTCTAAATCTGAGAGCTCTAAAATGAGTACATAATCAGCAGTTCGGAGCATTCTGGTGATTCATAATCACTGGTTGGAGGAGCTTCTCGAAGGACATCAATCGAAGATAATAAATAAAAAAAAAAAATTGGAATCTCTTTGAATAGTCCTTTGGTGAAAAAAGAAAATCTTCTGAAGGAGATTGACCAGAAACTCTCTTTGTAAAGCTAACCGGGAGGTTATCAAAGTGGGATAAAAGGTAAAATGATAGGTTTTTGGGGAATTTCATTGGATTGTTTTGTTTTCCTCTCCAACGAGAAATAGCGGAATTCTAATTTATTAAGAATTTGATATCTCGAAGTTATTCAAATTGTGCGGCTTCCAGAGTGAGGAGAAAGTATTCTAGTCTAATTTTTGGGATCATTTCGGTTCTTCCGATAATAGAACTATTCATTTTCAGTAATCTGTTACTGAGTGAATTTCTGTTTTTAGAAATTTGGACCGATTAATTTGACCTCCACCCATCAAAATATAAATTATCTTTTGAACTGTATGTACACTTAGGTCTCATGGTGCATGATAATTGAAATTTAACCTTGCATCTGTTTATCAAAATGTTAACTGTATCGCAGCGGATTTCTTGTGATCGGCATCGAAAAAGAAATCACCTTGAAATTAGTGTATTGTATCCTTCATCATGGAGATTTTTGAAAAGCTGCTCATAATTCATCATGAAATAATTCGAATCTGCTGCCTTCACAAGAGAGGATCTTTAAGGCAAAGTGCAGTATTTATTATTATCGCTGATGTGTATCACTTTCACATCGCATTTAGTGATAACCCGGAAAAAGATTTTTTAAAGATTCAATAAAAAAAAATATAGCGTGAGTGGGACTCCTACTACTGAGTTAGAGAGCCTCATGCTGCTCTTAAAATCTCAAGTAATCAAGAACTTTCAAGCAGATTTGTAGGATATTGGCCTACTTGATGTTCACACGATTTCTTGGCCTCCAGTATCATATCAAGTCTCAGTTTACAATCTTCATTAAAGCCATTATACTATCTTTGTGAGAAATTTTGTTTGAAGATTTTGTCTTTTTTTTGCTGCTTGAAATAAAATTCCTTTTCGAATCAGAACGGCTAGTCCGAAATTGTTAATTACCAGGCAAAATACTTGACAGTAGCTTAAATAAATTGACTTGTTTTTTCAATTGAAGAATCATTGAGTCTCTCACCTCATTCAAACCAACAAGCTTACAGTTTCAATCAAATTATATGGTCTCACCGCGTCCTCTTCTAAATTCAGATAGAAGAACCAGCCAGAGATTGTTGTAAACAAAAAAATCATAAAAGATAATTATAATGATCTAAAGGAATATCTCTCCTCTCTTCACAAAGCAGTCATCAGTTCCCAAGTTTTTGAACTTGCAACGAAGACCATTGCCTACGCTCGAAGTATAGATCTCTTGTGTTTTCCATAGCTAATCCAAAGGGAATTGATAGAAATTTAGAGGCAAGGGAGCAGCACTAAGCGAAAGAAACAGTGCCACATCCCAAAAGGTTTCTACAACAGACTCCAGAACCTCAAACATCCAATTTAAGACCCCAAAACCGAAGAGAGAGCGCCCCTCTCTACAGTGACTATCTCTATTATCAATTGATCGCTCATTCTATGACTCCATTAGACCAAGATCGAGATTAAAAGATCCAAATCCATATCAACTAAATATTCCAGGCCCAGGAGAATATTCGATAGAAAAGAGCTCGAAAATATATAAAGCATCACCTTCATTTTCAATATCGACTAAAAAAGCGCCGTTTACGCCCAGAAAGAATATCCCTGGACCCGGAGAATATAACATTGAGTCCAAAATAGCGTCTTCGTATATTTCAGGACCTAAATACAAGTAAAATAATAAAGTCAAAAATGAATGGTTAAAAAACTTTTTTTGTTCAATTAGATTCGGGACCAGCAAGAAATCTGCATTAGATTCTTCAAGAGCAAGCGAGACCCCGTCTCCTGGCACTTATTCGATAAAAAGCAGTTTTTCGAGACCAGATTCAGGATTTTCGATATTCTCCAGAAGAGAAGACCCTGCAACGAAAAGGAGCAGAAATCTGCCCGGCCCAGGGGCATATAGCATCAAAGAACCCAATAAGAAAGCATTGCCTTCTTGGAAGTAATGAGGATATTCTGGAGTAATAAATGCTAAAGTTGGTAATTAGGATGGGAAATAGCAAAAAACCAACAAAACTGAACCGAAGCAGCAGCACCAGCGATTTACCAGGACCTGGATCCTATGATCCTAATAAGTATTATAAGAAAGATGGGAAGTCAGTGAGGTATTTCAAAACTTCATCATGATGAATTTAGCTATATCAACACATCACTAAAGCATGGGGTATGGAAAACGCATTGAATTTGTGAGAAAGAGCACTGAAGTCCCAGGACCAGGAAGTTATTATCTTTCACCAATTGTTACGAATGAAGGCAGAAAAGTAATACGGATTCTAAAATTTCCTTTCTAACTTTTTGGTAAATTTAGTATTCTTTGGGACGAAGAAGTTCCTCTGTTCGCTCAATTTCGGAAGATCTACCCGGTCCAGGAGCCTATGACTCAAAAGTACCACCACTAAATCTGCCATCTTTCTCGTATTTTCATATGGAATTTCATTTTTTAATATATTTTCTGTTTTCCACAGGCTATGTGGCAGCAAGAGAAAACAGTTTCCTGTTTTCGATGACTGGGGTCCAGGACCTGGACAATATGATCCAGCTCACAAAAAGGAGGGTCCGAAATTCAGGTAAAATGCCAGCTTTTGGAATTTCAGGCTGACACAAATATCGTAGCTTTGGAGCACGGATTAGCCCCAAGAAGCCAGAGGTATTTCCTGGGCCTGGAGCATATGATAATTCAAACAATCAAATGCGAGCATTGCATCGAAAACTTATTAAAAAAATTTATTTTTGATTATAAAACGTTTGAAAGGAGTGCGAACTAATAGACAAGCATTCCTTTTCCCGCTCCGCTATAACCACTAGACATTAATTCCTCAATAATACACCTGCAAACTGACTTTTGAATTCTTGATAGTTTTTTTTTAATCTCTGCTTATTATATGTTGTTTTTTTGGTTGTTTTTTTTTAGAATAGTTTGTGAATTACTTAATTGAAGTTGTTTATAGAGATAGTTATCTAGTAAGCCATCCAAGCAACTGTGCAAGACAATTAGACCATGAAAAGATAAGGCAATGACTGAGTATAAATAATGAGAATGCTGGGCTAGGAGTAAAAAATAGTGTCATTTTGGAGCTTCACTGTATTCGCACTCATCGTATTTTTAATGTTTATTCAATACACTCTGAGATATTCTGCTAATTTTACATAAGAAAACTGCTTCCAAGTCGAAGCAAACGCGAATGAAATTCATCAACACTATCAACACTGATCAGTTTTTAATTCGTAGTTGAGGACTTTACAGTTACATCAACAAATAATTGAAATCATGAAAGATGGCTTATCTTCTCTAATAATTGCACGAAAAATTAAAAATATTTCAATTTAATTCGTCTTTTGCACAATGGACAGTACGAGCCTTTCACAATCCATTTTTTAATACAATCGGCATGGTATATATGAAAGCACTCTTCTACATAGCTCACTTTCTCATTCGCAACGAAGTTCTCCCAGCAAATTGGACACGACTTCTCCTCTAATACTTTTTCTGGTAGCTTTTTCATGTCGTATGATTTTTCTATCAGACGATACTGCTTCTGGAAAAACTCAGCGGTCTGGTCCGGAGACTCTGGAATTTGAATAACTCCTCTACGTTGTAAAAAGTGCCGAATGCCTGCAAGCACCAGATAGAACAATAACCAACAACCAAACGGCAACACCCACAGCATAAAGTTAGGTTCATCATAGGCACACGTCTCTTTTGACCCTAGCCATTCGTTTGCGTCAAAATCTTTGTTGCTTTTTCGCAGCACCCAGCCTGCAACCCTCATCAAATAATCCTCTTTCCACAGCGTAAAACAAATAGGTCCAGATATTAGAAACCCAATGGCACCTAATCCTGAGCAGGCAAATGCTATCGCAATTAATGCCGAAATAATGATTATGATAAACATGTTAGCATAAGCAATATAAGGGCAAGATTCCATTTTATCGCCGCCGACCTTGAACACAATTGCGTATCTCAAGAGCTTCGTCGAAACATATCTCAAAAGTTGCGTTAGAAGCAAAATACCAATCCTCGTGACACCAGAGACATGCGTCCTGAATCCACCAAACAAGGCGCCTCTGATCCAGAAATATCCGTATATTCCGCCGATTATTTGAAAAATAGTTTCTTGAAACTCAATGCAAAAGCAAAAAGTTTCACCTGCAGTCCGCATCAAAGAGCTCTCGAACATAGCGAGAAAGAGAGCCTGATAGATGAAAATCGGAAAAAATTTTGGTGAGAGAAGTGTTAGTGAGCTTTCGAACTCATTCACATCGGCCGCTTGTTTCCAGAGTTTGATAATTCGAATAAAGTAAGGAATTTGGCAGAATGATACAAGGATTCCGACTACCAAACTCATAGATTCTGTGCTCTTACACTCTCCTCCCTTTCCAAAAGTCCAGAGTAGTGCAGGAAAATTGATGCCGAGCATGTAGAGAATAGTGGAGAAGGTTTCCAAGAGATAAAAATTCATGTTTTGCTGCTGATACAATAAATAAATTCTTTTGAAAGTTATTATTTCACGTGTTTTTTTCGATTCGTTTCGCTCTAGAAAAAAATACAAGAACTGCTTTGGAAGGCATTATCTTTCATCTTTTCTATCATTTGATGTGTAGGGGAGACTTTAGTTGCCGTGGTAGGCAATGAGATTGCTGATGTTCCACCCAATGTAGCATTGGGTCAGACTAGAGGAAGTTCATCCTCTCTCTTTTTTCCAAAGGACAACGCCTTAGTCAGTCCAGAATAGACGAAATTGCAGAAAGAAATTTCACGAGTCCAAACTCATTTGCGGAGGCAACAAAAGTTCTTCAACTCCATCTCACTACAACGGTTGTCATTCTCATTTCAACAATTTTTCTGCGCTGCTCTAGATGAAACTCTACCGATTCCCTCTGTTCGTCTTTTTATAACTTCGCTTTGCTTTCCAAAACCCTCTTGAATGTGTGTTTTGGCTTAGGAGAATAGATTCTTGGAGTGATATCGATTCAGGCCGACCAGTTTCTGCGAAGATCGAACAATCAAAGAAGTCGATTTCAATATCAATTTATTCGGTTTGAACGTTTTTAAGAAACACGCAAGAATGACCATGAAACTTCGAATTGCTTTTTTGTTATTTGGACCTATGCATTCATGATAAAAGTCTAATAAAGAAAAATTTAGTCTACTTACTTGCACTTCTTTGAGTAAAATCATATTGCATCTAATTAGAATTTACTATTTGCCAGAGAACAACCATCTACAAAGCGAAAACCAATGCACTTTTTCTTTAGATATATATATTTTACGCTAAAGCACTAAGCAAAGTTTCAAATTCCTATGGATTCCTTGAGTTCACCTTTCTACTCTCACAAATATTTCAAGAGACGCTGTTCCAGAAATTTCTAAGATTCTCAAATTCAGTTCATGACCTCTTTATAGATTTGTTCAAGCTAATTATGAATGAGGGAGTATTTTTCACAGAAAACTCTTCTCACATAAGCAGTTTTCGAGAGATGAATTCTTGCTTGCTTACAATTATGACCATCAAGTGAGACAAAAATCCACGGTTGAAAGAATTGAGTCAGTTTTTTTTTTATTTCATTAACGACTTTTTATTTAAATCTATTTGTTGTTTCACTAACGACAATAAAATCATTAGAAAGAAATTTTTCGCTGTCTAAACTTACCTCTACCCACAACTCCCTTTCAAATCAAATGGTAAACATTCGAACCATTGATAATCTCTCAAACATGTCTGACGCAGGACGAAAACAGACTCTCCTATCCTCTCGAAGAACGAAATGAGAATGACTCCCAAGAACTCGATATTAAATTTTTGGATTCTCGAAAAATCAGAAAAAAAGCAGAAGAAGACGCTCAACTCCTTGCGAACAGAATCGCACTGCTCGAGCTTGAAGAGAAGAAGGCTCTCAAGAAGATAGAAGAAACTCGCAAGAAAGCAAAAGAAATTCTTCAGAATAAGCTACGAAACCAAGAGATTCAAAAGCAAAGAGAAGAAGTAAGTTTATCCAGCTTCTATCATGGCAGTGGTTAACGCTAACTCTCCTTTCCAGATGAAGCGAAAGCAAGAAGAAGAGAGACTTCAGAAGATAAACCAGACGAACTTAATCAAAGAACAGGCGAGACAAAACAAAGAAAACCTAAGAAAGCAACACATGGAAAAAATCAAGCAAGAAGCAGAGATAGTTAAAAAGATCAATAAGGTAAGCTACATCCTGAGAATTGATCCTCATGGCGGTTAATTAATGATCACAGGAGACGAAACAGCTTGTGCTTTGTAACAAGGAGGAAGATTATACAAAGAACGCAACTATAGTTAACAAGATTAAGGAGGTAGAGAAAGAAGTTGGCATGAAAAAGAAAAAAATTGTGGTAAGAGAGAATTGATATATGAGCATTAAATAAATTGGTCAGAACGAGAAAATGCAACAAGCAAAACGAAGCTATGAAGAGAAAATACGAAAAGAACTTATTATGAAGGATCAGACAGAGGTACATTGGCTCATAGATTATATCATTATTAACAATAATAATATCTCATCAAGATGTTGATTTCCAAGCTCGAACAGAAAGAGATGGAGCTTATCGAGAGACTTCAAAACACTCAGAGTCTGCAAAAATCAGCTTTTGAGGATTTGGAAAAGGCTCTCCAATCATGAAGTCACTTGACTTGCCTTAAAATCTCTCGAAGTTTGAAAGGAAGCAGTACATGGCTTTGTCTCAAACTGTTGGCTTTACAATTCTCGTCGATCTAAATCCATATCTTTAAATTTCGTTTTAATTTCAATACTTAGCTCTGAATCTCCTGATTGAGATGGCATAATATAATCAATAAATCCATTTTCCTTCGCTTCTCACTGCCTAGTTTTCATCCCACGCTCCTATTAGATAGAGAATGACAGGGTTTTTGAGTTTTTGTTAAGATTACAGAGTTTCTTTCACTATTCTCGAATGAGAGAGCCCTCGTGTTAAGAGCGTATTATTAAGAAAAGCCTGTTAAATCGTAAGTGTGGAACCTTCTAACAACCTATCTGAGAATGTTAAAATTTTGAAACTAACTTAATCAAAAATTAAGCGCGGATGCCTTTATCATTTTCGAGAATATTGTACTTATTTCTAAGAGAGATTCTTAAAAATTCCAACTCCGCCACTTAATTGAGAATACAAAAACACTTAAAAATATCCAGACTGTTTCAAAACGTGGCTGAATGATCATAGGTAGTTTATCTTTCGAGTTTTATCAATTTAGATTTGCGATCCGACTCAGCAACATTTAAAATAGTAGATATCAGGCAAGACATAATTAGATTTAGTTAATTTTAGAAGATTTAATTCGCTACTCAAGGAGAATCAGCCAACCGGAGTAGGAGTAAGCTATGATCAATAATAAGTATAAGACTCAGATGTGTCGGCATTGGGAGCAAAGTAAGCCTCTACAGCGAGCGAGCAAATTTTTCTTACGTTGTGCGATTTTATTAGCTGGCAATTGTCAATTGGGTCCTAAGTGCCACTTCGCTCACGGAAAGGATGATCTGCGCAGTCTCACTGATGTAAAGTCACCTTCATTGCCCATTGTTGATTGGAATTTTATCTAGCCACTGCCGATGAATTCTCCAACTTGGCAACCGAATCAGGCGATGCCAAAACCTTTTCAAAAGGCCAACAGTTACCCTTCTGCTAATACAACAGGCGGCATTCCTTCTAATTACAAAACAGTTCCTTGCAAATACTTCGAGAAAGGTAATAGAAAAACTTTTTTGCCGATTTTCTGAGGACTTACCCTCTTTTTTCAACAAGGCGCTTGCAAATACGGCGACAAATGCAACTTTGCACATGGAGATGATGATCTGAGACCGGGATCACCCGTAAGGATGAACGCTACTTTTTTTTGTCTGAACAAATTTTAGCTAAAAACTCAATCCTCCGGTGGTAACTTCAATGGAGGGATGGGCGGTTACCCAGGAAAGAAAGGCATGGGCGGGATGAATCCTATCATCAGCCAAGGGATGATGATGAGCAACCAAGTCCCATATCAGCAAATGACAACCCCTATGCCCCAACAAATCAGTCCAACTCAGGTGATTTCCAAATCACTCTTCGTTGTTAATTTTACAATTGATGATAGACGACTCGTCCTTCGATCTCTGATAGTTCAGTTCAGAACCAAGTCGCCAATATGCAGATCAATTATCTGATTCAGCAACTTGAAAACTACCACGAAAAAGACCCAAAACACCTCGCAATAATACAGGAGGCTAAAGAAATACTCCAAGGAGGCAATGTTCAAGGAGCAGCAACTCTCTTAAATGTAACTCTTTGAAATTTTTTCAAAAATTCATTTTTTCTTTTTTTATTGTACGCAGGAAGTCATTCAAAGAGCCGATAAAACACCAGAGGACACCACGAATTATAATCAATTTATTAACAATATAAAAGGGCTGGGAACCAAAATCTTCAATGAAATCCAACAGCAGCAGCAACAGCAACAACAACAGCAATATTCCCCTCCTGTTATGATGGGTATGGGTCCCTCAATGCCATATAATCAGAGCCCAATGCAGCAGGCAGTGAGAATTTGTTTTATGTTTTTCTGAATTTAATAATACATTTTCCCCCCTAGCCTGTTGGTCCAAGCTACGGCATGCCAATGATGCAACAAGGAATGATGCCGCAAGGAGGCTTCCCTTCGAATGGGTACGGCTATGGCGGTCCTCAAAAATTTCCTACTTCACCAAATTGGTAACTAGAGTGAGACTTTAGCCTGTGTCAACGCTCTAGAAGAAAGTTTGTCACAAAATCCAACGACCAAAGTCCAAAAAGAATCCTTTTAAAAAGAAAAAGATAAATATCAATCTAAGGAGTCAGTATTAATGCTAAACGTTAAATTCTGAGTTGAACAAATTATATTGAACTTTTTTAGGCTGCATTGCACCTCTCCATATTAGATTCTCTTTAATATCTCAATCATATATGCAGGCTATCTTTACAATAAAAACTATTAGCAAATAAACAATCAAATCATCGTTCTCCTCTTTCTCATTGTTGGTGTCTTGATCTCAAATTACTCATCAAATAACGAAGTCCATCGTATTAGTGGGAGAATATGGAAAGGAATTATTTAAAAAAAAGTCAATTAACAGATTAGTAAAAGATTAGTAATACTATTAAAATGAATTAGAGACGTGCTGCTATCTATAACAGATTAGAAGACACTATAATACAACCTTAAGTGTTTTAAATTTTCCTAAATCTTGTGAGATTGAGGCATTGTTGAAGTTGATTTGGACACATCTGGGTGCGACTTGGGATTGATTTTCCAAGAGTTCTGGAGTAAGACGGAAAATTTTCCTCGAAGACTCTATCTGTGTATATAACTGTTTATTTTCGAACATATCAAATTGAGTTGTCGTTGTTGTCAATTTGCTATTGAAAAATTGACGAAAGATGAGGTGAGTTTTGTCAGAGAAAAGCTTGTTTTCCAATTTTCTCGCAGCTTGATGAGCTTTGAAAGTTTTTACTTTATGAGCTTGCAATTTTTTCCAGAGCAGCCGAGATTTCTGGCCTTCTTTCAGCGTGGAATCGCCTGAGAATATTTGCTTTGAGATAGTCTTTGCATGCTTCCAAGGGAATAGCTGCGATGAGTGATGGCCAGATTTTGAGTCAATTATTAGACGTTCTTTGACTGAATTTGGAGTATCAGTGAACACAGTACTCTGTGAGTCTGAGTTGAGTTGTTTGGTGATCTCGTGTGAGAAAGAACTGTCAGGTGACAAAGCTTGCATTTTTTCTTGGCTGATTATTATGTTTTATCAGCATCTTGCGGCTTGCTTTATATTGCGAAATTTAATTAACAAAAGTCAGTTTAATTTCCCGCGAGCTCGGTTTAACGTAGATACACAATTGATTAACTGAAGTTTTTCCCGCGATCCATATTCTGCTGCTTTTTTGAGAAATGCCTTAGGATGAACTCCGGGTCATCAGAATGGCTTACTGAGACTAATCAAAGACTGAACTCAAATCAGTTGCTGTGACTCTTGGGAAAACCTTTGAGAATGCATATTGAACGGATTGCGTTCGAATTTGTCATAATAAAGTTAAAGCGAGTCTCCCTAAAAGCTGTTTATGAAGTTTTCCATATTTCGTGAGAGATAATTTCATAATAATACTCCAATTCTACCATAAAAATGAAATCAATGATTAGAGATTCTTGTTTGACGATATCATCATTATCTTCACGTAAATATTGAATCAATGACTATGATCCTTTTGATCCTCGAATTTTCAAAATGAAAAACTGTGGTTTCTTGAAAGATTGAAGATTTTATTCTTCAAGTCACCCATTCGAGGTCAACTCAGTAATGTCAATGGTTCTGGAAACATTTTTTAACAAGTTTTAACACTTTGCTGGTTGATACAAGAGATTGATAGCCTCTAATATTCTGAAAACTGCTAGAATGTTCATGAGTTCATACAGATAGTTTCTCTCATTCAAAGAATACTATGGTAACAATTCCTAGATTCGGGCTTGTTTCAATATAAAAGGCTCGATATTCTCTGATAGAGATTCACAGGGCTATTCTCCTCAAGTAGAAAATCAAAATGATGTAAGCCATATTTACTATCAAGAGTATATATTATAAGAGATGATGAAGACACACTGCAAGTTAAATCACTTATTCCCTGAAAATTGTGTAATAGACTGGCTGAAGTTCTCTTCCTTCTGCATATTATTCTGATTTAGTATCACTGTCGGTTTCGTCGATATTGAAAATAAACTGAAGGATTGCCCTACATTTTCAGGTAACGTAGGAGGGGCGTCGTCAAATAACGATCCGCTAGCAAAAAGATTCGACGGTTTGGAAAAGAGATTCGGCGTTTGACCATTCATTGATGATGTATTAGAAAATAGATTTGAGATCCCGCTTCCTCCTTGACTATTGAGCTGCGGATCAAATTTCAACGGCTTTGAAAAGAGCGAGTTTGTGTTTGTGGATGTTGGGAATAGACTCGTGACTGGTTTGTTCGAAAAAAGGGTCTGTTGCTGGGACGTTTGAGGTTGCTGACTTTGAACTCGACTCTGAAGCTGTTGGCTCTGCTTTGCCAGCAAATTCTCTTCTTTTATTTTCTTGAAAGCTTCTAAATCAGGGTTGGGTAGGTTGTAGGCTCTCGTATTAATCCCAAGAGGAAATGGGCATGTGTGATAACCTCCGTCAGGCTCGCTGTAATCATCATAGTCATCAAAATCGAGATAGTCGTTATAGCTCTGCTGAATCGGAGCGTTATTTTCAACGAAGAGTCTGTTTTCCTTAAACTCTTCAAGGTGCATTCTGTTATCGCTTTTCTTTCTCTGCATGTTGAACTTTTTTTGAATTGAGCCAAACGTAAATGGAATTTAATATTCGCGGGAACTATCGTTACTAAGATTTTAGAAAGCAATTTCAAAGGAAATACGACTGTTGAAAATATTTCTCGATCTGCTAGCTATGTAGACCACTAAAAGTGTGAATTTAAATACCGTAGAACGAGACAAGAGAGCTGTATGTTAGTCATTTGACAGATTAAATAGCCTATCACATGTTGCATGCAGAATGCCAACAGCTGACTATCAGTTTGGTTTTGTGTTGAGAGGTTTCATTCATTCCTCAGAAGAGATTTTATTCATTCATCAGAAGAGATGTCTGCTATTTTTTCATGTTTTTTTTTGGTTTGTTTTTGTTTTTAGAGATTTTTTGGTAAACAGGGGAAGAGATCAATATCAATATCATAAATTTCTGATACTTCAAGGAACACTAATAATAATCATCAAGAAAGACTTATAAATATTCCATGATCCTTGAATGAGACATCCATTTGTTTTGCGTTTTGAATTGGTTTTTTA
>ENA-UOTZ01000541-UOTZ01000541.1-compost-metagenome-genome-assembly--contig:-NODE-541-length-31446-cov-25.725206_pt1 | contig 31446 bp, 30 predicted proteins | sample MGYA00238144_ERZ746983 | MGnify/ENA primary metagenome ERZ746983 (study PRJEB28759, sample SAMN06268863) | compost metagenome | isolation source: single cell | place: USA: California, Emeryville, Joint...
GCTTTTAGCTGTGTTCAATAGCTGGTATTCCGTCGATTCGAGCTTCTGTCTGACTTGCCTGAACTCCTCGTTCTTGTTATAAATCTGAGCCTCATACTCCTTCAACTCGCCTATCGTCTTCCCGCAATCGCTTCGCGTTCTCTCCAACTCATTACGAAGAGTTTCATACTCCTCGCTCTTTAACCTGAGACTGCGGTTTTCTTCAGCCAACGTACGGTTTTGTGAAGTGCGCTTATCCAGCAATTCTTTCAGCAGCTTCAACTCTTCAGCCTTCATATTTATCTCTTGCTGCGACTGCTCCACGTCTTCACGGAGCTTCACGAGCTCGGCTTTCAGGACCTGATTCTGAGAGATTTGCTTTTTGAGCTCGTCTCTTTTGTCCTGTCGTTCCTTTTCAGCCTGGGCTTTTGAATCGTTGAGCATAGACTGATAGGAGTCAAGCTCATTTTGCTGAGCTTGTATTTTCTCCTGAAGTTCCAGTTTTTCTAAATTCAGCTCATGAAGTTTCTGCATCGCGTTTCCAAGCTTCTCCTGGACTTGCAATAGCTCGGCTTCGAGGCCCTCGTTACGGTCCTTAAGAACGGTGCTGTAGTTTTGATTTGTTGTGTTGTCATATCGAATCTCGCTGATGCCTAGCTTCTGATTTTCAATGACTTCCTTGAGTTGTGCGATTTCGGTTTGTAGTTCTTTCTGCTCTTGCTGATAGTAACTCAGCTGTGCTTCAGACTCATGCAGCTTATGGGTAATCTGATCAATAGTCTCTTTCAAAGTTTCTTCTTGCTTGGTTAGTTCAGTCACCCGCTCAAGGAGATTATTTTCGTGAGCTTGGCTCTGCTTTTTATTCGAAGACTCAGTTTTTTTGAGTCTTACTTCTTCGTTAAGCCGACCGATATCCTCGACTAAGCGATTGATTTGGTTCCGAAGCTGATCAATCTCTCGATTTTTAGCTGTGATTTGCTCCGAAAGCTTCTGAGCTCTTTGGTTACTTCTGGGCTCTCTGTCGTCGTTCTCGGCGTTCCATAATTCTTCGTTCTCATTTCTCAAAGCCTCGTTTTCTGCTCTGAGAGTCTGGATTTCTTCTTTCAAAACTTCAACTCCGCTGTTACTTTGGTAACCGGAGGCTCCCATTTCGTCGAGCTTATGCTGATCAATATATTCCAAGAGATTCGATTTTTCCACCTCTAACTTTTTGACCTAGACACAATCAAATTTGAAGCAATACTGCGCGGAGATGAAACATACCTCTGCTTCAAAATCTTTAACAAGCTGATTTATCTTGATGTTATTTTCGCTCAATTGGAGGTTCTCTTGCGTTAGATCATGACACTTCTTTTGTAACTGTTAATGAATGGTATATCAGCTCAGCTGACATTCAAATAATACCTTTTCGAGCTCAGATTTTAAATTCTGCATTTCATTTTCTTTTTCTCGTAGTCTGCTCGTTGCTAAAACTGATTCTTGGGAAACTGATTCAGCTCTATTGATCGCCTTTCTAAGTTCATAGAAAAAGTCGATTCTTGAGAGAGTTCGCCTATGTGTAAGGAAAATCATGATTTATTTCTCGTTTTTAAAGATAAAAGCGTACTTCCCATCAGACATACTCATAGGAACTCCGTTTGCATCGAATTTCTCCTCTAGCATTTGCTTTAACACTTCAGCATAAGTCCTTCGCTCTTCACTCGCTGAAGTTTCTTTTCGAAGATTAAATTCCAAATGCTCCTTCTCCTTCAATAGCGCTCGGTATTTCCCATAGAGAATATTATAATTGAGTGTCATGTCATCTGATTGAGGAACGAACTCATCTTTTTTGAAGGATGTATTTTGAATATCTTGCGAAGAATTTGGGCTTTCTAAACATCGATGAGTCAGCTGAGAGAAGAACTAAGTCAGTTAATTACTTCTGGATGTCGACAGAGCGGAAATCTCTTGTTGGAGAGCATAAATTTCCTCATCCTTCTTCTTGAGTAGAGAAATACAATCAGCTAGTTGCTTCGATTGTTGCTGCCTTGAAGTGCCTTGATTGGATTCAGCTGGGGCTACAATAATTTGAAAATATTTCATTTCATGGTAACAATTAGCTAAAATTTACTTCCTAAATGAGCTTCAAGCACTGGGATCGGGTGATTTGGAGAGATCTCTTTGAGTCGAGCTTCACAAAGGCCTTTATAATTTTCAAGCTGCATAATTCTTTCTGCTTGCTTTCTGATTTTTTGAGACATTTGCTTTATGAAATCATCACTGTTGAGAAGCTCGACACCAGCAATGGGACTTTTTGAATTGCTTCTTGTGCTGTTACATTGAGAGACAAGTCCGGGAAAACTTGATTGAGTTTCATTTGTCATTGATCCCTCTTTATCACCAATGTAGATGTTTTGTTTATGACTGTAAGGCAACGTTTTTTGCTGAGGAAGGTCATTATGAAGTCCATGAAAAGAGGGGCTGTGCTGCAAGTTTTGCAGAGTTTTTCCATTGGTGACTATATCCTGATAGGTGTAATCTGTTTCAATATTGGGCAAGTTTTCTGGTTCGTAGGGTTCCTGAACCATTTCATAAGCTTCTTCTTCTTCCTCATTATCGCTATCCTATTTAAAAGTATCATTTCTTCGCTAAAGTCTTTGTTTGTAGTGTGAAATTACTTGCTTTCTGAAGGAAGTGACTGTATTGGGAGGATTGCCTTGCATATTTTTTCAAAATTTAAAATTTAACAAACACCTTACTTTGAATCTTGTCAAGAGAAAGATAAAAGCATGCTTTCAAAGATACAGCTCAATTTGCATGTACTCAGGGGGTTGGCGATGACTTTTTTACATTGCTGCAGCTTATCATAGCCATTTGGAACTTTACAAGGTTTTTACATATCTATATTGTTGATTTCAATGCCAAAAAGTGGCTTTAAAGAACAATGGCGAATCTCTCTCTCTTATTTGAAATATCTAATTGTGTGGTCGTGTCTTCTGTTTGACTTCGAGAACAAGAAAAAGTTTCATTGATTGCTGGGATATTGAAAAAAGAAAATTTGCAGATATTCATTCGCATTATTGTCACATAAAAATTAAGGATCGGTAATTTGATCAGCCTTTAGATAGCAATGGAAGTCGAAAACGCAGATGAGAAAATTATCATGGAAGAGGAGAAAGTTGGCGCTCCTGGCAGGGTCGAAGACAAAGACGAATTCGAGTTTCTGATTCCGTTGAACCCATTGACCAAACTGAAACCCTTTGTGGATCGATACTTTATCAAATACTATCGCATTTTTAAAAACGACGCCAAGCCGGACCAATGCCTCAATCAATACGCTTTCCTTCATACAAACAAGTATTCAGCTTTCCTCACAAGCAAATTGTAACTGTTAAGATTGTTTATGCTAGGCCTAGCAAAGGAGCATGACATCATTAAGAATCAACTTAAAATTGAAAAGATTTCTTTTGATTGTCTTTCGAAAGGAAACTCACTTGAGGTTAAAGGGAAGAAGAAGAGTAAATACAATGACTCGTGGCTTTGTTTCAACAGTATTGCTTATAGGAGGAGGTTTCAAGGTTCATCCAGGGGGCAAAATATGCCATATAACTTGTGCTGGAGGAGTCGCATATACTCTATATGGAGTGGTTGATGGTTATATGATAGAAATTAACGAGCGCGTCATCAATGAACCAGAAATCCTTCTTAAATATGTAACTCAACAATGATTATGACATACGGTGATAATTTCCTAAATTAGCCGGAAACGAAGGGATACCTTGCGATTGTTAATTGCGGACTGAATATCCAAAGAAGTCTTTCATCGCTCACTCCTGAGGAAGAGTATTTGAAGAAATTTCCACGTGATAAACAGTAGATTCTCTTAGCTTAAAAAACTCGTATTTCCATAGAAAAATTTGTTTTGAATATGCATTTTGTTCTTGCTACTTGCATTGCTCAATGCTTTTCGTTCCATTTTCTCATGTATTGCTTTTAAGTCAAACCCAAAAAAGGAAATTTTTCATCTCTCATCCAGAAAAGAGCACCATCATCATCAGGAGCTACAATCCTATGAGGAAGATTCTTATAATTGGAAACTCTTTAAAAAGTTGATCATATGCATCCCTTTCTACCCAAATTTTCAAATTTTCTTTATCGAAGCTTAAACAGCATTTCCAAGGCAGCTGTTCCTCAAAACGTTCATGGGTAATCTCAAGTTAGTCATTACTCAATTCATAATTCTTTTCAAAATATGATTTGTGCTCGCTTGATCCTCAGAGTAAAACTACAGTGCTTAATTAAGAAGAGCTTGTCAAGAGGCTAAAAAAGATTTCGGTCTTTGAAAATAAATTTTAGCAAAGAAGATAAACATGTCCACTCGTGTAACCTACAGAAGACAAGTCAGCTATAACACCACAAGGAACAAGATAAAGAAAGTCAGAACTCCTGGTAGCTAATTCCTATCAATGACTCTCTAATTGAGCGATTGAATGTCTCGTGATTCATAGGTGGCAGAATTGTTGTTCAATACGTCAAAAAGAGAGGAACTGGTGTCATCTGCCCTGATACCAAGAAGCCTTTGTCTGGTATCCCAAGACTAAGACCTCACAGATATAAACTCCTCAAGAAACGTGAAAGAAGAGTCTCCAGAGCCTATGGTGGTGTCCTCTCTCTCACCGCTGTTAAGGATAGGTAAAAAAGCTTTCTCTTCTTTAATCATACTTCAATACTCCCAATCCTTTCCATGAATGGGTGGATCTCTGTCATTTCTCTTTGATCTCATTGATACAATGATGTTGGCTAACATGATTTCAAAAATCTAGAATCATCAGAGCTTTCTTAAGTGAAGAAGTCAAGATTGTCAAGAAGGTTATGAGCACCGCTGACAAGAAGTAGAATTGATGCTAAGGACCGAACATTTTGAAAAAATGCAACATTATTATCCGTGTGTGCTGTATAATTCTCTCTCCTTTAACTGTTGGGAGCAGATAGAAGTTCGTTGTTTGAACTCCTGAATTCTAATCTTGTTATTCTATTTCTGTTTCCCTACATATCAGCCAAACCAAATTTTCAGTTCAATAGAATAAGAAAAAAACCCCTCTTTTTCTCTGTGATGTGAGGCGCTTGGATGTTGTAAAGTGATCAGCGCCATCAAAGAATTTCTGAGACCACATCGATAACTGTAGGAAAGGCGACAATTAGTACGGCAGTTATTTCGATATGTAAATTTATTAACATTATTCGGAATAAGGCTGGCTTTCAGCTCATAACTACCGTCACTTAGAATCCTCATGTCGCAAGAAAATTCAAAAAACCTTTTTGTTAAGTATAGATTTTAGCATACTGCGCTTCACAATACTCCTTTATTCAATAAAGTAAGTATTAAGCAAAAGAAAAGTATAGAGCTTATATATTGACATATATATGTAAATAACAACCGTTTAGCGTGATATCATAGATAAGTAAGATTATTAGGAGTATTAATTAAGGAAGACAACACACAAATCGATTAGAATTATATATACAATTCATATGTACATACTATTAATTCGTATAGAGTAAGTTAATTATAATTGCTCTCATGATCTCTTATTTTAAATAAGAGATCCTTCAATTTCATAAATCCTCGGCATTGTAATGCTGGCTGCGTATCTGAAACGCATCAAGTTCTTTAGTTGTGAATGGCGTTTCATCGCCAGCGTTAATGTTTCCACTTTCAACATTGGTGCCTAGTGAAGAATTTGGACACTCGAAAATTAATGAGGAACCAGTAGTGCTAGCCCTGGCTTCATCAGAGAGAGAATTTGCGATCTTAATTTTTTCGCAGCTGCCTGTGAAAGGAACTTCTGGCTCAGATTCAGAATAGTCCATTTGGCCTTGCCTGGTGTTTTTGTTATAGTGTTCCATTCCAGACCTTAGAACGATCCACTTCTCATCAATCTTTTCATTATTTTCTTTTTTCTCTTGGGTGCTGGAAGAAATATCATTTTCACGGTTTCGACTTTCATCATCGTCTATCGTTGCAGATGATGTCAAATTTTTTTCAGCTTCTTTTGAATTATCGGAACTGATGACCACCCAATCTTCCGAAATTGAACTAGCATTAGATTGCATGTTGTCTTTTTGATGGGTTTCTTTTTTTTCTCCCATCGTGGTTTGTAAGAATCAACGACTCAAAATTTAATTTATAATTTATGAACGCAAAAATTTAATCAGCTTTCATAATAGAAAATATCTCCCTTCTTTTCATCTACTTTGAGTCTGAGTTTTCAGCCTATAAAAGCTGTCATTTGTTGGAAGTCCAATTCCACTAAGCATTATTTGAGCAGTTGTTTTCAAAAAAAAGTTGTTATTCAATGAATTTATTCATTTCTATGAGATTACTCCTCCAAACGCCGCAATTCCCATTACTTGCTAGGCTAGAGTGATATGATTCCAAGGATACGATCTCCAAACTCCGTTTTAAAAATCAAAATGATATTAATTCAAACTTTCATCACTTTAGATAAGTTTCCGCATTCTTTTCAGCTCATTACCCTTCAAGTCTTCGCTTTGTAACTGACTGTTCAACATTTTTAGCAGCTGAGTCATTCAAACCTATTGTTTTCAGTTCAGTAAAATATCAAGGAATTTGGCTGCTGTTATTTTTGTCTCTTTTTTTTTAATTAAGAATCTACTGATCACTTTAAAAGCCAAAAATCTGCGATGATCACTGCTGCGCCAACCAAAAACTTGGTGCCTACTGAAAGAAAGGGATTAATAGCGCTCTCTACAAGTTTGAACATTTCAGTAGACGAGTCGCAAGTTCAATCCGTCCGCACAGAGCCACTCATCATCCAAATAAAACGGAATGCAGGTTCAGATATTCAAGCTGTTGATATGCGAAAGTATCAAGACTCGACCATCTATGCGCTTAAAGAGAAATACTTCCAGAAGGAGCTCCAAGAAAATATGCCAGTTCGTTTCATTTACGAAGGGAAACTACTCAAAGACGAAGATATGATTTCGTCGATAAAATTCAAGCATGAAACTTTCCTTCATGCGTTCGTCAGCAAACCAATCGTGGAAGAAAACAACATTACTGTTGCAAGTGCAGAAGCCTTTGACCATGATAAGAGAGGATTTGATAAACTCAGAGCATATGAAATAATGGAAGAAGAAGTGGTACTCTTCCGAGGGAAATTTCACTCGAAAACTCTTCTGATTCTGAAATCCAAAATGATATCTGAGCAGGTCCTCTTTGAATATGAAGAAGAATGGTGCCGAGAGAATATGCCTAAAATTACCAGTCCTGAAATTGCGCGCAAGGTTCTACGGGAGTTTGATGCGGGATTCCCAGAAGAAAGAGGAAGTGGCCTTAGTTTCTCGCTTGGGCTGTTGCTTGGTTTGGCACTTTTTGTTTTTGCGATTCTAGTAATAATATTTCGACAAACAACTTTGTTGTTTCGTCGAGGTGTCTATGTAGGACTGTTTGTTGATATGTGTCTGCTTCTTATTCTTAGGTTTTGTATCATTGACCCTGTATATTAAATTCATCTTTTCTATGTGTAATTTCTCAATTGCATGGTTTGAATTGTTCTTAAACCTATCTCAAAGGTTATTGTGCTTTCCATTTAAATTGTAAATATCCAAAGCGTTTCACATTCAATGACATACTTTATAAGTTTAGCATGATAGGTTGATGTGTTTTTTCAAAGCTCATTCAAAGATTATATTTATTTTTCTGGTTTCTAACAAAATAGTGAAATAATATAAACAGAGTAGTGAATTTATTTATTCAGTAGTCTCATGAATATAAATATTTGAAACTTACGTCCGTTGAGTTTGTAACCTTGAGGTCAGTTCTCTGGGAACATTCTGAAAACTGATAAATCTGAGAAATTTTTTTCAGAAAAATTGTCAACGGATACAATGGATGAAAATATTCTCGAAAATTGAGATTTTCTGTTTTTTCACTTATCCAAAATGAATACATATCAATCGTTAAACAGTTCAGTACCAAGTATTGAATTGGAGAAACGCATTTTCTTTTGAATAGCCACAAATCGTATTAATTAATCAAAGGCTCCATCAAAAATCGTTTGATTTCGTTTCTTGTTACCGAAATTTGAGCAAATTACCACTCAATCGCGTAATTCATATCATTATAAATTTGAATTTTCTCTGATATTGTGAAAAATAAAATCAAAAGCACTCTCTTGTATAATTAACAACTAACCAGAATGAACCCTAAAGCAGCACAACAGCTCGAAGACGCCATTAATAAATCCACCAGCGAAACTCTGACTGCCCCGGACAGTCAATTGTTCATCGAAATCTGCAGCATGATCAATTCCAGGAGCGATTTGTAATAATTTTGAATCTCTCTCCAACAAAATTCACTCCTCAACCAATAGACCCAAAGTCGCTATCCAAGCCATTCGAAAGCGCCTCTTCTCTAAGAACCCAAAAACATTGTACCTAACTCTTGAGCTTTTAGAGGTCGCTTCCAATGCATGCGAGATGCCGTTTTTCAATCAAATAAACAGCCAAGAATTGATGCAAACAATGAACGCTCTTGCATCAAAACCACTCGATAAAGTGGTAAGTATTGAAATTTGAGACTCTCGCATCATTTATGATAATTGTCTCGATAAGGTCTATGATAAGCTCGTCAAGGTTGTGAAGTATTGGACTCAAGTTTTCAGTCCTTACAAGGACATCTTGCCTCTCATTTTCAAATTTTACATACATTTGGAGAATAAAGGCGTCGTTTTTCCTTCTAGTGTGGAATCCAGCTATTCATATCTCTTGAAGTAATTTGAAATTTAATGGGTTCAGTAAAATAATTCACTTCTTCAAGGTCGAAACAATCACAGCAACAATCTAGTCTCAAGTTTAACGAGCCTAGCGAGACATCATACAGCAAGCCAACCACCTCCAAGCAACCTACCAATAAAAAAACCAGAGATGATAAGGCGAAAAAGGATCTTGAGATTGTCCGTGAAAACTTGGATTTGACCAACGTAAAAACTCGAATAGAAATAAAATATTGATGGAGTTTGGCCGATGTTTTATAGGAAATTATCGATGCGCATGATCCTCGAGAGGATGTAAGAAAGAATGAGACATTAACTGATTTGATCCAAACGATGCAATCAATGGAGAAGAAACTTCAGGCGTATACGCTTCAACTTGGTGTTTTATTGACCGATTAATCAGCTTCATCAACAATCTTGGTCCAGATGAGGAAATGATGGCGTTCTGCCTTGACTTGAATGACGATTTGCTTAAGGTGAGATGGTTTCAAAATCAATAATAACTAGTTTTCTCCAAAATAGACATTAGATAGATATAAGGCGTTGAGAGCCGGGAGAAAGCCTGAGCCTTTCAGAAAAAAAGGAAAAAATGCACAAGAAGAATTTACTGTCGATATGGGAGGGTTCAAAGCAGATTTTGGAGATGTTAAAAAACCTACTACCAAGCCTTCCGGTTCGGAAGAGTGGGGCAAGATCAACAGCGGAGGATTTACAGGCGGCAACACCTCTGCAAAGAAAGCTGCAACGTAACGATTTTAATTTTTTTTTTTCACTGGCTGATTCATCATTTTCGTAAATGCAGCAAGCAGCAAGTGTTGGACCTTTTCAATTTTGATGAAGAAGAGCCTGCTCCACAGCAGAAGCCTACTACAACTACCACTCAACAACAAGGACAATCAGGAAAGGTTGGAGGCGATCTTTTCGATTTTGATGACACCTCTTCTCAACCTACTGGCGGCAGCCAGCAGACAATGGGCTTCCAACAAACACAACAACAACAGATGGGTTCACTTGTAAGATTTAATATTCTTGGGTTTAAAATGACTCTTTTGCAAATATAGTCTGATAAAATTAAAGATCTTTACGTTCAACAGCCACAGTCAGGTGATGGTGGATTCACCATGAGCACAGGACAAGGCCAGAATCAAGGACAAGGTCAGACTCAAGGACAAGGCCAGGGTCAAACAAAGGATCCGATCAACTCTAGACTTCAAGCTCTGGACAGCGTCTTCAACCCAACCATGGCTATGCAACAAGCAAATCAATTTTATAACCAGCAATTGATGGTCCAAGGCTTCAATCCAATGAATCAAGGACAGCAAATGGGATATGGTGCTGGTCAGATGACAGGCGGATACGGACAGGGAGGATTTGGACAAGGTGGCTTCGGTCAGCAACAACCACAAGGTTTCGGTGGAGGCTTCCAAGCCACGACAAATGTTAGCGGTGGCGGATTTGGGCCTTCGACTGGAGGAAGTATTGGAACCACCATGGGCGGTGGATACGGGGGACCTAGCAATCCTTTCGGTGGAAACACTGGTGGTTTTGGCGGTGGAATGAACACAAAAGGAACTGATGGATACGGCGGTGGACTTCCAAATACGAAACCAGCATTCGATGATCTTGATGATATGTTTGGCACCCTCTCCAAACCAAATCAAGGTGGTCAACAACAACAGCAACAACAACAGGGCAGTTTTGGCTCCCAAGGAATGAGTAACCAGTTTTCAAACCCACAGCCTTCAACAAGTAATTATTCAACGAATTTTTCTTTGATCTGATGATTCATTGTTCTAGGTAACCAAAATTTATTCGACTTTTGAGAAAACCTCAAAAACCATGTGCAGCTTGATTTATTACAAAATATGACAAATGTTTGATTCGTACAGTTTGAGTTTTATTTGTAACTGAGATCTGTACCTTCATTCTGATTCCGAAATAAATTACGAGTAGTTAATACTAAAAAACGCTGAAATAAAGAATTCTCGAATGGGTCTCTCGAAAAACTAGTTAAATGCCACAGGAAATCTTCAATAAGGGTTCAGCTACTCTAATTTATGATATTCGATATAAGTTGTATTCATAAATAAAGGTCGAAGGCAAGAATGAATATCTGATTCCACTTTTGTTCCAACTTTATTATAAGCATGCACTTATCTCTCTCAACTATTGCAGATAACAGGAAGACTCTGCTCAGCACGGGTACTACAAGCAATAAAAGTCCAGAAAGAAAACAAATTGAACATGATATTCCAGTGGTGTGGCATTAAAGTATCATTATGAGTAAAAAACCGCACGAAAAAGACGAAAAGGCCGATATGGGAATGAGGAATGTATTTTATGGTTTAAAAATTATGCTTCGCTTCATTTGATCGAAAGCGCTCTTCTTCTTCAAGCATAACCAGAAGGACTTGCTCCATGAGAACTTGAAATTCTGTCAATGAAATCCTTCCATCCTTGTTTTCGTCCAGCTCTCGCAGAACTTCATCCACATCTGCTTTCGTTGGGGGACTTTGATTGATATCACTTGCAACATTAGCCATTACGGCTTCAAGCTCATTGCGTTCGAGGTAGCCACTCTTATCTTTATCCATTGTCTCAAACGCGGCTCGGACAAACTTTTTCAGCTTTTCTGGATCAGAGAGGACATCACGCATTGACATCTCTGTATTCGTGTTGTTGCAAAAACAAATAAAATTTATCCTAAAAAAATTATTGAAATGAGTAGTTTGCTCGAGCTAATCGTCTAATATGCTCATACAATAATCCTCTGAACAGGGATCGGCTACGCATTGAACGAAGATGAAAGAAATCTGAATTAATGCTGGAGTAGCTTTTAACCTATGGAGATATATATATCCACGGATTTCTTTCTCTATTGTTTATCAGTTTAGAAAATTGAGTTTATAAGTATATTTAAGCTGCGAAATAGACATGAGCTTAGCAAAGAAATTAATCGATAAACAGTGTATAGGTAGCATTTCTGATAATATTATTGTTCATATTAATAAGAAATACAGTAACAAGAGTTTTTTTAACAAAAGAAAAGGATTCTCCACGCATGAAAGCTACTACACAAAGATATTAACTCAAAATTTTCGTTCCTCTCTTGGTACATCTACCACGTGAAAACATGAATTCCAATTGGAATAGATTTCTAAAAGGGATCGGATTAAATCAAATCATTTCAGAAACAAGATATTACGTTTTTGCTGTTGCGTTTATGTTCGTTTTTAGTGCAATAAATTTGATAATCTCCCCCTTGCAAGATCCTACAAGCACTAACATAAGTAATGAGTGGCCAGTTCAATCACGAAGAGACAACTAGCATGATTGAAGGGCCCTTTGAAGATCAATCTTCTCTTAAAGACAAAAAAATTAAAGAGTTTACACCCAATATGCCAAATGTAAGGACATGCATCAATACATTGATTTGTACGAGCATCCCCAGCATCCTTTACTGCTTCACCTCATTCCTTTTGTGGACAATCAACTTTTACTTTGTTTCGAAAACCGGCAACAGCACCTTGATCGAAGCCATTGGACTAGGCAATACTTGGCTTAATATTTCAACAATGGCAGTTATCGTCGCGCTTAATAGTGGAACAAACGTATTTATCTCACAAGCATACGGTGCAAAAAATCGTCCTTTAATAATCACCTACTTCTACAAGGCGCTGATTCTCCGCCTACTGAATGTTTTACCTTGCCTGATCTTCATACTCTCTTCTTACCATTTCTTCATATTATGTGGCGTAGAGGAAACAATCGCTGAGCAGGCCTTCGTTTATTGCATTTCTAGCATTGGATTGGTAATCGCTACTGCGTTTCAGGACACATTGAAATCGTATATCCTTGGACAGAATATCTTCACTCCGGTTTTAATCATCCAACTCATTGTGTCTACAACACATTTCTTCTGGTGCAAATTATTCATTGCAGATCTAAGCCTCGGAGTTAAAGGAGTTGCTTTCGCTCTTACTTGCTCTCAGATTCTGACCGCTACTCTGATGTTGGCGTACATCGCGTTTAACTCGCAGCTATCAGAGGGATTTTTCTCCCCTACGAAAGAATGCACAAAGGGTCTTCTTACTCATGTGAAAAACGAAGCATTTGTTGGAGCTTTTTGCTACCTCGAATGGACTGCGCGAGAACTCTGCACTTTAATGGCTGGAAGCTTCCTGCAGTATGAGATAGCGTCACTCGTTATCACAAATAATATGATGAATATGATGTATATGATTCCTATCGGCGTGAACGTCTGCCTCACTATCTACGCAGGAAAGTCATTTGGAGAGAATAATGCTTTTATCGCAAAACTGTTCATGAAAGCAGCTATCATACTCGACGTGACTTTGATACTGATTGAGATAACCATCATGTTCAACATTCAGGTGCCGTTAATTCAATTTTACGATTCGAGACCTGAGGTACTCGCTGAAACAATAAAATTATTTGCGATATATTTGGTCGTCTTCCCAGCAGATTTCTTGCAAGGGACAATGACAGCGATTCTAAAAGGAGCTGGACTCGAAAAAGCTGGCAGTCGGATCTATTTATTCTCGTACTATGTCGTTGCGTTACCACTCGCATTTGTCCTGGGGTTGGTGCTAAAATTCCATGGGCCTGGCATCTGGATTGGACTAGGAGCTGGAATCTATTCAATGCTGATATTGTCCTCAACGATGGTTTACCGTACGGATTTCAAAAAGCAAGCAGCGATGATTTACAGCAAAATGAACGAGAGACCAAACGAGACTCCAAGCAATTTCAATACGTTTTCGAGTGAGGCTGACACATCACTCTAGAAGACATACGAGGAAAATTATTTGTTATAGCAAGAGAAAATATCCAAAAATGCGTTGGGATGTGTTGATATCATTAAACATAAAAGCATTGATTCGCTTCAAGCTGTTATCAAGCTACTTTTTGGCTAGGTATTCAATTCTTGGGATATTTTCTCTTGCAAACTTATTGTTAGATATCTTATAATGTGTGAATCTATATCCAACTTTGGTTTCCAACATGATAACAGACAGAAAACAAAGAAGTATTGAAATAATCTGTGTGAAATAACAAAGCGTTTTCTATCACTAACGTAATTAGACTATAAAAACTTGCAATTTCTCCTTCAAAAGTTTATTGAAAATACTACGCGAGAAAAATTGATTCAGCTATTAAACCAAAAATTATTCATTTAACTATGACATCACAAATGAAATGTAGCAACGCATTGGATACACTCTATCATTTAGTACATCTTTTCTACGACAACACAGATTCTGGACATCTTTCTATTCATTTGATTTTCACAGTATTCCACGAGTCTGAACTGCTTATTTTGAGGTATAGTTGCTTCTGACCACTTTCCTCGGCGAACAGGGTATAAAAATACGATTCTTCCTCCTACTTTGAGCACTCTGTCTCCTAATCGGAACAATCCTTCGACAATCTCATTGACTTTAGTGACTCTTGTCGGCAGATAATGTTTGCTAATGGGAAATTCAATGAAATTAAAAGCCTTGCTAAAAAATTTGAAAATTACCCAAAATCTCTTAAAGGAGAGGCTTTCTCTTCCTCTGGCGAGGATGTCTCATTAGATTTCTTTTCTTCTTCTACAGGCTCCTTCTTATCAGATATTTGCGTTTCTTTACTTTCGGTCGTATTCGTTTCTTTTGTGGAACTTATTTCAGTTTCCTTTGATTCTACTGTTTTAGTTTCTTTTCCATCGATTTTTTTCAAGAGTTCGGTGGGTTGCTTTGTGGGGCTTTGTTCATCTTCTGAAAGCTCATCTTCACCTGAGATCGCATCAGGGTCCTCTCCTTCCGGTTCTTCTTCTCCTAAATCACCATCTCCCTTCTTCTTGCCGTATTTTTGCTTCACTTTTGGTCTCATACCCATTTCTCTCACCATAGCTCTAATTCCTAATCATTGTTTGTAAGAGACATATACAAGGCGCGAATGCTAACCATAAGGAGGATCACAAATAATTGCATCGAATATTTCGCCTCTTCTAAAGCAAGGTTTTGAGCTATCCATCCTCATGATCTCCGGTCTGTCCAACCCATATTGTCTGAAGTTCGAGAAAATATTTGCTCTTTTTTCAGTAATTTCTTTATTACGAAGAAATCGATCATTACGACTAGTCTTGAAGTGAATTTTACCAAATTTGCTCTGAGGATTGTATCTTCCTACACTGTATCCCTGAAGAACTCTCATATCCAGCTCTCCACCAAAAGTTACAGCACTAAAATGCAGTGATTTAATAACGCTCAAATCCCAAGCGTTTATTACCCAAAATGCGCTGGAGGAATAACCAGACCTCCCGTTCCCAAAAACGGATCGAGCACAAAATCGCCTTTCTTGACTGAACCCAAGTTCGCCTAATATTTATATTCAATTTGCTATCACTCTCCACGTCTGAAGCCTTACCATGATGAACGCAAGGTCATTGTCACAGGAAGTAGGTCCCAAATATGCTCTTGCTGGCAGTCTATATTTTTCATTGAAAAATTTTTCGCCTTATACTTAGCATGAGCTCCAGCACTACAAAAGTTTGGATGAGTTACCTTTAGCCGCTCGACAAATCAACTTTGAGAGGTAAATGCGCTTCAGTTTATAATTCCCTTTATTGTCGTTTTCATAATCTTCAATCAACCAGAAGATTCTTTGAGGATTTTTGAGATTGACCTTCCCTTGGAAGTAAATCTCCGGTTCTAATGAATTCATTTCTTCAACTTGCTCTTCTTTGCTAATAATCAGAAGAATTCAGTGAAAAATTCGCACGAAAACCCTTACGTCAGAGTCGCATTGAGGGGCTCGACACGAAATGCAAAAGTTTCCTTGCTGGCCATTTCAGGTTCAATGAGTTGAGGGTTTTTCTTGATATTGGCTTTGAGTTCAGCTAAATCCTTGCCCTCGTAATAAACTTTCACAAAAGCTTTGATCAAGATCGATCTTTCCAACATGGCTTTCGCTGTTTCATCATCAATGTTCATATATACCAACGGGAACGTTGGGAAGAGGTCCTCGTTGATTCGTCCTGGATGCTCCTTTATCAATTGCTCATGATTTTGGAGATCGTCGGGGAAGATTTCCATCAGATCAGTTTTGTTGAACTCTTTCAAGAGGGACTTTGCTTCTGGGATACAGAAGCGTGTGTAGTATGGTTTCTTGCGGAAGATACAAAGCGTTTTCATGACTGAATAGTTTCTCTAAATTTATTTCAAAAGCTATATTTGAACGCACGTGATTTTTCAGGTCAAATTAACATTTCCGCGAATCAAAATTCAGCTGAACGGAAATTGCGAAAAACCGATTGAAATGATAATGTTTAAACATCAGCCCACAAAGTTAAGAAAATCGGGATACCTACCTTTGAAATTCAAACCCATGATCATTACGAAGAGAAACAATAATTAAGAATAAATACAGGTACTAGTTAATTTCAATTCTAAAATCAGCACGGTATACTCCTTCCCACAAGCCAAGAGTGGGAGTATAACGTGAATTTCAATTCGAAGCGGTCGGATCTTTTAGCAAAGTCTTACGTCAAAATTTGCAAGTAAGTAGAACCTTATCATATTTTCCTGCTGGTTGATGTTTTTGTGAAGAATTGGCGACTCGGTATCAGGAGGCGAGACAAAAATTTTTTATTTGCTAATCGCTATAGTTTCACCGAAATCGTTGTTAAACGTATCACTGATCATATTCTAAGATTTTTTGCTGAAAAACTACTCTGTCGATCAATTCAATAATACTGAGCTCTCAACTCTTACAATTTCTTTCTTAAAGGTTTTATATCAATTTTCTTGAATTGATGCTATATATATATGAGGATTTGTGCATTTACTTTTCTAATATTTAGGATTCATTTAGAGGTACAATAAATGCAGAATATCGAATAATTCGATTTCTTCTCAATCCATCATTATTCTAGCACTAGGCCATCTTGCTTTTACCGTACTCCCTCCCTCGTCACTAATCTTGTTGCCTGAGAAATCGAGATCAGTAAGTTTGTTCCAGGTGGTGTTTTTGCTGAGTGCTCTGGCTCCCTTTTTCCAAATAGAGTTGAAGTATAAATCGAGCATGGTAAGGTTGGTTCAGGTGATGTTCTTACTGAGTGCAGTTGCTCCTTCGTCACCGATTTCGTTGCAACGCAAATCGAGAGTGGTAAGGTTGGTCCATGTGTTGTTGTTACTGAGTGCAATTGCTCCCTCTGCACCGATCTCGTAGCCTGATAAATCAAGTGTAGTAAGGGATTCTCCTTGCTTAAAATATGGATCTAGCATGCTGAATAACTTTGATCTGACTTCCTTCTCAATCAACAAGTTGAGGTCAGCTGATTGTACAGATGCTTGTTTCTGCTCTTCTTCTGGGTTACTCATTATTTCTTTTTAAAAAATTTAGTGCGGGTTTTTAATATCGATTATAAAAATAAGCGTTGTGAGGTGGATACCTGACCACTTACTTAAATTCGCTATGAATGAAAGTTAAAAATTATGAACTCTTATCAAATACTTATGCCAAAAAAGGCAAAAGTCGCTTCCTCAATTGATATTTAGCTCATTCTTAGCTCCATTTAGAAGAAGTAAGGAGGTCAGCTATGAATGACAGCTTTTGAGGCATGTTGAGTTTGAATGTTAGTCAGAAAGGCTGATGGTCATCTAGATCTTCACAATATTGTATATACTGGATGTTGAGAGACCTATTTCTGTCATCGGGAAATGAAGAAGGAGAAAAATAAGACCAATTGTTACGATAAGAGACACAAGCGCCATCGACTAGGAAAAAACTATTTCGATTATGATAGGTTGCTAATTGCAAATCTTCTCCTGATGATCTTAACCGGCTCAAAATGGAGCGAGTTTTCCCCTTGACATTAGAAATTCAGGGAGAACAAAAAAGAAAATAAACCCACAAATACCTATCAATTTATAGAATACCATTAAGAAGGAAATTTGGAGTTTAGATGTCTGTATTGCTTGAATCGACGGAAGAAAGTGTTGGAAATAAATCTATGGACTTCATCAACAGAGAGAGTACTTTCTCAGCTCAAATACTATAATATGATTAGTTCGATTAAACACGTTTTCGTTAAAACTACAGTGATTCAAAAGTAGGATAACCTATGCTTAAATGCAGGTCATAGTTCTCTTCTGCATCAGACTTCATTGACTACAATGACTACATTATTTCGTTTTCAACAGTCTCTTTGAGTCAGAATCAATGCACGTTTTGAAGTGAAATCCAGAACGACCTGTTTATTTGAGATTTCTTCAATAACGGGTACTAATTTTTAAACGCATAACATACGACTTCTGGCTTTGAAGCAGTTTTTAGCTCTTTGACTCGTCCATTTCGTTATCCGTGACCTAGGCCTTAAACATACTGTTAGAAATTTCGATAAATCCTGAGAATTGTTGATTCATTAACTTTCTGACAAGGAAAATTTGTCTGCGAAATTCCGTTTTGAGAACAAATCTATACGTGTTTTCCAAATAGCGCTGAAATAAACTTTATTTATTTGAATCAGATTTGCTTTGGTAATTCACTTTGACTCTCTGCACCATACTTAAGTAACTCAGAAAGCATGAATAAATCAGGGATTCAGAACTCAGCATTCTTAAAACACAGTCTGAAAAACTTTCTAATACGACTACGGGAGTATAAGAAGAATTTTGCAGCAAATGGCGTGTCGGAACTGGAAGATTTGATTACTCACGTCCTCGAGGACCCAATCGTCTCTTACGAAACAATTGAAAAAATCATAAGCATCAAGGATTCAAACGAGAAGGTCGATATCGCAATCTTGAATTTCTTAACAAAGCTCTTCAGAGGTAATCGCTTTGATTTTTCCACCAATGAACACCTCTGCACTCGTAGACTTTGTTATTCCGGAGCTGATAATGACACGGCAAAAGAGCCACCCACTTGAAATCGAAAAGATTATTACAAACACGTTTAAAATCTTAGAAAACCCCTCGATCGAGGAATATTCTTACATGAAAAAACTGGAGGTACGAGGTCGTCATATTTATCATATTGAAGTATTTAGTTTATACGAGCTTCCTTCCAAGCGATGTCTCTCGAGAGCATTGACTGCTTTGTGGATCTCTGGAAAATCTTGAAGCGTTTAACAGCAAACGACAAGTCATTTGTTCGAGAAGTGGCCAAGGACTACAGCGCTGTGGTTATTAAAGACCATTTCAACCGAATAAATTACATGATAGCCGATGAAATGATTCCTGTCCCCGAGCGTAATGATAATAATTCTCTTAATTTTCAGAGCGTGACTGTGATAAAATAGAAAAAATCGTTGAATTCTGTCTCAGCGAGCTGCTTCGTGATTGGAAACGATTAGCCCTAGAATACAAAGCTGAAAAAGACGCGTTGCTCAGAGTGGAGATTTTAAAGCAATTGGAAGGAAACGCGTCAACGCTATTGTTCAGTCTCGAGGCAATTTCGACGAAAGATCTGACTTTCTTGCAGGGTTTTTTGCAGAATGAGCTTATTTACGGGATCCTTCATCTCGCAGACATCGACGATAACTCCATAATCGCGCTCTGTATCTCATATTGTGAGTATATCTGGAAACATTTCTCAAAACTGGAGAAAACCTGCATTTTTTCAACATTGGTCTTCGGCCAAACATTACTAAAACCCCTTAAGCGGCTCTACAAGAAACTCAAGGCTCAAAACGAAATGACCTTCAGAGACTTTGTTGATTTCAGGAATCTAAGCTCATTCCTTTCTTCATTCATCGAGAATAAAGCCCTAATGCGAAAGCTGTTCTTGCAGAACGACTTGCATCCTTTTAATGCGCCAGTCATTGATGAAGTGATGAAACGCGTTTTCAAAGTGAATTTTCTCTTTCAAATCGAGCATTTTCTAATTGTTCTCTGCAGATTTCTAAACGTGTAATGGCCAACTCCATTTCACCCTACATTGTTGAGGTGACGCAAGTATTTACGACTTTCTGTGCCAAAATTCTCGACTTTGAAGACTCTCAATCCCATCTATTAGTAAGGTCCTCCCACATAACCGCATTCCTCAACATTTGCAAACATTAGCAAAATGTACCTGCACACGAAAAAGCTACATTCGATAACTACCTGAAAATGGTGCATCGTTGGGATAAACTAGCAGTCTTGGCAAACACCGAGCCTAAAAAGTTCATTACGCAAGCCCCGAGCGAGTTTTATATCAAAGAGACCTTGGAGGAGAAATCTCACAAGATTGCAGCGTTCTTATTGCTCAGTCATCGAGTCGATTCAATGAAGATCATCGAGGTCCTTGGTCCGGATAAACCGCTGAATAACATGATAAGGGAAGAGTTTGTTAAACTATTTAACTTAAAAAACAAGAGCATGATCGTCGCTCTGAGATACTTCTGTATCAACTTCCTTCTGCTGGCTGAGTCTCAAGTCATCGCGAGAATAATTGAATGCTTCACAAACTTTTACCATTCCCAGAATCCAGTACTTATTCATGGCTTTTTTACCAAGGGAATAATACGTTAAAACTGTTGTAGGGATCGGTGTTTAAATCGACAGATGCGCTTTATGTCTTTATCTACTCTGTCATCATGCTCAATACAGATCAATACAAGCCAGGCCTCCAAGAGAGAATGACATTTGAGCAATTCAAGCACAACAGTACGAAGATTAACGATGGTGAGAATCTCCCAGACCAAGTTCTTGAGGAGTGCTATAACAGCATTAAAACGCAGGAGATTAAATATTTCGGAGGCAAGCATCATGGAGACCGAGCACTTCAGTTCGAAGAGAACGTCTACGAAGGTGAATCAAAGCGCCGCCTTCTAAGTTTTAAATTTTTTTTGTTTTCGCAGAGGCTTGGCAGCTGTTCCTCGAGCTGAATGAATACAAGCAAAGTCATCTGCTAGAAATCTTGCCTCAAGGTGAGAAATTCAACCCGGCTGAGATCGAAGCCCTTGAAAATTTCAATATACTCATCGACTCGCAATATTCGAAAATGATCATCACGAAGCTCACGGAAAACATAGAGATGATTGTTGTCAGATCAAAAGGAGATACGGGCCTTATCGAAACTCTAATTGAAAAAATCATCAACGCCTGCGTTTCCTATGGAATGCTTGAGAACCTTGACAACTTGCTGGTAAACACTGCTGCATTTAATAGCTCTTTAACAACTTTTCCTTCCAGAAACATCTAGAAAGCGGCTTTGAACTCAAAGTTCCTCTTGATTATACCACCCTCAACGAGAAGACCTCATGGAACTTCATTTGCATGCTGATTGCTGCAAAGAAAGCTTTCCTATACCTCGACGATTCAATGAGAGTGATGGCGAAGCTTATCATCGGCAGCTATAAGTACCGACACAGAATCCTGAAAGAGCCTATCGCCATCTACTATGAGCTTCTCTATCGTAAAATAAGAGAGTCCTCGAAATTCCTCGCACAAGCCCGCCATAGCAATGCCTCCTTCTTTGACAAACTGTCAAGCTTTTTAGACAAAGACGATTCTAGTTCAGAGGACGAGACAACGACTAAGCTACGCAAATGGGAGTACGTTTCCAAGGTAAATCGCAATCGTTTGGATTGCTTTGACAAATTGAATGCTCCTAGACCACAGTTGATAAATTGCAAACTTTTGGCAGCTACTTCCAGAACACAAATTACCTTGAAGAAATTTTTGAGCAAACCAAGTAATTATCGCTAATATATTCAAATACCGATTAGATTGCAGGTACCTCCCTGATGAGAAATTGCTAAATCTCTATGAAATTTCTCTTGAAATCATCACATCAGTGACCGACTTATCAAAGGACATTACAAGTCTATACAGTTTCATCGTGTTTCTTTACGAGATTACTATGAGAAACCGTGATAGAGTTCACCAACTCTGGCGCAAATACACAAGAATCATGAACGTTATGCTGAAAATCAACCATCCACAAGAAAAGGAAGCTCTCGTTGGATTCGAAGATGAGCCGCTCCTTGTTACTCTCTATGAGAAATTGGGTGCCTTTAAGAAAAGCAAGCAAAAATCGTTCAATGTGATCCAAAATTGCATCAGATTTCTCATGCTGGAATCGAGCATCAAGCTGCTGGATAAGAGCAAGCATCTTGAGTATTTTGATAAATATTTCAAAGATGCGGTGGAATTCCTTGAGTTCTGCTCGCTGCCCCTGGTTGATGAGACGCTTGGAGTGTTCGCCTCGGTCATCAACTCGATTAAGATGGAGCAAACTGAGTAAAAACCAATTTATCAATGATTTTTATAGAAAATAAATTATTATTTACATAGGAGCTCTTTATACGTCTTGAAGTTCCTTTCAGAGTTAGTGAAGATCTTGTCACAGAAAAACCTCGAGCGGCCAGACGTCAAAATAACTTGCTTGCGAACAAACGAATTGGTCAACGATTTTCTTGTAAAAGTGGTTTTTCATCCAGAATTGAAATCAGGGAATTTCTGCAAAGTAATATCGATGTATTATTTACATCAATCTTTTAACCAATTCAAAATAGGAGGTTGTTTCGTTCTTAGAGTTCTACACAAATAGCAATTTCTGCAAGAAGTACGAGCTTGGAGGCACCATAATCAGCAGCGTTACTATGCTTTTCACTGAAGTTATGAACATCCAGCAATTGCATTGTAATGATAATACTCTCCCATTATTCTCATAACTTGATAAATGGATTTAGCCAAGGACAATCTCCAAAACCGATTGATTCAACTCATTTTGAAGCTGCTGGTGTCTCTTGACTCAAAAAGCATTGTTTCGAATTTTAAAACCGTCCAAAAGGCGATCGGAAGCATTGAGCTTAATACAATCCAGATATCTGATGTGCTTTTGATTTGCGATTCTATGTGGAAGCTTGATACGAAACTACTCGAGAGCAACGATGAGCATATTATCACCTCTTATTTGGAAACTTCCTGCAAAATTTTCTTGAATTTCGTTGAGCTGCTTTACGATCAGAATAAACTCTCAGCTCAATGGTTCAAACTTCTAACGAAAATAGTGGAGACCTACAAGTTTGCGAGGGGCAAAAAAATGAATAATCTTGTAAAGTTGAGCTCTTTTTTCCTCATTAACCGGTCTTGTAGATGGAAAGCCTTGTCGGGCACCTCCTCAACACATTACAGATAATGATAAGCTTAGAATTCCTCAGTAATCATTTAACAATGATGAAGCTTTAATTTTTTGTTATTGATAGGCCTAACAGCTCCAACCGCAGATCTTGATGAGCATCGCAGAGACAAACAAGAACAAGCAATGAAATTGTGGAAGGAATCGGTTCCTTACTTACAGGGGCTCCCCAAGGAGATTCTAAAATCGATTCTCACCCAATTAAACGACACTACCCAAGCTAAAAACACAGGAGGGTCCAAAGATGACGTATCTCCTGTAGCCCACGGAAAATCCGGAGAAGGACAAGCAATCAAGCTTGAAGGATCGCCATTGCAACCTCAGGATCCACAATCCAAACAAGAATCGAGTCCTGAAGTAAAGTTAGATCTAACACCGAAAAGTAGTTCGCCACTGGAAGAGGTGAAAACTCAAGAGTTTGAGAACGGACAGACTGCAGAACTAACAGTAACAACTCAAAAGGTACCAACTTCCACAGAAGATAACAGCCCTCCGAAAAATCAGACCGATGCTAAAAGCCCAGCATTGCAGAAAAAATTAGAAGAGCTTCAGAAAGGAAACGTAACGATGATGCTTTAAGATCATAGTGAGAGAGTGTTTCTAAGGTATTAAGCAGGGATTCATCTGTATTAATTTTTAGGTATTAGCTCATAAATCTAATTATGCGAATTCACAGAGTTTTATCTAGCTAATTTTACTAGTAGAATCTCTGAAATATCGTAATATGCTGATACTTGCTTAGATAAGATTATTGGCGCATTTGTGTTATTGTCATTGACTTAGTGATAAAAACACTCAAGGCCAACGGTAATTAATATCTGCCTTTAAAATAATGTGCCGTTCCTTAAAAATTCGGAATTCTGCAAAGGCGATAATTTAAAATTTGAAAGACCTTTCTTTATTGTAAGAAATAAGCAAGAATCATGCAACCCAATTACAGCAGTCCTCGACTGGGAACCAAAAACTCTGCACGCCAAGAGCCAAATATCGAATACCTGCCTGTTGGGCAAAAGGTTGAGTTTTATTCTCCAACGCAAATATCATTATGTTAATCCTCAGTTAGGTCATTCTCCACAAGAGATCACCACCACGACAGAATACTACGTTCCAAACTCTCAAGTTTCTTTCGGGCAAAATGCTCCGGCTTATGAACCAGTGCGATTCAATACCGAACATACTGAAATCGACCAGGAAGGTTATAACCAAACTTTCACAGCTCCTGTATACACAGATGCTCGTCTTGAGACAGAAAACGAAATCTTCAGGAGTCCAACTGATCGAATAAACACTCAAGGAAAAAATCCGACAAATGCCGTAGACTTTGGAATCGGATATGCAAAGTTCAAGAAATTCTACATCACGAGCACGTTTATGGCTTCCTTCTCGGTATTCATATTCCTGGTGCAGTTTGTCCTCTTATTTGCAGTGGATCTGTCTGGATTTGGCTCGGAGATAGATATAGTTGTCAATGCTGTCATCACTATTTTACTGATGTTTAAAGCAGCAATGTTCGCATGTGGAAGCTTCGGGTATTTACGGAAACTCACCTCATACTTATTTTTGTTCACAGCAATGATGGTCGCCCATTGCCTTTTACTGTTCGTTTTACTGATGGTGGTTTCTTTCCTAGCTCCATGGGTCTTTCTAGGTCGTTTCATGGCATACGTAATTATTTCGGTTGGTGAAGCGATTTGGTTTATTCCACTTGTCTACAGCTTGAACCGTGCGCTCAAGAAGCAGGATAGACCTGTTGAATTGACCACTGAAGGAGCTATATGAAATTTTTGATATCCTATCCCTACGAATTTGCACTTGTATATGTCAATTTACTAAGTATCTGATAGTTTACTTGCAAACTCAGATAATTTGCCAGTATTGTCAATAGAAGCGATTGATATGAAAATTTTGTTTTTTTGTTGCTATTTCCTTCGTATGGGCATTTTGGCTGAAATATTGAAAGTTTTAAACAAAAGTTGACCTTGCTATTAAGATATTTCGAGGTTATCTCAGAAAAATATGCTGCAGCAGCAAGGGTATTTATGTTAGAAGATGATATATTCAGCTTTATATTATGGATATATTTATTCACTTATTTGTCATGATTTACTTATTTCTTATGGACTGAAGAATGGAAAATCAAATTATTTATTATTATTACTGTTATTTGAAATCAAGCCTATCTTCTGATTATGAAAATATTTTTTGCTTGAGCGCTTTGTTTCTTTGAGCCATATTATTTTTAATCTGCGATTTAAAAGCCTTGAATTTTTCCACTCTATCAAAAAACAGCTATAAGACCAGTAATTCTCAGGACTTTTACTCTCTTTGAATGCTTTCAACAGATATATTCGTTGCGGTACCTCGAGGTTCCTTCTTCTCCGCGTTTTTTGGCGGAGAAGCCTTAGGGCTCTGCGCTTTTTCAAATTGAGTTTGCTGAGTCGCTTATAAAAGTTTTTAGAAATAATGTACATTCACGAGATAGTTACCTTTTAGAGGTGGTTTATCTTCACGGAGCCTTTGAGTTTCGCGAGGCTGAGGCAGTATGTCTCTTTCTCTTTTGTGTCGAGGTTCAGGAGAAGCTCTTCGAGATAAAGTTTTTCTTTCTTCCTGGCTGTTTTCGAAGGCAAGGAACGCGTTGAGTTCCTGAATCGACTTATTTAAGAAATCGGAGTTCCTTCGCTGAGGTGCATAGTCGAATGAGCGCTGACTTAGCAGGTTATGGAGCCTGTGGGATGCTTCGGCTGTTCCTTTCCCTTCGCGGTATGAAAGATGCTCCTCTTCATATTTTTTGCGGAGAGGGCTTCCACTCGTCTGCTTGGCTTTCCTGAGGCTCACAATGAACTCCTGTATACTGTTCTGCTGCTGCGCAGTCAACAGTCCGACTTCATACTCATATTTATTCGCAATACTTTTTAGTTCGATGAATTCTTCCTGGTATTGTTTGTTCATATGAGTCAAGTCAATTTTTTCTCGCTCCAGTTGTTCAATCTAGTAATTATGTTCAAAATCAGCACTGATCCTTCCATATGACAACGTTTACCTTCGCATTAAGGTCAGAAATCTTGACTTCATATCTCTGTGATGCCTCAACCATCGAATCCAGAGCCTTTTTTAACTGAGCTCTTAATTCTTCGACCTTGCCAGATAAGTCTACATTGCTTTTATTGAGTTCTTGCAGCTGTTTGGTTACGAAAAGTGTTAGTTATGGCAGACATGATGAATCCTCACCTCTGATTCCCTGCTAGCTAGCTCCTGCTTCAAATCAGAGTTTTCTGTCGAAGATTGGCTGAATTTAATCTCTAGCGCCTTCATTTCCTGTCCTCGCTCAATCCAACTGGCCAGCAAAGCTTCCAATTCATGAATCTTCCTTTGTTTGTCTATGAAAGAGAAGTTTTACACACCTCCTCAGCTGTTAGAGCTACCTTCAGTTTCTACCTCCAAACTTTCGATTCTCTCTTCCAGAGAGACTCTTGTTTCCCTATTCTGATTCATAAGTTTCTCGATTTCCTCATCTCGATTCTGAATCATTTGCCGAGCCTCTTCAAGACTTAATGTCAATTTCTTAATCGCGTCATCTTTCATTCGCACCTCTGAAGCAGTGATCTCCTCTTTGTTCCTTCTCTCAGTTATTTCCGCCTCGGCGATTTCCTACCAATAATTGAGAATTCAGTCCAACCTTATAGACTCAAAAAATTTACGAGTTTATGGAAATTGTGAGCGTTTTCGTGTTGCACCTCATCGAGTGACTTGCTTAGAATCTCCATTTTCTCAATCAATTCGAGACGGTCTTCGTCAATTTTATTCGCGTTTTCAAGGTGCTCTTGTGCCTTGGCCTAATATAAACGAAATAACGGTGCTATAAAACCAAAGTATGTCATTAAATTACAAGTGCCGCATCTCTTTCTTTCGTCATTTGAGCGAGTTTGTTTCTCAATGTGTTTTTAGCTTCTCCAGCGATGACTTCAAAATAAAAACGACACAGTGAGAACTTTTGACGTTGAGCAATAGTTTTTTCAACCTATGTGAAAAAGTTAATCAGCTTTCTTTTCTAATGAGTAAGTCAATTACAGCGGCTAACCTCTTCGCATTAGCTCTCTTTTCCTTAAAAATATTGAAAATATTTGCTTTCAGCTCAGCTATTTTCTGCTGACGGAAATTCAAAGCTCTGCGCGCTCTCCCTTTCTTCGCTTTGATATAAGCGTTGGCTTGTATCCATCCAGCGAAGAGCTTTGCTAACTTTTTAATACGGGAATTCTCAGCCTATGTCCAGTTATTCGCATCTAATTGCATTCTACCAATTACCTTCGCTTTTTCTTGGCGTTTTTTTGTTAATGCCTCTCTCCATGCTTTGAAAGCCAGTTTCCTTTCAATTTCCATTCTATGGGCTTCGTATTCATCAAACTGTGCCATTCTCTTCTTCAATGCATTTTGATAGGTTGACCAGCTTGAAGGTTTGAGTTAGAATTATACGATACCAATCTTCTATTACCTGGTAAACATTCTTTTGGTTAGACTTAAGCGATGATGGGCGATAGCAAGCTGCATTTTTTTCTGCATCATTTGCGAAGATTTATAAGCTTCTCTCCACATATTCCATCTTCGATTCAGGTTGTATTTATCTTCTAAATGGTTGAGATTTTTCTTGAAGTTCACAAGGTCCATAAAATTCCTTTTCCAAGCTCCAAAATGCAAATCAAGCGTTTTCATCTCGCATTTTTGAAATAATTCTTCTGCTCTCTTCTCAGCATTTCTATAAAACTAAACCATTTTTTAGAATTATTGAAACTATGTGCTTACCTTTAAGTTCTCCTGGAAAATTCTTAGTCCTGTTTTCAATAAGTTTTTCATATATAAGCTCGCTGCTTGTTCGAGCTTCTGGCGCTTTGGGACTAATTGGTGATACACACAGTGCTGCCAAATAGCAAAGAACATCTTTTTCTGTCTTTGCCGGTAGTAGCTTGCTGCTTGCTTCTCCTTCTTCTTGAGATCGACAGCCGAATGATTGTATAACCTGTAATTCTGCTTGAAAGCTAACAGACTTGTCTTAAGCAAGAATTCTTGATAGCGTTGGTCTATCTTTGCCTAATAAAGACGGACGGATGAGTTAATTAACTGTTGAGGTTTCGATTTTTTACATAGTCTTTCAATTTAGCTTGCCTTACACTTGTATAATTCTTCCAAGCTTTCATTGCACTCGCCAATAGATTCTCATTGCGCTCTCCAACCAGATGCTGATAACGCTTGGAAAACCTCGCGTTAGCTGTCCAGGTAAAGAAGACATCTTCGCACAACCTTCTTTGTCTTTCGAGGTCTTTCACTTTTATTATCTTGCTCAAAAGAGTCCGTCGTTGAAGATAACGGAAGCATAAAAGCATTCGCTTCTTATTCGTATTTGCTACATTTTTCTTTTCGATTTTTGCAATTTCCTAGATACAGTTTAACATCAAGCCACAACGAAATTATAAAGGAACCTTGGACTTCCCAACTGCTCTTTGCAGAAGGTGAAACACTTTCTGTACGACCTTGTCCGCATTATATCTTTCAGCTATATCTATTTTATCATCGATTGTTTTCCACATCGCGAGTTCCTGAGCGTATTGCTTTGCCTGGAAAAGAGCAGTCAAAATTAATCAATGGTGTAAAGATGTTCTTACCCTCAAAGAGTCCTCTCGTAGAGATCTGTTCTCTAGCTCCAAATTATTTGCTTTGGAGATAACTTGGTCCAGATTTGATTGCAAATGTGCAATTTCTTCATTCAGGCTTATTTTTATATCCTCTGTCCGTTGCAGCTCTTTTTGTAGCATCAGATACTCTTCTTTCGCGATTTTTGAGGCGAGTCCAGAGGTTTCCTGGATCTTTTGCAGCTTCTCCGCAAGTTGTTTGTTTTGATCTTCAACAATCAGGATCTCCTCCGTCTTCTGCTTCAAAGTCTTTGTGAGATTTGAGATGATTCGGTCTTTTTCTGCAGGAAGCTGGAATTGAGTGGGCTTTACCGACTCGTGCGGGGATTGGTTAAACGAGCGGAACGAGTCTCTTTTGGGACTGCCAGTCAAAGTACCCCTCTGATCCGAGTAAAGGACAGAAGATTGATATGAGTTTATCAGATCGTACTTATTCTTCGGCGATATTTTCCCAATAGTCGCGAGAATCTCTTCAGTAGGTTTCTTTAACTTTTTATGGCGCGATGCGCTTAAAATCGATTTCATTTTTTCTTTCCCGGGCGACTTTTGCGTATGAGACAATGAGGACGCTGATTTGACAGGCGAAGTCCCTCTTGTCGGCGAATAGTTTCTATGAGGAGATAAGCTGGTGAGAGGTGAGAATGTCCTGGAAACTGAATCTTTGTCTGGTGACGCTCTTTTAACAGGAGATATTTTTTTGAAGGAGGTGCGTGGTTTGTTTTCAGAAGCCGAGAGTTGGAGCTCAGCTCGTGATTTATGAATTCTCCGAACTGTAGAGACAGGTTTAGTCTGGGTCAAGGAGCCGTTTAGTATCTCTGAAGTGTCTCGCTCTTTGCTGCTGCTCCTTCCGACTGATCCTCGTTCTATCATGGAAATTGATCCTTTGTGACTGCTGGGATATTTGGGCACGTCGAAAACTCCACTGTGAGTGGATGAGAAATACATAATACCCTAAATCATGCTGAGTCTTAGTTATAACGATGGATTGCATACGTGGTCATATTCAGTTTTCACAAATTTCCTGGCGTTTTGGTCTCTGATGGTTTCAAGAATTTTCGCTTTCTTTTCAATGCCTTGGCAAAGCTCATTAATTTTGCCCTGCTGTTTTGTAATGAGCTCGTATGCAGCGGAATCTAAATCCTCCCTATACCGTTCATAAAAATCGGTTACAAATACTGCAATGATTCAAGCCAATTACCTTCTGATCAAATTTTCTTCGATTATTTTCATATCCTTTAACAGATCACGGCGATAATCATTTTTCGTTTTTTCGTCAAGTCTTTCAATATACTGATACATGTTGCGGAACTTCTTCACATCAAAGGTGACATGATTTATCAGAAATCTTTTATTCTTATGCATCAACTCTTTGTGAATATCCAGTTTTTTTGAAGCCTACCCCAACGGTTATACACCTTGCGAACTCAATTTAATAGATACCGATTGCAGCTTGATTAGCTCACAATAGTTTTGAAGTACGACATCAAGTAGTTGATATTGCTTCATCAGATCAGGATTAACTGATTCATGGTCTTCCCGCCTGATTTCCTGGGGATCGAAGACAAATTAATTCGGCGTTATGATTGCTTAGATATACTCTGGTGTCAAGATACCGCAACGTTGGAACCATTAACAGTATTGTATCTCTATAATTTGGCTGATAAGTTACCCCATTTGCAGTTAGATTGAGGTTTTCGAGTTTGGGAAGTGTCCTGAAATAAAAAACGTTGTGGATATCGTCAATCTAACACACAATAATTTTTCGCGCTCAACCAACGCATTGCAAAATTACATCATTTTGAGTGAGATTCAGCACGCGCAGGTTAGGAAACTGTTCCAGACCGCGTAAATCTTGAAGAGAGTTTTTGCTAAGGTCGAGCTGTTCGATATTGTATGCTTTTTCGCGCAACACTCCAATTTGACTAATACTTTGGTTCGAAAGAGAGAGGACTTTTGTATTCAAGATATTGGGATTTTGGTCAACAATCTGCCGCAGCTTGGAGGGTAATTTGGGATTAAACGGAGAGAGATTGAAGGGCTATGGTTTACTGTGGTTGATATTCGTGATCGATCCTTTTTGCTGCTAGTGCGAGGAGGCTATAAAGATTGAATGAGAGTTAGTACGTTGGTGAGGAGGGGGATTTTACAGAGAGACGAGCTTCTTGTCTTATAATGGCTTTCATATGCAAATAGCAGGTTAGATGCTCCTTGGCTATGTTTTTGTAGCGGATTTTTAAATAAAATTTCTATAAATTTATCAGTTTACTGCAGGGATAGCTGTTAATTTTAGGATAGATATGCTGTATTCTTGGACTCTTGTCAACTTTTATTTTTACTTTGGCTTGTAGGGTCCTCAAGATTAACTTCCCTCACCATGAGAGGTGAAACACTGACTTCTTACTTGCTAACCAATCTATTTTAAAAGAGATGGTTGTTAATCTGATCCATGATTGTATTCTTAATTTTTGTTGAGCTAAAAAACTACTCCTTCTATTTTGATAAGTCCCCCTTCATTAAAAGCTTACTTTCTTCCAGTCAGTTCAAGCAATATCAATCGCTCAACTCTTAAATTTCTTTGTTAGCGATGTTTTATAAATTTTCATGAAGAGACTCTGAGCGGATATATATTTGTGCATTTACTTTTGAATATGGAGGAAGATTTATGCAAAGTTCTGTCAAATGCGGAACAATGAATACTTCGATTCCTTACCACATAAATAAATAGGGGGCACTAGACCATCTTGCTCTTATTGCTTTCTGTCCCTCTCCACCGATCGTGTTGCTTGTTAAATTGAGAGTGGTAAGGTTATTCCAGGAGGAGTTCTTGCTCAGCGCAATCGCTCCTTTGTCTCCTATCTCGTTGTTTTGTAATT
>ENA-UOTZ01000542-UOTZ01000542.1-compost-metagenome-genome-assembly--contig:-NODE-542-length-31389-cov-19.488503_pt1 | contig 31389 bp, 28 predicted proteins | sample MGYA00238144_ERZ746983 | MGnify/ENA primary metagenome ERZ746983 (study PRJEB28759, sample SAMN06268863) | compost metagenome | isolation source: single cell | place: USA: California, Emeryville, Joint...
TGTAATCGAGTTGACAATTTTCTAGAGGACTGCAGTGGTCGAATCGTTTCAAAGCTCGTGGACCGAATCTGCGTTAAATTTCTGCTGCTGAAGCGCGAATTTGCAGTTCTAATAGCCCTTTCTTCATGTTCCAATCTTTTTTTCTCCTCTTTAGCTCGTTCCTCTTGAATCTTTTGAATTGTAATCTATCAATAAAATAATAAATTGGTGCTCAGGTTTCGAGCTGATGATATCTAATTACATTTCTCATTCGAGAGACATTTTCCGGTTTCAGAATTCCAGTTCCAAAGAACTTGATTTTACTATTAGGGTGCTTGACACCATCAACACTTCCACTTTCGATTATACTCTTGCAGATGCTTAAATAGCACCCCTCGCAAACAGTCACCTCTTTTTTCCAGAATCCTGGCTCTTCCTTTAGTTGCCTGTATTCGCGAAGTTTCATGTATGGATGCAGCTTAGCGATAAGAGGTGGGATTTCATAATTTTCAACTTCCTTTGGAAAATAGATTTTAACATTGATAATGAGTTAGAAATAATCAACCAATGCCATTGGCTGGAGTCTATCGAACTTCATATCGGTTTTGATTTTCTCTGCGACCGTAAGCTGGGATCTGACTCGTTGCATATCCCGTATTTTAATAAAATTCTGCTCGTTTGAGAGAAGATGATCGTACTCAAATCCTTTGACAATGTGTTCGTATTTCAACGGAACAAATTCGCCTTCGCCTAGAGTCAGTCAGAGTGTTTAAAAAGCTCAATTTCAGCTTGGTTATATTAGGGCTACCCAGCTTAATATGGCAACTGGCGCATACTTCTTTCCTTTGAAGATTCAATGGTTTGGTCGGATTCGAAATTCGATTCGTATTCACAAAATCCGGACTCTTTATTTCAAATCACTTTGAGAAATTTGATTGATAGTTACTGTATGCACAATAGAAGCGTCAAAGACCCTTGGCACTGAATAGATTCTTTTCTGATTCAATTATTTTTGAGTATCAGTCATTCAAGTTTGAAGTTACTGCCTTTTCATCCAGATCCAATCGAAGAGAACTTGCAAACAAGAACCAAATACGTCCTTCAGGGTCCATTTTGAAATTCAAAACTAGCCGATTGATCATGATTTTTTCCATGCTGCAATTTTTCAGATGCTATCAAAAGGCAATTCGTGCCACCCAAAACATGAGAAACTGAATTTACCTGACTGATATTATTACAAATGCGCTCTATTTTTGACGGAAGCACATACCCTCGGACAGGGACTAGAAAAGCATCAACATCGAATGAAACACACAATCATTCAATACCACTCTGTGCATGATACGATTTTCCATCTATTGTGACCGCTCTCTCGTATAAGTCAATTTTCTCATTATGAAACTTTTGGAGATTCTCAATCTTCTCCAAGAAACAAATCTTCGGCGACCAAATTGCTCGTAACATAACTGATATGCTAGTTAAGCAAATACAATTTTGTTGATTCAATTACAGTTCCGATCCCCTTTTGGTTCAATGAACTTCTGAAGGATCCCGTTATGAGGTTTTTTCGACCTTAGCCATTTTTCTGACGTATATATAAGTAATAGATTTTCCCAGATAATTACTGAAATTCTCGGCATCATAGTACTCGAAAACAATTTTTTTTTGCTTCTCTTCCGTTATATAATAGAAATACATCGCTACAACTCCACTGGCAGGAACATTTTTTAAGAAAGCTCTCTCCACGTCTTCTTTTGTAAGTTTGTTTTTGAGCTTCTTCTTTACTCCATTCTCAAAGGTGAAGTACCATTGCACAGGTTGATCAAACTTGTAAAAGACGGTGTCGGGAACTTGTATGCTGGGAACTAATTGAATAAGAGGAATTGAAACTGGAGAAGTGCTGACTTTTGCCGAACATTGGATCTCTGACCCAGAGCAAATGATAAAAATCCTCGAGGATGCCGTCCCCTTCAAGAGATTGTATGCTTGTTTTATCCATTTATCCGGTGAATTAAAAACTCCAAGGCAGTTTTATCAATTTTATTATTCCTCGTGGACAACTCTACACAGCAAATCATAGAAGAAAATTAGAAAAACTTTGGAAACTGAGGCTCGGTGTAGTAAATTGGCCGTCGTTTCGAGGAGCTTACTGGCTATTTTCAATGTCTTCTAAGTTGGGAGAGGCTCAATAAACTTATTAAAAGTTAGGCATGGCATCAACAAATATTGCTTAATTATTTTAGCGATTCAGATATTGGAAACCATTGGAATTAGCAATTTGCTGAAACCTTCAAATGAGAAACGTGTGTAGATCTTTTATTTTTCGTTTCCCAGCGAGAATAGAGATTAATTGTAGGATCACTGCTGGTTTGAGAAATCAAGCTCAACCAACATATCCACACTTTATAAAAAATTCAAATGTCGTAATGATAATCCACTGAAAATTTTTTTAAATGAATTCTGATGCGGATGTTCCTCTCTGAGTCGGAACATCTCAATATCAAATTTCAGAAACGTAATTTTTCACAAGAAAATAGCTTTATAGGCTCAGTTTGACTCACAAAACCTGTATTTTCAATTATTTTCCTTTATAAATGATAATTGTTCTCATGCAGATTTTCTGAGATCTTGTAAATAAGATATTTCGAATATTAAATAATTGAAATTAAAAGCGATACAACAAAAAGCAAAAGATAGGCACCCTTAGAAATGACATACCTCGAAAAACTAAAAACTGGCGGCTTCAGCTTCGATAACCACCCAAGGTACCTCTCATAGCCTCCTCCTGCAATCTGAGCCGCTTTTTCTTAGAAATTCCAAGCTTATTGAAAAGAAAATTCTGCCAGAACCAAAGACCACCAAAACAGGTACAACCATCTGCGGTGTTGTCTACAACGTAAAGATTCCAGCTTCGTCTCTCTCTCTAATCTATCTCGGGGTTCCTTTAGGGCGGTGTCGTCCTCGCTGCCGATACAAGAGCCACCGGCGGTTCAATCGTTTTCGATAAAAATTGCGAGAAGATTCATTATATCGCTCCAAACATCTTCGCTTGCGGTGCCGGAACGGCTGCTGACTGCGAGTTTGTAACCCGTAAAATTTTCACTGAAAAACCATTCCTGACTGTCAATGCTAGTCAAGATAAGCTCTGAACTCGAACTGATGAGATTAAACACTGGAAGACAATCAAGAGTTAGCACCATCGCTACAAGACTCTGCGCTGAACTCCACAGGTTGCTCTTTAATAAATCGACTTTCTCCATAATAATATCATCATCTGATATGTAGATACCAAGGTTATATTGGTACCGCTTTGATTGTTGGCGGTGTTGACGTCAAGGGTGCCCACATCTGCTCTATTTCTCCTTACGGAACGTAACACATTTTCTACTTCAGCAAGATTCTGATTACCATAATATAATTTGAATATATAGATCAGATTACCTTCCATATATTGCCATGGGTTCAGGATCTCTCGACGCTATGGCCATCATGGAAGACAGATATAAAGACGATCTTACCGTAATTTTTACCCTCAAACAACATTGATCTCAATAACAATTTTCTTCTTAGCTCGAAGAAGCAAAACAATTAGTTATGGAAGCTATTGAGGCTGGTATCACCCACGATTTGGGCTCAGGAAACAATCTCGACGTCTGTGTCATTACCAAGGACAAGACTGAAATGTTCAGAAACATCAAAGTGTAAACATCACTTCATTGCATTCTATTCATCATAACAACCAATCCCATAGTGTTGGAAAGAGACTCAGCAGCGAGGCTGAGAACTACAAATTCCCAATCGGCGATACCCGTAAGCGTTAACGTTAAAACCTGAATTCTAACATCATTTTAGCTGTTTACAAGGAATTCACCATCAAGAGAGAAAAACTCGACATCGAAATTGAAACTGCTCCAAAGAAGGATGATAAGATGGACATCATCGGCTAAACACTGCAAAATAAACACTAATTCAAGCTGTCATCATTTGCTTTGAATAAAAATCCATTATTAAAGATTAAGCTTTTATGCTGCTTGTGTTTCTACCAGAAAAAAGAGATTTAAAAATGTATATTGAGTTGTTGTTACCAAGCACCAGCTGAGACAATCGTTGCTTTTGAACCCCCAAGGCTCACTCGAATTAAAATTCAATTATTACCATGAATGAATATAGAACTCCGATTTTAAATTAATAGCGAAACGAGAGTAATTATGAAGCTCTGGGCTATATAATAATGCAATAGAAGTAGTAAAAGTAAAGTTATAGTAAATAACACATAAAGAAGTAAGTAATATTCATTAACACCATTGAAATTATGTACACCAGCATGAGGTTTTTAAAGCAAGTTATTAATATATACTTTAGGGGAAGTAATGTGCTTTCAAATAAACGGAGCTGCGTTGTTGCTTTTCATAAGATGTGTTGAAAATTCGTCTTTACAACGAGTGTGCCTAGGCAAACTCCTTTTTCATTTAACCGGCGAAATCTTCTTCGGAATACACCATATACAGGAACCCATCTTCATCGACGTAGTCTTCGTACAGATTTTGTAATGTACAAGCTATTAATCAAAAAAGGTTAGCTCATAGCCCAGAGAACTAGTTTTTTACTTGCTAAAGGAGAGACATTGCCCCTCAGTGTGAGAAAGATCACATATTTTTCTGATTTAGAAGGGGAGTTATCCATCTTCTCCCGAATATAGCCAATAAGCTCGGAAATTTTCCAGTCTTTTTTGAACAGAAATCTAAATCATCGTTAATCAGGTCAAATAAATGGGAATCTTTACCTCTTTTTATCAAGCTCTGATCCTCTTGAGCCTTTCTTTTTTAGAAAGATGATTGGAATTAAGCCTGGGTTTTTCTCAAGCACCTTTGAGGCTTCGTTTCTGCGGACCTCTAAAGTGAAAGATATTTTATGTTAATGGCGGTCAGAAATTTGTTTAACTCACCATAAGGTGTTTTATCTTTGTAATCCGTCACTTCCTTGCTTTCAAAGACCTTTCTCATGGTTTTTTTCAAAGGTTTTTGACTCGCTTATTTTAAAAATGTGATCCCACTCTCTCAAGCTTCTGTTGGAAGGAATAGGCTAACTCAAATTTTTTTCTTAATTATAGATAGATAGTCAGTTTTCAGTTGTATTATTGAGAATTTAAATAGATAGTGTAATAGGTAGGGCCATGGAACCGGGCTTTTTCAGTAAATTATTTAAATTCAAAAAGAACTATTGGTTCTTTCCTTGGAAAATTCTGAGGAATTAAGGAGTTTTGGAGGAAACTGTTTTCTCTAAATTTTAAGATGGAAAGATACCCTCCTGTGAGTGTAGTTGAAAACAAGTATTAAGTATCTCAATTGATGTTTGTAATTACGCATTTTTTCATTTTTATATAGTGTTGGCATAGGATTAGATAGCTTTAAACATATTATGCACTCGTGTTGTGTGATAAACTATTCAAGTTAAACAAGGAGAATCTTAAAGAAAATAATATGAAAATACTCTTACAGCTTTCTAACTGTAATGAGCTGCTATTCGGGGTTGATTGCAGCAGCTAACTCTTTTTATTGGAATTTCTGAGATGGTCCTCGAAAATTTTGATTTCATCATATATCACATGTATTAGAAACGATAAAGTTCGCATCAAGAACAGCAAAAACGTTTTTAACTTACTAAATTATCCTTGTTATTTGACAAAACAATGTGAGACTCTGACTCACTGAGCACTTCTTATTTTCTTAAATGATTGTCGCATGATAAACTCAGCTAGTTTGTTCAAAAAGTACAAATCTTTCTTTCCTAGCCTCAACAGCCATTACCGAGCAACCACATTGACCAAATAAGTTAGCAGCCAACTCACTGCCCTCGTTCTTCAATTATTTCGACATTTATTTTTGTGATTTTTTTCTCTCTCTATGACAAAACAACAGAGTCTCAGTTTCAATAATTTGTTTCTCTTTCTTAAACTTCCAAATCTTTTTTCAACGGAACGCTTAGTTGACGTTGAACATGCAATTAATACAGAGCAAACAGTGAGATATGAATTTCTTACATATCTTTTGCCTACTAAGGACACCTACTTACTCTCTTTTGGCCTTCTTGGCTTTTCCTCCTTTTGGACTGGCAGAGCGTTCTTTCTCAGTATGTGTTGGCTTTTGAGTTGTTGCGGCTCCTCCTGCAACTTTCTTTCCTGATGGTCTTTTTGGAGGGAAGGCAAACATCAAGACAGCTCCCAAGATTGCGAGGTCAACAAGGAAGTCTTCAGTCAATCGGGTTCTTTCAGCTCCTTTTGCGAGAAGGAAGTTATCTTCAAGCAAGAGAGTTGTAAGCAAATATGGGGCGTAGAAGATTCCAATGTAAGGAATTCCGAAAAGAATTGCGACAGCAGTTAGAGCTTCTGAGCCAAGAAACACAGTGAGGACAAGGTCTTTGTGTTGGGTGATGTGGCTTTTGTGAGGTAACTCAATTCCGGTTTGATTCTGAACAAATTGTTGGAATTTGCCGTATTTTTCGACAAGCTCCTTCGCATGAAGGGTTCTGTTTTCATACGTTTGATAGGCCGACCACAAAAGGAGTGCGCAGAAGGCGATTCTGCTCAAAGTTCCGAATAAACCCATGGATCTGTATACCTGAACTGATTTTTGAAATTTAGAAATCTTAGCAATATTCTTAAGAAACGTGTATCGGATTTATTAATTCGAAATTTGTTCAGCTGGTTCCGCAACGTGTTTGATAAATACCCCACATACTAAATTATTCGCATTAGACTGCTCTTCAAAAAATTCGAAGCGCATACCAAGAGAAGCTTCAACGCCTCCTATCTGCTTACAATTTGAGCGCTTAATTCTCACAGAGTAAAAGTTAATTTAAAAGAATAAACAGAGATCAAGCATCTTCTTAGGATAATGCCTCGCTTAAAGCAATTCAGTTGTCCGCTCAATAGGAAGACAGTTCTTCGTTGGTGATTATCAAAGGTTTAATTACAAAATAGACTTCTCACAATATTTTAATATCCTGATGATTGAGACAAGAGAAATTACTCTGGTTGGTCCTCTGGACTCATTGGATTGACAATAAAAGACAATACCTCTGCGAATCCTCACGAAGATCAAAAATACGTCTGAAAAATTTTCAGAGGATCATTGAAATTACAGAAATGCTATGCATGTACAGAAATATGTAAGCTGTTTCGAGAAAATGCTTGAACGGTGAGTTTTGATATTAATTGTAATACATTTCGAGTCCTGTTCCATCTTTGATTTCGTAGTCATTCAAAGTAATATGATCTTTGAAAACAACGTATCCTTTCTGAAGGCGGATCTTTTCTGGTTTGGTACCTTGTTAAGTGACGATTAGATATATTTATCATTTTTGCTTTACCTGTGTGAGCAGAAATCAGCTTTTTAAGGTCTCCGACAGTATCTTCAGGCCTATAAAATTGCTTAGATAGATTCAAAAAAGAAAATATTTACAGGCATTTGATGCGCACTTTCTGTCCGAGACGATCATTCGCAATAACTTCCATCATGACAGGTCCTTTAGGCAACGCAGCCCTTGGGTCAACTTTTGGCTTTTTCTTTTCATCTTTCTTTTCCATTCTGATTTTTCTCTTTGAAACTCTATTTTATTTTTTTGAATTGAGCAAAAATGTGAGTTCAAATTACAATTTTCACTCAGAAAAATCCATTGAATTCTGTCGCTAAGAATAACAAGAATCATTGGAAAAGAAGGGATGAACCGTATTGAAATCATACAAAAACAAGGAGATTAAGCTTGAAATACTTGAAGAACCATTGGTTGATTCATGAAACAGTTATGTCCCAGCTTTATTATATTGTAGTGTTCATTCGCATGCATTGAAGCTAGCTATATATGTAAATTCCAATAAAAGGCTTCTTCCTATTCAACAGTTTTGGCCTCCTTTCTTGGGATAAGAAAAGAGAAGTTGATTCATCTATTGAAGATAAATTTTTTCAATTTTTGCGAGATGTCTCTTCTGAGACTTTGACATTAAATAAGAGCACTTACCTCCCTTCGTAATTAATTTGTGTCAGAGGACTTGGCAGCCTAAAAGCATTTTCACGGTGTGCTATTTTTTTGTTGATACGGTTTTCATCCTAGCGACGGTGTCTAATAGATCGAAATTTTGATCGCTAAGCAATTTGGGCTTGAATAATAATAATCGCTCGTAATACTTTCTCCTGTCCTCAGCCAGATCAAGATGCAATCAAAAGACTTCGAATCACACTTCCACTATCAAAAAACTGATGATGAGAAAGCTCTTCCTCCACCAAAACTCCTTCTGAAATTTGACCCAACTGCAGTAAAGGTCATTCACTATACTGAAGTGAAAACTATAACAGAAGAGCTTGCTAACAAATATAAGAAGACTGAGGATGTGACCCCTGAATCTGCAATTGAGAGCTTTGGAAACCCAAAGAGTAAGAAAGACTCTAGAGTCAATAAAATACAATGCAAACGATGTGAGCATTGGTTTCACCACGACGATATTGACTCCCATATGAATTCTCACTCGTCGGAGATCTTAGAATGGCTCTATTTAGGAGGATACCGCAATTCAACTAACTATAAGGAGCTAACTGTCCGAACTCAGATCAATTACATTCTTAACGTATCTATTGAGTGTGAGAACAGTTTCCCTGGTGAATTCGTCTATAAGAAATACGATTTAGAAGACACACCTGAGCAAGACATTAGCGCGCATTTTGAGGAAGCCTGTGAGTTTCTTGAACAGGCTAGAGTGAATTCCAAAAGAGCGCTAGTTCACTGCATACAAGGAATGTCGAGATCTGCTTCGTTTGTAATTGCTTATCTGATGTTAAAGCAAGGAATGACGCTGCGCGAAGCGTATTTCTTTGTTCTCTCCAAACGAAGCATTATCAGGCCTAATCCCGGCTTCTTGATGCAATTAATCAAATTGGAGATAAAGCATCGAGGCTCATCGACGATGTGTGAAACTCAAATTTACTCACTGATCACTCAAGTAAAGAAGAGTGAAGACGAAGGAAGTGATGGAAGTGATTTTCAAAGTGAGATCGCGCTGAATTAGCGGACTCTAATGTCAGTGAGTTAATTCTCCGCGAGGGCCATTACTATAAAGTTAATTTAATATTATTATTGAGAATAATAGACTTTATTTGCACGATGTTGGAAAATCAGCAGAGAGGTTTCTATGTACTCCTTTGCAAATTCTTGTTAAGGAAATATAACTATATATTTCATATAAGAATTTTATTGAAAGCTTTGGCGAATAAATATAGAGCGATGTGCATAGAAGAATTGCGCTTTGGCTCTATCTTCCGTAAATTGCGAGCTTTGATTCAGGTTTGTGGATGTATGAATAATCAGAAATGCAGTACTTGTAAAATCCAGAAAAAATATTTCACAACTCCGAAGATGCAAAGTTAATTTATTGTTATAGGTGAAGTAGGAGGTTATTTTTATATTAATCTATTATTTTGAGAGAGAACTACATCGTAATTTGAGCCCAAAATGTAATGAGTACTAAGGGCGTAAGTGTTTGGATTGATGGAAATTATATTTAATGAAGTAGCCATGTCATCGAAAGAGAAAGAGAAATGCCGAGGTGGTATTCTTGGAGAATTTAAGTATAATTGAACCTTCAATATGCTATGAATTGAACTGATTTAATTGTTACTATTGGATATGTGATTTTTTATTTTATTTTTTTTTTGTGGTTATCAGCTGCTATTACAATAAAGGATATTGATTCAAATCTTATTTGTGATTTGATTTGCATGATAAGGTCCCAGTAGTCATGAAACTCCTTTTCTGTGCCGGAAAATAATTCATTCATATCTTAATTTAATAAAATAAGCAGTATCCTCTGACATAATTGAGATTCGGTTTTTTGTTTTTTGTTTTTTTGCAGCCTTGTCTCAGACATACTATACATTGTCATTCCTTAGGAGATAAGCCTGCACATTAATTACGCTACTAGACCTGATAAGGGCAAAAATCAGAGGCGAATCTCCTTGTGAAGTCCAGAAAATTTAAGTACAATGCCCTGCTTTATTTATTGATTGATGGCAACCAATTCAACTCTAGTTCCCGCTTTCTCAATTTAAAATCTGGTTCTCTGCAGTCCTCGACTCCATGAGACGATTCCTAAATTTTACAAAGATTGCGCTTTTGAAACATCATTTATTAACACAACAATAGAATCATTTCAAGCTAATCTCATTTCTGCTATTGGCGTTCTTTCATTTTCGCTCAATTACCTTCCATACCACTCAAAAAAAAAAACACTTAAATGTTCACTGTAGATTTTTCCAAAATGACCAGCACCATTCTGTTCTGTAGAATTCCGAGAACGAATAACCAGACCTAGGCTAGTTGAGTCTACGCCCTCTGAATCTCAATGAGAAAGACTAAAAAGGGGACCAACGAGCTTCAAACAATCTTTCTGAGGAAAACTAAACCTCTTAATGCTCTCATGAGCTATTTTACCTTCAGATTCTTGGGAAAATTCGAGACATTTTGTCCAAATTCTTCCCCACTACCTAAGTTCTTATAAGAGACTTTACAAACTTGGCCCTTTCTCTATTATAACGCTGTCTCTCCTCAGAAAACCCCTAGTTCTCCTTCTTCAGGGCCCATGCGCTCAAATATCAGCTTGATGTCACAAAACCGCCTCACAATGTCGCAATTCCTTGACTATCCTTTCCCATCCCGCTTCCAAAAGGTCCTCCAACTTTCAAAAAGGGCTTTTACTATTATATTCTCATTTTAAGAAACCTTGTTTTGGAAAACCTTTTTCGATTCTTTCGAAGTATTTTATCGCTTAATTGCGCAATTTATAATTACATTTTCTTAATATCTTATTCGCCAAAGTACCAGCGCCGAGAATCAATATGGACTCCTCTCTTCAGATCAACCCTTCGACTTTTTTCCGCAGACTCAACCATTTTCACGAAATTTGGAAGGATGTATGACCCCACCAATTTACCCTTAGACATCATCACCATTATTCCTAGCCTAACAGACCATTCCATGAGAATCAAGTTGTTTTTTTACTCTACGGCAAGGATGATCCAGATGCAATGATGGTTAAGACTGAAGCTTTGCAGTAAGGACCATCAACCCATTTTTTCCAGCTAATCTCGCCTCTAGAGTTTGGCTTTTCGCTTACTCTTTGCCCGAAACTCTCTTAATAATCACCCATCAAAGTGTCTACTTCCTAACCGGTGCCAAAAAAGGTATTTTATATTTCTTCTCTCAGCCTTCAATGCGTTTCAGTTCAACTCTTGGAAGCGCTCAAGGAAAATAACCCAGGCCCACTCGCCATACATTTACACACGAAGAGCAATCAAAGCAACGCTGAATCGCTTCAAGCCATTAAGGATGCGCTTTTACAAGAGTTAGGACCTGATCCAATCAAGGTAAACTCATTGAAAATTCGCGAGGAGCATCCCGACTCAAAATGTTTTTAAGGCATTGGTTCTAACGAAGGAAATTGACAAACAAGTCGGACCTTTCGCCCAAGAGGTTGATGGATGGCTGAAAACGATAGGGTACACCCCCACTGAAATGGGACCGCTTGTACAAGAAGCCCTTTGCGTCAAAGAGGCTCAAGAATTGGTATTTAGAAAAAGCCTATTATAAGTTTCAAGAACGATGTTCTTTTAGGAAACTATAAAACATTCTGCGGCATTGACTGTCTACTTCCAAACGAAGCTCATTGATGAGGTTGAGAAGATCATCGATGAAGAGATACCAGTAAACCAAATAATTTTCTCCATCAAAGTTAATGCTGTTTTGGACATAGGCGAAACATAGAACAATCTCCGCGAAAATCGAGAAGATGCTTGCTGAGAACAATGAAAAGGACGTTAAAACTATAGAAAAACTGCTTCAGGTAATTTTTTCCCTTTGCTCTTATCTAAATGTGTGCCTCTCTAGGTGGAAGGCCAATACATCGATTTTGCCTATATCCCTGTGGTTCAGAGCGGCGGTCAGTATGATCTAAGGTATTCAGTGAGATCCCGGCCACTTTTCGAATTAATTTCCCAAATAGACCCAATGCCCAAAGCAATAACGAACTCCTGTCCTACGACACTATAATTTGCAGTGCTGGAGCAAAGTATAAAGAATACAATACAAATGTCGTCCGAACGCTCTTTATCAATCCTGACAAGGTACGCTCCTTCTTTGCTGAGTGATTTTTCTCACGTGATTTTCAATAATAGAACCAAAAAGCAAACTATTTATTGCTTTATGATGTTCATTCACTGATAATCTCGAAACTTAAACCCGGAAATACTCTAAAATCAGTGTATGAAAACGCCATCAACTACATCACCGAGAAGAAGAAAGAATTGCTGGACTCGCTGCCTAACAACTTCGGTTACGGAGTATGAAAATATTCCATTTCCGACTGAAAACCCTAATACACCTTATTTAGATTGGGCTTGAGTTCAGAGAGGCCAATTTGATGATAAATGCTAAAAACGAAAAGGCGGTTGAGCCAGGCATGGTGTTCAATGTGGTCGTTTCGCTTCAAGGCCTCAAAACGCTTAAAGGAAAGGAATATTGCATTATGATTGCAGACACTGTAGCCGTGAAACAAACAGGAAACGAGGTCCTGACGGCAAAAATAGCGAGAAAATACGAAGATATTTCTTACGCACTAGACGTAAGCTATCATGAACTAATTCGTAATTGCTAATGTTGCTTGGGTAGATTGAAGAAAAGCCTGCAGCGAAAGAGAAACCGAAACAGAACGGAAACGCAATGGAGCTTGAAAGCAGAGGAGGCAGAAGGACGCGAGAGAAAACCACGATTCAAATCGACGAGAACCAACGAAAACTGCATCAGGCTGAGGTGAAAAAGAATAAGCTAGCGGATTTAGAGGAGAGATTGAAACGAGGACTGCTAGGCAGAGACAGCAAAACCGAGTATTTATTACAATTGAACGTTTTGTGTGGATAACATTCAATTTGTTGTACAGTATGTCTAAGAAAATCGAAGACATCGTGACTTACAAAGATCCAAATCAATTCCCTAAGGACTTTAAGAAAGGGCAAATTTACGTCGACATGAATCACGATTGCATAATACTCCCGATTTGTGGTGTGATGGTGCCGTTCCATATCAGCGTGATCAAGAACGTCAGCAAACAGGACGAAGGAAAAATTTCCCTGCTGAGACTGAATTTCTACTCAAATCTAAGCGATAAAGCAACCGCAGGATCTGGAAATCTAAAAACTGTATATCTCAATCTAATGAAATAAAGATTTTACAATACTTTGTTGATACTAGAATCTCAATACGGCCGATATACTCTATATCAGAGAACTCACCTTCCGTAGTACCAACATGAAAAATTTCGCGGAAATCCAAAAGAAAATCAAAGACCTACAGAAGAAAGTTAAACAAAAGGAGCTTGACCGTGTCAAAGAAGATTTGAAAGAACAAGAGGATCTGGTGCTGGTCAAGGGTATTCTTACAATCCTAAACAGGTTATCAAAACAACTTTCTCTCTCGTAGGGAAACGCCCAATACTCCAGGATCTGAAGGCAAGACCGAATTTGAGTGGAAAGAAATCCCAAGGGAATCTTGAGGCTCATATGAATGGATTCAGATTCTTGACCAGAAAGCAGGAGAAACTGGATATTACCTTTAGCAACATCCGTCATGCGTTCTTCCAGCCTTGCGATAAAGAAATGATTATTCTTCTGCATTTCAATTTACATACTCCAATCATGGTCGGCAAGAAAAAAGTCTCCGACGTTCAATTTTACACTGAAGCTGGCTCTCAGGCCGAAGATATCGGTATGCTCAGTTCTGAAGGTTGTGTGAAATAACTCTCTTTTAGATATGAGAAGAGCTGGCAAAAATGACGATGATGAATGGGAGCAAGAAGAGCGTGAGAGAGCTCAAAGAAAAAAACTTAATGAAGAATTTGAGAATTTTATCAAGAACGTTGAAACTGCTGTAAGACTCATTGAAATAAACGGCTTTGATCTGTGTTTATAATAGGCTAAAGGCCAAATTGTATTTGATGTGCCTTATCGAGAGCTTGGATTCCAAGGAGCTCCATTCAAATCACACGTTATGATGTATCCAACTGTTCACTGTCTCGTCAATTTGACCGAGTCGCCGTTTTTCATTCTGAACCTCGAGGAAGTCGAATGGGCTCATTTCGAGAGAATAGCTGTAATTTTCTTTTTCTAAATCACTCTAAATAGACATTATTCGATTAGTACGGCCTGAAAAACTTCGACTTGGCTTTCATTCTGAAGGATTATTCGAAGCAGGTGGTTAGAATAAATTCTATCCCTATACAGTACCTAGAACCCGTGAAAAACTGGCTTGAGTATGTTTAAACTTCCTTGATTCGGTTTCTAAAGTTTCTTCTCATCCTCCTCCTCTAGCAAAATGGATATTCCTTTCACCTCTGGTGAGTATAACATCAAATGGCCTACTGTAATGGCGGATATCCGAGCTACGATTCGTGAGAACCCCGACGAATTCTTCGAAGATGGTGGCTGGGATTTCCTCCAAGAAGATAACGATGGTGGCCCAGTAGGGGGCGCAGAAGCGGAAGAAGGAGCTGGCGAGATACCAGAAGGCGATTCGGAGTTCACCGTTGAAGAAAGCGAATTTGTAACACTTATTCCCCCTTTTCAGCAATAGATTAACACCTCAATAATAAACAGGACGAAGACGAGGATGAAGAGAGTGAATTCTCTGATGAAGATGAAGAGGATGAAGCTTCAGACTTTGAAGGAGGTATTTGCTCACTTTAGGAATCAAGTAATGACTTTGGGAACGATTAGATGAAGACAGTGAAGAAGAAGGCATGGACTGGGATGAGATGGAGGAAATGGCAGAGAAGGAGGAAGAAGAAAAGAAAAAGAGAAAAGGGCCTGAAAAGGTCGATCCAAAGAAGAAAATTAAGAAGTAGTGTAAAATTATAAGTGTTCAACTACTTTAACGTTTGACTATTGATTGAATCCCACGATATTGTTTTATACTTTGAATGTGTTGTAACTGCTACCTCTCACTGGCGTGGAAGAAAGGATATTATGTTAAATGGATAAGCTTGAGCTTGTTCATAGCATTGCCACGTTATTTATCATTCGAATGTATATTTCTCAGAAAATCGGAGGTTTTTATCATGAAATTTAACAATAATATCGTGAAATCGTAACTGAAGGTGACACAGAAGAAAAAAAAAACCATTGGCTAGCTCAATAAGCTCATAACCTGAGCTGAGAAGGCTAAAGGCTTTGTTGCGATGAGCCAGTAACTTTAAGAATAAAAAGAACTGATATGCATTTGACTTGGCGATTTTCTCTGATCATTAAAAATTATTCAAGAATTGAGGCGAAATATGCTGCATTTTTTGCTCTGAAGGTTTCGGTCTCGAATTTGATGCTTCTAATTGGAGAACAACATCGTCAACATGACCGGGCATTCTCTTAATCTCCACGGTCAGTTTCTTTTTCTTGGGAAGCCGAACAACAAACTCTTGGTCATCTCTTGCAGTTTCAACAACGCCGTTTGGCCCACGTTTTGTTGGTAGAACTTGTAAGTTTCCTTCTTCTGATTCAATTTCTCTTCCAGGAGATAAGAAGACCTCCTCTCCTTCAAGCTCTCTTGAATTATGTTGGGCATCTTTCTCCCCTTCATCTTGATGCCCGTCTTTACCGTCTGTATATTGGCTGACCTTAAGGAATGTGGCCCTTTTACTTCTGAGAGGCGAAACATTAGATCTCTCTTCCATCGACGGCATTTCTTTGAGCACAGGCAAACTCGGACCCTTGATCAAATCAGGCACCTTTCTATTCAAGAGTTTCTGATTTTGCTTGTATTGCTTTTCCCAATTTGAGCAAGGTCGCACGTCCACATGCTAAATGGAGTTAAAAAAATTAACCGAATTAGAGAAATAATCCTATTGATTTTTTGAAATGTACATGCCGTAGGAATTCGAGCAAACCGACCAACCTGGGAAGCTCCTGATCGTTCTGTTCACCCATGTAAGGTTTGATTGAGACACAATTTTCAGGCTGTAAAACCGATGTACTTGCTGCGCTCTGAGAAAATTGAAAAATTAGTACGCACATAAAAGAGAAAACTTGGAGATACTTTCACAAAAATAATATTTTTTAAATCTCTTCCGAGCTTGGTGAGATCTTTAGTAACCTTTCCTTTGGTTAGTGTACAACTGTCTCTGTACAGCCGATATGCCACAACCTTCTTTTCGTCCAGAATATCAATTAAGGGCTCTGATAACTAGAGGACGTTGTCATTTGTAAAATATTCACAGCTATTGTTAGCGAACCTGCTTCACGCCTGAGGTGTAAATCACTAATTCGAAAATCGATCCAACTCGCTCGAGAAACTCTGTCAGTTTTGGTCTTTTTACAACAGAAATTTCTTCTGGAGGCTTGTTATCGTCTGTTTTTATCTGTGTTCGTTCAGGAATGAAAACACGAAGGAAAAATTACTGTAATCATAAAATCAGCGTTATCGATTTGATTGGTTGAGCTATAAACTAAGATTTGGTCCAATTCAAGCACCACGGTTTTTTTGCCCTTTGGTTTTGATTGTAATGAGTTAGGCAGCTGCATAGCTATAATAGCCTTACCACATGGTGAGTTTGTTGAGGTCCAAGTTCATATTCTTTCGGTTTATTATGTCTAATAGAGAGAAGTTAAATAATATTGATGGAATCGCTTTTACTCTTTGTTAGTTGAGCAGCACCCACAGCAGAGACCGAGTATTGTTTTTAGTAAACTCTTTCTAAGGTTTTGAAATGAATTCAGAAGAGGATTTGAAGCATAGGTTGCCTTGGTTGATTTTCGGGAAGAGGAGTCAAATCTCCTTTATTGTCGGTTTCTTTGGGTTGAGTAGTTGATGGCTTCAAGCCTGAGAAGTCTGAGTTTGCTGGCGAGTCATTAGGTTTCATGTGCTATTAAATTGAAATATAATTTAGTCTTTTCAATGAATTAAATTTTAAGTCCCAAGCGTTCAATGAAAAATGAAACCCGAAAAAAAGTACACGAGCAATGAATGTGAGAGTCAAATGCATCTTCATTCGTTAGCGCGATACTTCAATCTCTCAATCAATGTGAAAATAGGAAACTCAATCATAAACCATTAGAAGTAACTTTTTCCCTTTCATTGTAATTTACAAGTCTGAATGCACGCGTTATTGTCTACTATTGAAATTCTTTTACAGAAATACAGTTTTTGGGAACATAGTCAAGTGAACAATGAAAAGAAAACTTCAATTCCAGAAATGCAACTCAATATGCCACCAGAGAAAACTGACCATTGATATTGAATAATTGATCGTACACTAGTCACTGTTTGTAGAATATTAGCAACAACAACAATTTATTAAGCGCCAAGAGAACTCTCGTTGTTAGAAAGAATCTCGAAATACTTTCAAACAAAAAAATTTATGATTATTGAAATTCTAAAACACTTCGATATTCAAAATATCGCTAAATCGGTGAAATTTTTTTTTTCACATGCACCTCTTACGAAAAGTACAAACAAATCACTTAAATTTAGCATTAAGGAAGGAAAACAAATTAAATATCTATCTAATGGAACCCTCCGGCAGTAATTTCTGGTTCATCATCTTCAAACTTTGTTGCGCCAATTACAGGTCGCTCTTGCTGCTTCTGAGACATACTCGTATTTTTTTGATTAGAAAAGCCTACTCCAATTTCAATTTCCACATCAGCGTCAACATCTCCCAATGCTTCGAAGAATCCACCCTTCAGCAATCTTAATTCGTTTTGATCGAATTTGGACTTCTTGATGAGATTATCAACAACCCAGAACTTCAAGTAGGCAGTATTGTGTGAGCATATGTTAGGAAAAAATTTTTTTTTGTGTTACCTGTATGATTGTGAGTAAAAGCGGCGTAATAAAGAGAGCAACAATCAATTTGATCGTCGGGTAGCCATTTAACCTATTGAAAGGAGATACTGAGCGCACATCATCGAAAAGCTATTACCAGCTCAGTAGCCAAATTGAGAATTGATTTAAGGGATCTTTCAGGAAATCTTGTAGAATGTACTGCAGGACTTTTCCCTGGGAACTGTTAGAACTTGCACCAATAGCATAAGGGCTTACAATCACGACGATAAATAAGTAGATGATAACTTGATAGAGCCATGCGGCACAATCTATAACGACTTTTTGCCTTGCTCCTGTCGGCTCAAGTGGATCTTGCACAGAAACTTCCTTGAAATAATTTCCTGAAGTCAAATGCTTTAAAAAACAATGGCATTCAACTGCGAAGAAAGACCATTATATTACATGCATGTTGATTCTTTCGAAGATATAGTCTGACAACGACATCAAAGTGACCAGAGTCAGCATTCCCATAGTAGTATCGAACGTAATTGTCAATACATACCTATTTTGTTCTTCTCTTCACTGCATCAGATAATTGAAAGTTACCAAGCACATGGGTCCGCTCCTGTGTCAGAGAGTAGGTAAGATGTTGCGACGTTGAGAAAATGCTGCAAACATCCTGCGATTAATTGTTTGGAAGTATCCTTATTATGGGTTAGGGATGCAATTGCCGGTTGAATTTACTAAAAACCAGACACTCCATGCTCTTCGAGGTCTTTCTTGCCACCTTTTGTCTATGAAATATGTATTTTGAGGGAATTTTTTTTGAATCCATTAGTTACAAACTAAGCTCAGGAAGGCCAGCAGGGCCAAGGTGCTTTGAATTAGCACTCCAGTCGAGCCCATGATATTGCACGTAGCAACTTCGCTTTCGTCACTCGACATTTGGGATGACATCGTTGCAATGGAGTAAAAAAAGAAAAATTAACAAATTTATTGTTTTGCTTGACTGGCGAAATAAAGTCGTTACCTCATCTATTCATTAGGGTCTTTTTTTTCTTCTTTCGTGAGCGATCAGAGATTTGAGAACAGTAGACTGTGGCATTGCCCTGTTTTTCTGAAACTGCAATCAGAATTATTAGCGATTTTCGGAAAATATTATCATCATAATCAAGATTTGGAAATCTTTATTAGAGGAGAACAATGCTTCACCGGTCTTTGTCAGTAGATTGTCATAAGCAACGAAATGATGCTGAAATAATTATCGTTGGAAGAGTGTTGATATAAAAATTTATGATTGGGACTTCAAACACGAATTTTGATGGCGGGCCCTCGATTCTTTAAATTATTCGCTCAGGAGAGGACCTCCTCTTTTATTATCTTCAAAACCAATTATGATGTCATCCTGTTGACAATTTTTCTATTTATGATTGCATCAACATCTGCCAACGTCAAGTTTTTCGAAAATGCGAGAGAAATTGGGATTCGAAACAACTTTGATTATCTAACAAGTCAAACTGCACTGCTAGACATTATGAAGTACTTATATTCTTCCCGCAAAGCAAATAGAGACCAGAGGATAAAAGATGTGACACCAGAATTTCTCACCGTTAAGAGCCGCTCATTCGATGGAAACGATAAAAGTCACTGCATTTTTTCTATATTTTATCCTTTTTTTCAGCTCCGAGACGCTGTATCTGAAGATGGATGAATTTACGCAAATCTATAGCAAACCCTATGACTAAACGCCAGGCAAATTTAATTCGACAAAATACTGGCTTTTTGTCTCATTTCAATTAAATAAATCAGGAGTTAAGAGAACTTGTCTCTAAAAAATGAGCGAAATTAATCCAAAACTTCTGGAAGCGCTCAAACAACGCAACATAAATGTCAATTTTAATGTGGGAAAGAGCTCAAACGAAATTCTTTCGAACAATTCATTGCTTTCTTCACGCTCATTAACAACACGAGACGTCGATCTAAAGCAATCATCAAATTTTTCACATTCTGACAAGAAACATCCTCATGAGATTCCCCACTCTCCAACTCGCGTCCAAGCAACAGCATCCTTTCAAAAACCTTTCATTCGTTCTTCAATGCTACGTCCAAGAACTGCAGACGGACTTAATAGAATTATTTCTCCTCGCTCAGAACTTAGGTCTAAAGCTAAAATTGATGCGAAAACCCCTGAAGATGAGAGTAATTCAAAAGACTCTCAACTTCAAAGGCTGAAAAAAAGTTCGACCACTCTTCATGGCTGGAGAATCTCTCACCATCATGGCACGCATACCAGTATCGATGAGAATGAAGAGAATTTCGAAGACGAATTCTTACGAAACCTCGATTATTTGAGCTCAGATGTGCTGGCTGAGATGCTCTCTGTTAGCGAATCTGATTTACGAACGATAAAAAGCATAGAGCTCAAGGCGGATCTTACTTACAGCTCATTAAGCAACCCCGGAGAAATTCTCTCGAGTTTGGTTGAGCTGAAACTCAATAACAGCATAATGGCTAGTCTTCGTGATATTGGAAGCACTTTTCAGCGATTAGAAGTACTTTGGGTGTCGAATTGTTCTCTGAAGGAGCTCGCTGGAGTTAATTCATTTCCTAACCTCACAGAGCTGTACGCTTCTTATAACCTGATCGAAGACGTCTCAGACCTGATGTTTGCGGCCAAGTTAACCGTGCTGGACTTAGAAGGAAACGAAATTCGCGAGATGGAAAATCTCCAGAATTTATCAGGGTTAGAAAACCTTACTCGTCTTTCCATCGCAGCAAATCCGTTTGCAAACAATGACTCCAGCTATAAGAAGAAGATTATAGATCTCCTGCCACAAGTCAAATTCATTGATGATGAGGATGTAGACTCGATACAAAAATCTGCTTCAGATGTGTCGGGTGAAAGTCAGGAAAAATTTGATAGCAAAGTCAATGATTATTGTGAAGAACTGATTCGAAAGATCGAAAGGCTTGATGTAATAAGTAGTAACGAGCTTCGAGCGTCTGTTAGCGACTTGCTGAAAGAAACAGAGCTTGCCGAGCCTGATGACGAAACGTTACTTACAATGACTATCAAAAAGCATCATACCAAAGCAAATGAAGTGTTTGAGACGAAAGCAACACGCTTAAGAGATGGGAATCTACAACTGCAGGAAAATTTTGGGCATAGCAACCTAATGAAACGTCCTTCTACTGCAAAATCAGCGACTAAGATGCCTATAAAAGCTAAAACGAACTCGGATCAGAACATTTTTTCAGCCTATAGCGAGCTCACGCATAACACGAATGAGTGTTTTTCTGGAAACCCGTTGAAAGCCATGCGCCATAAGCATCACAATATTTTTACAGATACAAGGCAAATAGGAGAGGGAGAGTCAGTGACTCTTTCGAAAAATATTTTGGAATTATTTGATGAATTTGCTCATTTCACTAGAAAACAAGAACCTCTTCCAAGCTCACAATTATATGATAATGATGATAGCGATGATAGGCCGACAGACTTTCAGAATCAATCACATCTCGAATATTCTCAAGCTCCTTCTTCTTTCAGATCGAACGATAATGGAGCAAAGACCGAACTTTTAGGAACTCCTGAGGTAACGAGCTCTCATTTGATTGTATGATGGCTTATTTTGTATAGAAACAAGGAAATTCTGAATCTCAAATAAAGCCCAAGCCGGCACCGCCTAATCACCACCCGTTTATCATTAAAAGATTTTCGCATAAGCCAGAATCATTGGCTAGCCCTAAACAAAAACAGCTAATCGCCCGACCTCACAATGATCCTGAGAAACCCAGACCAAAGCTTATAAAAATTAGAGTTCTGCCCAAACCTAAGAATTCGCTAATTTAATGACAGAGTTATCCCAGAATATTAGTGTTAATTAATATCTACCAATTTTTCTCATATGAATGAATATGGCTATTTAATTCAATCACCTATTGCCACTGATAAATAAGATTTCGATGTTATGTAGGTAATATTCCAGAAAAATAAATGCTTCAAAATACTCAAAAAGTCCTTTATAACTTTCTTTCGAATGAAAAAAGAGCACATTTGGAGGCAAATCTCCTTAACTCCAACGAATTTATATTTTCACAATTTGACTACGGGTATATTAGTCCAGTCCTTCTTATTTTTTGAATTGTTTAGAAGTTACAGAGTCAATTCGATTATAATTATTCTGAATTTAAAGTTACAGATTTGAATCTGGCATTAGAAGAAGAAGTCCATGGCAACCAAACCTAAACAACCTCAGAAAGACAAGCAGCCTGAAAAGAAGGATCAGCAACCTGCCAAAGAGGAAGAAAAGAAAGATGAAAACGCTGAAGACGTTTTCATACCGCCAGAACCAGAATACATCTATCCTTCAGACCATAACGAGAAGGAATTTGTCGACAGCTCAGTATCCGCCAAGGCCCTTGAATTCTAGTAACACTCTCTCCCATGACCTTCAAGCTGATGCCTTGTTTTAAATTTTTCTAAAGCGAAATTTTCGGGTTTGACAGCTCAAAGCGATATAATATTCACCTCCTCGACGACAACACCGTGGCTTACATTTCCGGCCAAGCGTACTACTTCCTCGACATGAATACAAAGCAGCGAAAGATATTTTTCCCAAGAGACAAAGGAGGCGTGGGATCACTGGCCGTAATATTATAATTGCCATGAATGGCTTCTTATCGGACGTAGGTTGACCCAAGCAGAACGCATTTCGCGGTTGCAGAAAAAGGAAACTCGCCAAACATCTACATTTATCAATATCCTTCGCTGAATCTCAAGCGAATTCTGAGAAAAGGAACGGAAAAAACTTACTCTCACTGCAGCTTCAGTTCTGATGGAGAGAGATTAGCATCGGTAAGAATATATTAAATCAAGAAAGACCATCTAACGCGTTCGGATTCATAGGTCGGAGGTAATCCCGATTTCACTATCTGCGTCTGGGACTGGATGGGGGAAACAGTTTTACTGAAGGCAAAGGCTTTCAGTCAGGAAGTCTATAGAGTGGGTTTCTCCCGCTATGACCATGATGTTCTGACGACCTCTGGTATGGGTCATATCAAGTAAACGAAGCTGCTCGCTAGATTTGTGTTGTTAACGATGTGCTCTAATAGGTTTTGGAAAATCGCCCAAACTTTCACTGGTCTCAAGCTAAAGGGTGAAATCGCGAAGTTCGGTCAGATTGAGCTTTCCGATGTCACTACGTTCTATGAATTCCCTGATGGAAAGGTGCTTTCGGGTACTGAGTATGGTCGAATGCTGCTTTGGGAGGGAAATATGATAAAAGCTGTCATAGGACTGGATAAGGATACTCCTTGCCACGATGGAGCGATTGAGGTGAGAATCTTCATTGATTGTCTTTATTTTAACACTATCAATTCATCATCAGGTGATCCTGCACGAAGGCAATGAGATTGTCTCAGCCGGAGCAGACGGATACATGAGATTCTGGGACTTCTCTGCCATCGATCAGGCCGAAGGAGACGATTATTTGGATTTCTTCTTGAAGCCTACGAAAGAAATTTTAATCAAATCGGACGAGAACGTAAAAATTCCCTTCTTTCCAAAGGCAAAAATGAATGTCATTATCTTTGTTAGAGAAATGCAAAGATTCTGACGATAACAAGAACCGAAAGTTTCTGGCTGCTCTACGATGCAAACGGGTTCTTATGGAAACTGACTTTACCAAATTTCGACCAAGAATTAATCATCAAAACTAACGCCGGAAAGTTGAACGACCTTGCCATTTCAAGCAATAACCACTCTTGTGTGACTATTGGAGATGATGGTCAAGTAACAATCTATACTCTCGAGCACTTCTCATTGCTGTTGTTGTTAGGTTCGACTCTGGGACTACACGAAAAAAACTGAATATTACAGCAGAATGTTCAGAGGCAGAGGTACTGCCTTGGCCTGGCTTCCTTCAACTCCAACGAACAAAGGTAAGAGCGACTCATCGCCACTGTGTGTTAAGATTAATTTATCAAAAGGTCGAATCGTTTACGCTGGTTTTTCGAACGGTCTTTTGAGAGTTCTCTTGCTTCAGAAAAACGATTTCACTCTATTGAAGACAATTAAAGTCCACGAGAAGGCTATTGCCTTTATTAAGGTCTCTCCTAATGGAAAAGTCGTTGCTGTTGCCACCGAAGACGCTTCGATATTCTTGCTGCAGATCGATCCTGAGCGCGTTCAGAGACTTACGCCTTTCTGCTTGATCGAATTCAAAGTGAAAATGAACGACCTTTCATGGAGCGACAGCTCAGACAAACTCCTCCTTGCGACTCAAACCGGTCACGTGATCGAGTTCGTCGTCCCAAGCATCGATGATTGCGACACGAGTCAAACTTATTTGAAGGATCTTGCCGAGATCCAATCGAGAACCTACAAAATCATGATGATGGAATTCCAGAAGCCGCAAATCGACGAATTCCTTGAGTATCAACTGAGGAAAAACCCTGAAAAACTCAAGGAGAAAAAGGAAGTTGAATGGGACCCAGCGCCTATCTTCGCCGCCCGATATATGAACAGAGCGGCAACTCAGTTCGTTTGTAGTGTTGACGGAGACTTTCTTGGGTAATTTTCGTATTCATTTTATGTTTTCTAATAAAATTTGCTAAATTAAACAGGTACTTGTATGTTTGCCAGTTCGGAATGGACCGACCTCTTCAAGCGATCAAACTACCAACAACAACACCAATGAGACATTTGAGATTATTGGATGAGTACACTTCGATCGTATTGGGCACGGATAACGGCACGATAACTGTAAATAGTATTTCGTCGACGAAGCAGTGGCTAATTAATCAAATTTATTAGATTAAACGAGAAGAAAATTGGGAATTAGAACTCGTAAAGCAACTTCACGACCCTGATACTGGCAAAGTGAAAAGAATTGCTCTCAGCCACGATTACAAATTCCTGATTACTTGCGCAGAGGACGGAACTTTGAACTGCTACCTCCATGATATAGACGCCTTAAGAAAAGGGTTCAAGAGCGAAGTTGTGGTAAAGAAACCTTGATTTTTTTCCTTTAAACAACGTTCCATTTTGAAAAAATAGTACCCTGATTTCACTCATTCTGCTATTGAAATCTCTCCATCGTTCTTCGAAGACAACATCGATCTTCACGAAAATATCGAAGAGGATATCACTGACGATAGCATCTACTCGATCCAACAGGATAAGCTGCTCACTGAAGAAGATAACAAGAAAACTCTCGCAGATCGTAAGAAAGGAAAGGTCAGAGAGCAGATCCTTGCCTTGAGAAATGCTTATGAGAATCTGGTCAAACGCCACGACGAACTTGAAGCAGCTGCTAAATTAACAGTAAATTAATTAATAACTTACCATGCCTTATAATTTACTCTTTGCGATGATAAGGACAGGGAACTTGTTGTCGATCCTGAATATGAGGAAATGCTTCGAGAGCGAGTTGCCGAAGCTCTTGAAGAAACAAGCAAAGAGCTTGAGTTTGACCTCGCTTTGAACACCCTCCGCACTCAAAAGTTAAAGAATTATACCGTTGATGAGTTGGAAGTAGACCAATTCACTTTGAAAGCCATTAGAACCGACCATAAAGTCACAACGCTGAAAGTTAAGAAAATGAGCCCTTACCTCCAAGAGCATTTGAAGGAATTGAAAGCCCTTATGGAAGAATCCGAGAGACCAGCCATGATGCAAGGACAGACGATGAAACGCAAGGATTCCTTCTCATCCATGGCAAATTCGCGAATTGACAGTCCTGGAACCTCCTCAAAAATCGGAAAATCCATAGTAAAACCAACCGGAGGTCTCTCTGCTTTGCATAAATCTATGTTGCACACTACCAAAGTCGGTCAAACTTCACATGTCGATGGCGGCGATGATGACGCTGGAGAGCAGACGAAACCTGGTCAGGTTGACAGAAAGCAAAGAGAAGCCGAGAAGAGAAAATATTACCGTGGTCTTGAAGAAGAAATCAAGAAAAAGAGAGAGGAATTGCAGAAATCGATGCCAACAGAAAAATCATTGGAGCCTGAGCTAGAGAGAAAGATCGATGAGGCGAACCAGAAGCTCGGTAACAAGCCACTGAAGAGCTCGGAAGAGTATAAGGTGCCTGAGAGCGAAAGAATGAACATCAGCAAAAAAACCAAGCAAATGTTCTTCTTGGAGGAGTTCATTTATAACTCAAAGATGAAATTCAACAACGAGATCATCAGTCTGAGAAAGAAAAAACTCGACATTATCGAGAAAATTAAGAAGAACAACGCGAGAATCCAAGAGATAAACGCTGAATTGGGAGTCGAAGAGCAACTGTTCACTCCATCAATTGACAATAAGCTAGAGCGACCTTACCTCGAGTACGAAATTCAAGAAAACGAAGTCGATGAGTACTTAGCTAAAGAAGGCAAGAAATCTGAAGATGCCTCTGCGAATCCAAAACCAGAAGAAACCAAGGCTGCTGATAAGAAAGGCCCTGCTGCTAAGGATGACCACAAGGAGGGTGAAATCCCACAATTGAAGGAACGTAAAGGAAAGAAAGTCCAAAATTCTGAACTCGAGGCAGAACTGAGAACGATTAAAGAGATCTGCCTTAAATTCGAGAAGAAAGAGCTTCTTGATGAAATCAACAACAGCATCGAAGAGTTCGATAACACCATTATGCACGCTCAAGCCCAACGAGACTTGCTTGCTGCTGACTTGAAAATGGCTCAAATGAAACAAATTACTTTCTACCAAGAGTTGGTTATCTTGGACGAGATGGAAGAGCATGATAACGAGCTGTTAGCGAGCTTGAGTCAAGCAAGAAAAGAGAAGGAGAAATACGAGAGCGACAGCGCGCAGAACGAAGCTGAATTGGTCGAGAAGAAGGAAAGACAGATCAATAAGGAGAGGGAAATCGCTGAATACGTCAAGAAGTACAGAGAAAACGTCTCTGTGGAAGATCCAGCCAGAGCGGACAAGATCTACGCGAAATTCCAGAAAATTGATAGAAAGAGACGTCAAAGAGACGCGAATAAGAAAAGAAAAGAGGCTGCGGAGATAAAGGAAGATGGTGACGAAGAAGAGGAGGAAGAAGAGGAAGAGGAGGAGGAAGAATTCGGTGACGAGGATGATGAAGACGATGATGACGAGAAGATCGATATCGGAGCCTACCAGAAAGATCAACACGTCTATGATAACATCATCCAGAAGAGACTTGATCTCGAGTACGAGAAAGAAGTGCTTCAGAAGGAAATCATGGATCTTGAAGCCCAAAAGGAAAAGAATAAGAAGAAATTGAAAGTCATTAACGAGGACTTGAAGAGAGTAACTTTATTTGAGAGATTCAGATGGCTCTAACCTCTAAATTAAGGTTGAAACTGCATTGGCTGCCTACCAGAAGGAGAAATTGAAGAAAGTCAATAAGCTCTTTGTTGCTTACTTCTTGAAGCTCTCACAAATTCAGAATTTGCTCAAATATAAGTTGCCTTCAGTAGGATTCATTTTTCTGGGTTATCAGGAGTCTAATTGCTTATCGTTAGGGTCAGGAGGGTTTCATGATGCCAGAAGATTTGACCGACGCGATTCTTTTCACCGAGAGCGAGTTGGACCGCCTTGTTAATCGAATGAGCGAACTTGACGATGAGAGAAAGAACGAACAAAGAATGTAAATTTGCTTGTGTCTTGCAATGGGGTAACAGCTGTGGGTTAGGCTCGAGGCGAAGAGAAGAGAAAAGGCGAAACTTGATAAACAAATCAAGGAAATGATGAAAAAACGAGAGGAATTGGAGAAAGAGAACCGTGATAGACACATGCTTCGTTTCGGAGCTAGAATCGATTTGAGAAAGTTAGATGATATTCAACCAACCAAACAGGTCGAGGAGAAACGAGAAGAGTTCAAACGAAAGGAGCGAGAAGCTGAGAAGAAGGTTGAAGAGGCAAAGAACAAGTTCTTGCAAGCCAAATCGAAGTTGCTTGCTGAGAAGAAGTCTAACACTGAAATCTTGACCCAGATCACAGAGCTCGGAAAACAACAAATGAAACTTAATAAAAATCTCGATTCCACTCAAAAGAACGTCTTGGTAAGGATTATCATACTTTTCAGGTCATGCTCACTGGTGCTGCTATTACAACTCATAGAAAGAAGAGGCTGATGACAGATCGTCGTCGCTTGCGAAGGAAAAGGATCATTTGTTAGAACTGGTTAAGTTCTTGAACAAAGAAATCGAAGATTTGAGAACCGAGATCCAAATCTTTAGAAGAAAAGGTTTGAAGCTTATTGATTGAATGACGCTAACATTGATTTTCAATTGTATAGGAGGCCACATTTATACCATGGTGACGACGAACAAAAAGGGCGTTGCTGATACGCATTAGATATTCTAATATTTTGAAACTTGCTGTAACTTTAAAGCTTAGACGCTAGATTTGAAAGCTAAGTTTTTGCTAATGAATCGCAATATCTAGCTTTATATGCTTACTAAACAACAGAATTATTGGATGAGACGTTTAGCATATTTGCTTTTTCAGATTCGTTACATAATGAAAGAACTCTTTATCAAGAGAGCGAAAAAAATAAAAAAACTAAACTAATAATAATTCCAAGGCCTCAATAATCAATAAACGGCCTTAGAGTGTTAGCTGCAGCTAGATTACTAAGCCAGGTCTGAGTTTGCTTGGCTTCATACATAAATTCGGAAGGTGAAGAGTGGAATTAGATTTGTTAATAGATCTCAGCTGATTGAACACATGCAATGGATTGATGAACAAGATACTCGAACGATAAAGAAAAGGTAGTTGATTGGTAACAAAGTTAGGTAAGATGCCTTGCAATCACATCTGTAGAATGGTTAAAAATCGGAGTCAAAGCCTCGATTCCTCTTATTTTCTGATTCTGCCTGCTTTTTTAGAGTGGCTGCGCACCTCACTAGCTGATTTTCACAAAAGACCTATTGAAGGATCGTGGAGTCAATGAGAGAGCATAATAAAAAATAGTACAAGCTCTTCAAGCAGATCTTCATAAGATTTTTGAAAATTGCGGGTGTTATTGTAAATTTTCTTCTCGAATCTAATATTTTATTGAGAACCCTCTGATGATGATGATTGTTACTCTTTTGCTTTGCGAGGATCTGGAAGCTCTTGACGATCTGGGGGTGGGTTTTCGTATTTGAGCATTTCTTCCAATGAAGTAAGCAATTCCTAGTATTTTCGAAAAAAGGGTTATTGTTGGTAGCTGGGCCTGTAGATAACCTTTGTTTGCAGCTCAAAGATGTTCACTTTGTCCTCGGCGTTAGGACCCAAACGGTTGATTAAGCTATCTCCGCGTGAAGCTTCAGATCTCATGATGTTATTCATTTTATTTCTATTTTTCAAGATAAAATAATAGCAATTGAGAAAAAAAGGCTACGAAATTTGTTTAGAGAGATGAAAGGCTAGATTAATGATGGGATCAGCCTTATTTTATTTGGCCAATAGTTGTGTCACAAGCATTATAGCAAACAAGTACTGCTCACTCTCCTGCTTTTCAGGGTTTTATAGGTAGAAAACCACAACTAACAAATGAAATCTGAAATTGTTGAAGCTGAGAGATTACAGCAATCATAGTATTAAACACGGTGAAGCTTTGAGGATATATTGAGCAATATGACTAGTGCTGTTGATTAATCAATTAAAAGTAGCAGAGGTTTCTTAGCTTGGACTTTTAGGTCACAGCTAATGATGTTTTGGTAACGAACACTGAAATTATTTTTCATTTTGGAGTTTGTTAATTGCTCTAACAGAGAAATACACCACATCAACGAGATATATGAATGAAACAATAGGCTGCCTCAAAATTAGATCTCTCATTTTTGTAATATGCATCCATGTAGGAATTAAGCTCTTTCGTTGAGTCTATGCAATTAGAGCTTCTTTAAGAGCTTTTCTCTCATCGCTATACTCCTCTTTCTTGGGCAAGAATTCAACAGTGTTTGGGATGACACAAAGCTGGAAGTAGTATCTGTACTTCCCAATTTCATTTTGCTGATAAATCACTTCCCATTTCATTCCACGGTGGATCCAATATTGTTCATTCTCCTTGTCCACAATTCTTGTCAGGATTTTCTTTGTAGCACACAAAAGAAATATTAAAAGCCCAATTGACGAACCAATGCAGATGACTTCTACAGTAATAAACAATCCAAAATAATCTTGATATGAAGCAAAAGCAATTGAAGCAAATGAGGAAATGAGGCATATAGAAATTATGACGAACACGATGATTTTCACGAATTTGGTTTTGGAATAGAATCTGCGCCAGAGATCATCGAACTCTTCTTGTGAAATTCTATTCTGTGCTGGAAGTGAGTAAAGTGAAGATGGTTCGGCTGTGTAAGGAGCCTCAAATTTGAAACCTGTACTAACATATCGTTGTTCCATGGAGTAGCAACGATTAAGAAATTAAATCTGAAATAGATTGATGAATCTAATTAGATTTCAAATAAAATTTTCTCAAACTTCATAAGTTTAAGATTATAGTTCTATTCGAAGTTTAAATCATATCGAAAAGTATAGCTCAAAGCTCCTTAACGATGTTAACGCATTCTTTAGTATAAGTATCAATTGATTCTAAGGAAATGTTTGAAAAATGGTAAAATTTTCGGCCAAGATTTATAAGAATATAGTTTTACCGAAATCGTTTGTTAATTTGATCACTGATTGTATTCGTATATGTTGAACTTACAAGCTATTCTTCCTATTGTTATGAAGCTGGTAGATTTATCTCCCATTAAAATCTTGCTTTTCTTGCTTTCTTCGCTAACTTTAATAGCATCAATCTCTCAATGAAAACTTTTTCATCATGATTATCTATAGAAAAGAAGCCTGAATTCATATATATATATGCATATACTCTTCTAATATCAGAGGATTGGTTGAAATCGATGAGAAAATGAAGCATAGAATAAATCAATTTCTCTCAAACAGAAATTTTGGTTGGAGGCCATCTTGTTTTGACCGCGTTTGCTCCTTCCGCACCGATAGAGTTGATTGATAAACTGAGAGTAAATAGTTCAGGTGATTTTCTTGCTTCCTCTGCACTGATAGCGTTGATCAATAAATTAAAAGAGTTATTTATTAGGTCGTCGAGAGAAAAATATTCCCGAAAGTTCCCTAGGAGATGCGAAGGATCAAAAGAATTTCTCCAAGCGGTCCGCTTAAACAACTTTCAAAAAGTTCAGGAGATACTACTACTTTATTCGTACATCGTCTATCAATATGACCATGGAAGTTCACCTTTATCAATTTGTTGCGATAACGTTTTCCTTTTAGATTTATTAAACCCCTCTGAGAGGAGAATTGGGCTTGGAAAAGAGAGTACAGATAGCTTACGGAAATTTTGGTCTCAGCAAAGTCTGTTTTGAATGCGCAGGATATGGTCTTTATTCAATTGGAAAATCTCTTATTTTGCTCAATAGGTTGGAAGAATGCCTCTATATTTTGCAATAGCAAGGGATAATTTAGAGCTTCTACAGGTTAACTAAGATTTAGAGGCTTTTATGAATTGATTGTTTTGGTCAAGTTATGCTGTACAACAAATGTGACCCTTGGAGTAATGGTAA
>ENA-UOTZ01000544-UOTZ01000544.1-compost-metagenome-genome-assembly--contig:-NODE-544-length-31340-cov-16.759812_pt1 | contig 31340 bp, 25 predicted proteins | sample MGYA00238144_ERZ746983 | MGnify/ENA primary metagenome ERZ746983 (study PRJEB28759, sample SAMN06268863) | compost metagenome | isolation source: single cell | place: USA: California, Emeryville, Joint...
AAAGAAGTCAAGATGAGGAGAAAAGCATCAAACCGATGAAATTGCCAGTAGAAGCATTACCAAGGATCACGGAAGTATGTACTGAGGAAGAATTATCGCCGGCTGCAAGAAAGAGGCTTAAAGAGATTATGGCTCCTATCGAGGAAGAAATTTCTCCATTCAAGCAAATTAATTCTCATGGCACGTGTCGCAATATAAACTCGAATGATACAGAATTTGGCTCTCACCGAGATCAAGGGTTTTCCTACTTTTCCTTCAAGTCATCATGATAAAATGAGGAATAGCCAGCCTTTTAAATTGTCATAAGTAGATGTCTCAATTGAGATCGCGATCAAAATTAATTTTTTATTATCTAGAGATAATGAGTTTCAAGTGCTTGTATACTGTATTATTGAATGAATATATCCGTATTTAGAAAATTTTTTCCCAACACCTCGTTGTTATAGGCGATGATAGGAAATTTGAAATTGTATCCCTGATATCATCCAAATTAATCATGAGCAAAATCAATTTGAGAAATTGTTTCAAAGGTACCCTAATTTGATGGGAAATTAACCTTAGATACGCTAATGAATATCAATAATACTTTGTTCTCTGGAATAGTGCTCTAATGTCTTGTTACATAATTACTCAATGTTACCCTCAAATTAGTCAATGAATCAGACCACGACCACGTGTAAAACAATCACGTTCCTTTTATGAAGAACTCAGAATAGCTTTTCTCAAGCAATTGTTTCTGCTTCTCATTTATTAAGATGGATTATAGTTCTGGCAATTTCTTCCTACTCTTTGAACCTTTCGCTAACAACCTCGCTACTAGAAACCGCTTATACACCTGGGCCATCCAATAATCGATAGAATTCAACCATAGCCATATTGTTTGGGGTCGTTGCTCAAGTGAAAATTTCAAAAAACGCCAGTTTTAAACGAGGAATAGATTCTTTAAATATTTTTTATATCGATGAGAGCAGCTTTTTAAATAGAACTATGCGAAGCAATCAAACCTGCTTTATCTTGAAGTTATAGCAATTCAAATTTATATATTAAATAGCCACCCCTACAGTATTTGCGTTGGGACAGCAGTTTGGAGCGATATTTAATTTATTTGGGAGCAATCAAATACATTGTTCTGATAATTTTTCTATCGAGTTTATTAAGATCCACTAAATTTTTTTCCAAATTCTATCCTGCATTAATTAATTTTTTTCTTCTTCAGAACATCTCTTCGAATCAGTTTGTAATCCAAAGAAAATTCTCTCAATTCATATTCAAAGAGAAAGTCAATTGATTTGCACAGATTTTCATATCCAGATTAAGAAGACAAGGGTGGAAAAGTTTCACTTCCGCCTATGCGTGCTATTTCCTTAGACATTCTGCATTCTCACTATTTTTTGAAGTATCAGGAAATAATTCGCGAGCATTTTACTAATTCTGTAAATTTATTTCAATACGAAGATTTGTTCGAAAACGTATCTCAGTCCGGAATAGAACTCAGCCAGGTTATTCTGATGTTATTATTATTTTAATAACTATCAATTCTAGAGCTGCAAGTCAGAACCTAGTTTCCAACTGGTAAATGATGCCATCGTTGACTCTTTGCAGGACTAGCGAGTTACTTCAAACTCCACCAATTCGAAGCTATGGCAAAACATACGATGAAGTCAGACAAATCAATTATACCATATCTCTAATTGATATTTTCATATACAGGCAAAACAGACTCTCGTCTTAGGCTTGGACCACACTCTATTATGCCTTACGATGAAACCATCAAGCAAAGTAGCCGTCCGCGTTGAATTAAAATCTACGAAAATGAAGAAGCTTATTTACGTTGTTAAGCGGCCTGGCCTCGATTTATTTCTTAATGAAATGAGCTCTGTCTATAATATTTGTATTTATACAGCTCATAAATCCAAAGTAGGAAATTATTGTATTACGGCTCTTATCTTCTTTTCCAAGGATGCTGAAGAGATCGTGAACGCTGTAGGAATAGCTCCATTCGTTTTTAAAGTGCTCTCAAGAAATGATTGCACGAAAATAAGCCGAGGAATTTACATGAAATCTTTGATGAATCTCAGGTTTTCATTGTCTAAAACGATATTTATCGACGTAAGCTCCATTGAAATTCTTGAGAGCTCACCATTAATTTCAAATAAAAGTATTCTTTAGAGCAAACACGGTGCCAGCCTCTTAATTCTATTCTGATAAATCCTTTCAAAGGGGATTCCGGAGACTACGCTCTCGATTATTTGAAAAGTTTCCTCCTGCATATTTCGAAGGTCAACAATTCTTCATTGATTATTGTGCTGATGGCATGTAGGCCCAAGATGTGAGACCCGTGACTGAGAACCTGTATCAATTTTTTGAAGAAAGGGCTCGAGAAGAGGCAACGAGCTTGAAACCCATTAAATTACAAGAAAAACTTGAAGTATTGTCCAAGATCCCGGAAGCCTGTGCTGAAGAAGAAATATCGCCGCAATTGCCGCAACTGAGAAATAAATTTAAGGAGAAAATACTCACTCTCGAAGAGGAACCATCCTGTATTCTGGAAACTAACTCTAACAGTGCGAATGGAATTATTACCTCTAATGAAACTGAATTGGGATCTAACCGTGATAAAGAGTTTTCTTCCTGCTCTTTTCGATCATTTTAAAGATGAAGATGAGCTGAAGAAAACATATAAAATTTCAAATAGTTTCTTTGAGGTCGAGCGGCTTTTATTATTGCTCTATCCTAGCGGAAAAGAGTTCCAATAGTATGCGATAGAGCTAACTTATTCACGAATTTCTTTAATAATATATCTTACTGTAAAAGGAAAAAATGTATTCTTCTAATGTAATTTATCTTGCATTAAATAACTGCAAGGTTACAGATTGTTTTATTGGAGATGGTCGATTGCTGAATAGGAAATTTAAAAGCCTTTTATTTCAATCAAGGCCGTGCTAAAAGCACTAATGAATGACAATAGATAATAAATTACCTTTAGTAAACGAATAAGATTTGTGTGTGTTTTTCTAAGGTATTTTTTACCAAATATTAATAATTCCAAGCAAGTTCTGATCTGTAAAAGCAACACTTTTCCAATACTCATTAAAGTATTTTGATATCTATCACATACATAAAGTTGCTATGCTTTCAAAGGGTCAAAACAGCTCAATGAAATGAATTTCATAGAAGGCCATAAAAATATATTGCTAATTGAAGGTAGACCTTATCTCCCAGAAAACTAGGAAACATATTGCTGAAATTCAAACGGCGTTATTTGCTTTGTTGACCAAAATAGCGTTTACTTTTTCACAAGCAACAGAGTTAAATCTATCATGTCAATTTATCGTGCAAACTAAATTCTGCATCAATTTACCTTATTATTCACCAGAATAACCGATGGAGAAGCAGAAAAAAACTTATGAACAAACAAGCCAACCACTTTGAACAAGAATTTTCTTAAACGAGTCAAAAGGTTGTGAAGAATAATACTCAACCCAAAAAAAAAAAATTCAAACCAGGGTCATTGTCAAATGAATCACCCTGATTTTGCTACTTCTTAAGACCCAGACTCTTCAAATGAAAAGACATTCTTGAATAACCACGACTCATCTCCGCCATTTAAAAGTTGCGTTAACGTTGTATACCGTTAAACGAGCGAACATACAAGTCTTTATTCCGCTTCCAGTAATGAATTTAGAAATTTGTGAAATATCCGTTTGATTTTCGAGAAATAATTTAAAAATCATAAGGTAGCAGCATGTAGAGAATCTATATAATAAAAACGATTCAAGCTGAGCATTTCGCGTTCCATTCATGAACAAATCCGGCGCCAATAAAAAGCCCTCTCCTCCAATCGAGATTATACCCGACCGATTGTATTGGCTCTCCGCTGAGGAGCCTCCAAGACACGAACCAAAAGTATTCTTCTTCTGTGTTGACAAAGACCTAGTCTACGAGTCTTTCTTCGAGGATTTCGGGCCATTGGACATCGCAAAAAGCTGCAAATTCGTCACGGCCTTAGAAAAGATTTTAAAGGACCCTCAATATAAAGATTATCATATCTACCATTACACTTCCCTTGACACCGGGAAGCGAGCTAACGCTGCTTGCTTGATGGGTATCTACCAAATGCTGTCTCTCGGGCGTACCGCCTACGACTCATGGAGTTACTTCAAAAACGTCACTCCGCCTCTCGCTGATTTCCGCGACGCAAGCAGCGGACCGAGCACTTACAGTTGCTCTATACTCGATGTTCTCAGAGGGTTAGAGTACGCTATGATGACGGGATTGTTCGACCGGAAGCAGTTCAATGTCAAGGAGTACGAACACTATGAAAAAATCGAGAATGGTGATCTCAACTGGGTTATTCCAGGGAAATTAATCGCCTTTGTCGGACCAGCCGAAAGCAAAGAAGAGGCCCTAGAGATTGGCTCGTTGACTCCTGAGGAGTACTGCGCAATTTTTAAAAAACTCGGCGTTAAGCACGTGGTAAGTCTATCGAAAAGAAAATATAACGAAAACGCATTCGTCAAGGGTGGGTTTAACTTCACGGATCTCTATTTCACTGACGGGTCGGTCCCAAGCTTTGAGGTCGTCGCGAAATTCCTCGAAGTCTGCGAGAACGAACCGAGTGCTATCGCAGTACATTGCAAGGCGGGACTAGGGAGAACAGGAACATTGATAGGGTGCTATGCGATGAAGCATTATAAATTCTGCGCAGCAGAATTCATTGGATGGATCCGCCTTTGTCGACCCGGCAGCGTGCTTGGGCCTCAACAGCAGTTCCTCTGCGAGATAGAGGAGTATATGCATAGTCTCGCGGAGGAATCTCCGATTTATAAGAATATTTATCCTAATCTCGAGACCTACTTGGAGCAAAACAAGGAAATTCAGAAGGAGCGAAAGACACTGACGAAACAGAAGGCGGAGGAAGCCTCGCAATTTGAGAAGAAGATAGCGATCTACGGGGAGAATAATCAAGGGCAAAAACTTCTCGAGGCGAAGAATCGGTTCGGGCCGTTCCAGCTGAAGAGTATTTGGAAATTGGCAGGTGGGAGCACGAGTACAGATTCGACGCTGAGTCCGGGTTCGGAAGACAAGAGCGCGTCGAGTACGAAGAGCGATTTAATTGGGCAAATGGCTTCACCGACGCTGTCGTAAGGGATTTGAGATATATATATAAATCAAGCGAAATTGTATTCCATTATGTATTAAAACTGAGAGAGTGAGGTTTGTATTTTTTAGGTGTTTACTTACACTAAGCTATGGTGCCTGGAAAAAGGAAAACATATATCAAAGATTTATTTCAAACTATTTTCCAACTCTTGTGGTAAAACAACCTGTGATATGTATATGAATGAGTCTTCTATACTAAATTTGAGAATCGCATACTTTGAACAACATAGCTTCAGTTTGCTTAAGTTTTTATTTTGCATGGACCAAGTCTGCATTGTTGTTGGTTTCGGTGGGAGATGCCTGATTTATAAATGATTCTTATGATTAATGCGAATTCATTGTTAAGTCTCTTATAATTATAGAAGAACATTATTACTGCTCCCATCTCTTTTAGCTACTTATACGGAGTCGTTATGTCGTTGATATAACTTTAAGAATTGCATGAAATCATAAAATCCTCATAATGGATTGTTGTGTTTTTATATGATAATTTCGGGTCAAATTAAGAACAGTCAGAGTTCTCAATCATGAATCAGAAATTTTACACGGAATTTATCCAGGAACCTACTGTACGCCTATAAAGCCTCACAGTACGAATCGAAAGAGACAAAAACAACCAAACCTGTAGGGTCTTACATCAGTTGTCATTCATGACGAATTTTGTGTGTGAGAAATTTTCATTTTCATAAGAATAAAGAAACATATCCAGTAAAATAGACGTATATCACGAGCAGCTCCTTTATGTGTACTCTCAGGCTGCTTGATGGAAATTCTAAAAAGCAAGCTCTCAGTTCACAAATATTTATTGAGTAGTTTTAGCCATAATTAAAACCTCACAATCTACTTACTGAATTTTACTGAACTTCAATCAAATAACCTAAATGTAATAATAATCTCAGAATTTTAGCTCCTAATTATCTGCATCTGGCATATAAAAGAATTAATTTGCTAGCTTACAAGAAAGCAAGGAATCATACTAGCAATGGGCTGCAATCCTACAAAAAACAAAATATTTGATTCATCCAAAATTCTTACGACCACCGACCTCGCAGAACCGCATTCGAAAACAATGCATTCTCTACCTGACATCCTAACGACTGAGAAGTCAGCAGACCTTTCAAGCGCTAATATTCAAAACCTCACTTCCGGTCTTTGTGAAAAAATATCTCCGATCAAAACGAATCAGATCCTTTTCCACTTCGACACCGAAGCAATGCTGTTTGTCTCTTTTGATCTCGAAACCAAAGAATGGACCACCAACGATCTCACCAAAGCCCGCGTATTTCACAGCACGCGAGCGATCACCTCCTCATCAATAATTCAAAAAACCGAAGAGGTTAATGACATCTTAACCAGAATAAAGCAATTCAGCCAAAGTTTTATCAGTCCGAATAAAATAGCGCTTGTTGGGCCAAAACATTGCCATTATTATCTCGAGCACAACTGCTTTGTCCGAAAGCCGTCCATGAATTCCCGAAGCATCAAGCGTCCGTGCCTGGCTTTTACAGGAAGAAGGCTCTTTGCGTTTTCTGGAGAACAAAAAGATAAATTTTCAACAAATGCAGAGGTGTTTGATATGAACTCTGAAACATGGACTTCCCTCAAAGATACGCCGACTCCACATGTCAATGGCGCGGCCTGCTGTTTCTTTGGCGAGTTCAACGTGGTGAAAGTGTTAGTGTTTGGAGGGTATTCACATAGGAAACCGCCCCGCCCGAGTCATGAGATGCACCTTTACGATGATGTCAATAAAGAGTGGAGGGTGTTGGAGTTAACGCGTACGGTGATCTCGCGCTTCCAAGCGATATCTAAGCCTTCGATTTATGTGACTGAGGACGGAACGATTCATATCCAACAGCTGAGTAATGGACACAAGCACTTTGAGTTGAAATTGCAGAAAAGGCTATTGGTGAAGAACGAGAATTTGAATAAAGGACTAGATTCCAAAGAGTTTAAGCTGGTGCAATCTAACAAGAATTGCCGTGAAGAGATTGGCGTGCTACTGAAGAGCAGAGAGCCTTCAACCATATTGAAAGCTCAAGAAGAAGCTCCGGGATACTCTGTGTTGTTAACTGACGATAAAGGGCAGGAATGGACTCAAAGGTTTACCACAGAAAAAGCTTTACCTAAAAAGCAATGGTCTTTTTTACAAAAGAAATAATGGAAGTTATCAAAGCAATTATCTTATATAAGAAACTCTTATTTATGAAAAACGTGTGTTTTATATGAAAAGATAGCTATATCAACTCACTTATTAGTTTATTTTTTACATAACCGTTTGTGTTTGAATATCTGTCATAGGTACAATCATTAGGAACATATATGTATCTATAGAAATGGCAACATTGCTTCATTTTTTATCATTATTTGCCCAATCGATCTCTTCCGATATTCTAGCAAACCAGTGCACTTTGGCAAAGAATCAGAGGCATGAAACACAAAATTGGCTAAAGATACGTCATCGTCTGATACAAATATAAATCTCGATTACCGATTGACTGAGAAAATCTTCACAAAAATAGATAGAAAAATGCTAATATTCACCCAAAAGCTCCTATAAAAAATGTTGCTTTAACCTTAGCAGGATGTTGAAGACTTATTGTTCAATAACTACCCCCAAACTACCGATGTCCAGTCTCTGCTGCATGTGATTCTAATTTAACTTTTTTCCTCGTATACGAAAACTCATACACGTTTTCTCCCAGCTTGAACTTCGAGCCATCATAAATAGGAAACTCTTTCGATGGTCTTTTTTCATGTTTTTCTTGTATAGTTTGCAAACTTCGCCAGGTCCCGCCCAGGCTGGGTGTTCCATCAGCGCCATCTAGCATCTGCCATGTTCTTCTCTCCTTGGAGTAAATAATTCTGCAGTGTCGTCGCGAACAGGTCGGACTCGATAAAAAAATATCAGAGCAATCATTACGCCCAATTGAATAACTGAAGGGCGCTTCTACTGGAAAGAGCAGATATTTTGATATGATATTATCTTTATGCTCATGCACCTCGAGTTTCAAGAATGGAATGCTGAAGCCTAGCTCATGAGACCAGTCTAGGCGCCGCGTCTCATAATGACTATTTTTACGGAACGATATCAACTCACAGGCTAGCACCTCCAAATACTTATCATCAAGACCAATAAATTTAACATCGCCGTCCTTGAGGAATTTTTTCAGCATATTGCTGTCTTTTCTATTAGGTTTGAGACTCATATCACCTCTCTTGGTCTCAGCCTGCAGAATCTTGATAGTCGTATCCATCGAGAGCTGCATCTCTTGGTTGCTGCACAGCGTAATCGGTTTCGAGGGAGAAATTCGTTCAAATGTGCCAACTCTGCTTCCATTGTCTTGAATAAAGAAAGATACGTCTTCTCCAATAAATTTGAGGATTAAACGATGGACTTCTGCTGGAAACCGACAAAACAGAGAGGCTTTTCCGAAGAGTGTCTGCTGACATAGCATTAGCGTGAAATAGGGCCGATAGCGATCTTTATAGATAATATTTGCATGATGATCGCTTACAGTCTTATCATATAACTTTATGAATGTTCTGTCCTTAGCCGGCTGAGTCCCGACATTAAATTTGTTTTCAGGGACGTAATGATTTGGATCTCTGCTTAATTTTGATTGGTTTTCAAATACTCCATTCGGCAGGAGGTAAAAGCTGTGGATATGGCAATAAAACCTCTCCAATGCCTGCATGTGTAATATCTGAGAAGATGTTACGGGTTGTGAGTCTAGATTTGTTGAAGAAGCTCTTCTGAGCAGATTATTTCTTTCTGGTTCATATTTGAAGCCTCGAAGGCTTTCAACGTCGAAATCTTTGATATGGTCCTCTCTGTGGTAATCAGAAAACGTTTGGACCTCAGAAACCATGAGATCGAGCTGAGGTAGCTGGGTTTGAGTGAGACTCGGTTGGTCAGTTTTTTGGGATTCATCCGAAGATTCAGAGTTCGAGTGGGCGTAGTCTGGAATATTGGGGTAGGAAAGTTGTTTTGATTCGAAGGCTATCGCTTGCATTGTGGCTGACGTGAAGGATTGGAGCTAAAATGAGAAATAAAATGTATATCTTATCGACTGTAAAAATAATAAAAATTTAACTCGAAGATTCCATTTGAATTTTTCGAATTCAATTTACTGTCCAAGAAAAAATTGTTAAAAATACAGGGTTTAGCTGAAATATGAGTAGTTAGAGTGCTTTCTTAGTCGATTAGGCTTGTAACGAGACTGCTGTGTGGTTTAGTAATTTGAGATCAGTTAGAAAAGGGCTGATTTTAAATTCAAATTTGAAAGATTTGTTTCTAGTTTTTACAAATTAACAGCTAAATTTTCAATTCAAAATAGTTTGATCAATTCTAATGCCAAGTCTTAAATTATTTTTTTGGAATTTCCTGTCTACCTTTGAAGTATTTCAGTAGTGATTGTACTAATTTTGATTTTCTTGAGAATCAATAGGCCTTTGTATTCTTTTCCCAGTTGTGAAATCAGCAAAGAGGCTGACTAACTCACATTCACCTTAAAAAAAATTAAAAAAATAAAGAAAGACTGTGCTTCGTTGTACTACTGATCGCAATAGTTTTATTTACTGATCCATAGAGCTGGATTTATTTGAGGAAAAGGATGCGTTACAACCAACATTTCTAAGCAACTCAATTTGCATTCATTACTCACTACTCATGTGAGATGAACCCTATCCTTGCTGTCTTTTCATAATATAAAAACTTGTACATTGCCTCTTAAATGAATCGCTTTCACCCAAAACCCGCATAAAAGCTCCCTCTTTCCTTCTCGTGTATCTCTTGAAACACCGTATCCAATTATCCAAGAGAATACTCAAGAATCCCCATTATAAAGCACCTGCCATTCATCACAAACAAACTAGGACACCGCATTGAAATAGTTTGTTGATTTTCTCTTAAGTATAACGATTCATATTATGCCTTTAATTGTCATCCTTGGCCTTCATTGTATGGCATATCCAATAGTTTTATTTACTCTTCTTTAGGTCTATTATTCAGTACCAATTAGTTTGTATTCTCACAACCAAGACCAGGACCAAATAATTGGATTTCTCTATTCTACACTTGTAGTATCAAACTCTTAATTTTAGTGAAATAATTCATCTCTGCAATAAATTGCCGTGAATAAAATTACCAAATCACTCTCCAAACCAAGAAATGCAAATATTCAACCACTTTATCTTCACAGTACCTGCATTATTGTGCATTTTCAAGCCCTGGGGCTGGGTTTTATTTTGGGTATGGCTGAACTCACTCATGCTTAATCTGGCATTACTTTCTTGGCGTCCTATCAACTTTTTCCGGTTTCCTCAAAGACCGAGTCTGACAGATTACCGGAGAATGATGGCTGGCTTCCCTTTCCGGACATTCACAGCGGTTGGGATCCTTTATACCTTCGTTAAATTCGCAGTTTTGTATAGCAGCGCTCCTCCACCCCAGAAATCCGTGCTCTATGACTTTCATTTCATCCTCAGCTTTTTCATGGCCTCAGCTACCTCTATCACAACTCTGAAAACCATCTACGTGATTTTGAAGACTCCTCGATTCAATATCCCTAGAGCGACACTTCTCAAAGCTTTTTACCTAATAATTTTCACCTACATTCTGATCTGCGCGCTGATTATCAATCATACCACTTCCTGCGAGACGCTCAAAGAAAAATTATCCTTTTTTAGCGTTTTTCTATTCGGAGGCGCGTTTTTCTGTCTACTTTTCCGCTTGGAGCGAACTACATGGAACTCACCGATATTCAACCCAAATCTCATACTAACCAAGATGCAAAGAGGACTATGCGCCGCCGGGTGCGTGTACTTTGGATTACTGTTGCCATACTCTATTTATTTGTATGGGAGACTTTCACAGCAACTCGTAAGAGGAGGAATAAAGTTCCAAGATTGCAGTTCTTACCCAACGATCAGCTTGCTCTATGTCGTAACGATATTTTGGCTTCTTGGACTCGGCCTGTTGGAGTCATTTTTGGTGTTGCCGGTAATCTCGAAAAGATTGGCCAAGGAGTTTTGGCTCGATATAAAGAGGTATCTTAATACGTTGAGCTTGAGAATACAGCTGTTGAGTCTCAGACTTCAGGTGAAAATGGGTGTAGAATTGGATGGTGAGAAAAGAGCGAGGCTCCAGCAGCTCGAGTTGCAAACGAGGATTAGTCCTTTAACGGGTTTTAACTATAATAACGTGCCGGAACATCTAATTAGAGGGGACGATTGCTCGATTTGCCTTGAAGAATTGCGCAGTCCAGCGCATAAAGTGGTTTATTGGAGGAAATGCTTGCACTTTTATCACGAAAAATGCTTGGCGGTGTGGACAAAGAATCATAGGAACTGTCCCCTTTGCAAGCAACCGATGTAAAGAGAGTGATTTGAGATGTAGGGAATGTATTGAATAAATGCACATCTGAGATATTACATGGATTGAGGAGTGTAAAAGAAGTTATGAAAATTTTTCATTGAGTTTCAATTTTTCAATCTTGCATGTTTAGACTGAAATGAAAATGTAATGTATTAGTTGTTTTGAGTCAATTTCTGTCTCTTAAAAATAAATAAATTCAAATCATTTCCCAGCTGGTGTTTGACTACTAATCTTAAATCATCGTTGTACTTTTTCTAAAATATTTCACATCAGCATTAATCTAATGAATTCATATCACCAAGACTTTGGATTGTATTTAATTCATCTGTTTTTCATAGAAAGATATGTTCTTATACACTTAGAGGATATTTTTAACTGTTCCTCAATACTCTTACGATTTTTTTCAAAAAAACGGCGTTTTCGGTTTTGTGGACGAATTCCTCTGAGAGTTGAAAGTATCTTAGCTGCACGTACTGGTATTTTCCTTTAGCCCTGAGACTAATCTTTTATTAACTTCGATTTATTTCAATCTCGACTGTATTCTGAAACATTCGAAAAGGAGAATCTTCTTTGTTCAGCTGCTCGAGCTCGAACAAATGACCTTTCTGAACAAATACTTCAGCCTGACAAATACAATGGCGAGAGGTGAAACGAATATTCGTCACAGCCATCGTCAGCCAGATTGCCAACGCCAGCAATCATTAGAAAACATATTATTCGCATCATACCAGCCTAAAGCGAAAGGAATCGGTTGCTACTTTCTTCGAAGGGAAGCGTCTTCCGAGTTAGAGTCTTCCAATTCCAATACAATATAGAATAGATGTTTCTCAGAAGTTTTCCTATGACAATTAGGATATTTTGGTAATTCCTCAGACTCTTAACAAATCTCCCTGACCCTAATGTTAAACCTACGCGATAATTTGGAAAAAGCGTGGATCTATTCTTGATGAACTACAATCCGCGCCTTGCCCGGCAGCTTCTCTGTCGAGCATTCCCATTTCAGACAATATATATACTCGGAAATCAGTTTGGTGTTTGGAAAGGAACAAAAAAAGGGTACATTGGTAATAGGCAATTTTGGGATTTTTGCAGTTGCGAAATTAATATCTTCCCAGAAATTCCGGGTTGTGTTCTAAAGTTCGAACATGCAACTGATTCTTGAATTTGAATTAATTGTTCCGAGTGGCACTTTACGATTGAAAAATTATTAAATTTAATTGTGTTCTATCAAGCTGCTTTTACCCTAACAAGTACAAATTGGAATTATCTATCGTTTAAGAGACTTGCTGCGCCAGACTAAATCTGAGGATGTCAAATTATCATGCCAAACGTGAAATCCTAGTCTTTGTTATCCTTCAAATGTAGCAAATCCGGCATTTGAGGTTGTCCTAAGGCATGGTTAGAGTTGATAGATTTTTTTCGATAATGTTCTTCCGATGCGGAGATTTTCTTTTCTTAAAAATCTCTTAGTGCTTTTTGGAAGGTTTCCATTGAACATAAATACAAAACCGATCTTAGTTTGATCTAATGGCAACTCACTATTTCGTTTGCTTTATAGTAGAACACTATTTTCAGCATAGGCTGCACTTGACTGCTATCATAGCAGAGAACCTTCCTTGAGGGCAAAGAAATCAGAGAGAAGAGGATCAAAATTAAGTCAAGTACCCAATGGGAATTTAGAGTAGTCAATGTAGGTTTAGGAACTTCGCTTTTGATTCTATTAATGTCTATCTGCTTGACATGGAGAACATGCAAGGAGAAAAGACTACAGCCGTGAATTAGCAGGAAGCAAATTATGGGAAAGGGGCAGGATGGATCTGTGGGTTAATCGTTGATCGAAGAAAAATTAAGAGGAAGAAAATCTCTTAACTGCATGAACCCTTTAGTGTAATAGAACTTTCTAGATTTATATATTTGAAAACCGTAAAATCTTCATAAGATTATGTCGACTCGAATCGTTAAGATATGCTCTCTTGGAATTTAATCCGTTTGAACCAGTTTTTTCGAAGAAAAGATGGACGCTTTGAGAACAGAATTGTACTGGTATTTTCACATGTAATCTTGATAAAAAGAAACAAAAGAATAGAAAAATAAGGAGCATAGATTGCCGAGCTAAATGAATTCAAAAGTGCTAAATTTTTCGAGAACCATGAATAAGAATAACTTCTCAAATTTGTTAAATTTCCATTTAGCTTTGTTCGGAAAACACCCAGAAAACTATTTTCGTGAACATTATTCTTCTAATCATTTTGGAACAGCTCAAGATAATTTATCATCTGGTAGCCCCATCTCATGATGAAAATTTTGTGTTCTTTTTCTGCTCTTCTTGTCATAAGCAGAGTGCATACAGAAATTTCATTGTGAAAAACAGGGAAAAAAATGTTAATGTCCAAATTGTTGAGTTATGTCGTTGCATATCTCATTGTATTTCTAATTTTGAATAATGTTCTGCCATTTTTCAAAAATAAAGCTATAGTTCAAAACAAGATGCTTTCAGAGTGAAAACCCTAAAGGCGACCTTATCATGACCGGAAGAAGATTTGGTGTTCTTTTTTGGGCTTGCCAGCTAAAATGTACTTCTCAACGATCTATTCGAAGAGAACATATGCTGAATTTTCCATCGATTAATCTTCTGTCGGAAGAAATTAAATTAATAACGAAATTTTTTCAGCATCTATCAAAATACAGATAATTATAGATTTTGAATTATTTTTCCGCGAGGGGTCTAGAACATTCCATGAGTGCGTGCAAATAAGTAAAATATAGAATATTTTGGAATACTTCCAAATCAGGCTGTTCAATCCGGATTATAGATCATTCTACGAGCGAATTCGAGTTTCTATCAAAGATCTCGATCCCGAGGAACTATTCTACAACCATTAATTTCTTTCTTCCAATTCCAAAATGGAATGAGGAAGTAATGTGATCTTACCATTGATTCCCTCCAACCCGCAGATAACAGCCCAAAAACCTCCATCTTTGTACAACCTTCATCTGAGGCGCCTTCTAGCTTTGTTCCATCGGATTTGAATTGTATTTTACGTGTATTTTAAGTATTATCAGGGTGTTAGGGTTTATTTCTTTCTGGATGTATTATTAAACCTAATGCGTTTCGATTCCATCAATTCGAATTATCCAGAGAAAGAACTCTGAATTGATCTTCAATATTCTAATGAAAATTTTGAATGAACGAAAAATTAATTTGGCTACTGGAGTTAAATCAAAAGAAACATTTTTGGTTATCTGGAATTTTCAACTGGAACCAGACGCTGTATATCTAGATGACACTGATATAAATAATAAAGCGAATATAATTCAAAGAAATCAGGCAAGATAAACGAGCTCACGTACCATGATCGACCAACTCAACCATTACGAAGCGCTTGGTGTCTCTCAAAATGCCACCCAAGCAGAAATCCGCTCTGCTTACAAAGCTCTTGTCTTAAAATTCCACCCAGTATATTCTCTACATTGTGTCTTATCTAACCGATACCCTTCAGGATAAAAACAGTGATAAAGAGACTGCTAATGTCATCTTTAACAGAGTTAGAGAGGCTTATGAGACTTTGAGTAATCAAGAGTCCCGAAACATGTACGACATGGCCTTGCTCATGAAATCGCTCATCAGTGATGACCAACTGAGCACGAGCGAAGAGACTGCGAGCACGGTCTTCGACGTAAACGAGAATTTATTCGAAAGCTTCACAGCGAATTTCGATTGTTTTAAAGACATTATTGAAGAGTATATACTCCCTTGAATTTTTGAATATTAATTCGTTTTTTAAAAAAATAGTAAAGACACAAACGATGCTTTTATGTTCCGTCAGAGCGAAGATTTTAATTTTGAAGAGTATCAGGCGTTTAGAGACTTCATGAATAAAGTCGTCTTTGCGGAAGAAGAGGAACAAAGCACAGGGAAATTCTTCAATGAATGGAACTGTGAGAAAAAAGGCTCGAATTTAAACTCTCGAAGCCATAAAATATCAAAACCAGCTGAGCGAGCTAACAAGGTCAGGATTAACAAGAAGAACTAGCCGTAGGGTAGGAGTACACACTCTCTCTTGTTCTTGTGGGCGATGAAGCTGTGGATCAATTAAAACCGTGCTTATTAATCAATAATGAAAGCATCATAGTAAAATAATAACATACTATTGAAACCAAGGCGTCATGTCATGCAAAAGGATTCTTCCGAGGTCTGTATTATATTCTCGTATCCGGTTGATTATTTCTTATCTTTCAGTACTTGCAGGCTTTCTCTCTATCTTTTTTGTCCTATATATATCTGAATACAGCTATGTAAAGTAAGGGTTTTATCAGTATAGTATATATCACATGGTAAAACCTGTAATCTATATACGAGGCTTTATTTCCGATACATTGAACCAAATGTTTCTTCAGGTACGGCTGATTAGCAGTTTGTTAATTCGATTCGTTAAGTGAGTAGTATAATAGGAACCTCTTCTTACAATTTTTATGGGATATAGATTGAAGCCCTCTCTACTCTTTCATAAAAAGGCAGGGCTACTTAAGAGGTATGAGTGCAAAGTTAACTAGAAGGAAAGGAGGGAATTGAAAGCAGGTTTTGTATCAATTTGTTTACGAGGGTAAAACTCGTTTAGCTCTGATTTTAGACATTGTCTTATCAGAAAAAAAGTTATTATGAGAACAGCCAGTGAAGCAGGGCCCATCTTTTCCAACCGAAATATTGGAAAATTGACACGCATTGAACTCTCTTTTGGTTATTTCATGGAGTAAGCATAAAGTCCTTCATAGTTCCTTTGGGAAATAATATTGTTGGAATCAAATTTTCTGCTCCTTCTCATTTTGTACAGATTCAAGCGACAATAGAGAGAAATTGAGTTCTAAATAGTTGCTCATAATGGAATCAAGCGATTCCTTACTTAATCATACCTTTCATCGAAAAGTGTCATAAGTAGGACATTTTGTGACTCAAGGCGAGCACTTATTGGAATTATTGATCAAAGAGAGTGCATTGTTGGAAAAAATCGTGCTTTTTAAAAGTTTTGCATTTTTCCTCCTCTCGCATGAACAATAATATAATATCCCTGAAGACCCTAGCTTGATCAAAAAATGGTTGAGAGATGGGCTCTCATATTTCCTAAAATGAGAGAGAACCTATATAAATAGAACACCCCATCCGTAAACACTTAGACACAAGAATGGTACCCTTTTCGGTTTTGAACCATTCATTCTAAATCATTGATAGGGAGGAGAAACAAGATGATATTAAACATTCTAAGTCGAGAAAGTATGGTCAAATCGATCTCACATCAATGATAGACAGCTATTTTCAGTTCAAACCTGTTCTTTAATTTTTATCCATTTGAATATTCGGTTTTGAGGGTTCTCATCAATTCAATCAATACTTCATTTCGAAAAATGATTGCTGCTGTTACTTCAGACAAAAGCTGAAGGAATTTGAAATTGTGGTGGATAACTGTGCATTCAAGGATCTGCAGGAAATTAAATATTTCTGACATTTGGAATTTTTATTTGAGGTTTCTTCGAAGGATAAACACCTTGAGAAAAAATAATTTGAATGAGGATGTTAATTATGACTTTTGTGTACAACATAATTCTGACCTAATCTAGTTATTTCAAAGCTATTCCCAAACTTCACCTTGAGAAAGCAATTAATTAACGTTATACTTTCAAAAGATTGAGATCCTCTAAAATTCCCGCTAAGTGAGTGATTAAGCCTAATAACTCCCTAACTTCTATTTCTGAGATAAAGAAAGGCATCCCTGGCCAAATAAGCACTTAATCTAAAGAATTTTAACTTCATAAGCTATGATTTGTTCTTAAACCTATCTATGCCTATTTGTAGGCATCCTATACTGAAGCGATTACCTTGGAATTGGATCACACGGGATCGCAGCAACCAGGAAGAGAAAGGAGGCTTGTCTAATATGACAGCCAAAAGAAAGGAAGTAATCTATCTCTATAGCTTGATTCCGGGAAAGATCGACGCTTTGGCATCCAGATCGGATGCTCACAGCTAAGAATGAACGAGTTAGATAGGTTGATCTAGCTCTATTTCATTTCTTTTTCAGTCTCCTCTAAGAGAGACGGCTTGAAGCGGAACTTGTAATCAGAGCCAGCTTTAGAGACAGATAATTTCCTTACGAATGGCTGTTTGTGGTCTCCTGTGCTTCTCTTGGCTAGTGGCCGCTCGGTCTCTCACGTCCTTTCATCTTCAAATTTCATCGGCGTTGCGGCTGTAGCCAGGAAAGTAATCCTGGCATTTAATTAAAAAATTATAAAAAACAGGAATAATCTCAGATTCAACTTCATTAAATTTAATTGATAAAATGCTCTTTCTTTTTTCCTCAATTTATACTCACTCGAATTCGTTTTGCTGACCACAATTGAAATCATTCGCTAACTGCAGATGTCAGCAAGCGAGTAACACTATTCCAGTTAGAAAAGCCTCATTTACACAACTCGATAGATCTCGTAGTGATGTACTTACCATCAGGACAGTAAAGCGAACTAGCAATGGTAGAGTAGAGTTTCCTTTAATTAACAAGTCTCTGAGGTAGCAATCCTCTGGAGAGCGACTATATATATGTTTGGCACTATAATTGATTAAATAGAATAAGTTTTCTCTGCCTAACCAGCAGATAATTGCTGTGCTAGGCTCAACGTCTGATATGAGGAGCATCCAGAGTGGTGTTCTCCCGCTATGATGTAATTTTTGCCTGCCAAAATGAGGTTAGGACTTCCTTAATATCTTAATTTATTTAAATAGAGCACTAATTCGGTCGCTCTTGCCTTTCGCAAGATTTTCTTGGCATACTAACTAGCGTAGGGCTCTTTTCCTGCAATTCTAGAGCAGATTCTCTAAATCAGTTGGAATGTTCTGAGACACGTTATTGGAATAGCTGTGATTCGCTTAAATCCGAAGTTAGCCTTCTTATGGCAAGGGATATGACTCCTTAAGAGGTTTAATTTATTTTACTAAAGAAATATTGATTCCAAGCGGGGCTAGCCTTTCGTTTTCAAATTTTCTGGTGTTGCTAGAGAGTGCTACTGAGCTTCTATAATAGATCGAAGATTAAAGAGTCTCTAACTTCGAATAAATCGGCACGTTTCTGGTTATAAACTCAATTTATTTCAACGCACCAAATGAAATAGTTCTGGATTCCAGTGACCTCCAATCTATTGACTTACACCATTTCGAGTACTTACTTTTCTGGTGAGATGTATTGCCATTCTATGTGATGTATCTGCTTGAATTGCTCACCATCTCCGCTGGAGTATCCATTCTGTAAAGGTTCAAAACGCGTAGACTCGCTCTTAGAAATGGAGTAGGTAGGAGCAAGGAAAAATCAGAATGCTTCCCCTCCATTAATAATGTTATAGATTTCAACTATTCTAAGCTTGCTGACGTTTCTTCGATGAGAGATCAAATCGAATAGAAACATCAGCTTCATTGTTTCTTTCTTTACTTTTCTCCCTTCGAAAGACCCCTCCTCTTTAGAGGGATATTTTCTGTCTTCACTCCGACCCAAATGCATCGTCACTTATCATTATGATTCATACTAACTCTAGAAAGAAGTAGAATTTATACATACGATTTTTGACTATTGAAAAAAAAGAGAAGCTTCTCTTGTAACTATGTTAACGAGATTTTGTTGCTGTGGAAACATTTTTCCGAGTAGATTATGGTTTTTGAATTGCATTCGACAAGGACCGATTTTATATTTCAGCAGTTGAGACCTCTAAGAGAAGAATTTATTCTATTTGCGTCATCAAAACCGAGCGATGAAAAAAATTAATTGATCTCATTCTGCGTCAGCGAGATAGCTCTTTAATTTCGAATCTAATTTCTGGGTACATTTCACTTACTGAATGAACTGGAGGACACAATATGTTCACCAAAGCATTGTTGAGAAGGAGACTATCGCTGCGAATGGAGAAGCTATATTTAAGCGAGGCTGATGAACTACCGAATCGAAAGTCCATGAAATTGCAAAGCGTCCAATAAAGAACAAACAAAATTTTTCTTATTTCCTACCATGAAGTTTCAGAATAGCTAAACAATATCATTAAAGATCTCATAGGGTTCACTTTCTTTGTGTGTGTGCTCAATTCCGCTCATGCTTGGAATTAATTACTTGTTGAAAGGGAAATTTTTCTCATAGATCTCGTATCAAAAGGAACCATTATGACTCCGTATTCAGAGAATTACTAGTGGATCGCATGGAGCAATCGGTTCTTAACAACTATATCAATCAATCACAGTAAGCCTATTCATGAATAAACAGCAAAGGAAGAATAACAGTTCATTTTCGTTGGGAACAAGGCATTGTCAGAAAACACGCTGAACTTCAAAAGTTTCTCTACAAACTTACTGTAATTCTCAGCAATGCCCTGTGTTGAAAGCCTCAGAAGATGATTATGAGAAGATTATATCATTTTTCAAGCCAAATTCATTATAGTTACTCTCACGACGTCCAACAGAATCAATCATTCAACAAATCCTTTTCCTTGCTTTTATTGTCTGCAAGCTGCCACAATGTTGAAATTTCAATTTATCTTTTGCCACCTTAATGATTCAATTAAAGATTTTATTCTAAATAGGAAATACTAAGGAAATTTTATCAAATAATCTGATGAGCGAAACCGATTTAGACAAATGCTGCGGCTCAATAACACCTCTTGAAAACTGCGTTTGCTTGACTTTCAAGAGCGGTCTATACACAATCTCCTTTACTCTCACTGCGCTTGGCATCGGTTTCATTTTCTTCACAGTCTACATTTTACGAATTCCGAGAACACCACTCACCACTATGATTTTAGGCATATCAATCTGCGATTTGGTCTTCACAGGCTCCATCTTCTCTCTGAGATACATCCATAACCTCAATCAAGCCTTATGTCAGGGTTTCCTCCTTGCCAGCCAGATCGGAGTTAATGCCTCGTTCACTTGGGCAGTGTGTTTTACTCATGCTTGCCGCGACCTCATTAAAAACGAGCATAATACACGCATACACAAAAATATGAAATACTATGTCTTGATAACGCTTATTGCAAGTCTTTGCAGTTCTATTCTCGCCATCTACCAGGGATTTGTCTATTACTATGCTGATGGAGATACCTGCGTGCATATAGTCAACATTGGGAAGTTTGATCTTAGCGCGTTCATCGGAGTCAACGTTCATTTCATACTCGCAGTCATACTGAGTATTTATTTTTCAGTTCATTCGATCAAAGGTCTGAACCGGATCTTCGGTGGAGGGGACTTCTATCGGTGGTTGGTGATATTGAAATACCCTGGAGCTCTCATCATCTGCTGGGTACCGTTGCAATTAGGCTTGCTGCTACTGCAAGCAGGCACAACCATTACGAATAATAATTTGGCTGTGTTAATTGAAGTCATTGTCCTCTGCCAAGGGTTTATCAACGCGATTGTTTATGGAGTCTCTAGGAGAACGTTAATCGGCTTCAAAGATCTCTGCCGTCGATGGTGCATGAAAGGCGAGAGAAGCTCAACTTCATCGAAGCACGCTGCGAATATAAGTCTCGGAGAAGAATTAATTGGAAAATACGAATCGAACGGGTCAAGTGCTAAGGTTGAGTCTCTCTTGCATAACATACAATGATATCACTAATTATTTTGTTTTTGCTCGTTAGCGAAAATTGAAATTTTTTGGGGCGTAGATGCAATAATCGATCTAACGTGTTGAGCGTCTATCAAAATTTAATTAGCAACAAATACTTCAATTTTCTCCTCAATTTAAAGTTTCTTTCAGAACGAACCCTCATCCAAGTAACCATATTTGTTACTTTACATACATATACCTATAAAGTCACAAATTTCCAAATAATTTCACATTCTCATAACAATAATAATGCTCAGTCTTTTTTCCAATCAATTAATTAGCTCTAGAGAGCGAGCAAAAAACTCAACGCATTACCCTCTTATCATTACTAATTATTGATGTACATTATGAGCGCATGCAATCTTGATATCTCTGCCATGAGTGTTAACCCTCTCCACTTGAAGCGTAGAGTGGAATATTCCGAACTTCCTCACGTATCTCGTCGCATGCTTCAACGTTTCATCAGGATCAGTCGAGACCAGATGCGCAGACATCGCTGGCTTTCCTGCGCTGAGCAACCAAACGTGCAGATCATGGACATCTACAACTCCAACGACGGTGTAGAGTCCGGCTTCAAACGCCTCATGATCGAGTTCGTGGGGACTGCCTTCCATTAAAATTTTGATACAGAACCCGAGCACTCGGAACGTCGTGAACAATGAAATGATCGAGAAAATAAACGTGCAGATCGGATCGGCAAGGTGCCAGTCAGGCTTAACCCAAATGATCACGCTCGCAATAATAACGCCTATGCTTTGAACGATATCGCCTATATGGGATGGTCAGTGTGGGTGTTATGACATAATTACCGAGGATATGAATGAAAGCGGCTCGCAGGTTGACGTTTTCATGGACATCAGCCTGAGAGAGACTTCGAGTTCTTTGCTTTGAGTCTGCTGCCTCAGCTTTCACCTTCTTCTTGCTCTTCTTGTCAACTGTCCCGTTTTTCGGTAGATTTTGAATTTCTTGCAAGCTCTCAACCACCTGCTGGTCTTCTTTACTAACCATGATCACTTCTTCTTGTTTATTTTCGAGATCTCCCAGCGATGGCTTAAAATAAGGAAAGGATATTAGTTCAAATGAAGACCCTTTCACGAAGGCTTACCAGTGTCTCCTTTGTTTTTGGCATAATAATCTCATTGTCTAATTCACAGTTTGAACAGCCGGACCTTGCAGAGCCTGGATATTTCCCTCGTTGATGGTCATGCTTATGAGGATGAGAATGAGAATGGCTCTCATGCTCGTGCTGATGGTCATGCTTATGCTCAGCCTTGTGTGCATGCTCATGCTCATGATTGTGACCATTCCCATGGTCGTGACCATGATCGTGACCATGACTGTGAAGGATTTTCATCATAACCAAATTGCAACCTAATCCAAAACAAGCCGTGATAAACATGATCTTCCCATCAACAGGACGCGGGTTCAGGATTTTCTCCACACCTTCATAAATAAACAACGCCGCTAAGCCCCAAATGATAACGACGCTGCATAGTGCACCGATGACTTCGGCTCTCGCGTATCCGTAAGAAAGTGATCGCGTTGCAGGTCTCCTGCCGATCCAAAGCGAGATAATCGAGACCAAAAATCCGAAGAAATCTGAGAATAAATGTCCAGCGTCTGTCATAATCGCCAATGAATTGGCTAAAATACCACCAACGATCTCTGCAGACATGAATAATATGCAGACAGCAGAGACGGATATTAATCGTAGAACGACTTTCTTTCCGGATGTTTCGCTTTCTTTGATGACTTTCTCTAGATCGTAATATTTTTCGGAGTCTGAGAGGTTAGATCCACGGTGCACACGATCTTCTTTGTGCTCTGTGAACATTAAAGGCTGGTCCACGGTTGTGGGGTTTTCCATAGTATTTTGAATGGTTTTTTCTGAATTTTATTCTATCGGCTGTCTCTTTCATTTCTTATATAGGATAGAATCAGTAATTTCAAAATTTTGTTACTGGAAAGGAATCTTTTTGAAAAATTTGAAATTCTCAGTATATACGAGAAGAGTGTGATTTGATACTGAAACTGGTCGTGTGATGCTTCAGTAGAAGTAAATAACTAATAATATTCCATTTTATGCTTCTTTTGAAAGTCGGAGCTCTAGCGCGAAGGATATATGATATAGTCTGTTTTTGGGATTTTTATGATTTTCGAATTTTTGCGAATTTGGAACTCTTCATGAGTATGATAATTTCCGTTTGAGCCCGTAAAGGATGATTTCATATGGGCTCGGTCTAATTAGTACTGGATATAGGAGATAGATGCTTAGACCAAGTGGATTTGGTCCTTTACTTCTAACTTCTAATTTATCTTTGAGGTTAATCTAAAAGTTGAGAATATGGAGTTCTTGCTCAAGGACTTGTATTATCGCGTGAAGAATTCAATACTTAGGACGTTTTTCATAGGAAGACGATCATTATATGGTTCATTAGCTATTTAAACCTTTAAGCCAGCAAACTCAAGTCTTGGTTTCTTGTATAATAATACTATCAGCATTTCTAAGTTGTGTTTAACAGGGTGCGAATTGTGTGAATAGAAAAATGTATCTAAGGATGTTGGAAATGGCCTTTGTTCAATTGGTCACCAATTATCGCGTCGGATAGCCTCTCAATAAAAACCGTCGCGTTCTTTATCAAAGTATAAATATGAAACATGTTCATGAGTAAAAGGTGAGATAACAGCCCAACAACCTTCGATATCTCGTTTAAAAGGGTCATTTCGAGCTTCGAGCTGCTCGAAAATATGGCAAAATCAAGTCAGAAGGTCTATTCTACGTGAGAAAAAAGTGAGATCAGGTTTCTGAAAGAAAGCAAACATCGCGTGGGCTTGTGGCTGATGATAGTGGTTTGGTCTCAAAGTTCCAGAGTGCCATTTTGGATTCATAATAACGGTCTACTTGAAAAAGTGAAATTGGATACGTCTGATTAAAAATTTTCGATTTCTATTTGTAATTAATAGGAACAAAAGTAGTCTTCTATTCCATAACTTTGTATTGACAAAGACCTATAAATTATGAATTTTCCAGAAGAGAAGCGAGAAGAATCAAAACAACACAGAAAACGGAATTAGTTAGAATCATGCAGAACAAAGGAATTAGAAGGGCGGCAGTTTGACCTTTTCTCAAGCTTTTTTCAATTGAATGTAGAGTTTGACTCCAGTCTCGTGTGTTTGAAAATGACCGGTAATACATAGCAGTTCATTTCACTCGCAATGTAAAGCTTATTAGCTGTTCAACAAGTCCAATAAAAGTTCGAGCTCCTACGCTTATCGTTTCTCTTATTTTGACTTTCGGTGACAGTAAGCTGGTCTCTAACAAGAAAAATCCTGCTTTTTCTTAGCTGAGCGGATCTCAATTTATAAATAAGACGAGCTCCATTTTAAGCTTAACACAGAGCGTTTTTGATAATTTTTCGCCGAATTAGCCTTGTCGAGTAGAATCTTATATATAGTTATAAAAATCATAAAGCTTTCAGAACAAGCAAATTCTCTAACATGCAATCATAATATTTTTTAATTAATTGCTCAATTACAACCAGTATTCAGTCACTTTTACATAATTTATTCCCAACAAAGATTCTATAGATTAAATGTATAAGTAATCAAACTCAGATGATTCGAGGAAGCCACCAGCAACTTCCTCTGCTTCGCCTGACCAACCTTGCCAGTTTCAATGATCGTCCCTGAGATGATCATCTGATTATCCTTGAAAGTATGCAAATGCACAATTTCTTTGCCCTTCAAATCCAACACATAAACCGAGTTCTTCGAACTCCAAATAACCTCTTGTCCCTGCTGATTCGTGATACAGAATCCCACATCGGTCTGAAGCGAGAACCTCATGTCTTTTCTCAGATCATTCATTTGACAGATCTCAATCACGTCTTCTCGCTCCACCTGCCCAGATGAATTCTCACTCAACTCCTTCCCTTTTAGGATGACCTTATTCGAGCTGCTCGCATGTCCTACTACCCGTTCGAGATCGTAATTGCTTCTCCCCAGCACAGGCAGCTTGTGTGTCTCGAACCGGTTCACGAATTTCTTCGTAGTGACATCAAACATGTGAACCTCATTAACTGTATTCGCCACAAGCAGTTTCTGCTCTTTAAGTATGTGTAACGCTTCGATATTCTGCTTGCTTTCTGCCTCAACAGAAAACTCAAGGTCGCTAGAGTAAAACTTATAGCACGCGATTTTATTCCCGCTCAGAGTGACGAAAAGCCTCCTTTGCAGCGGAAATAACGCGACTGCTTTCAGTTTCTCTATGGAGGATAAAGTGAGTATCGGCTTGGCGAGGTTAGGAAGCTCGTAGAGTTTTAAACTCCCTTTGGATAGATTATAAAACGCGATGTATCGGTCTTCAGATGCGATTTTTACGTCAGGGTCTTGGTTGGAGATCTCTAACTCGCAGTTCATTTTCTGTAGGATTTTGGTCAGGGACTGGTCCCAAAGTGTCATAGAGAGAGTTTGGGTGTGGTGAGTCCTCGATTGCTTAGATACGACGAGAATCAGCTTCATTGAAGTGAAGCTGTTGACGTAGAGGACGGCATTGTCTTTGAATGTTAGCCACTTGGCTTCTTTAACGTTATTGATTGACATAACGCCCTACTTTCTTGTATTTTTTCAAAAATTTGTTTATAAAATGCCGGAAAAGTTTATCAAAGAATCGAATGCGGATGCTGGTCGGCGATTTTCTTTCTAATTTATTTAGGACCGCGAAAAATCCTTTGAAATTAGTTAGTATTTTTGGATTTGCATGGAAATAGGATATGAGATTAAAGCTACTGACTGAAATTTTAATTCAAAAATCAGGAAAAAGCTTTAGTGGAAATCGAAAGTTCTTCAAGCTGTCCCATGATAACCTCTCGCAGCTCTGATCTCTGGCTGCTAGTCGCCCAGAGGATGTAAACTGCTGCCTATGAAGTAGAGTCTGGCGCTTTAAAAGGAGTTATTACTGAATTTAGCAAACATAACTTACTGATTGTTGAGTGATGCGTTAACTATTTTGTAGTTTTCGCTTGTAAACTCGTGTTAAATAGTATCCAAAGGTTTGTAATTAGAAGCTTCAAGATGCTTCCCTTCCTAGTTTGGAATGATTGGCGTGTGTTGAGCTGTAACGGGGAAAAAAAGGAGGTTAGAGGTTTTTCTCATTAGCTGTTTTCAACTGTATATCACAAAAAAGATGATTCTTTTTTTAAAAAATTTTCAGACCAGAATTTGAATTGGCTCGATAAGAAACAATTTCATTCAAAGAGCCGCTCAAAAAATTTCGATGAAAGCACTAATTTTGCAATATTGAAAGTTTTGATCATGCTCCGTTATTGTACAGTAAATCTTTGAGAGCTTGTATAGAATCTTAGTCTTCTCTCGAAAAGTATGAAGTGATAGGTTTCCAATCCTTAATTTCACAAATATTTCGTTTGACAGGTGCTTCTCTTTCTTTGAGGATGTATCTATAGTCAAAATAGCGAGAGAAACAGGTGTTTCCTATACGTTTCTCCTCGTTTCGAAATGCTAAATGTTGAAGATTCAGCATCCCTCTACTTTCATTAAAATATCAGTTATTCCTAAAATGTTTTAAGCCATGGAAAGATTTTTCAAAAATTTGGCGAAGATTGATGACGATTGATTAGCGTCATGTGCCATCAAAATTAAATAAGAACCAGAGATGATACCATTTGGTCAATGTATTTTACATTTTTTTTTTTTGGTCCTCTTAGAATGTATTTTATCAATAGAGAGGGAGATGGATTTGAACTTGAAAGTATTCGAATGTGGACCTCGGAATTCAGCAAATCTAAAAAAGCAGCTATCTTCCTAAATCAGGCCAGCATTTGAAAAGTCAGCAAGAATCGGAATCAGAATTCCTTTCACTCAGAATACTGAATTTATCACAATTTTTTTTTATTGAGAAACATATCTCAAAATATTTACGAGAGCAGAGCAATATTTGTGAGAGCAGAGCTATTTTTCTTTTTTAAAACATAGGAACTTTAACAGATTCATGAATAGTTCAGGGAGCAACATCATTTACCAGTCGCCTTTCTCTATCCAAATCTTACACGAAATTGTTATTAGTTTTATATAACCAAATTTAGCTGAAATAAAATAACACGCGTTTGATTCAACACATCCTTGATTCGGCTCTGAAGTTTGGTGGAGGTCAGGATAAATCGCAGACATTAAGTTTATTTAGTATGTCTCCGATGTCAAGTTTTACAAATTTTTGCTAGATGAAGCTTAAATAGGGCATGATGTTTACTCTTGATTCCTCTATCTCGGCCACTCTAAATCCAAGCGACGAATTATTTTGAAGAACTTCTATAAGTCAGGGGCCCTCTAAGATTCGATAGATTTCTAGATCTTAATATTGACATAAAAATATACGTAAATTTTCGCGTTTTGGGAGAACCTGAAACAGCTATCAGTCTCGTGAAAATGAAATTTCACAACAAATTTCAGGAGAAAAATTCTCAACACTGGCGATTCGCTCTACCACCGAAAATAACAAACTGTTAATAAACGCGAGTCATTTCTCGATAAAACTACATGAGATTCATATTGAATTTAGCGCTACTCACCGTGGTTTGAAATCAAAATCATCAGAAGATTGTAACTAATTAAATACATAAAAAATTTTGACGCTTTCAAAGTTTGAACTGGTAGTTACATAAAAAAAATAAATCCATTCTATTAATTAGCCTCTCAAACCTCAAATAGACCAGGTAATTATCACAATTTTGTATATAAATTTACATTACAAGTAAGATGGTTACAACCTCAAATTTACGACTTCAAGTCGAATTTTCAATTATATCTCTAATAAATATTGATATTCTATATGTCATTTTTCAAGTTGAATTGTCAAGCAGTTACAATAATAGCATGAGTTCCCCAACAAGAAAACTGTACAGCGAAGGTTCCCTCGCAAATAGAATTTTTCTGGAACTCAATTTGCTCAAGGAAACTTCTCTGCTCTGCTCAGTATTTGATTCTTAAATTCTGACTGAAATATTCAGTAATCATGTATTGCATTTTATTTCCTTCCAATAGACCGTCGCCAATTTAATCAAACAAAAACCTTCAGAAAAGCGTTTCGATGGGCGCCAATTGCTCCTGCACACACCTTCGCCTCAAAGGCAACTCTTTGTTGGTCTTTCGAGACGGCCCCAGTATATTCACAAAATCTACATCAGAGCGGAAATCCACAAAAAAAACTACTTGCAATCAGAATATCACAAGCGATGTCGAAAGCTTTTCCAACAAATCAGTATTATCAGCAAAGGACCAATGCTCAAACATGAGACTGCCTGTCATTATCCAGCAGACTGAGGATGAATCACAAAATGATGAGCTTCCAGCGGCCCGCTATAAAATATTAGAGCAAAGAATCGATCAGCATCTCCGAGCGCCGTATCTCATTTATATCTTCGACCACCAAGGCAAAAGGTTCTGCTATTTCGACTGCAGTGTTCAGCAATGGAAATACAATGACTTAACTGAATCTAGGGTGGTAAATGCGGAGAAATTCCAAGAAATAGATGATTTCTTGCGTGTTGTGCAAGAGTTGGCTCCGATTGCTGTGACGAATGAAAAAATTCATCTTATTGGCCTTTTGCATTATGAATATGAGATCAGAACGAATTGCTTTAGACAATCGCCAAGTTGTATTTTCCCGAGGACACACCCGATTGTAAGTCATGGAAGTAAGGAAATCTTCTGTATTTCAGGGCAGAGAGAAGGTTATTATTCAAAGAAATGCGAGAGATTTGATCGAAACACAGGACAATGGACATTGATGCCGAATTTACTGAGCCCTCATGGACTTGGCTGCGCGCTTTACTTTGTCGAAGAAAGCAAAAGGAAAACATTAACTAGTCTTATTGTCTTCGGCGGCTATGCCTCGAAGTCGCCTTTGCAGTATAATCCGAAGATCGAAATTTTCAATTTTGATAAGAATGAGTGGAGAGAGCTTGAGCTAACCATGACGTTGGCAAGAATGCCAAAATTTGTTAAATCCCCGACAATGCAAACAGAAAAAGGAACAGTGTTGATTCTTGGTGCAAAGCATTCGAGTCATTTTTATAGTTTAAATATTAAAAAAAGAAAATTGGTGAAGAAAGGCATTGTGCCTTCGCTTGAGATTGAACCGATAAGAAGGAAGACAACAGCTACAAATATTGAGCTAATTATCAATAACAACTTTGAAAAAAACAGGAGCATCAAACTCGATGATACCTCTAACGTGAACTGGGTCAATGTCTCATCGACGACGTAGCATCATGTTTGGACGAACAATAAAGACATTTCACTAGTACTACTTAGTTTCGAATTAATCAGATTTCAATGAGCTAAATTTTTTGCAAATCCATACGTGTTTATGTTCATCATTTAGTTGGGTTGCTATAACGGCTATTCTACGTTTAGATAATGCCATGGTAACCCGAGTTATTATATTTCCATCCTTTTTATTGCACATTTTATTATATCAATTGATAGATTGTCATAATGAAAAGCTTGCATCGCTGTACATAATTGAAAGACGCTTTTCAAATATTGACTCGTGTAGGTTCGTTCTTAAAGGCAATCTCGACGAAGATCTCAAGCCTCTCAGTAGGATATATCTATATATCATTAATCCATTAGATTTTGACAAAACAAGAGATTATTTCGGTTTTTTTCACTTGATTGAATAGATAAAATTTTTTACGACTGTATGAATTTCTTTTACTTTATCATTTCTTTTCAATTATTAAATGCGCAATGATTAAACGTGAAACTGTCTATCTATCGTATTCTAACAAGCTATTGTTACTACTTAGGATTACAAAGCCTTAGATTCTTGCTGATTAGATCGGTTACCAGCATATGAGACATAGATATTCCAGAAGAACCCAACTCCGTTAGCAAATAAGACACGGAATGGTCCTGGGACGAAGCGGAAGTTAATTAGCGTTGCTGGGGCCCAGACAAGCCAGTTATTGACCATAACAGTTGGGAATATGTTCGTAGTGTTATCCAATGACTTCTTCCCATTGAAATGGTCAAGGTAATCGATGCCGTATAGTAAAGCGAAAGTATAAGGCATCATGACTGCCGTCTGATCGATGCACATTGTGATGAATGCTTGTGTGAATGGAGAGTAGTGTGGGAGCATCGCTGCGATTCTTGCTGGCCCGAAACCGTACCATATGTGAAGAAATGGAGCGACATAGAATGTACCGAGAGCAGTCATCTTTACAGCTCTTCTCCAGCTGAACTCGGGACTTTTGCCGTCTGGAGTTTTATTGATATAGAGCTGACAGATGGCGTCTCCTCCAAGAAACATCAATCCTAGTTCAAATTGCGGTGTTTTAGAGTGCGAATGTGATGGATATTTATGTTACCTGATGTTATCATCTTGGTTTTGTATGGATGGGTAACCAAAAGCTGGTTGTACCGAGCGATCAGGTTCATCATGTGTGAGAGATGTTTTTTTATTTTTCCTCTGCGTTTGATTAAAATTAAATTTATAGAAATTCATCATAAAGATACTAACGCGTTTGAGCATTAACTAATCATTGAAAAATTAATCAAATCAAATAAGGTTCATTGCATCGTTCATCAGACATCAGGTTGCATCTTCCCTTCAGACTTTTCTTTAATCTCAAGAGGTAAGTTGTTTTCATCAATTTCAAAGCTGATTAATCCACCAAAAAGACTCTTTTTGTCCAGAAAAAGATAAAATATCAGAGTGCTAAAGGAAAGACCCGCTTATCTATAAAAGCTAAACGTTTAAGCATTCAGGCATCTACTGTTTGTGGAATATAGAAAATCTCATGTTGTAACAAATTCCTGCATTGATAACCATAACTAATAATTAACGTTTGTATACTTGATTGTGAGGAACCAAATAATTGCGAGCGGAATTTATAATAGCACTGCTATCTCAGTGTAGAAGTCTTTGAATACAGAATAGCTATGAATATGAAAGTTATAACACATACTGCAAGCATTTAGATGCCAACCTAATCCCAAGTGATTTTTTCCTGAACGAAAGTATGACTTGTATATATGCACTTATCTGCTGCGATTTTCATTGCTTTCTCTGCAATTTGTTGAGCAGTGTAACCTTCCACATCAAGAAGAGCTCTGGCCGCACCTATAAATGAATTGTTCACAGTCAG
>ENA-UOTZ01000545-UOTZ01000545.1-compost-metagenome-genome-assembly--contig:-NODE-545-length-31330-cov-28.947525_pt1 | contig 31330 bp, 27 predicted proteins | sample MGYA00238144_ERZ746983 | MGnify/ENA primary metagenome ERZ746983 (study PRJEB28759, sample SAMN06268863) | compost metagenome | isolation source: single cell | place: USA: California, Emeryville, Joint...
AAAGCTGCTCTCTTCCGAGTTTACCTACCAAAGCGCCTCTCTTCAGTAATCTGTAAGAGGAATTACGCTCTTCTTCCTTCTTTTCATGATCTTTAAGAACCAAGTCAAAGGACAACTTCCAAATTATTTTATGCTTTTTCTACCAGCCGCTGGCTTTGCTGAAGCTGGCTGCAACAGGCTCATCGTCTTTCCACGTGGACATTCTCATGAGATATTATATATATCCAATTTTCCAATTTTGTTGAAATATTTCTGGCCAGTTGCAATCAGCGTGAACTCAGAAACTTCCATGCTCGCCATTACCATCATTTCTCGCATGCTTCCAGGCACATAGCTATCAGGGGAGCAGAAAAGGACTAAATCATAAACTTTTTTCTGGCGAATTTTATTCCTTCGATCCACCCAGCTTTTTGATCGTCAGACGCAATTAACTACACAATAACTCAACTCCAAATAATATTTAAGTGTGCATCCTTAACTGAATTAAAAATCAACGTAAATTTGTTCTTTTTTTCTAAATTGTTTGTCAATCAAGAAGCCGGCTCTTTAAATATGGAGTTCAACGTATTTTTCTTGCCTATTACCGAGTACAATGAATTAAAAGAGGAATATTGATGAAAAACTCGTCTGGAGTTGCAAAGAAAGCACTACGATCAGAGTCGTAGACGTCAATTCAAACGCAGAAATAGCTGTTAATGAAAGCGCCTCGTATATGCAGACCCGTAAAAGTTTTTTTATCTGCTCCGCCTAAAGCACTTGCAGCAAACATGGCAGGTTATGTGACTTACTTAGAAAAAACCAGTACACTCATCACAATGTACTCAACGCAGAATTCGCTCTATTTCGATATGCTGGATACCTCTAATCCCTCATTCAAAAAGGCTTGTACATTCGGCAAATGGAAAGAGACGACAGAAAGTATGATTCTCTTTTTCAAAATATTGAGATTGCGTTAGGGTTGGGTTACTCTGATTTTGCTTACAATGCGAAGAGAGATATCTTCGCATATGTTTCAGCTACGGGAAGAGTCGGATACCATCTTTTTGATTGCTGGGACCCGAAAATTATCCGGAAATCGAAATGGCAGCATCTGCAGAAAGGTAGTGAAAACTTCAGCTACTGGCGATAAATTTTTAAATTAGGAACGCTAACTTCGAGAAGCTTCAATGCAGAAGGGACCAAAATGGTCACGGTTGATACTAATGGTTGTTGCTTGGTGACAGATGTGGATTATGACCTTTACCTGTTCCATTTGAGCCTCCAAGGCCCAAAAAGTTATCTATTCTAATCTAATAGTAGTAACTTAGATGTTTCAGGCTGGGATTATCGGTGTCGATGGAGCCCGGTTTCAGATGATCCTGTTTCTGCGGTGACGATTGGGTATAAGTTCAATCTGTTGGACGCGGCGCGGAAAACGTTTATTCTCAAGAATCCGATTGCTATTGATCAATGTAGTTAAATTACGCTATTAGTGTGACATTTGCTTTGGTGAAAAGTGGTAACGACCTGCATTGAGTGGCATAAAGACGGGAATATTGTTGCTTGCTGTGGAAACTACGACAAGGTGAAGATTTACGATCGACGTGTCGGTAGCGTGGTGAAAATGCTTAGAAATATCCATCTGAGTATGGTTTTGGGGAGTAATTGGTTAACTGAATGACTTTGTAGATAAAATAAATGAAGTTTGTTGGAGCTCGGATGGGAAAAGACTGGCAACGGCGTCGGCTGATAAGAGTGTTAAAGTAATAGAATTAGAGTCAGAAAAGGTCCCTTGCGTTGCGAAATCAATCACTGGAGGTAATTATTCATCGACTATACAGAATTCTAATGAGTAACGGTTGTATAGACACTCCTACTTCAGTATGCTTCGTGTAGACCCAAAAAATGAAATCATTTTTCATTCAAAGTCCTTCTAATAGCAAAATTAGGATGTACGATCAACTACTAGTATTTAATTTGCTTTGTTCATAGTTGCATTGTATCTGATCATAAATAAAAAATTTTTGTTTGTATCGGATGGTAATATCTAATTTCATTGTGAATAGTTCATTTAATTTATTTTTGTTTTTTCTTAGTAAACTCCTGCTGCTGCTGAGTCAACTTTATATAATTTGAAAATCAAGCCTTTGTTGACACCATACGAGCTATTCCTCTCTATATAAACCTTTTTACAGTTGAGAGAACCAGTTTATAAGTTTTTTTACATGTACAAACAAAAGAATTATGAATAAAAAATAACTGTAAATATGATTTATTCTGTGGATTTTGAAAGCGTGTAGCAAGTAAATAACCTAAATCTTTTAACTGGTAGTAGAATCATCCCGTTCTTAACTAATAAACCGATGGATGTGAATCGACCCGTCTCTCGAAGCAGACGCGACTATCGTTCCTCCTGGCGATATAGCCAAGCACTCAACCCAATCTACGCGAATTAAAACGAGTCTATTACTAGCAAAATATTACCTGAGTGCGCATCATGGTACAATCTCTTTTGTCCTTTAGTCTGAATATCGAAAATTCGCAGCGTCTTATCGCCTCCTCCGGATATAATATACCTCCCATCTGCGCTTAACACCAATGCTTTGACCCAGTCTATTTTTATGAAATAATTATAAAAACAAGTAAGAATAGTCACGGCTATGAGCATCTTCGAAACTGTAATATAGTAGTTCATTTTGTACGTCGAATATTTTTATGGACCCATCCACCGAGCCCGAAACGATGAACTTAGAGTCTTCGGACATTTTCGCCGTTCTTATTGTCGCTAGAATAACATGTATCTCGATTATTATCAGAAAATAAGCACAGAATGTACTTTTATGCGCTTCTTGAAATTCGCACACTAACTCGAAAATTGTCGCATCAAAAACATTGATTGCGCAGTCTGACGAGGTTGATACGATGAAGTTCGAGTCTCGAGAGATAGTCACACACCTAACGTAATCTTAGGAAAAATGATGGTGAGATTGTTTGAATATTTTCATTACCCATGTGCGCGTGGATGATTGTATGTATCAGTGAAAGGTCGTGCAAAGAAAAAATCTTAATTGATTCATCTGCTGAGCCGGATACCACGCGCTGATCGTCTGGAGTAATCGCGACGCAGAGTATCCAATCTAGCATGATTGATTCACATTACAACCGAGATAAGCCGATGGTAAAGTACCTCTATGGGCCCTATCATTGACGCAGGCCATTTTCATTAAGGACAGGTCCCATTTTACTATTGAGCAGTCGATGCTTGCTGATACCAAAAAGCGACTGTTCGACGATACGGCAACCCCCATGACTGAAGCTTTATGTATCCCATCCAGATTGGCTACAAGTTGCTTCATAGTTAAATCGAATACTCGTACAACGCCGTCAACAGCACCGGTAATGACGTACTTATTATTCGGCGTAATTGCTACAGATTTCACGCAGTCTATTAACATTTATAGGAGTGATTAACTCATGAATTCTACAATTTGGACGAATCTCAATCACGTGTTCTTGCTTCAATGTCTTGAGATTGAACATTTTAATCGTATCATCAGCACCGCTGCTAATAAGATACTGGTTCTTACTACAAATGGTCATATCCAGCACCCAATCTATTGACAATAAGATGCAAAACTCTTGGGATTAAGAGGAAAATGGTAGTACCATTATGAGCCTTATCAAAGACGTGAGTTATGGTTCTATTCAGCACGTTAATAACTTTGATTTTCGCATCAACAGACCCTGATAATAGCTGCTTGCAATCTGAAGTAAAGCATAGCGCTTTCACTGGACCTACAACATTAAATTGCTTGTTAACTACAGCAACTAGGTCCTTTAACCTCTATGGACAGTTCCGATCGAAGCTAGCAATCGCTGCGTTGGATAACTTATGATTTTAACTTTGCCCTCTTTCGTTCCGTAAGCAAGTAAATTTTTTGCTGTAGTTAGTGACACAACCAAATCTAATATTGAAAATATGGATATTTTCTATTGAGAAATTAATTTTGTTACCAATAATTATGTCTCGGTAAACTTTCTGAGCTTTTCTCTTGGATAAGCTAAAAGCTCGGATCGTTCCATCAAAGGAACCTGTGATAATCGTTTCACCTCCATTGACAAGTGTAAGACTCGTTAAAGGATCTAAGTAGGAATTAAACATTCGTTCTAGAGTCGTTTTTTACCAATATGCGCGTGATCAATAACAAACGAGGGCTCAGAAATCGAATTTAGGTCAAGTATCCGAATGGATTTATCATAAGAAACTGAAACGAGGTATCTACTGTTCTCTGTAAACTTCAGCGAAGTCACCGTATCTTCAATAATCAGTAAGGCTGGTTGGTTACATACGCTGTCCTCTTACCATTGTGGTACTTCACCTTATAAGCAATACAGGCGAAATCTTTCACTGTGTAAACTTTCAAGCTGCAGTCCTGAGACCCAGAAGCTATGAACTTTGCATCCGGGGAGATCGCAACGCAAGTGATAGAATCTGTAAAGGTTATTCATTTACAAATTCCCCTGTTAAATAACGTTACCATTATGTGCATTGAAAAAAGTGTGGATTAATTCATTCTTTTGAAAATCAAAAATCTTCACCGAACAATCTCCAGATCCGCTCACTAATAGCTTATCATTTTTCGAAAGCGCTATTCCGTAGACATTATCTATTCAAAAGAGCAAAATAATCAAGAAAAGCAGTTTATTTGCTTACCATGATGCCCTTTCACCTCTCCAATGGATCCGATGAATTTCCCATTGACAAACTTATGAAAAGTGCTTAGGCCGAGTATATCATGCTTCATTTTTGATGGCTTTAGTCCAGAAATCGCTCTGTCAATGCTAGGTCTCTCAGCATACCCAATCATCTCTCCAATCAAATCCAATACCGTCTTGCGATACAAGTCTTTATCAAAGTTATCGATGATCTCAGCAACGATTTCTTGATAATTCGATCTGTCTTTATATGAATTCAGCTTGTTTTCAAGAGTTTCAGTCATTCCTATTGCTCGTAAGGCCAGCACGCCGAGACTATACACATCATACATGCTATTCGTTTGATTTTCACTCAAAACCATTTGATCCCTCATGTCAGGAGCGAGAATTCTTGGAGATTGATAAATCGCAGCGTTCAATAGACCTAATTGCTCTTTGATTGGAAGAAGGAGATATGAATTGGGCATAGGAAGTGCTGCGCCGAGAGTATATCGACCTTCTGATATAAATACATTCCATTCATCGATAAAATTATTCTGGGTGCCGAGGTAAGCTTGCTGAGCGATCAATCCGGCCTGGATTTGCAGCAAAAGAGTGGACAGTCTGGCTTCTGAGAGGAATTTCCGAGATGAGATTTCCTCGAGAAGGGTCATCACGGGGTTATACAGCACGCAGATTTCCGATAAACGAGGATTTGTGATTATTTTTTGAATTTTCTGAATGTTTTCGTGAGATATTTCTTGGCATCTTTCCAAATGTCTGACAGTGGCGTCAAAATATTCGGGTTTTACTCTGAAATATCGAATTAAGTAGTCTTCATCCGAGTTTTTGAGCCTTCCAATTGCAAGGAGACTTGTTTCTGAACGATAGATTCCTACAACTGAAATAAACTGTTCGAAGAAGAGCAAGGGAGAGCGTTCAGCTGCTTGGATATTTTGCATTTGATAAATTTATTGATTTCGATGATTGAGAACATAAAAGCGAATTCAAAAACTAGCCTACAAAAACTTCAACAGATTGAATGAGAAACATTGTTTCGAGAGCCTCGAGATGCTCAAAGAAATTCGATTATTGCAGTTGAGACGAGAAGAAGCAACATGACTACCCTACGTTGTAAAAAAAATTTCAAAGGGTCAGTACTCTCATCAGGGTTACCTCGAGCTGTTACAGATTCAATTTGTTACTTGATTTTCATAGTTTGAGACAATGCTTGTTTATTAGCAATGGCTGATTAAATCAACGTTTTTGGGCTTCTTCATCATCAAATATTGTTTTGGGTTTTGGACTTATTTCACGTCAATCCGTCGTATGTGCAGTTTTAAGTGACTGGTGATCGCATATCGATAATTTCAAGCCCATAGACCCAGCATTGACATCTGATCCAAAAGACTCAAGTAATTTTTTGTTTTATCATCATGACTCTCTTTTACATATTCTAAAGTATGAAAAGTCTTGGCCAAAGTCAACGCAAACTCAATGCTGAGATTCAACCCGAGAGAATGTATTTAGAGGCCGCTACGCTTAGAAGCCATATTCTGAACAAGTATTCCACGATATTCCAAAACAAACAAAGAAAAGTGCCCAAGCCATAGGTTTTTTGGAACAATCGGCTTCAATGCGCATCATCAAATCTATCAATGTGGAAAGAATCTCAATTAACTCAAATCTCCAGCGAATTCGATATTAGTTTGTCAAGAACTCGGCTAAGGAAAACAATTTTAAGCTCTCATAAATAATCGACATGGACTTTTCTTTTATAAATTCAGCGGAACAGTGAGCAATCTTTATATTTTCTCCGAGAAGAGGACTATTTTAAGATCGACGTTACCTATTTTTGAAATTTATCTTTGATTCAAAATACCTAATTAAGCCGGATTTCAATTCTGAATCATCAAAATGAAGCAAGAACCCCGAAAGGCAAGTCTGCAACTGAATTCAATTACAAATCACGATATAATCCTTTATCTTGACTAAATACTAGTAAGAGAGTGCAATCAAGATGCTCTTCCGTGCCTGATGATGCCAAAATGACCGATAATCCCCCTGAATCGACTTTGATAGGCTCTACTAGAGCGTAACACAATTCTCCGAAAGAGTTTGGCTCTTATTTTCTCTTTTGTTTGGATTTGTGAAGGAAAAAAACACCTCTCGCGAATCTTACGATCTGTCGGGGTCCTTTTCAATTTATTAAAAACTACGCACTGTCTGTATTTTATAATGAAAAACGCAACTTTAATTTCATTTGGTTATTAAATTATTTTATAATTTAGTGCCTTCCCGAATTAGTATCAACTCCTTTCTAAAATCTCGAGCCTTTAATCAAACTAATTCTCGAATAAAGCGTCGATGCTTGCTTTATTTAAAATTCTCAAAAAATCATCCAATTTTAGAATTATCGACGGCTAAAGCAATGTTTTGTCTCTAAGACAAGGGTTGTAAACTTTGAAAGTTTTAGAAATGGAGCTGTAATGCATATATCTCAAGGCTCAATCGCTCTTTAGGAGTGCAAATAAAGGTTTTAAAAGCCACTAGTTCAGAAAAATTTTTGTGCAATGAGAAATATTTCTTATTCACACCAAGAGACAGAGTAGAGGCACAAAATCGTTGCTGGTTATCTTCTCAAAAAGCATGCTTCTTGATAGTAGGAGAAGAAGAAAAATTCTATTCCCATGTAATATACTCTGTTAAAGCTAGATAATTAATTAAATTACTTCGTTAATTTATTCGGAGCAACCAAATTTTTATTTTTCAAATAAAACAGCTGTTATATCATTCCAAACTCAATGTCTGCGTTCGCTGTGAGCACTGATTGCTTGCTCTCTCAGCAATACTTGCTTTTTCGATTGACTATGTGAAGATAAAACCTTGAATTCGATCCCAACATGGCTGAGTAGCTTCCTAGCTGCCTAATCTGAGGTTCTGCTCCTATTTTGATCGTTGGTTTTGATTTTGCAGTCGCTCTTTTTTTAAGTTTGTGCCGGCGGCGCCAGGAAATTTATTTAAATTTCTTAGTTCGGAACACTGACGTAATTAAAGAAAATTCATTGTTAACATTATATGGCCATTAAGAAATTAATTATATATAGGCGGCATTAATTATCATGAAACCGCAAATTTAAAACGCTCGAAACTTGATCAAAATGATTCTGGATCGTTCCGATAAATATTTGCGACAGAAAGCGTCGATGTTTTAATTGATTTAAAGCACTCATGGGAGGGAATTTAATATAGCGGTACTCCCAATAATAGCTCCAAACATCTTTATAAAGCGTCCAGACCTGAGATTTTTATAATCAAAATTTACAAAATGGAATCCCGAGGCTTAAGAACCCAAAAGGCAACAGGAAAATTCGCTCCAGTCCCTGAGACTAGCATCCAAGGACAGAGTTCCAAGGCTCGTAAGGTCACTTGGAAAAAGAAAAAGGCTAAGCATTACAAACGAATTTCTAACGACACTCGTGCTGAGGTTATCCGCAGAGTTGTTGATAACAAAGAGACTATTGCAGAGGTAGCAAGAAAGTTCAAGCTCTGCTATACCACAGTGTGCTCTATCATCGAAATTTATAAAAAAGAGGGCAGAGTCGAGAAAATCCACCAAAGACAAAGAAAAAGAAAGCAAAAGGCTGAAGCGAAGAAGGAACACGAGGAATGTATTAAGCAGGAATTTTTAATCAAGCAAGAATTTGCCATCAAAAGCGAAGAGACTGAGTATAACAATTTAAAAATCGAGGAGTATGGCCAAATGAAGTTAGAAAAGGACACCAGCAACCGTACTACAAATATAAGCTGCTCACCTGACGAATGGCTTAAGGAAGAGCCACCAGCCCTTGAAAAATCCGAAATTAGCAATCAGACCGACTCGCTTCTCATGTCTGGCAGCCCGAGCCTGGGGATGCAGTCTGTCCCTACCAACTTACAATGGAGTCTCCCTAACATTTTGCATAATTCACCTCCTCTTGTGAATAATGCATTTAATCATCCTCAATTATGGTCTCCTCCGAGGTACTTTAATAATCCTTGGAGAATGTCACCTCAGCCAACGCTCCCAACCCTCCCAACAATTTGGTTTGGCCTTGATAGACCTGAATTGCTATTTCAAAGGCAGAATCCTATGCAATATGTTCCTCCCTATTTTGGCGCACAAAATCAGAATTTTTACAGATACTAAAAAAAAATCATCGCAGAGGGATTGAGTATGAAGCAGAGTTATTAGCAGAAACTTCTGTATTAAATTGTCTTCCATTCTACTGAGACCTTAATTAGTAAAAATTTTTTTTCTATCAAAATTGCATAACAAATGATTTACAGCGAGTTTTCGCTTTTAATGAACTTTCATTTGAAAAGAGCGTTATTTTACAATGCGATTAGCATTTTTGTTAAAGAATATTGATGAAAAGGCGTTTCTCATAGTGAAGAAACATAAATAGTTCTCAAGTGCATCTCTGTATCCGCCATTAATTAGAAATTGAAAGAATTTTAATTTTCTTCCCCGTATTCTTCTAATTTACTCTAATACAGTTGCAGAGACGTATTCTTTAGCAAGTGCAACGCAGACGTCAAAACGCTGAGAAGTCACCAAATTTAATATAAATTCAGGCTTAGCCATAACATATTTTTTTTATTTGAATTTGCATCAATTAATAAATGTGCTCAAAGCTGTACAAAATTTCTACCCACTTCAAAACTCCTCTGTCTCTTTTTTTTTTCAAAAAAAAGAGAGAAAGAATCCGAATTCGAGACTCTTGCAAAGAATTGGCTAGATGAGAGAGTCTCAACCCAAAGGTCCCAAGTTGACGAAAGAAACGAAAAATCGGAACTCAACTAAAGGTTGAATCTTGAATCAAATTTTCATTTTTCATTGTTTATTAAGGAATTGCAATTAAATCTACCTACTGTTATTTATTCTATTGAGGCATTGCGGAAATAGCAGAACAAATGCAACATTTTAAGCTATGTCTTTCAAGATAAAAGAGGCTTTGCGACACTTTGAGCATAAATCAAGTTTTGCAAGTTCTCTGATTGCTCAACCAATTTGTGAATATTGAATGTTTTGATGTGAAAATGCTCAATTAAAGTTTGCTACGCAGACACAAAAAAAGGGCCTCTTAATGGTCATTGGATCTCAGATCACTTGAAAATTGCATTCTGGAAATTTTACATTGGCGCATTTTTCGTGCATCTTCAATTTATCAGCACGTACTTCCTATTAACAAAGGGCACAGCATTAATAATTTTAAACGATTAAATTATTATAAATAAAGGACCGGTAAATTAGGTTCTGAAATTCTCTGATTTGGATTGGAAATTATTGTGAATCATTCAAACGATAAAATTCCAGAGAAAGATTCAATCTCTATCAATCATCGAGCCTTTTTATCGCTATCGTAATAGAAAAAAGAACGATTTTTTGAAGCAACCGAATTATTAGTTCCTGGGTTCATTCTCTAGCATCAGCGCTAAGATTTTTATAATTCAAATTTTTCCTATAAATGGAATCCCGGGGATTGAGAAGCTCGAAGGCCACAGGCAAGTTCGCTCCAATCGGACTGAAATCAGACAATAAAACGCAATTCAAGGTTCTCAAATCGCCTTCAAAAAAGAAAAATGGAGAGCAGCACCAGCGCTACAAGAAGATCTCAAATGAAACTCGAGCTGAAATCGTACAAAGAATCATTGATGACAAAGCATCAAAGGCGTTGGTATCAAACTTCCTGGAATTACAAAAAATATTTACTTATTTCCCCTTCAGGTGGCAAGAAAGCTCAGACTAAGTTACACGACAGTTTGCTCAATAATTGAAACCTACAAAAAGGAAGGGAGAATCAATAAAATTCATCAAAGGCAACGGAAGAAGAAGAAGCTTACGGTACTTGCAAGTGAGAAACTTGATGAAGAAGAGAAAGACTTGAAGGAGGATAAATTGGTTAAACAAGAAGCAACAGCTCTTCAAAGAGAACCGTTACACGAGAATCTAAAAATTGAAGAAGAGCATGATAAAATGAAATTAGAAAAAGGTGGCAGCAACCGTAGTACCCTCAACCCAAATGATTGTGTCTCAAAATTAGAATGGTTTAATGAAGAGCCACTAAAGCCCGAAAAGCTGGAAATTAGTCATCAAGTTGAATTGGCTCAGATGCGTGATGGCCAGGAACCAAGGATTCAGCCCGTCTTTCCTCATTTGCAATGGAATTTTTCTGGAATTTTTAATATTTCGCCTCCATTAGCGAGTAATTTGCGAGATTACTCTCATTATCAGACTCTTGCTACTTATTTGAACAATCATTGGACCTTACCATTGCCGTCGCAGCTGCAAATGCATCAAGTCAGCATCAACAGATCCGAATTGCCATTACAGAATTCACTTAGGACTTCTAACGTGTCAAATTATTTTGGAGTACAAAACCAAAACCTTTACAAATAAGTATGATTCTTGAAGGGAATTCGATGTTTTTTCATTTTTTTGCTTTGCTGATCCTATTTAAGTAAAACATGTTTTTATACAGTTAAATTGATTATCGGAATATTAAATTCTTTTGCGGTGGACGATTTTAGTTCGATAGGAAACATCAATTGGAATTAGATTATTTCATGGAAATGCAGAATCACTACCAAATGGGTTTTGAGAGTAAATTAACTTAGCCGTTGGGCTAACAAAACAATAAATGAGAGGTACTTTCAGAATTTAATCTATTTATTACTTCGGCCCAGAGCTCTGAATTAGCCTCGAATTGATAGCAAGGGTCTTATTAGTTTCGGGTTTTCTTGGTCGTTATTCTCTATGGTTGAACTTTATCTTTCTTACCAGGCAAAGAAGTAGTTTATCATCTCGGGGTGTTCTTCAAATTTGACGTGTCGTAAATTTTCAATACATCAAAGAGATCTTTTTGTTTTTCCTGTTTTCTGAATTCCAGAATCATTGTTTTGAAAGAAGAATTAGCTGCATTGTCCAAAATTGTGAGTTCGAAAGTCAAAAATCCTTCGAGTTGAAACCAAAATATTAATTGTGATGTAGAATGATTGGATTGAGTTGAAAAGCGAAAATTCAAAATACAAACTGCTCTGAGGTCCACTTTGAGCCAGAATATCGAGAAAATCAAAGGCAGTTAAGTTTTTGGGACTCTTTTTCCTCCAAGTTTTGAAATTTTTCAGAAAAGATAAATTTCAATTTTAACCTCCTCCTGGGCTGAACATCTTTGCTTTTACTTGCAGAATGGATGTGCACATTGAGCGTTTAACAGGTCCATACAACTACGTAAATAAAACTGCTTGATTTCTTACTTAAACCCATTATCATTTGGGAGAGCTAGCAAAACTGTAGGGGCTCATAATCAGTGTTGTTACTTATAATCAAATCTGTTAGATTCCTTAACGAATGGCATCTTTATAAATTTTCCCTTTGTACACATGAAAATATCATCAGAGTGCTTTGTCAACTAATTAAATTTATCCGATCAATTCCTGTTGTTTCCTTCAAAATTGACTCAAAAAGACTGTGATTAAATAATTCTTTACTCGATCATTTTTCGAAATGAATTTTTAGAACTTACCCTGGAGCCAATTTAAGTAAGAGGATGTAAGACTAACAATCAATATAAAGGCTATTAAATGTGTTAGCAAATTATCGGAAACCGAGAGTATTTCCATCGTAGTAAAGGTTGCTGCCTCCAGCGTTTCCACCGTAAATTCCAATCCATTCTCTCTTGTCGCCAGCAATGACGCAGAGGTCGTACCAGACAGCTTCGAATTTCCTGCTGCCTTCGCCACCAGCTGGGATCCCCCAGTCACCAACTTTGAATCCGCGACCCTTGGTCCAGACTTCTACCATGATGCCTTGCTTGCTTCTGTTTTGGACAGAGATATCGGTTCCCATAATTACGATTCTTTTTTCTGGTTTTTGTTTTCTGAATGCTTTTTTTTATTAAGTTTGTAGATCTAAGGTTTAAATATCCGAAGCCCCTCAACTTGAGCCATATTGACGATTTAATTAATTTAATGAGTCAATTTTCTCCCTCAAGACTTCTGATAATGCTTTATTCAAATGGGAGGAAGTTTTAAAGGATTCCGTTAAGCATTTCCATTTTTCACTGATAGAACCTCTGTGTTCTAATCAATAAGCTTCATGTGCTCCAAATGTAGCAAAAATAGGCTGTACAGCATTTTTCACACTTCAAGTACAGCTTCTAAGTTCAGCGCACGCTTGTGTCGATCTTTGAGTGAAATGATTCAAGTGAAGTGCATGCGATAGTTGGTTGAAAGGGGTCTCTATGGGAGATAATTTTGTTCCAGTGTTGAAAGTTGCAACGTGTCTGAAAGAAAGAAATGGCTATATCTAACAATTACTAAACAGATTCTTTGGAACTGAGACATTACTTATAAAGTTTGTCAAAGTTCTTTGTTGTAAATGTCGTTATTTGCTTTCAGAAATGCTAGATGTGTGTATGGAGCTTTAGAGCAGAATTGGGTCAGTTTTAGCTCTACTGAGATTTGTTTTTATAGAAATCATGTTAAGGACGTTGAATCGTTATTGCTATTCGTGGTGTTCTCTGGTTCGTAAAGTAGTTTGCCGAAGTTTCGAAAAATTGCAGCCTCAAATATATCTGTATGCTGTTTGTCCCTTTTTTGCATATAGCGTTTAAAATTAAATGTAGTATGTTTCCAGGTAAGAGAGGGTAGGAGGTGCACTCTATATCACAGGCTCAAAACTTATTTTTCTCATCAGACATTTGTTAAATTCTGATTGGCTAGCTTGATAAAAATATCAATAGTGTATCAATACGCAAAAATGATCACACAGTGCAGTTCCGTAGTACATGCTCCACATACCATGAACTACTAACTATGAGTGATAGAATCAGCCTTCCTGGCAGAGAAATTTACCAGACTGCTAACAACATAACAACATTTCCTGAACGAAAATTAACTTGAGATGTTGATGCTATTAGTAGATAAATCTCCCTCAACAAGCAAAGTGAAGCAATTCAAACATCTTTGTTATACATCTACATTTGAACAGAGAGGTAGTTGTTTAAAATAACTTATTAAATGAATATTCTTTTGTCCGTTTTCGTTTTTTTGGTTCCCCTTTCAAATAGCTGCTGATGTAATTCCCTTTACGAAGTCGCTAGCATCGCCGATAACAACTCACCTGAACACTCCCTCATGCTCTTTCTATTACTTTCATGGTTGCTGAAAGTCATTTCCTCATTCATCACTCCTGCATCTTTTACACTGATATCCTAGCAAAAACATGCGCTATGAATACTCATGAGCTGAGACACAACTTCGATCATCTTAGAATTAACCCGAGCTTCATCTCTAAAACGAACAGAATTTAGAATAATCCTTCATTGATTCCATAGGGTAATTCTCTCGATTCTAATTAATAAATAAGCAACTTAACATCTGTTTAATTCAAGAGTAGTGTCATTAAAACACATTCGAATAAACTCCGAACTTAAGATGAGAAATCATTTCTTCGTCATTTTTCTCCTCGGATTAACCTTCTCTCTATCCGAAGGACAACGGAGAGCACCTTGCTACGTTCGTCAGAGCAACCCTCCTTCGAACATCAAAACGCAATTACCAATTCCTGACCTGAAAGACCTCCCAACCGATTTCTTTTGGGGCAACGTCAGCGGCGTCAACTATCTCACTGTTGGAAGGAACCAAAATACCCCGCAATACTGCGGAGCATGCTGGGCTTTTGCCACAACTTCGGCACTTTCTGATAGAATCAAGATCATGAGAAAGGCTGTCTGGCCCGACATTGACCTCGCGCCTCAGGTCCTGCTCTCTTGCGAGAATCCTGATCAAGGGTGCGCTGGAGGAAGTCCTCTGCAGGCATACGCGTATATTCATAAATATGGTATTGTCGATGAAACTTGCTCTCCATATCAAGGCAAAGGCCACACGAACGGTTTGGGTTGCACTCCTGACATCATCTGCAAAAATTGCCAGGTTTTCCTTGGCTGTTGGATACCCGATGAATGGGACTACTACACCATCGATGAATATGGACCACTGCCCAATTCTGAAGCAGCGATAATGAATGAAGTTCACCAAAGAGGACCAGTCACATGCGGTATTGATTCCAGCTATATTTTGAACTATAGTGGCGGTGTCTTCCAGACAAACGCTACAGAGTATAAAATTGACCACGCGGTTTCCATCGTGGGCTGGGGCGTTGAAAACGGGACCAAATATTGGTGGGTTCGCAACTCCTGGGGCACGCATTGGGGCAACGCAGGTTTCTTTAAAATCGTGAGAGGAATAAACCATTTGGGAATCGAAGAAAGCTGCGATTTCGCAGTTCCGGTCGATACTTGGACCCAACAGCGTAAGAACAAAACCTCCAGCAAGTCAGGTCTGCTTCCTCTCAAAATTAGGCAATTGATGGATAAATCAGAGTACAAGATCGTGAAAAGTGACCAAGAACACGTGATCTCACTGCGTCCTCATGAATATTTAACACCCGTTGATATTCCAAAAGAATGGGACTGGAGAAACGTCAATGGAACAAATTATCTCTCGTGGAGAAAGAACCAGCATATTCCTCAATACTGTGGGTCCTGCTGGGCGCAGGCCGCGACGTCCGGCATTTCTGACCGAATCAATATCTTGAGGAACAACTCCTGGCCTCAAATCGCGCTATCTCCTCAAGCTATCATAAATTGCCATGCAGGAGGCACCTGCTGGGGTGGCGATCCGATCGGGGTTTATGAGTACGGCATGAAGAAAGGCATTCCTGAAGAAACCTGTCAAGGGTACATTGCCTCTGATCCTGACAGCTACGACTGCTCTGCAGTTCAAGAATGCAAAAACTGCTACAGTGAGCCTGGCTCTGGGAAATCAGGAGATGAAAATTGCTGGGGAGTCCAAAAGTTCCATCGCTGGAAGATTGTTGAGTATGGCAAGGTGAAAGGCGCTGATCAAATGAAAGCTGAGATTTACGCCAGAGGACCGATCGCATGTGGAATTGATTCGTTTTCGAAGCTAATGGATTACAAAGGAGGAATTTTGAGTCAGAAGACGTGGTGGTATTATATTACTCACATCGTGAATGTCATTGGATGGGGAGTCGCTGAAGATGGCACAGAGTATTGGATTTGCAGAAACTCGTGGGGCAGTTACTGGGGTGAAGAAGGGTTCTTCAGAATTAAAATGCACAGTGATAACCTTGGGATAGAGACCGACTGCGACTGGGCTGTTCCAGAGACGATAAAAGAGTACCCAGCGACATATGAGCCTTTTCATAAGCCATAAATATTAAATTAAATGGTTTCTTAATTGTCTATTTAGCGGGTATTTGTAAAGCCGCTTGAATCATAAAAAATTAACTACAAGTTTATCTGCAATTGCTCGTTTCAAGTTAATGAATAAACACAATAATTGATGATGGAGTTGAAATCCCAGCCATTTGCATGCTCTGAACCTTTTGAACATCAGCTAGCACATAATTAGTACATGGCTACAAGTACAAATATTTCTTGTTATTGCTCTTTCGATATGGCTTGATGTAGGTTAACTGCTTATTCGTATCGAAGAAAAAAGTTGATGAAAGAAGCAGCTTTCTCATACTGCAACAGGCATGTTTTCGATTAATTTCTGTTCCTGAAGCAAAAAATTTATGGGAAGTGGTTTGAGCTTAGCTACCTACTTCTCGACAAGTCATACGACAAAATTGATGAAGTGGCAGAGCGTTCTGAACTAAAATTTCGTTTTTAGGAATTATTTATTAATTTTCGGAAAAAGACCAAAAGCTGATAATCTGGTGTTCTAAATTCATTAATTTTGGAACACACAGACAGGCAAATTTCCTGTAAATTAATTCATCATTAAGTACCCACAAAAATGTGTTCTCGAATCGGAACATTTTTCCTTCTCCTTCTTGGAACCATCCCACTCCCGCGCTGCCTCCCCACAAACTATTTTCAAAAATATGAGCAGACAGTTTCATATATCCCAATTTATCGCCGGTTAGGTCGAATTCTTGAATCCTATGAAATCTCATTTCAGGAAACCCTTAGATGTTGATAGGAACGTTTTTCTTTCAAAATACAAATCAGGCTCATCGAGTGCCCACTATCAAGAGCAGCCGATGAAGAAAGCTTTTTTCATGCTGTTTCATGAATGAGATACAACCCTCTGCACTTTCTGGGATGGTAAAAAAGAATATTTACCAGGAACAATTTCTTCAACTCGTTGTCGTGGTTTGGCATTTTGTAAAATTATTCTTTAGGAATATAATCTCCATGGAATTATCCGATTTCAAATCTCCGTGTTCCAAAGATAAAATTTAATTCAAGCAAGCTTTTCCGAAATTTGTTAATTTTAATCACTAAAAAAGCAACGCTCCATTTCTCACTACTACCACGAAAAATAGACTTCCAATTCACCTTCGCCTTTCTCATCAAAGCAACGAATAAGATGCTATTTTGAAATTGCTAAGCCTGCCGAGTTCGTTTTGGTGTGTCACTTCCTCGAATTCTAAAGTTGGAAATGTTAGGTGTTTCAAATAAAAGGAACATTTTTGAAAAATTCGCGTTGCTGGAATTCGATTAGATCATTAAAAAGTTAATAAAAACCATACAGTGAATTTATTCAAGCATCACTGAGAACACAGGTATAAATCGCGAGATTTTTCCAATTGCTTATATATAATTTGCAAATTTTCTTCAGAAAATGTCACGTGCTTACAAACTCAGCCTCCAACACCCTGCAGCTGGTGAGACCCGCTTGACCACAGAAGCGAGCCAAAACCAGCGCGCATGGGTTTCAGCTCCTTTGACACAGCAACCTTCTATTGATACTCCCGTCGAGATCGTATTTCAAGCGGGTAATTCTTCAAAAAAGCTCAGTGTGCCCAGAAAGGAGCTCGCTTGCTATGATGTAGCTTGGCTCACCAAGGCGTATTGTTCTTGGATGAGTGCTAACAAACTCCAATGTCAAACATCATTCCTTGTGTCATGCGATAAGAGCAATAGTCCCCTTGTGAATTATCTTCTCACAAAACCAAAGGCACATTTGGGCTTTTTGCCGGAGAAGATTACGCTAAAAAGTTGGACCGCTTATGATCCAGGAGTTGGCTCTTCTGATCGGTCTGGGAAGAAAGGCAAAGCCGTTGAATATGAAGACATTAGTTTTATTGGACAAGGAGGCTTTTCAGATGTTTTCTTAGGTAATATCCATCGTTCAAATTTTTGAAATTTGAATTTTACCTTCAGCAAGGAGAAGAAAAGATGGGGTATTTGTTGCCATCAAGCAAATTCAAAAAGGACTCTATGGTAGTACTGAAGTCGAGAAACACATGGCTTTGGGAGAGAGATCGAATATGTTAAATCTACGATCGCCTTTCATTGTGAATCTGATCAGTTCATTTCAAACAGTAAGCTGAAAATTCAATTCGCACTGTTCTAATGCCATTTCAATAGAAACATCATTACTATCTCATCATGGACTATAAGCCGTGTGGCAGCCTCAAACAATTTATCCGAAGGTCAAAGAGTCTATCCGAAGAAGAAATTCGTCATATTCTTTGCGAACTAATCGCGGCGATCGATTTTATCCATCGCACTGGTTATGTTTTACGTGATCTAAAGGTGAGTAATTAATTTCATGACGGTTTCACTCATAACTTGAAATAGAGCGATAATGTTTTACTCGACGAGAACGGACATGTCTACCTTTGCGATATGGGTCTCGCTTGCCGAGGACCGAGCAAAGGCAAAGTCCTCAAGCTGCACTGTGGCACTCCTGAGTACATTTACAATTTGTTTCCCTCACTAAATGCTTTCTTTAGTTATATGTCGCCGGAGATGTTATTAAGAAAAGGCTATTCATATGCCATCGATTACTATAGTCTCGGCATCATAGCTTATGAGCTTTCAGAAGGAAAGACTCCTTTCAGCAGAAATATGTACAGCGAAGATAGAATTCTGAATGAAGAGCCCGTCATTACAAGCGCCCGAAGCAAAGAGCTTAAAGATTTCATTTCTTTGCTGACAAAAAAAGACCCTAATACGCGTCTTGGTGCTCAGCAAGGAAGCGCCGAGCTATTAGCTCATCCATGGCTGAAAGGAGTTGATTTTGAAGCTTACACTTCAAGGAAAAACGCCGTCCCAAGCACTTTTTTGTCGTTACTAAAGTATTCTGCTGGTGAGACATGCTCGGAAAATCAACGCAGAGACCGTAAAAAAATAACTGCTGATCAAATCATCGAGAATCTCTCCGGTTTTAGCGTCGCCACCATCCTTTCAGATTATGACGATAGCGAGCTTGACGAGGCCCTAAAAAATGAATTCGATAAGTCGCCAGAGGCAGACAGGACTAGTGTGGATACATGGAATACAAATTTAAGTCCTAAGAAAAGAATACCGATTAGCTCTTTTTCTACGGCTTTTAAAACAGACACTTGGGATAATTTAGAGTCAAAGGATGAATGTGAGGCAAAATTCACGGCTCGTGATGATAAAATCAATATTGATTCGATCAAAATGGACAACTACAATTTCGGCAAATTCTTGAAGACTACGCCTTTCCCAACACGAGATCGCTAGACCGACCCTAATATACCTACCTATCTGAGTAGCGCAGATAATGAAGAAAAAGCAAAATTTGAATTAAATTGCATATTGAGAATACTTTCTCAACTTTCACATACATTATTTCTTTCTTTGAGTCTAATGTGTAAATTATTTATCCACTATTTATACTCAATATCCACCTTTCATGCATTCTAACCGTCATGTAAAATAAAGCAATGGTTCTATCTAGTCTTAGATGATATATAATAGCCTATTCTGCGCATGCGACCTTTTTATTTTCGGAGCGATGTTGTGATAAACTTTCACATTCGTCAGACAACACTGCAGATACACTTATATATATAGATACACAAAAATAGAAAACAAATCAATACGAATTTTGATGAAAAGCTTTATTTGTTAGAACTTTTTGGACTTGAGTTTGGGCTTTTTCGGAGTGATCACATCCTCTCTTTCGAGGCTAAGGTTAGTTAATACAAGGTTATCAACATTTATTCCATATTCTGAGGATTTCAGAGATACTTCTTCAAGGATTTTCTGATTAATTAGCTTCCTGTTGGTCATAAGGGTTGCTCCGTCGTTTTCTGATATGTATTTATTAAGAGCCTGAGTCACCACTAGAGGTATTATATCGTTTTGGTAATCTTTTCCGTATGATTTGTCCAACGATGGAATCATCTCTTCTAGGGGCTGGTAAAGCACCTTGCAGTCGATTTTGACTGTATAAGCGTCTTTTGTAGCGAACCAGGAGGAAATCAATCTTGATTGCATGCTGGTGTCATAGACAGCAGGTTCCTAGAGGGAATTTTATTAGTGAAAAAGGTAAAAGCTTTAGATGATACCTGGAGGTAAGGGATGTATAGGTGGATGCCTGGGTTGAGGATGCCTCGGCTAGAGAAGTCGAGATAGTTTTCACGAACGAACCCTCTTTGGCCAGGCTTCACGGTAAAAGTAAAATTGTCCAATACAAGAGCTCCTCCTACTAATACACCGCCGCAAAGTACCATCCCGCTGGCCATTCGCTCAATGAAGTTTGAAATCATAATTGAAGGATCTTCCTTTTGCTCTTATCAATAAAAAATAAATTTATCTACGGCAGAAAATGAACTTGAGATATTCGCTATGATGAGGGTGCATAGACCCAACAAAAATTGGAAAAAGAGATTGCGACTCAAAGTCAAAAGAATTTGAGGTGAAAAGGGGTTACAACTTAGGAACCGCAGTGATGCAGAGGAACCTGAGTTTCATATTGGCTTTATGGGTCTGGGGTAACGAATATTGAGTATATCAAGGTGTTTTTTAACACGCCCATTACGTAAATTCTACCTTATCAATGGGAAAGCACAATAAATGATAGAAGCGCTCAACAGATAAAAAAAAAATTAAAAAATCTCACAACGCTCGGCCGAAAAGGAATGGAAGCCGATCAAGATCTGCTAAAATAAATAATTCTTTCATAACAAAAAAAAAGAAAAGAACTTGCATAGCTGCAAATTTCTGAATGAAGTAAGAAGATTTAAAGGTAATAGCAATAATATAAGAGGAAGTAAGAGCTTGTTTATTGGCGGGCGTCTTCTTGCAGGGCTCTCCTCAGTTCTAATAATTCCACGTGTTCTGCTATTCTTGTCCTATTAGCAAGGAATCTGCTGGGTGGCTCAGCTGTTCCGACAACCATCATCACGCAACACACACAGGAACAAAGAAGTGCAAGAAGAATTACTGGGAAAAGCACGAGAACCCAAATAAGGTCCACTAATCCTCGTGATTCGCATGTGTGGCGATTTGCTAACGCGATACAAGCATATATCCAAATAATAAACATGAGAATACCGTAAGTTGTTTTGAGTGTTGTCCGGAATGACGATACGAGCCGCGCGATTGGATCTCTGCCACCAGCGCCGTTTAAAAGATAGTAATTGCAGTAGAATTTGGCAAGAGAGACAAAAATTAAGATAATTTGCGACCATTTCGCAAAAACGCCGAATTGTACTGGAGTGCCTGAGCATTGTGTTCCATCGAGGCCGTTAAGCGCAAACGTGTAAGCAATTGCAAAAGCCGCCGGAAGTAAGACTTCTAATCCGTTGGTAATATATGCAGTTGCTTTGTTGCTCATGGCTGATTTGAGTTTTCAAATTTTATTTTTGGTAAAAGCTCCGCTTATATTAAAAAAACGTTTTTCCTGTATATTATGCAACTATTATTGCACTCACATTTAACTATTGATTTCTTTTCTCAAACGTTAATGAAAATTATTAGCTCTGTCGTCATTTCGCAAGCTTATATCGCTTAATACATAAAAAGCTTAAGTTAATTCTGCCTCATCTCTGAAGAAATATTACTTCTAACAAAACGATTTGAATAAGTATCTTTTAAAAGAAGCCAGCAAGTAGAATACACTCTTTCTTATTGAAAAAAATGCCAACTCACCATAAACTCCTAAACAGCAAGATACCTACGAAGTAATTTAGGAGCATGAAACGTAGAAAATTGCTAACAACGAAAAAAACATGAAGATTTTTCAATATATCAAGCGTTTCTAATAGCTTCAGATCTTTCTTGCAACGCTCTTCTCAGTTCTAGTAATTCTACATGCTGCTGGCCTTGTCCGGAGCGATCAGCCACGAATCCACTCGGGGATGCGGGTTGAGCTGTTCCTATCACTATAAGCATACAGCAGAAACAGCAGCACCCAAGAACCACAATACAAACTGGCACGAGCACTGTAACCCAAAGAAGATTCACTAACCCTCTCGATTGACATGTATCTCGATTTGCTAATGCTATGCAAGCATATACCCACACTACCGTCATGAAGATGCTGTTCAATTTGGCAAGAAGCCCGCGGCACACAAGTAAAGGGTTTGATCTTGCGTCTTCATCGCCAGCACGCCCCAGAATGCAGCAGCCACAGCCAGAAAGGACAACCGAAACAATAAATGCAATGATGTAAGCCCATTTTCCAAAAACACCAAATTGCATTGGGATCCCTGTGCATGTAATTCTGTCGACTCCGTTTACGACAGCCATATATGCGATCGCGTAGCCCGCTGAGATGGTTATGCTGATCGCGCCTTCGATGATTAGAATGCGAAACTGTTTGATGTTGTTGTTGCTACTCATGGCCGTTCGAAATTATTTAATTATGCGTGGCAAGATTTAGTGTATTGTTAAGATTGTTAAGATTAGTTACAGTAGTGCTAGTTCATAAGAATTATGGCTTCAGAAATTTTTTATGAATGCACAGCTTGACATGTAGCAGCTGAATATTTGTTAAACTAAAGAATTTGATTATGCGTCTTCATCGCCAAGAAATCCAAGAATGTAACCATAGCAAAAAAGGACAACCAAAGCAATCAATGAAACGCTGTGAATCCACTTCGCAAAAACACCAAATTGGATTGGGATGTCTGTGCTGTGGTTCTGTCGACTCTGTTTACGACAACCATAAATGCGATTGCCCAGCCCGCTGAAAGGAATAAAATAATTGCGCTTTGGATGAACTATTTGCTTATGTCGTCGCTGCTCATTGCTCAGTAATCAAGCAATGAATAATAAAGCAATGAAACAATTTATATTAGAAGAGCTAATTGTTCCATCCAGAGAGTAAACGAGGGCCATCAACACTCACATTCAAAACAAAACAATAAGAATCTATACATTCTTACAGTTAGATTTCAATACTCTCGAAAGCTCATTTCGCTGTATACTGAAAAAACTATATGATAGATTTCTACCTTGTCGATAACTAAGCACAGCAATGATATATGTCAATTGATCAGTAACCTCTAAAGGAAGCAAGCAGAATACGCTTTTCCTATTGAAAAAAATTTTACCAATTGATCTGAGGCTCCTAAAGGTTTTTTACCTGGAAGAGACTTGACTGTCCAGATGACTTTAGACGTTTTGAAATCAACAACTTTTGCAGAATAATCATCACTTGCCGTCACCAATAGCTCGCCATTAGCATCCCATCTCACTGAGTTAATATCTATTATCATATTTAATTAGTTTTCATCGAATGAATTGAAAGTATTTGTACCTGCTGAATGAATTTTCATAAACTTCTGTGCTGCGATTTTTCCCTCTCTTCGGTCATATATCAAAATACTGTCATAAGCACAACAAGCTACTAAATTTCCATCGTTTCGCCAGTCTATCCACCTCGTCCCTGAATGAAAGCGATATTATAAACAACATTATTCAAAGGAACCTTACAAAATTTATTATTGTCTATCTTTAAATGCTCCTCATGAACAAAACTCAACTTTTCTAAATCAATAAGGTTGAAGCCAAACTTTCCAAACCTCAGCGCAACTGTCGGATTACCAGCAAGAGGATTAGCCCGGCACCTGTTCCAATAATCTAGATATCAAGAGCTACTTTTCTAGCATCATTCGTATTCATACTTTGCTTCTGTCCAGTTACGAAATGTGCAGCTTGCTCATCAGTATACATATTAGAGACCACCACTTCTCCATTCAGATCGATAGTTATCATTCGATTTGCAGAAGGATCAAAATCGAGCCCTGTAAGCACACCTGAAAGAACATATAAATAGTCCATACAAGAATAGTACCATTATGACGAGGTTGCCATTTGGCTCGTTTGATGATTTTAAGTGTGTCGCAGTCGAACAAGTGATATCCAATGTGCAACCTCAAACTCGTAAAAGCAAATAGTCCTTTCTTTCGACAGTAAGCGAAATCCCCTCCGAAACTAATGCCTTAGATTTCTGAGAATATTTGAGTGAAAAAAGAGTCCTACCAGGCTTTTGTAGTTCAAATTCGAATAGCTTTGGATAGAGTGAGTCTGAGGTATCAAAAACTGCCATTCCCGCTCCTTTCTCACGAAGGTGTTGGACAGAAATAAGGTAATTGAACTCCGGGATGGGCTCGAGATATGAGTATCCTGGCGAAAGAGATTATAAAAAGATATGTAATAGTTAAAGTCACCAGAATAGATGTTGGGTCCACCGTCAAACTCTCTTGACCAAAGGCTATTTGAGTCTCCTAATTTTGAGAGTCTGATCTTTGCAGGGGTACAGCAAGCGATTATAGCCTGCGTGCCAGAGCCTGCTTTTTGATAATTGCACTGTAATTACAAAATTTGATGGTATACTTTTGTTCTCTTCGTACTGAATGGTTGAGCTATCTTCTGTTTTGGTCAGATCTTCCTTTTTTAGAGTCGGGGGCTAACGGTTCGTGATAAGAGCTTGTACCATAGTATATTTTTTTTACAGCAGGCATCATCTTGGATGGGCTAGGATCAGATCGAATTTGCTGAATTAAATTAATTGTGTGTTATTAAAGATTCAGAATGTTGTGATAATACTCATCTGGCGCATGCTTTAAGAAATGAATCTTTTTCTTTAATTGGCCTTGTATAAAGCTTAAAGCCGGTTCAAACTTGTCCCGCTGTCTATCTGCTGGAACAATTCTCTTTGCTTTTGTTAGGAGTTCAAAAGATTCTTTATCTAGAACTGCGATATTAAGATTGTCGCAGTTTCTGCGTTAAACAATGACTGAGACAGAAGGGTTATATTAATGCTATTGGAAGTTTAATAAGAAGACAAATGCAGTATCTAATAGCTCTGTTCACATGATTGACTTGTTTAATCTGCTTGGAGAACTAGCTGGAGTTTTAGGAATTATTCTCAGGCCTCGCAGGCAGCAGTCAGGAAACACTTCTATAGTTCTAGTTCTAATTTTTTTTTGTTCCACTCATAATCCACCCATCTCGGGGTGATTCAAAGGTGCCGAAAATTCATCTCAGCTCATTAGAACTAATAAGATTCAATTTTCATAATAAAATCAAAGATTTGTTGAATTTCAGTCTTACATGGAAAAACCAACACTTGTAGGGACTCATCTCGACTGTCCAGAGCTTAGAGTCGATTTCTTCTCTCCTCACAAAGTTTCACGGAGATTCTTGCTAGGATTGCGTGTCCTTGGGCTCGTAAGTTCTACCTATTTCGTCTTCATGCGTCTTTGGATACCAATGGCCGGCAGTTTCCCGATGTACTGTTACATGACTGTATGGGGCAATTTTGCAGCCGTTGTATACTTCTGGGTGATCGTTGCGTTGTCATTTTTGCCACAGCAAAAAGGACACACCCTCTCTTCTATCACCCCTTTCTTCAGATTCTTGCACATACTGTTCCAACTTTGCGTCGGTTCTTTATTCGTCATCTGCCTCATGTTCTGGGGGTTCCTTCTTCCTCAAATGAACAAAATGCTCGGTCAGCACCCCGAGTTCGCTCAAGAGATATTAGTCTATTGCGTTGGCACCCATTTGATCGTGCCGTTCCAGATATGGTTGGAGTCTTACTTGAACCATGTTGGCTTCCGTGCGAGAGATGGAGTGGTTTGGCTGCCTATTGTTGCAGTTATCTATTCCGGTCTTAATTACTACTGGACGGTGTCTTATGGAAAACCTGTTTATTTGCCAATGGATTGGACATCGATCAGCACACCGATTTTCCTTGGCGCGGCTTTTGGCTTGGCGGGTCTAGGGTTTTATTTTGCGAAAGCACTTTGGTTATGGAAACATGGCGAACCAACTGAATCGAAGAAGAAAACAACGTGAGCGGGCCAAAACAAGATATAGATCTTCCAGGAATTAGTTGTTTACATGCTTGATACCAGTAAGGACTCTTTTTTGTGTGAAAATAGATCGTTTACTGATATTTATGGCCATTGAAATTGAAAAAAATATAAAATGAAAAATGAATATGTTAGACCGGGATACTTGCTCCCAGCGAATAATCACTCGCATTGAATGTTCTAAATTGATTGAGTATTTCAACCCTAATTTGAAACGCCTGCTTAGATAGTAGCCACTTTGGGTGTAAAATTATTGTTGAAAGTTTCGATTCAATTGAATCAAACCCAATTAACAATAGCAAATAATGAGACAGAGAAATCAAACATAATGAATGAAAGGTCATTAAAATATTCCCTCCTTAACGCCTCTTCAGGCCACATCACCCAGAAACATTACAATTCCATTGAGCACAGCATCAGAGCCACCTATGTTTTCAAAGCAAGGAACTTGATAATTACAACTGGAACAATATCGCGCTCTAAAACAGAAAAAGTAGCCCAAGGAAAGCTCTTCTTCCTTCATTTAAGAACTTCAAAGCTATTGCTCGTGGTCGAATTGCATATTGAACCCATCAAATGTCTTCTTGTAGAACCACAGCGCGGACTCATACTTTCATCGTGCAAGGCTAATCATATCAAATTCACGCAATTTAAAGGCAGAAATTTCAAATCAATTCGCCATGTAGTCTGCCCTTACACCATTTGCAGTCTATTTTTCGTTGAGCCTCGCAATGTGTTAGTCCTTTGCACCACCGCTAAAGGCAAAGTCCACTTCATCAGACTTGGTGTTTGGGAAATCGAAGTTCTCCTTCAAAGTAACTCAGAGGACATGTTTTATAGGGCCGATTACTCAAAAACTTATGATATTTTGGCGCTTCTTAACCCGGCTTTCGTCCTACTCATCAAACTTGATAAGTATCAAAAAGCCCAAAAAATTGGAAAGATGGAGCTGGCGACCTTTGGCTGGTGTTTGAATTTCCTGCCAATCGGTCGTTCAGAGTATTTGTTTGTTGGAGGGTCCGAGAATAAAGTGTACTACACGTTTATTGGGTCCAATATTCCAGAGTTGGAAAACAAGTTTGATTTATTTTTGAATCCAAACAGCAGCCGAAACTTTGGGCTATTGAATCAAGAGCATGCGAAGCTGGCAGGGATGTTTCAATTTGGGTGTATTCACCGCTATGAAAAAGAAATTTTCTTGCTATGTTCAAATACGATTTCGACAGCGAAGTTGGTTCAAGAAGACGTGTTACTCAAGGCTGTATGGGGACCGCTTATCGAATTAAATTACAAGCAATCGACTAAAGAATTGGTTGCGTTGCAGAGCTATTATCGAGTTTTTCTATACCCTTGCTCTGGACATCTTACTGTAATCCGCTTTTAGAGATACTCTTCTATTGCTGAGCATGGAAAATAGCACAGCATATATTGCAGCTACAATGATTTTTGTTTCAAAAGTATTCGTAGTTAGTCTGTTTAATTTCAATTGCAAATGAAAATTTGCACCAAGAAAAGCTTGAGTGTTTCCTCGAAGGAGGGTTGGGTGTATGTTGGTGGCTGGATTAAGAGGAGTTTGAAAGTAACTAGCCTTTAAGAAAATATCGAGAGAGAGAAAAAAAAGAGAGAGATTTCTTTGGTTATTTCAATGAAAGAAAACGTTCACTATTATCTTGATGCTATATCCAATGTGAATTATGCTAACAGTAACGCTGAGCTGAACAAAGTTTCATTCGTTATCTGCATCTCTAAACTACATTTTTTTAACTGACGCAAATGTTTTGCTTTTCTCTTCATGGCAATTTATCAGAGCAGAATGTACCTCTGAATCTAAAGTCGATCTTGAGCCTGAATATATAAAGTCTTGTATAATCAATCACTTGAATTTAAAATTCATACAATGAATAAAACCAGACTCATAGCTCTCATTGCGTTAGCTATGGTCGCATCAATTGCTACTTACTCGCTCTTTAACGCTGACACCTTCAGCACCGAGTTTATCTTCAAAACCAACGTTCGCAGCTCGAAAAATCTCACTGAAGAAGCCAAGATCAAGGCCGCTTATCTCCAATGGAAGAAAAACCACAGCAAACTCTTCGCACAAGTTGAAGACTCTAAGAGATACTCCATATTCAAAAAAAGCTACCGAATTGTCGAATCTCACAACAAGAAAAATCTCTCTTGGACGCTCGGTCTTAACCAATTCGCTACCCAAACCGACGAAGAGTTCAGCGCTTTGAATCTCGGATTGGTAATTCCTCCAACACAACAATTATCAAGCCTCCCACTTTTTAACGGAACCCTCAAAGGATGTCCTCCGACTCTCGATTGGAGAAGCGCAGGTATCGTTACTGGTGTCAAAAACCAAGGAAACTGTGGATCTTGCTGGGCTTTCTCTACCACAGGCGCTCTTGAAGGACTGTACGGACTGGTCGCTAAGAAATTAGTTGCGTTTTCTGAACAACAGCTGGTAGATTGTTCAGGTCCATACGGAAACCGCGGTTGCGGAGGAGGCTACATGAATTCCGCTTTCACATACGTACGTGATAGAGGCATTCAGTCCGCAAGCAGCTACCCATATCGTGCTGTCCAAGGCGGGTGCGGATATAATCCAGGCGCGGTGGTATTCAGACTTCGTGGCTTCCAAAATATTCCTCAAAACAACCCAGGAGCGCTCGGTGCCGCGATTTGCCAGCAGCCTGTAGCAGTCGGAGTTCAAGCTGATCAGCCAGCGTTCAGGTACTACAACGGAGGAGTAATTACTGGAGGATGCGGAACTCAGATGAATCACGGTATTATTGCCATGGGATACGGAAACGGGTTCTGGATTGTGAAAAACTCCTGGGGTACTGGCTGGGGTGAAGGAGGCTACGCAAGAATCGCTTCCGGCACACAGAATGGCGGTGCAGGAGTTTGTGGAATTAATATTGGAGCGTCCGTCCCAGTTGCGTAAATAGCCAGACTTGCTTAATGCGACTTACGCTAACATGACGAAATATCGAAAATCTATCTAGCATCATGAAAATTTCCATTAAGTTTCAAGATCTAAACTCTCATTGCATTAATTATCCTAAATAATAATATAGTAAAGCAACATCTCACACAAAAAACAACGTTTCAGCTATTTTCTAAGGGACTATCTCATTATGGAATGAGTCTTAACTACGAAGAAGAATAATTTTGTTTATTGCTTTTCAATTTATTTTTTTTTCTCCCAGTTTATGACTTAGATTAAGTTTTCAATTAAGACGGGTACAATCCTGCCATAAACGTGATAGCTCGAATTTGTATAGATTATTTTAATAAAGAGTGATTTCTAATTCAGTAGAGCTCCATACGAATTTTTCTAATTTCTTTATCCTACTTAGAAGGAAAGGCTGTTCTTTGTGCAGGTGCTCTTGAAGAGGGCCTCGAAATCAGTGAAGTTGTAGCTAATAAATACATTCCGTCAACTAAATAAGCGATAAAAGCTATGGTTACCTGTAGCAGAGGTGAGCGAGGTTCTTGGTGTACTTAAGTCCGTAGTCAGTGAACTTCATGCATGAGGACTCGAAGGTTTGAACGGCCTTTCTGAGGCAGCTAAGATCGGTTGGAAGAGTAACGGAGGTCTTGTAGAGAGAGGTGCTGTTGAATTTGCCATCGATCTTCTCGAAGGTCTTGTCGAAGTTTTTAATGGACTCGGATTCAGAGAGGTAACCCTTGAAGCTTGAAAGAGTTTGGGTTCTTTCGTATTTGGCCTTCAAGTGAACGAGCTTGCCCTTTCTGGAGTCTTCTTGGTGAGCCTTGGCTTGCTTGTAACCAAGGAAGTAGTAGTAGAGCCATTCAGCCCAAGTCATCTGCTTTGTCTTATCTCCTTGGTAGAGGGAAAGCTTGTCAGTCTTCATGGTTTGGTCACCATAGAGCTGTGGATGAGATTGGTCAACTCTCTTAAGGATAGCATTGTATTGGTCTTCGAGTGACTCCTTGGTGATGTCGTTGGCATCAGAGTCTTCCATCCAAGAGATAGACCAGGTGTCACCAAGGCAACTGTTGATTTCTTGGCCTTGGACGACGTCGTCAGGAGGGCAGTAGAAGCCCCATGAGCTCTCATCTGGGTTGGCAGCGGTGTGAGCAAAGATGTTAAGGTCGGTTGGAAGGTTGGTGAACATAGAGCCAGACTCGCAGGCTTCCATGTAGAAGACGAGCTTCTTGTACATTTTCTTGGTGTGCATGGTCTTAAGAGCATCGAGGAGTTGGTCAGCGTAGAGGTAGTCGTCGATGACGGCAATAAGACCGGTACCACCGTGGTCAGCGAAGTTAATGAAAACCATATCGTTTTCAGTGCTGTTGAGGACTCTCTTTCCGCCAGTGGTGGTGGAGTCGCCAGTAAGAACAGCGAGGAAGTTAGCAGCGGTGACATCGGCGCCTCTGTAGTCGATGACACAGCCAGCATAGACGTCATCTCCGTCAGGTTTGTTGAAAATTTTGCCTGGGAAAGGATTTTCGCTGTTGTTGGCAATATCGTCATAGGCCATGGTGATAATGTTGGATGGCTTGATGCCTTTTGTGATGAGGGTTTGGTAAGCGTGGCAGATGTCAGCCTGGTGGCGGTAGTTGTAGTACTCGTTGGAGCCAGCCAAGAGAACGGCGTAGATGTCAGCGTGAACGACGCTGAGGCAAAGAGCAATGGCAAGGAATGCTGCTACTCTCATTTAAATTTCTGAGTATGATTCACGATTATAAAATTTTAAGTACATTGTTTAATTAAATATCTGCTCTTGAACCGATTTTATGTATTTAAAATTTCTCAGCGTTTTTGCGTCTTGGGACAGGCAAAGACCTGAAATTTTGAAGAAAAGTTTAATAATATGAGCTAGCGGAGGGTTCAGGACTTTTTCGCGACGCTTTTGTGTTTAATATGATTTAATCACTTGAATAAATGTTGGAATAATTGCAAGCATGCTCATCTCTCAATGAACACCGTCTAAGAATCGTTTTACCTTTCTAACAACAAGAAGAAATCATTATTAATCAAGAAATCTATTTCCATCGATCAATCCGATAGATATTATGGAGCTCTTACCAAAGGCTTTGGTGGTTATTAAAGTAGAGTTGACGAGAAAGTGCGTATGAATCGTTCATTTCGATTTTTTCAATACCGACATTCATACAAAATTTTATCAGTTGTATGAATTATTAACTAAGTTTTCAAAGGCCATATTAATATGTTACAACACGATACACTGTCACCCTATCTCACCTAAGCTCTATGTTGAGAAAAGAAGTGCATTTTCGCTGCTCTCATATATATATAGATTTGTTTGAGTCCAATATTTAGTTTTTGCTTCATATATGATTTTTCTTAATAACTGAAGTTGAATAAAATGAATTCATGACAGTAATGAGCATATTCAACTAATTGCTTCTTTTCATTCGTTGATCTTCAATATGGCTTCAGTGCAGCAAGCTAGTCTCGAGCAGCTTCGCTTCCGGTCACTTCGAGTCTTCAGAACC
>ENA-UOTZ01000547-UOTZ01000547.1-compost-metagenome-genome-assembly--contig:-NODE-547-length-31247-cov-15.551428_pt1 | contig 31247 bp, 23 predicted proteins | sample MGYA00238144_ERZ746983 | MGnify/ENA primary metagenome ERZ746983 (study PRJEB28759, sample SAMN06268863) | compost metagenome | isolation source: single cell | place: USA: California, Emeryville, Joint...
TTCGTGAAAAATAAAGAAGAGGCTAACTCGAATGCTCTGTGGTTATTTTTCTGAAAGATAGCAACAGAGACCATGGAAATAACAAAAGTTATTCTCTATAATCCAGAAGCATAATTTTGAACTCAGATTGATATAAGCATGCTCTCATCAAATTCTCAATTCTTTGAAAGACTATTTTTTGTCGATAATTATATTGTCAGAGTGAATCAAGATCTTTTGCGTAACCAAGTGCAAGCATTCGTCTTTGATGATGGGCACAAGTAACATATAGCCTCAAAAACAAATCATGAGTTTCATCATATTGCAATGCTTTCGGCAACCGGAATAGCTTCTCGACTGAGATCCAATTTAGTCAAGGATGCCCCAATTGTTTTTTTCTCGCGTTCAAAAACTTTTAATAAAGTTTAATTTTTGGAAAACTTGTCGAATTAACCCTAAGCTTAAGTTAGAGTCCTGCTTTGAACAATCCGCTTGGAAGCATTGAGCTCCCACTTTCTTCACTAGTTTTTTGAGCATACCACCTTAATTTCGACTCTTTCTATCACAAAATTCTCGGAGACAAAAATTTAGCTCTAAATAGCTCAACAAACAGTAAACTTCTATCCTCTTCTATGTGACCTGAACGGATATGCTATTTCCTGTCGATTACAACTCGAAAAGAAACAAGCCATCATCTTGAAGGTAGGTTATTGATAATTTTTTATTTCGCGTTTTACATTTTGAACCGTTTTGTCCTCGTCAGACTGGTATTAAATGGTATCAGCTCTTTGATTGCTGTATATAAATTCACTGTTTTAATAGAACAAAAAAAACTAACTCACTACTCGACAAACGAAATGGAATCATTTGTCCCACAAAAGGTGGCAGAAGCAATTTTCAACCAAATTTTGGAGCGCCCTGAGAACAAAGTATGCGCTGACTGTCCAAATAAATCACCTACATGGGCTTCCATTGATTTTGGTGTTTTTGTCTGCCTCAGATGTGCAGGTAAATTCAAATTTTCAATTTCTCTCCTCCTTGAGCATTTTCTCATTTACGTGACCTTCCCGAACAAACCGTTTACATAAATTCCAACGTTAGGTGCTCACAGACGCTTATCCCCTGTTGTAACTCGAGTCAGATCCGCAAAAATTGATGATTGGAAAATGGACCACATCGAAATCGTAGCTGCGGTGGGTAATAAGCTGGCAAATGACTTCTACGAATACAATTTGCCATCTTACTTCAAAAAACCGGACATTTCAACCTCCCTGGATGAAGTGTTCGAAATGGTTCAGAAAAAATACGTTAAAGCTTTATACACACCAAAAGACCGCCTCAGCCCTGTCAAAGAGTTTCTTGAAGCAAGAGCCGACGGGAAAACCACAGCAGGAAGCTTTAATCAAATGAAAAAGGGGCAAGCGTAAACTTGAACCATCCCTTCGTTTCATAATTTGCGACTTTTAGCTCTACTACTACTAACGTGACTAGCAATACTCTGACCACAAAGACTACTACTGTGGAGAACAACGTTCCAACCAAAACACAGAATCTGCTCGATTTTGACGACGATGGAGATTTTGGAGAATTTAAATCGGCTCCTGAGAAAGTCGTCAAGAAAGATATCTCAAAGCCTGATGTTGAAGTTAAATTCCAAAGCACTAATCAAGGCACACAAAAAAGCGGAATTGATCTCTGGGATTCGAACTTCGAGATGAATAGCTCGAGTGTTCATCATCAAAAACCAAGAAGCGCAGATCCTTTCAGTTTCGACCAGCCTCAAAACACTCCTTCGAACTTGACTCAAAAATCGAATTCGGCTACTACTGATAGCAACAAGCTCTATGAACTGTACAAGACCGGCACTCCTGAGCAGCAGAACACAATCAAATCCGTCAATGGTGCCAATGGAACAAATTTCACAGGAGGACAGTCGAATTATGCGTTCTTGGATGCATTGGGAGGACCACAAGTTCAACAAAATAAATTTGGTCAACAACAACAAACTTTCGGATATGGCATGAACACCCAAGGTCCAAAGCCTCAATTCTACGGAGGAATGCAAACCCAGCCAATGACCTCTTATAGTGGCCCAATGGGCACAAATAATTTCGGTGGAAGCAGCAACTCTTTCGGAAATAATGGATTTGGAGGTGGCTTTGGTGGTGTAAGTAACGGCGGATTCACCAGTGGCAATGGGATGAACTCTGGGTGGGGAAAGCCACAGCAACAACAACCGCAGCCATTTTCATTCAATCAACCAACGACAACAGGCACTTTCGGTTTCAATACCTCGCAAAATATAAACCAGCCAAACACTGTGAAGACAGGCTTTAGTTTTGTCTAGGCTACATAGTATTCGATTAAATAGTAAGAAGAGTTACATCTCTTATTATTGATTTTTTAAAATAATTCCTCTCCTCATAGTATTACTTCCCTCCTCATGGTATTGATTGCCTACAGCTATTATCCGTTATGTTGTTGGCTAAGCGAATCTATCTTTGTTGATGATTGAATTTTCAAATATAACCAAACCAACTCTCCAAAAAAAAAAAGATAACACAAAATTAAGAATTAACACAGAGTCTGTAAAACTCACTTCCTATTTAGAAATCCAGCTCTTATTTAAATCTTAATAGGCGAGAGGCGCTTATCATTCCCTTCGATCTTCCTTTGAACAAATTTACGATTTTCTCTTCTTTCCTTCGGGTCGATCCAGTCGCCTTTATCTTCATGTGCCTAGAATTATAAAATATGATGATGATATCAACATAATTCACTTATTAAATTGTTACCTGCTGAAGCGTTAGATTATCATCATACATCTTCGTAAGGCTTGGAAGCGTCTGTTTTTTGAGTTCTTTATCATTTAGAAGATATTTTTCTATCTTATGATGATTGTCTCCTGTTTCGTATTCGATGTCCTTCTTATTGACCGGACGGTCTTTCCCAAACTGCTGACGGATGTAAAACTTTGTGACATTTCCAGTTTTATTTATATTTTTCAGCTCGTGGACTGTATATCGATTCAGTAGCGAGAAATTGAGCGAGGTTAGTGCCCACGTCGCCATCTGCGATTTCTGGGATGATTTAGCTCGACCAGTCATGGTTCCTCCAGGACTCATGCTGGTCTCGAGGTTCGTCTCCTCTCTTCTGATCTTTTTCGTGTCTTCAATGATAAAATTTTGTTTTCTTGCGCGATTCTTTGCTCTTTTGATCTCGCTTTCGGTTTCTCCTTTATGCAGAGCATGCTTCATTGCGAGCCCTTGAATGCGTTTTATTTCATTCTCATGAAGGGTCGTTTTCTTCCTCAGCACATCGAACTCTTTGCCCATCTGAATTATCAACTTATTTTCCTCGTTATTGATCTTTCGTCTTAACTGTTCCATTTCTTTTGCCTAAGCATTGATGGTTAGGCAAGTGAGCCCTGAGGGAAAACTTACCTGCTCTCTTTCGAGTTTCTGGATTAATTTCTCAGCATTAGCAAACCTCAGCTGCTGGACTCGCATCTCTTCAGCTTTCTCGAGCTTTGTCAATTCTCTTCGGAAGTTCATAGCCTCCTCAACTCTGAATATTTTGTTAATGAATGAATGTTGCTTTCGTGGTGTTATTGGTATACCTCTCATCTATCGACACCAACTTTTCCTGCGTTTGCAGCTCCTTCAGCATCTTCTTCGGCTTGAACCTATGTTCCAAAATCTTAGATGCCATTGGATGAAAGGAGATACTTGACCATTGATTCAGGTTTCTCGAGTTTTTCCTGCAATCTCATCATTTCTTCCTCATGTTTTTGATTCAGCTGCTCTATTCTCGCCAAACTATTCTCGTCGAACTAACACCCGTTACACAACGGTAAGGTCACTACAATCTACCTGTTTAAACGCATTCACGTATCTCGTGCAAAAGTCATCAACCATATCCGAGCCTATTTCGTGATATAGTTTCAATTCGCCTTCATAGATTCTCTTTCTTAAATAATCTTGATACAACGTGATTTTCGCCTCCAATTTCCTTTTCATCCCACTTAGAAACCACCATAGCAACAAGAAAATACCTTGTTTCACGCATCAAATCTTTATAAGGTGCGTAGTCCTGCAACACCACCAAATCATTTGCCACTCTATCCATTCTTTCTCTCACCAAACTGAAAAAAAGCACTTGCCCATCTTCGTTCACGTATCCAATCTATTTCCAAATTACATTTAGGAGGAACTATTATTTCAATTCATACCTTGTCGACATCAAGTACTTCAAGCAGTTCGTCTGCATTTTGGACGCACAATAATTCTTTGATCTGAAATCGATTGGAATTTCATTGCTTTTGATATTCATGATGGAAGAATTACTGCATCTTCATGCTCTTGGAATAATCTCTCCAGCATGGCTGGTGTGAGAATACCATTTGACGTAAAATCGTTCCTTCTCATTGATTTCCATATCTTTTCGCATTGACTTACAGCACCCAGCTAAGCAAATATCGTTAAGTTGCTCAATATGCTCATTGCTCTACCAATATGTCGGTGTCTGATTTGATTTTGTTTTTTGTGGCTTTTGAGATCGTGTTCACTTGGTTATATGTCCCACTCATCTGGAGATTGCTCCTCAACATCAAAGAATAACGTGACGAAGCATCTCCTCTCGCTCGAGAATAGGAATAATCAGAGTTTCTTAGAGTTTTCAGTTCCATAATTTAGTTGGATAAATTAATCTATTGTGTGAGGTAATTAAATTAATCGGCATTATCTCTCAGGCATTTGTGAATAACAAAAGGAACACCCCACAAATAAGTCTATGCAACAGGTCTATGTCTCATTTACATTAACATAGATAAGTTAGTGAGAACTTTCTTGGGTTTGGTACACATCTCACAGGTTTTGCGTGTTTTTGTATTTGCATATGTACAGTATGCACAATACCAATGCTCTTTGTCGATGTTAGATGTTGTTTTGCTAGCTTTTTTGGTCGGCTTTTCCTCCTTCATAGCCTTGTCGTCCTCATTGATAGCGACATCTGCGAGTACTATTAGCCGAATTCACGAGAGAACGAAAATATTACCATTTTCGATGCTCATGAGGATGTTATTGCAAGCTGTCGTTAAGAAAGCGGTCTTGCTGACAACTTCAATACGGTATTTATTGAATTTGTTGGCGAGAACGAACACAGCTGAAAGCAGCGAGGGAAGATGTTAGACACATAAAATATAAGATATTCAGTTACTTTCATAGTTGTCACTATCAACTAAGGTGTTCCAAAGACTCTCAGGGGACTGGCATTTGTCAGTAAGCTCATCAAGCGCGTCAAGGTGGCGCCAAAGATCGGTCTGGTTCATTTCAAAAATTGCCTTTTTGTTGGACGACATCTTCATGTAGTACCCCAAGGCATAAGTCATCGTGATCGCCCTGCGTGATTCAACGACGAGATCCAAAGCATCGCTTAAAAATTCGTAGTCTTTCAGCTCTTTGACCTTTCCGTCGAGCTCTTTGTAATATTTCAGTACATCGACTCGCTTTTTCTCGGCTAGTTCAATGGATTTGAGGTTCGCTTCGAAACGATCTCTGTAAAAATTGAATTTTTCAAGCTCTCTGATGCTCTCGTCCTTCTTAGGGTCGCTGGACTCTTTGTATACATTACAATTATAAAAACCTCCGGTTTTCTCTCCATGAGTTTTCCAATCTCCGCTGCAAATCCAACAGAACTCGTGCTTGCAGCTTCGACAAGTCATGTGCATGCATCCCTGATTCTTCTCGATATCAATGTTACACTTGGGACATTTTTTCGTATGCTGCTTGATCCAAAGCTCGTTTAAGTATTCTTTCTTACCGCCGGTCAAATTCACCCAGTCTTTATACATCTCACACGTGATTGGTCTATGAGCGATCTCTCTGCACTATATATATATACGATTTCGTTTAGCAAAAATGCTTTTTCGAAAGAAATAACTCACTAGGAAACAGAAAGAGTGCCCGCAGTTGCAGCGAATATTGACGGCCACTTTGTCTTGATCAGTCAATTTGGTCAGTTCGATAACGTTATCACATCTCGGAGACGGACACCAAATAAACTATTGCATTCAGAAAAGTTGAGCAAAAAGTCAGGATCTTTTATCTGTACAGATTTGGAGTTGTCCACTATCTTCTTTAACTTAAACGTGCGGTACTTCTCATAGAGATCTTTGCTTAAATACTTTTGGAAGTACTCTTCAGTCACAAGTTCCTAGCACCAAAATGCAAATTAGTAAAAAATTAGCTCTAGAATGCGAACTTTGCAGCCTTCCCAAGGACAAGTTAAGAAAAACGAATTATCTCCTGTAGCGATAGAGTTTTCCAGGTGCCCTTTGAAGCAAGGAATACAGAAATAATGCAAGCAAGAAAGCGATGCTCCTTCAGAGCTTTTGTATGTTGCCCAACAAATCGGACAGTCGAAAATATTGCCTTGCAAATTTGTCTGAGGTTCTACTGACATCTCGTCGTATAAAGAACTGTCAGTCGATGCTGCGGTCAAGGCTTTTTTCTTGATCCAGCCAGTTTTGTTTAAAATTTTGTAGCAAACACTTTCAGGCAAGCCGAAATCGTTCTTTAATTCATCTACGCAGCTTTTAAAGTACTTATTGAGATCGGCCTGAGTGTGCACGCAGTAAGCATTTGTTCGTTGGTACAAAATTGCTACAAACAGTAAGCTCCAGAAATACTACTGATATTACAATCCATTTCATTGTTTTTGCCGCTCTTCATCTCTATTTCCTCATCGTTGTGTTTCTCTAAGTCCGTATAGTAATCAGAATAATCTTCCTCGAAGTCCATGGACTGGTCGTCGTCCCCAGGCCTTTTGCTAATCATATCTTATTGTCTAACTTTTATTGAATAATTTTTCTGGTATGTAAATTTCGCAGAGAACTACCCACTTTCGAAATTTGGATTAGGTGAGTTAATTGGGTGAAAAGCCCCATAGTTAAACTCCTCACAACTGTGAACCTAAAGGACCTTATAATGTACAAGCTCAAGCTTCTTATTAAAAGTCTTGTTCGTCAGAGATCAGAAGTAAGCTGATTTATAGTACCATTTTTTCTCCTTTTAAAGGCTAGACTCCAATCTGTTTTATTTTTGTGTGTTACAAGTACCTAACAAAAAGGGAAACCACTTTGGCAATGACCCTTTCAGTTGCTCCTAGGAGTCATTATGAGATGGGTAATTGCAAAATTATTTCTATTAAGAATAAGAAGCGCTCATAGATACTAAGGAATTTCTATAACTAAGGGGAAAAATATGAGGAATCACACCTTACATAAATCAATCAAATTTTGTTTGGAAAAATCGAAAAGAGGGCGTTAATCAAAGAATCGCTGGTCTACACGGCTCAAAATTAATCTGCAAACATTAAATTAGAGAATAAAACACATAAGAAACTTTTTTCATCAGAATTAAAAAAAAATTGAGAGACATGGAACCTGAAACAATTGACGATTTCCAAATTGAAGGTCCTGAACCAACCTCAGACATCTCATACAAGTACGTTGAGATGAACACCGATCTTCAGTTCATTGAGAAGCCCGTCGAAATCGAGGAGTTCAAAGAAAACATGAATAAGAGAAATTTCGAACTCGAATACAAATTACTTCGAAGACTCACTGAGAGTCAAATGCATGCGCAATGCTTGAAGGAATATAACCCAGAAATCGCCAAGCTTAACCGCTACAATAACATCATTCCTTGTAATTAGCAAAAATCTCATAAAAAAAATTGAATTTTTTAAAAAAATAAGTCAAACATACCATGGTCGAGCTGCCAAGCAAGGACCCTGATGTCAAGAATGAGGCCGAAACTTACATTAATGCCAGTTATATCTCTGTAAGAAAATATGGTCATTTCATTCCAGCTCATTCATGCACAGACAAGTCGCAAAGAGGATACTAAAGCATTTATTGCCACTCAAGGACCTAAGGAGGAATCTAAGGGGCATTTTTGGAGAATGGTTTGGGCGAACAATGTCTCCGTTGTTATTATGTTGTGCAACTTTAAAGAGAATGGAAAGGTTTCATATCTCCCAAATGAAACCCATTCTAACGTGATTCATGAATAGCCACAATGCGACAATTACTGGTGCGATAAGACCGGACAAACTCCTTTAGAAGCCGATGGCCTGCGAATAAAATTATTAGAGCAAACTGATCTCGGAAAAGACGTCCATTTCCGCAAATTCAGCGTGGAGGTAAAAAAAATATTGATTTTTCCTTTCCGGCTAACGTTCATTATCATCTTCGCTAGAGCACTAATCCTGATGAAACTGCTGAGCCCAAAATCGTTTCGCATTATCAATGGCTTGGATGGCCTGACCACGGAATTCCTAAGGATGATGATTTCGACAGCATTGATAATCTATTAAACATTCTCCATGAAGAGAAGAAGAAAACTTCTTCTGGACCGATTGTTATTCATTGCAGGTTGATTATTGCCATCGCTTTCAAAGTAGTTAATTAATTAATAACTTTGCTAGTGCTGGTATCGGAAGAACCGGAACACTTATGTCCATTTTCAATCTTGACTTGGTCCTTAAGGAGAACCTGAAAAAGAAAGGTGATGAGAAAAAGATCCGCTTATCGGTATTCGGCACCGTGAGGAGACTGAGAGAGCAGAGATGGGGTATGGTGAATACCAAGGTATTTATTTAAACTCAATCCCAGTTTTTCTAATTGTAACTTCAAGGATCAATATGCACTTGTTTACAAGTTTATTTCGAACAAAATCGATAAATACCTCAAAAATTTAGAGGTATAGGCAAGCAGTAACAAAAGATAAGAAACTAAGAATAATTGCTTTATTTGGTTTATTAATTATGAAAGTTCTCACTATTCCTTTGAGTAAATTCATCAGCATGCAATTTGAGTTTTTTTCTGTCTCTCTGCAGGCCCTCACATCATGAAGTGTGGTTGAAAATCTTGAAAACTAACTATTCAAATTCGTCGTTTCCATTAGCATAAATTATTCATTCTGCTCGTGTCAAGTGTGTGTCTATTCCAAAATGCATATAGAACAATGCGCTTTCATCTTCCAGCGAATGCTAATACCAGCAAGGACTTTGCTAGCAAATCTTACCAGGAGGCATATTAACTTGATTTCCTCTTGTGAAAGAATAACTGCAGTTACATTTCTGAAATTATCTTTGAATAAGAGGAGGAGGAGACTCTTGTCCTAAGGATCAATTTGCGAATTTTGAAGGGAGTAGGTAAAGACATTATTTCACAGTAAGTTTCGATAATATTAATAGATATTCATAGAAATATACAAAAAATAGTGATATGAGACCACAGCTATGTATATACTTTTCATTAGCCAAATTAACAACTCTAAGAAAGAGAACTTTAAAGAGAAAAAATTTCCTTTTGGCTTTCCTTGAACTCGCCAAGAAAGAGCCACTCTAACGTAGCTATTTTACAATGCACGTAATTTAGCTGAAATAAATTTTTCAACATTTAAACACCTATAACCAAAACGCCTCGCCTCTCCAGCATACAGTCCCAGCAGTTCCTTAAAGTGTAAGGTAATTCCTGAGATAGTGTCCAGTAATCAACGGTATAGCAAAAACAAATTCCAAATTAAATCTCTCCACTCGATATTTGTAAAATTCGGTCGAGTGTAAATAGAGGAATTTTAGTCTTTGCTTCTGTCGTTAGCGTCCTCAATGAAAGATAAGGGCACAGCTATCTTTGGCAGAGGCTTCCAGCAGGGTTTCTCGAATGATTTGATAGTTTGGTTCCTCGTTGTTAGCTTCACAAAATTTGGCGTCGCGGATAAGTGGATTCGAAGCTCTAACAGGTATTTCCAATGTAGGATAGCTTGAGCTAGCGACTTCTTCGTCATCATTAGAAAACAATTGACGCTCACTTGCCTTCGGCTCTGGTCCTTCCTCGAGTCTTTCATAGGAAGAATAATTTAATCTTCGATTTTCTAATTTTTACTTACCTGGTTCTTTCCGTTGGAAGGAGGCCAAGACTCTGGAATTTACGGATAGCCAAAGGACTTTCCGATTCGTCGAGAGCCATGTCTTCGAATTTTTGCCAATGGTTGAATTCATCCAGGAAGCCAAGTCTTTGTCTTCGAATAGGTGTAGGGCTCCAAACCAGAGACTTCGTGATGACATTATCGCTCTTGGACCTTGTAAGGGCACAACTTTGGTCAATCATTTTAATTTTTTCTGAGCGTTCTGGCAGAAAATGTTAACAGATTTGAAAAATTGACGGAATGCTTTAAAGTGCCTATTTAAATGCAAAACTCTCACAAAGGAAGCCTTACGAAATTGGGTCAGCTCTCAATTTTTTTTTCCTTAAAGGAACGTTTTTTATCAACCATTAATTTTTCGATGGATTCTTTGCCTAAAAATACAGGAATACCAGTGTTTCTTTCAATTAGAAACAGTACGCGCGGAATTCTTGAAAAGGTTGTCGTGCCTTCTTAACCGAAAGACAGTCAAAAAGGTCCGAAATGATAGATAATTCGATATGAAGGCCTTCGCATGTAGTAAACTCTGCTGCGTTATTTTATCAGGACAGTGGAGTGATTTTTGATCGTTGAGAGCAGCTTTCAACCGATGTCGTCATTTATATGAATAAACTTCAGAATTCGAAACTTCAGAGTTCGATTCATCGATTCGAACTTCGGTTCCTAACTTCAAATATTCTTTGGGTGCTATATGAGAAATTGGATTAACTCCCTGAAAAATAAATTATGGGAGGGTTGGCATGACTGTGCAGAGAGAGTTTTGATAGAGTAAGCGTGAGAATAATTTCAGTGGAAAAAAAAATCGTGAGAAACCAATGATAACTAATTTCTAGAAAGACTTTGTAAGGCTGGGCAAAGTGAAATTCTCCTTTGGATTGTAAACGCATTTCGGTCGTGAGAAAAATATTGCATGATGGCCAAAGGATAGTCTGTCTTAATTTCTAAGGAGAAATGAAAGGAAAGGAGTTTTCCAAAAAAGCTTGAAGTATTGTGGATTGAAATATTCGACTCGATATTAAATCAAAGTCTTGAAAGGTAGAGAGTATAGCGTTTGGTTAAGATTGCTAAGATGAGTAGTTACCCTACATAGGTAATCATAAGGGTTCATTATTTTGACTCTATTTCGTTGTTAGTGTCAGTAAAGTTTATCCAAATTTTTTTTCCCCCTCTCAACCGACTCTTACTCGCAGAATTTATTCGTCCATCAGTAGTGTAGTACAATATCTTCAGTATGAGAAGAGGATTGGAAAAAAAAAAAATGCTCTCTGAATCGAGAAGCATGGAAGTTGCTCATAAGTCATTTTCAATTAATTGATCATTTATTCCAACGATATACAGATCTGGTAGAAGGGCGGTTGTTTTGAGGATGAGTAACTGGAAAAATTTTGAGATGAGGTTTATCGTTCGCAAAGTAAAGAAGAAATATAAAGTTTTCCAAAAAATAATCGTAAACTTCTATTTGCCACGAAAATTATATTTGCCTTCATGTTTGCCTCAGTACATTTGTTCTTAAATTCTAATTCCAACCGGGCGAGCTCATACTGACGTTGTCAGTTGTTCTTACGCTTGAATCACCCGACTATTTTATCTCTTCCTGACTATAGAAACTGTGCGCCGTCGATTCGGTGTTGGTAAGCGAAAGCAACCTTTAGCAAAACTATCAATAAAGCCTAAGTCAATAACTTTCTCAGTTAAGTCAGAACGAAAGTTATTCTCGAAAACTTGTACTCTTTTATTACGATAAATGTTTTCTTGCCAAAAATCTACATCAATTTCTCTTATTAGCGAAGTGTGGAAGAAAACATCTAGTGGAGTCTCAAAAATCATGACAATAGAATAATGCTTTTAACATTTTAACAAGTTGGAATGGCATTAATTTAATCGTACTTGGCTAGAGAAAAATTATGTAACAATAATATAATATTCCAAAGCAGCATTGTGCTCGCTCAGAACCACTAACTGACTGTATGAGCAATGTTAGCATGCATTTACTAGTCTAGTTTAGTTCTGAGGTCCATGCTTAAGAAACCAACTCTTTCGGAGACTTTTTCGATGGATCGATTTATTTTCCTAAATTTTTCTATTCAGTTGGACTTGCACTTTCCCTTGCTTAAGGATCAGCCTGTAAGCCCTTAATTTTCTAATCTTGTTGGCAAACCAATTTTTTTATTATTATGAGAGAACCTTGAACCCCTACCAATTTAATTTACCTTACTATGAAAAACAACTTTACTCTCTCTCTGTTTCTCACAAAATTTATCTGCTCATTTTTTCGTTCTATAAAGTTGCTAATCCCTAATATGTCCCTTCATTTCCATTAGATACCTTATAAATCAGATTCACAAAGTCATTTCAATGCTCTGATCTAGAACTTATATTGAAAAGACCAAAATAAAGAATCGTTTCACACTCTTCCTAACTGCTCACTACAATATTCCAAATGTTTCGAGCCCATCGCCTTGATCATCCTGAACCTGCATGCATACTATTTATAACATCCTAAAGATTTTATACTCAGTGTACATGAATTAAACCAACTCAACGAATTTTAAAATGAGACCGAAAAAGATCAGAACAGCAATTACCTACAAAAAGCTACCCAGAATCATAGTAGAATGCTTGGTTGCCAACCTGGGATTATTCTTCGCCGGATATCAACTCAGTACGTTTGATGACGTTAGGTCTGCCCTCGCTGAATCGTTGAATATGGTTGACATCCAAGGCGAGATTTTGTTCTTCAACCTTCTTTTCATGGCTGGAGGCATAATTGGCGCCTTGGGAGCTGGATTCACTTCCCCTTCGATTGGAAGGAAAAAAACGATGATCTTTGCAGATCTTCTGGGCATTCTTGGAATTGGAATGGCACTCGTTATGCAACAAGAAGCATCCTTTGCCATAGGAAGATTCTTTGCTGGTGTTTCAGCCGGAATCAATACTGTGGTTGTTCCTCTCTTCACTTTCGAGATGCTGCCGAGAGAAGTCTTCCACAAGTACGGGTCAATCAACCAAATCAGTTTCACATTTGGATTCGTTTTGTCCCGGCTCACCGCGACAGGTGCCTTCTTAGGCTTCAAAACCCACGACACCATCGGTGACCATGCCCTTCTCTGGCGATTAGTCATCAGTGTCCCGATGATAACAAGTCTTTTACGATGCATGATGTATATCTTCTGTTGGGAGAGAGATACTGCTAAATTCTACATTTTCAAGAATCTCGACCACGAAGCGTCCGTTGTGCTCAATACATACTACAAACAGGAATGGATCATTGCAAAAACTCGAGAGCTTGTATCCATTCGAAATGATCAATCCGAGCCAGACAAAAAGCCTATCTTTACCAACATGTTCAAGAAAAAGTATCTCTACCGAACAATAGTATGTTTGGGGCTCGGATTCTTCAAGCAAACGACTCTAGTAAACTCTTTCCTTGGCTCCAAAGAAGACGCTATTACGGATCAAGCCTATATTGGAGAATACAGCAATCTTATTATTTGCTGCTGGGCATTGGGGGCTGCTGTCGGAGCGGTCGCTACAGCTTTCGTTCTAGGCTTCCGAGGCAAAAAGAAAATTCTTCTCATGGGAGGCGCGGTTCTAATCGTGATGTCCTCTGTCGCTGTCCTATGCGTCTTCGAGTCGATTTACATCCTGCCTGACGTGGCTGAGCTAGTATATGTCATCGCCTACTCTTTCTCATATGGTCCGATAACCTGGATGTTCTATTGCTATCTTCTTCCTGATCAAGGAATCAGTATCATACAGGTTGTTGAATGGACGCTAAACTTGTCCTTGACTTGGTTGATTTACATGGTCAATCATGGAAGCTTCCAGTCAGTAGCAGGGGATTTGCAAGTGCTGTTCATCATGCTCAACACTTTCGGGTTCTTCTTTTTGATGCAGTTCGTCAGAGAGATCAAAGGAAAAGACTATTTCACGATCAAAAGGAAATTTGAGTCTGAAGATGAAGACGAGATGGTTAAAGAAATTTTCTTGCAAAATAGGCCTACGATCTTCGATTAAAAACCGGACTGGGATATTACATGCATAACGAAATATTTTGAAGGGACCTTATTCTTTTTAGACATTTAATCCAATGAGGTTTTCAGTAGTGAAAATACGAGGATAGAATATAATCTACATTTGTGAATATTATCATACCAAAGGTACTTTGGTCAGATTTACTAATATCACAAATCGATTATTCTATGCTTGTATTGAACTTTTTAGAATTGTTTTGTTGTTACATTGCATACTAGGCTTCAGCATAGCATTGCGCTTAAGACTAGGCAATAGATTGAGTTGGATTCCTTCGCGTATTCAGAGTTAGAAATAAACCAACCTTTATCCAAAATTACAAGTTTTTCTAAAAAGTGTTAAATAATGAGTAAAAATAGTGGAATCTCACTGTCTCAGCAGTAAGCTCAGACATGTAAACACGTTAAGACTAATCATCTGAAAAATGAGATATAGTAGCTTGCTTACAGCAACGGGCGTGAAGCTGCTATTTTGAAATGCATGAATGAAGAGGTTAGATTTGAGAAATACAGGACCGATAATAAATTAATTAAAAAATTTTTAGCGGAGAGTGGTTTCGATCCACCGACCTCTGAGTTATGAGCCCAGCACGCTTCCACTGCGCCACCCCGCTTACTGAAATTTAGTCCTCAAAGTTTCAGTAAATTACTCGGCTACATTAGAGATTCTGATCAAACTTGTACAGGCTACCATTTTAGGAAGTCTGTCAGAATTAAAAAATACAACGAGAACAAAGAGCAAAATCAACAACCAATCACGTCTGTTGCTAAGTTGCTCTCGTTCAAAAAAAAGAAGCTTAAAATTCTCAAAAGGGAGGCATAACTCCTGACAGTCAATGGAATTTGCTAAATTTCAAAATGGAAAAAGGCCAATACATCAAAAGTCTGACATTAGAGAGTGTTCCTCTTAAACTTCAATGGATAACGGAGGCAATGGGAGGAATAAAGGAAATAAGTTTTTCTAAAATTTGAAAAAAAATTTGCATGCGGTGAGATTTGAACTCACGAGTGTTGCCACATCTGAACTTGAGTCAGACCCCTTAGACCACTCGGGCACACATGCTATTCGAGCTATTAATAAGCTTACGACCTTTTGTATCATCAATTTGGTTTCCAGCAATAGTGTAAATTTAAAACTGTTCAACAGCTTCTCCTGTTCCTCTAACAAGTGATATTGTCATTTTCACCCTTGATTCTCAATGAACCGGTCATCATGTACAGTCTATGACATATAACGTGTTTCAAACACATATTTTCAATAGGTAAAATCTGAATGTCTCTTCTCTTGATCAGATTTTGTAAATGAAAAATTTTCTAAAACCCATAATAAATGCTTCACTACCATGCCAACGATAATGTCTATGCTATTCAACTAAAGAAATTACTCATTGTGTCTCCTCTATGCCCATTCTGGAAATAATAGTATTTCGTCTCAGTCAAGGAATCTAATAGCAGAATAAGCTATTTTGGAGTGAAATAAAATTTTGATGGATATATAGTGGAAGTAGATGGTGAACATTAAAACGTTATGCAGAAATAAGAAAGACTACGAGCGTGAAACCAAGCAAGACATCTTCAAGATTAACAAGAACACAAATCCAGGCTTGCATCCTTTCATAAAGGTGACTCTAGAAATTTCATGCATAGTAGATTCTGATCCTAATTTTGCAGGCAAGAGAGTACCAAAGAGCACTCGTTGCTACCAAGCTTGATAAAATTTTCGCGAAACCCTTCGTAGGGGCCCTGACCGGACATGCAGATTCAATCTCTTGTTTCGCAAAGAGTCTAAAATCGCTAACTAATTTCGTTTCTGGATGCTATGACGGAGAAATTAGATTTTGGGACATGTCTACAAGAAAAACCGTGTTCAATTTGAACGCTCATAGCGGTATTGTAAAAGGCCTCACTTTCTCCTACGATGGTCTCCATATCGTTTCATGCGGATCAGAGAATCAAATCAATTTGTATCGTGTCCAAGATTGCATCGACAATTTCAAGAACCCTGATTTCCAACCTCTGAAAAAATATCAGAGCAAATCGCACTTAACGGGACTTGACCATCATTACAGCGAAGATAAATTCGTAACGTCAGGTCAGGTAGTCCAGACTTGGTCGTATGAACGCTCGCAGCCTCTTCAAACTTTTGAATGGGGCGCGGATTCAGTCACAAGAGTGAAGTTCAACCCTTCAGAGCAGAATCTTATCGCTGCGGTTGCGTTGGATAGAAGCATTGCGCTGTATGATTTGAGAGGAGGCACTCCAATCAAAAAGAATTTCCTGTTGAACAAATCGACAAGTGTTTGCTGGAATCCAATGGAACCTGTTATCTTCACTGTAAGTAACGAAGACTCGAATTGCTATACATTCGATATGAGAAAACTTGATGTGGCAAAAACAATCCACAAAGACCACATTCTCGCAGTGTAATTTGAATTTCATTGACATATCTCATCCTCTTTTTGAATATTTTAGAATGGACCTTGATTACGCTCCTACAGGCAGAGAGTTTGTGACAGGTTCCTACGATAAAACCGTGAGAATCTTCGACGTTAATGCTGGTAAGAGCAGAGAAGTCTATCATGGCAAGCGAATGCAAAAGTAAATTTTTCTTTTTTGGTTGGTTATTGATAAAAAATGTTGCTAGGATCTTCGCGGTGAGCTTCACCCAAGACAATCACTACGTGTTGTCAGGCTCAGAAGATATGAATATAAGAATCTGGAAAGCAAGAGCATCAGAGGCAATGGGAGTGGTAAGCATCGTCTCCATCATCAAGCAGTTGCTAAATTGGATTGCTTTAAGATAACTGCAAGACATGAGCGCAAGATCAATTACCGTGAGAAACTCAAAGAGAGATTTAAATACAATAAAGAGATAAAGAGAATCGCAAGACATAGACAACTACCTAAATATCTTTTCAATGCTAAACGTAAACGACAAATCATGAAGAACTCCAAGTTCAGAAGAGAACAAAACGTCAAAATCAATAATCCTGACCGTAATTTATTCTCAACAAAACACAGCTTATTAATATATTTTTTCAAATTATAGAAGCCAAACTTAACAAAAACGAGAAGAAAGACAAGATTACCGAAGTAGTTGACTAAGTAGTGTTTTTTCCCAAACTCTCGCGATAGGCGATAGGGTTCTGAATTCATTCAAAAATTTCGTGTCGTTTTATTAGAATGGTCAGTGAGTTTTATCGTTCTGTACCAGCTAGATGTATTTGAGATTTTAGGATTTAGAGTTGTTTTACACGAAGCCAGTTTGTTGTATGAATACATTGAGATGATAGCCCCATTCGCCATTTTCCATTAAATTAGTATGGTTTCTTAGTTTATTAAAATATCCTTGTATTTGATTCCGTTGAAACCGATAATGCTAAGACCAGAAATCTAAGTTAAATCCTCAATGAGAAAGTCTTCCGCTTCTCGTAAAGGGAAATGAAGCTCGCTACATTTTAAATGAGAGGTTTTTGAAAAAAAATTTGAATGTGAGCAAAGATCCTTTAAGTGGAGTTTGCTTCGTGCATTAAATAAATAATTGGCAACTAATTTCCAAACTTACGATCCGTAAGAGACTCAGTTTCCTCGTTGTCAGATTAGGTTAAAGATATGCCAAACAAACTTTACAGATTACATCCAAGAAACTACGGCAAGGGCTCCCGTGAGTGCAGAGTCTGCGGTGCTAGACAAGGTCTTATCAGAAAATACAGCATGATGGTCTGCAGAAGATGCTTCAGAGAAATCGCTAAGGAAGTCGGCTTCAAGAAGGTACTTCATTATGCCTTGGCACTTGTGTAATTTTGTTATTTTCTAACTAGTACCTGTAAAACGGACGGTTTTTCAGCTCATCACAATGCATGAGCACAAAATTCTCAAAAAAGCAACTCAAGGGTCTTATTTGTCACGATGTAGCTCCTTATTTCATTGCTCGCATACCAATAAGCTGTCTATGACCGTATGTGTCTAGATAATAGATACTGTTGGTTATCCATTTCTAAATAAGCTGTTTTCGTGCATATTATCCAAAAATCTCTAAACCGAATTGGTATGTCTCTTTCTCAAGGCCCTCATAACCTTAGTCTTAACTCCCGAATGTAGTTAATGGAGCATATTTCTTAGCTAGGAATAGATTGAGGATTTGAAGTACCAAAGATAGGATCTTTGTGAAAATTATTTGACACACATACCAATCTTATCTAAGCTTCCGTATGATCCTTTTGCTGGAGATAGGAAGATAGAGGGCTTTCTCTCATCAGATTAAGGCCGGATTCTTACTCTTTTCCAACTAACATGAAGAAGCTGATACCTATGAAATCTATCAACTGATGAATCAAAATTTGTTTGATTAGCACTCGAAGCTTGTCCGTAAGAGACATCCACTTCTATTGGAATATAAAACTAGGGCATATTTTAAACAGGTAACAAGTGAAATTTGGGAGATTCATGAGACAAGATATCGAATCGATTGTTATTAAATTCAATCGATACACAATTTTCTGTCGATTTCTCATCGTAAATGAATTAAAAGCTCAAAATATAACAAAAAATGAAAGCTTGCTACCTTATAAACACTACTCTACGATCTCAGGCAGACTTGAAGCATCAACAATGCAAAATAAAATGCAAACAAATAAACTTAACTTCTTAATTTACCCTCTCTCTTCACTCGCGCTCCCTCCTCGCAGATTGCTCGCTCTTCGTGTTGATATACGAATGAATAATAAGCGCATTCTTAAACGCTTTTAGTATTCTGCTTCCTAACTCTTGATAGAGCCCTAACTTGATCATATTTGTGGCATAAGGAATGAACGCTTTGACCTCAGCCATCTGAATCTTCTTCTTCAGGATCCAAGAGACTTTATTATCATAGATATAAGCCGTAAAATACTCCTTCTTTTCATAATACACAAACGCAACCATCTGCAGCGGGACAAGTGAAAGAATGCTCCTATATATTACGAACTTGTTCATGAAGAGGTGCTCCTCATCTATTGTCATCTGAATCTTGAGATTGCAGTTGAGCTTGAGTCCAAAGTATGGCAACGGAGTAACCTCATTCGCAGTGTTGACGGCATCGCGTCTGTCCCCAAGGCTAGGAGGAGTTTGTGGCTGCGCAGCGTTAAGCTGCTTCGTTTTATAGACCATGTAGTTTCCTATCAAGCGCACCGTGGCAAGGTTTAGTTTCTTCTTCTTCGTAAACAGCGGCTTTTGGACGATTCTCTTGTCTCCGAGATAGAGTTTTATCGCTTGCTCGAAATTGAATTTGTTGTTGTACGTGTGCATGTTATGGATCGATGTAACTCGCATGAAGAAGATATATTCGCCGATGTTTAATTCAGGAACCGGCTCAAGCTGCTTCTCGATCTCGAATTTATGCTTGAAATGCTCAAGGAAAATTTCCACAAGCGCCTCCTCAGTCTTTGAGGTTCTAACAATATCTCGATACACATACTCCCTCAGCACTCCACGGAACTCATTGACATTGAGGATGGAAATTCCGTGGACCGTGCGTTCAACCGAAATCCAATCGACTATGTTTTCCCAGAACTAAATGGCAAATAGTTATCAAAATTATGAAAATAAAAAGCAAGTATTACTTTCAGCTCAACATAATTTGGTTTTTGCCAGACAACCGTCGAATGATGAAGACTTTTTTCTGGTAAGGACCTCGTGATGCGCGCTGATCGAGGCTCCAAGAGGAAATCATCAGCCATGCGCTCTAGGAATTTTTTCGTTTCCTCTTCCGCAGGTCCTGGGAGCTCCTGGAACGACATGAGTTGTTGGAATTGCTTCTGTGGTTTCTCGGCCTCATAGGCAAGCATGGCTTGGTAAGACCCGCAGAAATTAGCGTAATTCTGCATTGCCTGAGAGTCTTTCTCCAATTTTCGCATGTTTTCGGGCAGCATTTGCTTCAGGAAACCGAGGTTCAAACTGAAAAGATCAGACTGATAAAACGCCGTGATAAAGTTGCGGCAGGTGCGAGGGTTGTAGAGCGTTATTGCCCAGTAGTTAAGAATCAAGTGCTTCTTGACTGTAATAATGAAAAAGATTCCGTTTATTTTCCGTAGTTTCTGAATAATAGGGACGTTCTCCTGGATTTTCGACTCGAGGAACCTGCCAAAGCTAGTCACTTCCCTGTCTTTGAGCTGCTCGAGCTTGGTTTCGAAGGTGTTTCGTAGACTATAAAACCTGCTCGAGTTTGGAAGGGACGAATGGTTACTGATGGGAATCTCCAGCGAGCTGTAAAGATATTGTCGTTTCAACCAAAGCCGCGAAAGCACAGTTGAGACAACACGGAGGTGGTCGCTTTTGTCAATGGCGTCATAGTGTGTGTCCAAGAAGAATTGGAGATCGTTTGAGTTTATAAGGAATTTGTGAAGTTTCGTCTTGTTGATGAAGGGCTGCATTTCGAACTTGATACACACGACGTCGTTAAAGCCACTGAATTCCTTTATTTTGTAAATTGTCGCTGTGACATAGCAATCCCCTAAACAGGCAATATGGGCTTTAGTGAACACTTTCTCAATTGTAAGTCCGTATTTCGATAGTCTGTCTTGCTGACTCGCTAAGAGTATCTGTGCGATGTTTGAAGGCAGTAAGTCAATCTTTCGGGTGTAACGCCCGAGGGAGGCTTTATCGTTAATCGCGATTTTGTTTCCTACCAACGTCCTATAGTAGCTCAGCATTCCAAGCATTTGTTTCTCTCGCAATTTGCTGCTCTCGATCTGCAGTATAATAATAATCTTTTCCTAAAAGGCAATAACAAAAGATAGTTAATTCAGATGTTCTGAAAATAAGATGCTTACAATAGTTTCGCGGTCCCTAATGATCGCATAATCGGTCAACTGAGTTTGCGTTTGATAAATGCAGATGTGTACAACCTCATCAAGGTTACTTAGCTTCTCGAATTGCACTCGGATGAAGAAGATGTTATGTTTTTCTCTGATGATGAAGTAATATTTCTTATCGTAAGTGCATCTGATCTCATTATAAAGAGACAGCCACTGAGCGTCTGAAGTTTTCGCAAATGGCTCTTCACCACCGGACGCGATGTTTCCATAGTCAGGGTCTTTGGGGTTAAGAATCCTGATGCCATAAGCTGAATGCGGGGACGCTTCCTCATCGTCGTCGTTGATCGTTTTAGGTGGGGTCACAGGAAGAGCTTGCCGAGATTGCGACAAAAATGTTGTTTTTCTTACTTTGCGGCGTACCTGGTGAAAAACGAACATTTCATAAGAATCAAAAATATAACTATGCTCAAGAGAGTTCTGAGTCATGAATCGATGAAACTCGCAAAGCGAGCCAATCATCGGTCCTGGCAGAGTGTTGAAGCCTTTGGTTAGAAAGTCTTTATTGAGGTGTAGCTTTGAGTTCTGGATCTTGAGGTTGCTCTTCAGGAAATTCAACATGTGCTTCTTTTGAAGCGAAGAGAATCCGCTGTTAATCAAAAAATCCTTTTGATCGAAGTGAATGAACGAATTAAACACGTTCTTCGAGATAAATTTCGTCTGGATTGGAATTCGTGACAACCATGCTGTGCCTAATCGTTCTGCTTCGCATACTAGCTCAAAGCTACTGTTATTGGTATTGACAGATTCAAAAGCGTCCTCTGAATATTCGACTTTGAGAGTAAACACAACAAATTCCTTATGCTGCTTGATGACGCCTTGAAGGATCATCTCCCTATTTGAAGTAGCAAAAATAATAAGAATTAGCATTCAAGAAAGAGATGTTATTAAGGTGTATACCCAGGAAGAAAAGGATTTGGAATCGTCAATGCTTTCGATGGAAAGAGTGCGAGATCATCTGCTGTCCATAGACTTGGCTGATACGCTTGAGATGTTTGGCCCACAGAAGGATTTTGCGTGTAATATTTGATGTCTGACTTCCTCCCGAACTCTTGCATATTTTTTTTCTGCGTTTTTCCTCTTGATGAAGCGGCTGGGGTCTGTTGAGTGTCATTATATATTGTCGGAACTTTCTTCTCTTGCCGATTGACTCTGCTCTTTGGCTTCCCTTTAGATGGCAGGTCAGTCATCATACTTCGCTTCCGATCTAAAACTGGTACATGCGAGGTTTTCGTTCCTTCTTCTGGAAGATTGGTCAACGAGCCAGCCTGCTGCTTAGGAGGCTGATGAAAGGTCATATGTGACGCTAAGGAGAATCCTATTGACCTTTGAGAATGAAGCGACGTCTGCGAAGTTGGACTGTTGTTGTGCGGTTGAATAGATTGTATACTCTCTTGCTCCTGGGTTCGCATGTCACTCGCGGTTTGGGCAGGAAGAGTCCATCGCTGCGATAGCGCAGCGAGCTCGTGGGTGATGTTGTAAGTCGCCATCTGTGTAGCGAGTGCATGCAGTGCTCGGTAGTACTTAACTTTCTGTGTTTTGAGGAAGCTGCGATTCTTTTTGACAATATCCCCGTTAGGAAAACGAGATTTCTTTACGAGCGCATGGTTTAATTTGCTGCGGTAGAAAATGAGTTGTTTCTCTGCTTTAGCTGTAATATGACATAAGAGCAGCCTGATTTTAGCTTCTTCTTCCTTGCTAAGTTTCTTGCTTTTGCGCTCGTTAGGCCGAAATCCTGATAAAATCACCATCGACTCCATTTTCATGGCCGCTATAACATCTTTCTCTGTAAGCAAATCAAGATCGCTGACCACCGCCTCGAGGACCAGCGGCCAAATCGTAGTGTAAAACATCGAGAGTTCAGCTGTTTTATATGCTATGGCGCTCGAAAAATCAAAACTCGCAAACTCGTTTTTCAAGATGAACCTCACACGATATTTGCTCCCTTCTTCCTCTAACCCAACGAAACTCACCCTCCAAAACTCTGGGAGTCCAAGAATATTTTTATAGAATTTAATGTCCGAAGTACTGAGCTTCATTAAAGCTGTCTTGATTAAATCAACCTTAGGATTCTTCAACAGTGGCTTCAGAGGCATCGTTATGCTGCGAACGAGTCCAGGGGCTTGAGTAATCGAAAACACATTTGAGGTATCGAGCCTCGTGGTCGAACCAAGCCCTCCCTCCGAAGGTAATGAAAGAATATCATCCTCCAACTCGACCTTCTCTGAGCGAGCAAAGTCAAATGACTCGGAGAACTTTTGTCGACGAAAATCTGTTAAATCGAAGTCGTAAGGCTTCGATGGGGTGGCCTGGTTTTCGGCGTTAAGGGGCCCAGTGCCTTGATTCCCTAAGTTTGCAGTAGTGGTTGATTTTTCGGTCGGATGCTCGTTGGTCTGCACTCTGAGACTGGACAGTGGGTTCTGAGAGTTGACATCCATAGAGAGCTTCGGCTGTCCTGGGGCATTCAGCATATCCTTTAGGAATATCTCTAAAATATTCTCTGGCCCATCGAAGAAGGGAGCTTGTGAACCTTTGCGCTCGAATTTCTTGTTTCCAAATTTTTTGTAGCGACGATACCAACGTTGAATTTTCGTAGCAGCTTGTTTTTCAATTCTTCTGAATTCGTCTAAATCTCTGATTGGCTTGTTTCTGAACCCCGAAGGAGTGGGTGTCACCTGTATGAGAGGACGAGCCTCCGCAATGCTGGCATTCCGAGAGTTAGTGAATTCTCGGCTGTCTGTTCGGTTGATTCCCAAATTTTTGTTATGGTCAAACCCAGGAGTTGGCAACGGGTCCTTGCCTTCAACATCGAAAGCAGGCTCAGCATTAGGCTGTCTTCGTGGAGAACTACCTTTCTGGTCCTGATATGCCTGCAAATCTTTCTTCGTGCTCTCGATGAGATAATTTGAGAGCCCTTGGGATATTCTCTTTTTGCGCTGGTTACTATAAGAGTGGTTGTTCACGATTGAGTCCAAGATTTTCGAGCTACTGCGATTATTGATTTTCAGATGAAGCTCGCTCCCATGATCACTTAGTATCTCTTCCAGATCAGACGCACTTGAGAGTGAGAGATCTTGAACTCGATTTTTAATTTGAGACTGTATGAGATTGGCGTCAATATTCCCTTTAGGTTTCGACGATTGAGAGATTTGGTGTAGTTGACTCGCTAACAATTCGATTTTCCCCTCAGAATATTTTCTTGCTCCAAACAATTGATCAAGCGGCAATTTTAGATTCAGTTCAGATTTGTTAGCCGACTTGTTGCCAAAAAAGGATGCTGAACGTGGACGAGATTGGATTTTGTCATCTAGCTTCGAGTGGTCTTCGTTCACTTTTAAAAACATTTCGCTGCTTTGAGGATCTTGGCTGATGTTGGACTTTCTCATCTTAATCTTCATAGGAAAGATTCCATTACCCTGGAAAGCATTAGAAGCCCCCCTGTTCCGTTTAGTGATATTAGTCGCAGCTGAGGAAGGTCTTGAAGCCATCATTAACACGGTGGACCCTTTAAACTGACTAGTTCTATGCAGCGGGGTAGCCTCTTTACGAGTGTCCTTTGTCTCGTTTTCTGAAGGAGTAACCGCATTTTTATTCGGAATTACTGGCAGGTTGCTATTCGACATATAGTTCCCGATTTCTATTCCCAAGTTTGATGGAGTTACCCGTCTGCCAGGCTGAGGAGGCAGATTATCTTGCGTGAGTGATTTATTCAGCGTTGCTGTAAGATTAGTTTTCTGAATAGGCGTCGGTGTGCGACTGGGGAGCTCTCTCTGAGGGAAGTTACCGGGTAAGTCTATCGGATACGCAAGACTGACATTGCGGCTTGGTGTACCAACCCGGGGATGGAAGGTGCGACTATGCGGTTGCATTAATGTTGTGTTTGGAGTAGAAAAATCGAAGACCATCAAATCATTATTTTCGTATGCGCTCTCATTCTGATTAGAGCTAAGCACTCTAGTGCCTATCTTGGTTGATTGTTGATCATGAGGTAATCTCAAAGCACTCATGTTCAATGACGTTGATCTCAGAGTCGCACTGTTTTGTCGCCTTTTCAGGTTCCCAAGCTTCGCGAATCCGAGTTTTTCTATGGCGTTCAGTCTTGAATCCGTTATATTTTGCCTCTCATTTTGAAGATTCGGTGAGGGGCTTCTATGCTTTGCTTCTTTTCCTTCCTGCTGCGCCTCCTTTTGTATCGAACTCATCTCAGCAGCTATCTCTGAATGGTATTCCTTGAGTATCGAATTCAACTCTTCTCTCTTTTGCCCTCTAATAAAGCGAGTTTTCGGCGATATCACATCATTTGTTGGTTGAACTGCCTCTTTGGGATCTTTGGGAGGACTTTTAGGTTTCTGCTTTTTTTCTGGCTCTTTCGGTTGTTTCTGCGCTTGGTTCATGGACTCATACTTCTTTTGATACGAGATCGTTATTCTATCCTCAGGCCCTAAAAACTTCTTTGAAATAACGAATGCTTTTTCAAATTGATTCATCGCAAGTAAATTCTTTCCGACACTCTGATTTGCCTTCCCAGAGAGATAGTTGAGGTAACTTAACGCGATGAATTTTCTCGCTCTCACCATCTGCACATTTGGATCCTTTAATATCTGAGGCCACTCTGTTGACTCGAAGTCTGGCAAGGTGTTTGGTTCAAGCCCGAGCTGTTTTTCCAGCAATTTAATGCCAAGTTCAGCGTAATAAGCAGAATCTTGATGCAGTTTTAATTTGTACGCGAGGTCTCCCATAGAGATATATAAAGACTCAGCGCCAGGCAGCAATATCTCGCTTTTTTGGAGCTCTTGCTGGAGAGGTAGGATCTTTTTGAGAAAGTGCAGACTTTTCTCTGTTTCATTGATCTTTCCAAAATACTGCGATAAATTCCTATACACTGTAATTTTCAATGCCTTCCATTCAGTTGTTGATTGAATATCATTGGCTGTAAATTTTTCAAGCGCTTTCTTCGCTCTGATGAAGTTTCCTTTAGCAAGGTCAAACAATTGGACTTTTAAAAAATATTCTCCGGCTTTATTGCAAAAATTAACGAATTCTCTGGTCTTTGCCCATAGTAAATTTAGGTCTGTTGTTTCCTAGCAAGGATCTTAGTTGGAATGTTTGGAGAACGTGCAAATGTACTTTATGTGCGAGTGTTTGGATCCTCTCATACAATTTTTGAATTTGATTTTCGTAGTATCCCTAGTATTTGCTGTGAGATAACGGGTGAATCGAAAGTACCTGTTTCTCGGCGACTTCCTTCTGATTTTGCTCCGGTAGGATTTCTGAGTCGTCTCCGAAGAACCCTGCTCGAATAGGAATTTTCTCATCGTGCGACACCATCTAAGCAATAAAATTAAATTTCTAATGCCGAAGTACTGACGGTTTCCGAAGAATTCCTGAAGAAGTTACAGAAGTCTATCTTTTGATATAAAATCCCCTTGTGCTCTTGCATAACAAGGCAGGCAAGAATATTGTAGTTACTGTGATCCAAAACTTGTGAAAAGATGTCTTACATCCAAGAAAATTGAGAATTAATTCTGCTAGCCTTCCTTTTAAAGAGCAATTTTTGGGAAAAGAGCTATATATTCAAACGTTCCTTGTGAACGCGAGTTAGATATTCTAGCCTCCTCATTAAGATCACCAAACGCTTTTTTCTCAGTAGGTTATAATGATTAGCAGTAGAATATTTGGTTTGATAGATTAATAGGTAAAAACAGCAGGACTTATTTCATGTTATTCATATTAAAAGAGGGAATCGGTATTTTTCATTGTAGTTCCAAGAAATTCAATTGTGAAGTCGATTTTCAGAGGTTATGAAAACCAAGCATCGCACAAATCTGCGCAACTCATTTTAAAATTATTAGATTGATAAAACTTATTTTTTTGGCGATTAGTCATCGGTATAGGAAATGGTAAGGATTTTTTTCATGGGAACTGTCGCTTTAGCACACCTTTAGTCCATCACGGCACCTAATCTCTCAAGTATCACCAGCGGAGAACTGGCTAAAGTCCAAGCTGAGATCCAGAAAGCTGAAGCTCAGACAAAGACACAAACTCAAGCACCTACTGAAAAGAAAGGGTCATCACAGAAGTACTGCGGCCTTTCAAACCAAGGTACCAATCATCTACCATTTCGCATTCATCTAACCCACCTCAAGGCGCGACTTGCTATATGAATAGTGTCCTACAAGCACTTTTTATGACTCCCGAGTTCAGAAAAGCCATTTTTAAATGGAGGTCTTCATTTCCACTTATCAGAAATGCTTAAGATAATTCTAGATATGACGAAAAAGAGCACGGAAAACCTGAATATTGCATTCCGTTTCAATTGCAAAAGCTTTTTTCAAAATTACAACTCCAATTATCCAATCACACAAGTACCAAAGGACTAACCCGAAGTTTTAACTGGGACACAGGAAATGCCTTTCAACAGCAGGACGTTCAAGTAGAGTCCTTCTTTTTGAAAAATAGATTTTGAGGCTTGATTAATAGGAATTTTATACGGTGTTTTGCGATGCTATTGAGCAGACAACGAAAAACTCAGAGATCGACGGATTTCTTCAGGACCTCTTCGGCGGGACGATCGTGAATTACATTGAATGCAAGGAACACGATTATGAGAGCACGAGGCCAGAAAACTTTATTCATCTTACAATGACTGTCAAAAACCCTTTCGAAAAGGTACAATGCAGTTGTTTGGTGCATGCGTTTAACCGGTTACGATAGATCTATAACGATAGTTTAGAGAAAGCGCTGCAAATCTACTTAAAACCTGAATTGCTCACTGGCGACAACCAATATTATCTTGAGGAGAAGAAAATGAAGGTTGATGCAGTGAAAGGAATCAAATTTTTAAAGCTTCCTAAAGTTTTGGGCATTATTCTCAACCGATTTTCCTTTGACTATTTCTCGATGAAGAGAGAAAAGCTCGATGATTTCGTGAGTTTCCCATTCGTGCTCAACATGAACAAATATTTAGCGTAATAATTTTCGGTTGCGAGCCATTTTTATTAAAATTTTCTTATCCATCTCTCTTGCAGAGGCTATGAAGGGATCCAAGACAAAGTTCAAGAGGTTAACGAGCAGTATTTTAAAGAAACACCGAAGACTTATAAAGAGATAAAGGAGCTGGGACTCAATAAAGCTCCTCCAGTGATCAAGTCTGGCATCTCTGCTGAGCAGTACCAAAAAGCGAAGACTAGCACTGGAACAAACACAGACAGCAACTCTCCACCTCGAACAATTCAGGAGGAGATCCAGAGACTCAAACGAGGAAAAGACGTCGATGTGATCGTGTACTCAGAAGAATTAAACGAGATCGTCACAGTTAGAGAGTCTGCTATTGAAGACCCAGAAAAACCTGCCCCAAACCAAAATGGCGCTCAAGAAAAGAAGGAATCAACCCAACAGCAGAATCCTCAAGAAAGCCAAGGAGCCGAAACAAATGGAGATGGGGTAGTCCCACGAGCTCATACGACCGACTTGAACGCAATAGCTCCGAAGAAAAGAATCGTTTACGGTCAGCCAGATCCGAACGCAGATGATGATGACTTATTTATCGTTCCTGAACCGGACTCTACGACGCAGCCTGAAGCTCCTTTGCTTCAGGAGCTCAAAGACCTCAAAAATAATCCTCCTAAGCTCGATGAGGTAAAGAAACTCCATGAGCAAGCTGAGGCTGAGGCAGAAAAAGCGAAACAGGAAAAGATTGAAAGGGAAAAGAAATACTCGATGGAACGAACTGCTGCTATTGAAAGATATCTTAAGGAAGGACCTCTCGTCTACGATTTATATGCCATTCTCGTGCACATGGGAGGTGCTTATGGAGGCCATTATTACGCGTTTATCAAATCATTTGAAGATGGTTTTTGGTACAGATTTGACGACAGTTCAGTGACTCGAATGGACCCTGATGAAATTCCCGTCAAAGCGTTTGGAGGCGGAAAATCAGCGAATGCCTACAAATTATTCTACAGACAAGTCGAGTCAGCCGAAGAGCACTTCGAAACAATTCCTGATGAAGCAATTCCAGAAGATCTTCGTAAAGCGCTTGAAGCCGAAAGAATCGCTGAGGAGGTCGCCGAAATGGAGAGAATTGAGAGAATGAATAAAATAAACGTCAGAATCCATTATAAAAAGGATGTAAAGCTAATTCCCACGAATTTGAAGGAAACTTTGCAGGAGCTGCTGGAAAAAGCATTGAAAGAATACAATATCGCCTCTTTCCCAAGACACAATATCCGGCTGAGAGCCTACCAGCCAACTTCTGAAACAATGCAGGACACTTACACAGGCAAGGAGAAGAAAACGCTTGAAGAACTGAGGATAACTTCTTCAAAGAATTTAATCCTCGAGACGAAAGAAGACAATGAAGACTTTCTCGAATATGACATCGATAGCATTGCATTCAAAATAGCGCTCTGGAGAGAAGGCATAGTTTCATTAGAAGAGAAGGAACTGCAGCTGAAGCCAATCCTGGTGAGCAGAAAGGCGTTTTTCGGAGAACTCGTATTGGCATTAGGAAAGCAATACAAACTTGCTCCAGAGACGGTCAGGATATGTAAAAAACAGTACTTGAAAGGACAGGCATCAGCTGAGATCCTCACGAAGGAAGACAATATGGGGAAGACGTTCGTCGAATTAAAACTTTTTGAGAACATGATTCTGTATGTTGAAGAGATCGAATCTCCAGACTCCCCTTGCAGGTGGACTACAGAATTCGAAAAGGATGCTCACAGATGCAAAATTCGATTTAATAACCCATATAAGCCGGTTGAAATTGACTACGGCGTTGAGTTTGATGGAATAGTGGTAGTGGATACAAGAGAGCCACTCCAAAAACTCAAAGAAGAGATCGGCAAGGCTTTAAATATTAGCTTAGACGAGTTTATTATGAAGAAAGGAGGAAAAATGGGCGTAGAGGTCAAAGATTTATCCCGCACAATCGAGAGCGAGAATTACGTTAACGGAACTTCGCTCTTTATTGAGTTTGGAAAGCCAACCAAGCCTGGCGAGTTCAGATTACAGTTCTTTTATGCCAGGAAAATTGTGCCTGAAATAGACGCTTTCTCTCATAAATTTGAGCACCTTTGTGACCTTTCAGTTGACGGTGCGATGAAAGCCAGTGAGTTAAAGGTTATTCTCGCAAAAGAGCTGAAAGAAAAGCTCAACATCGATGCTGATCCTCGCAAACTGAGGCTAAGGGAGCGTGCTAGTGAACGCATGACAAAGATCTACAAAGATGTTTCCATGAAAACCCAGCATCTCGTAGATAAAAAGCAAATCGCAGTTGAAGTTTTGGATTATGAGGACACCGCTGGTCAAGATGATGTGTTGGTTATCGTTAGAAAATGGGACGGTCAGACCTTTGAGCTCTCTCCTCGAGTCGAATTCGTTGTAAATAAATTCATTTGTTTGAAGATTTTCGCTGAGCTCATTCTCGAATGGTTCCCAGAAATCACGGTAATTGAAATACAATAGAGAAATGATCTGATTAAATCACAATTCAATAGCTGGAGAATCTCATTGGTACAAAGATACTTGCGCCTTGGTCAATGAACAGATACGCTTTGAGCAACGAAATGGTAAGTCATAATACATTCCGCTTATATAAATGCTATTTTTTGCAATTATTTAGTGGTCATCGCTCAATGAAGAGAAAAATGTGGTCGGAGATCATCCGTTTTACTTCTCAAACGATGGATTTCTGCTTGTGTAATTCTATAATACGTGATTTCTTTGGCTCATGTAGCTTTGTAGAATTCGTGATAAATCGCAGCCGGTCACACAGCTTGATGCTCAGAAGCAAAAGGAACTTGGAATTACAATTGCGAAAAGCATGGTAACTGAGTCCAGGAGCGTTACTGGAGGAGTCTACGTTCCAAAAGAATCAGGTGGTGTTAAAATAAAGATAAAGACGTAACGACTGCGAGTTGGTTGGTAGAGTTAATTTTGAAATGATATTAGGAAAGAGGAACAAGAAAAAGAAGAGCAGGAAAGGAAGCAAAAGGCTGAAGAGGATAAAAATAACTCGAACCAAACAGAAGCAAAGCCTGTGAGCAATGTAAGACTTATTTTGTCCTTGATGTGAAAATATTAATGGATTACTCCTTTAGCAATTCACAGAATACGATGAATTTTACACGGAAGAAGATTTAGCTCCGTTAGGAGATTTTTAATGCAATATTGAATCGTCTCTTGATCAATGATATATATTATATAATCGTTAGGAATGGATAGAAGCAATGATTACAAATTATGTCAATTTAACTTAATGTCTTTTTCATTATAATTTAGAGGTTCTGAAATTCGAAAAAAGAGTTTTTATCGATAAGTGATGGGGTTTTGGGGTTTTGGGGTTTTGGGGTTTTGGGGTTTTGGGGTTTTGGGGTTTTGGGGTTTTGGGG
>ENA-UOTZ01000548-UOTZ01000548.1-compost-metagenome-genome-assembly--contig:-NODE-548-length-31246-cov-17.870544_pt1 | contig 31246 bp, 18 predicted proteins | sample MGYA00238144_ERZ746983 | MGnify/ENA primary metagenome ERZ746983 (study PRJEB28759, sample SAMN06268863) | compost metagenome | isolation source: single cell | place: USA: California, Emeryville, Joint...
GTGCTCTTTTTGTCCTCTCCGCCACTTCGATAGCTCGCATTTCCCTCAAAACTGCCATCATTTCTATTCGTCTGTAGTAAGTTTCGTGGTGGTGCTCGGCCTGTTTGAGTGAAATTCTCATTTTGAGTCTCCTGCATCAGCCCATTGTCATTTGATAAATCCAAGTTTTGTGATTTTGGAGGAAGAATTGCACTAACATCGTTCAAAAAACGAGGTAATTGGCTTTTTGTCATTGTTTGAAACTGCTTATGGATCTCTCTGTCCTCAGACAACGCAAGTGAGCTTGGTTCAAGGTTCTCATTTTCTTCGGTTAGCTCTGTTAGAATAGGTTGATTGTTTGTGTAGGTTTTTATATAAGTCTTTGTAGCATTTTTCAAATCAGAACCTTCCTCCTTTTTATCACTGATTGTCTGATGAAGAGCGGTTCTTTCTTTTCTTGAAGCTAACTTTCTCGTTTTGTCAAGGAACAAATCATCGATGTCAGAGAACATGAATACATACATTGGAATTTTATTCTTCGAGGTCCTGAATTCTTCAACACTTGCTTGTACAAGACAGTATTCTTTAGATTTCTTAGCCTCATTGATCTTCGCTTCCAAATTTGAAATGTATTTCTGATCAAAATTAAAATATTCTGTGTCGCCTCTGTTGCTATCTCTATTCTCGAATTGGTTTGTATAAAAATCCACAACATTTTTGCACTTATCCAGGAGCGTTTTGGGAACATACTCTTTTGGATCCTTTCTTTTTAGAAGCTTAAGTGTCATATCTGTCTGCTGGAGCATCCGAGTCCGCTCGTTCTGTTTTATTCTGCCCCTTGAAGTTGTTTTGGGACTATACGCATCGATTCCCTCATCGTCATGACCATCGATCTGCTCATGAGCAGCACCTTCATCTTCCTCGTTGTATTGGCTTTCATTGGTGTTATTATAAGTGCGTCTTGAACTTGCTCTTCCTTGCCTGATGTCCTCTGAAATGCTAAATAAAATTGATGTTTCAGGACAAATCAACTGGATATGTGCCAAATTCTCATCTAAAAACGCCCTTGATAGACCCAATGCCTCCCCTAAAGCCTTAGAGGCACTATCAATGAGTCCAAACTGATCGGTGATAATGTATTCAGTTTTAGTGTTAATACTTTTTAGATATCCTAAAAATAAAAACCCTCCGGTACTCAAGTCGATTTGTGGTTTGACTAAAAGTGTCATTGGGAAGATGAACCCTTCTTTACTTCTTCCGAAAAGACGCTTGTTAGTGTACATTATATTCTCACGGCCACTGTCGATATAAGCTGCCAAGAATCCATCATGCTGAATAGAGATAAGTCTTGGGGCTAAAACTCTAAGATTCAGCAATTCGAACTCCTTTACACTGTATCCAAAGAGCCTTTCGCAGGCTGGATTAGCTCTCAAGATTTTACCGAGAGTTTGTGTAAGGCCAGATGCCTGGATGATGCTAGACTCTTTGTCGAAAAGTAGATCAACTTCGAAGCATTCTTTCTCGTCGCGAAGATACGTTTCGAGCCTGATGAGACCCCTTTGGCATTTTTTGGCCAATTCCAGCGAGCCGATATCATCTGATATAACAGAACGTAGAAATTCCGCATATGCAGCCATACTGAAAGGGTTCTCAGAGAGGTACCTGTTGAAAATATCTTCAATTTTTTTTCGGCAACCCAGAAGCTTCTTGCCAATGATATAGATATGATCAAAATTAACGGTATCGTCTGCCATTTCTTCCAGAAAGCTCACATAATCCTTGACATAAGTAGTAATAAGTTGGATCATCTCGTTATACTTCAGTTCAAGCTCCGAAATCCCTTTGATATCAATATTACTGAAATCAAGATCACTTCTCTCTCTCGACAACCTTTCTTGTATCGTGTTAACGATCCTCACAAGTCTTTCTCTTGAGATACTGATCCGAATATCTGATTGCTTTTCTAGATGCTCTTTCAAAACATAGCATTCAAGTATCACAGCCGGCGTGAGTCGAAGATAATGCAGCAAATACGCTGCAAAACTGAAATGCAAATACGTATTCTTTGGGAATTTCTTTGTATACATCACATAGAGGGATCTTATAAAATGTTTAACAGCGATAACGCTATTTGAAGGTGTTTCCTTTGGTGATTGGTAGCGTTGTTCATGCCATTTTGGTTTGAAGAAGCTAAAAGTTGCTGGGTCATAGAGCTCTTCTTGTTTCCAAATCTTGGAATGACTATTTTTATTGAAACTCTTGAGGAAATCTGTAGCTATCATTCCTTTATGGAGCAGTACATCTTGACTCAGTAGGTCTGAACTCGAATAGTCAAACATTTGTGATCCTTTATTGCTGAAAAGTTGAGTCTGATTGATGAGCAGCTTAATCACGTGATCAATTTGGTATCCATTACTGAGGTTTTGACAATGTGATAGTATCCATTGTTCATATCGGCTATTTATCATCTGTATTATCTTGATCGATAAACTGATTGACACGAGGAACTCTATGGGAGAAATATTCCTTACTTCCGAGTACTCGAGAATATAATCCAGAAGCAGTATGAATGACACTGGAATAATAAATCCTTTCCAGAAAAGATTCGCTTTTTGCACAATCTGAAAGTAGTAAAAATCCAAGACGACCACTCTCACCAGTCTGTAAATTTGCCAGAGAAATACTACAAGCGTGTATGGCAGTCTGTAGTCTTTTGTCGGGAAATGACTCTCAAATACCATGATAAAGACAAAATATAGCAGTGTCATTAAATTAAGAGATGTGTTGCGTTTGCAGAGATAGTGAGTCTCCAAGAAGTTATCTTCTTGAATAAAAAACCGCTCGATTAGCAGCGGAAAGGTAATCATTGTGATTCCTGCGATAGAAATGATTGTTTGAGGGAGTCCTCTTCCGATGGCCGTGATAAAACAGTGGAAGAAGGGTATTGAGAGGCAATATCCAACGTATTTTAAGATCAATTCAAAGATCCAAATCAGTAATTTTTGGGATGACGTTGCATCTTTACCTCGATAGAAGATGAGGTAAACGTAGATGCTTAGTGTGAATAACACCATGCAAATGGCAGCGAGCACTATTAGGAAAACAATCGCCGTAGGATCGATTCCAACACCTCTAAGGAGTGAAGTGGTATTAAAGAGTTGTGCATACGTCAACACCACGTCCATATAATTCTTGTCGGAAAAAGGGTATGCGAAATTACCGCTCAATAGTATGCCAATTTCAAGCAAACTACTGAAGAAAATGACAAAAAACGCCTCATATTTCGACACCCTCTGATTTTCAAGAACTTGAAGTATAAGTTTGATCAGCGCATCGTAAGGTTTCTTGCAAAGCTTCATTTTTATAGATGTTTTTGAACGAGTTTTACGTAATTATAATTAGGGCGTTCTTATTTGAAACTCTTAGTTTTAATTTCCTTCAAATTTTGATTTTTATTTAATTCAGTTGGCCATAAATACCTTGACGGTTAACTTAATATTAAGCCATCGAGGCTTTATTTTTATCTTAGATCGAAACTGAGGTATGTCGGTGCCCTTCCCTCGATGGAATATTAATATTGTCATTTTTTTCTCATTCCAAATTTCGCTTATGAACTGGAGAAGGATAAATTTCCAGAATATACGACAGAAATCTGAAGGGGCTAAATTTTTTCCATTTTGTCTTGAAACTAATAGAATGAGAATGAGCTTGTATGAGACTTTCTTAATTAGTTTTGACTACAGTTTCTAAACCGCCATTTTAGATTCTTCTAAAAACAGAAAATTCAGTATATATCTCTCAACATTAAAATTGATAGACACCGAGGTTAGGGTGTTGCACTCACACTAATTAGTTAGAATCGTGATGCTAGAGGTTAAATATGCCAAATATTTCTTTGGTTTCCCAAATGTACCCCGCAAGAGTATTTATATAAATAAATAATTAAATTATGAACGCTGCTGTTGAGAAAGGAAAAAGTGAACTTACTTTTTCACTCGTTATGGGGTCAAAATGTATTTATCATTATATTTGTTTTTTCAGAAATTCGATGAATATTTTAGGTTTCTCTCTGCTCTTGAGTGAATATATTTCTCCATATATTCAGTTGTCCAAATGATCAAAGTTTATTGCAGTTGCCTTATTTTCTAGACTCTTGATCATCTGTCGAATCTGCTGACTAATAGGATATCTCAAGCTTGATAAACCGGCGAATTACTTTCTTTCTGTTTGACCCTCGGAAATTATTTGTTATTCGGAGTTTGTCCATTCACATCTTAGATTATAGGGAAAGGGGATGAATTAATTGCTGCTGATGCTCAGATTTCGTCTTAAGCATTCAAGGAAACAGCATTCCTTCAAGACCTCATTCTTGCAATAAAAGTAGAGGCAAAGTATCATTGAACATTCCAAGAAATCACTAAAAAAATCTTATGACGACTGCGTGTGGATTTGCTACATGTTATTCAGACTTAAAACTTTCGATAATATGAAATCATCATCTGCTTTTGGCAGTATGCGATTCGAAGCAACTTCATTTTTTCACTCGGATCTGATGTCTGTGAATTCAGAAAAACCAGTGTGAAAGGTTTTATTCTATACTCTGCCAAGAAGTATCTTTCGATGCTGAGAGACGTGAAACTTCAAGGTAATATATTGAGAGACCATCCAGGTTCTGACATCAATAAACCACAGTTGAAACGCAAAAGCAAGGTCTTTCAAAACTAAGAAGAAATATTACCAGACTATTAAAGTGAGGGAGAAGCTCCTTATCTGGCAGTTTTCAAAGTATTTAAATATGAAAGAGAGTTTATGTCTGAAATCATCAGATAGGCTGGGAACAATAAAAAAGCAAACCATTCACACCTAGAAAACTTTATAATTTATTACTATGAAATCTCTCACTCATTAACCAAAGTTGAAATCCCAAATACAGCTCATTAAAATCTTAGGCCTCTCTTTTTGAGGATAATATCTGAAGGAGATGAGAGAATATAATTGCTCTGTCTTTTCTTTATGAATCCAGAAATTATTCTCAGGGCAACAGGGAAAAATTTCATCAAAAGTATCAAGAGTATCTAATGGTTTGGCTAAATTTGTTTTCTCAGATTTTTTGCTGTGAAAGATGAATTTATTCTTAGAGAAATGTAAATGAAAATCAATTAGGCAAATATACCATAATTTGTGCAGTGCAGTTAGAGAATCAATTATCTCGGCGAAAAGCAAAGTAAAACAACGAGTTTGACTTAAGTTCCTCACTTTCATACAAATATCTTTGAAATTTTCGTAATTCAGTTAGTGATTACCAGCAAGCAAATTATGTATGCAAAATAATTATCATTATGAATCATAAATTTTAATACTTAAGACCATGGATTTAGTTCATGAGGAAGTCATCAGCGACCATAAGTTCCTCATCCATTCTTGGTTGATGGATAATTTTAGTAGGTTCTGGTTGTGGGAGGTAGACAGTTTGAGTTGCTTGTGAAGGCAGAGAGGTCGAGATCACAGATGGTTGTGGGAGGTAGACGGTTTGGGTTGCTTGGGAAGGTTTGGAGATCACGGGTGGTTGTGGCATGTAGACAGTCTGAGTTGGTTGAGCTGGCTGGTAGATAGTTGCTACTGCTGGGGTAGGAAGTGGCATGAAGACGGTCTTGGTAGGTTGAGGGATAGGATTTTGAGGTTTTGAAGCTGGTTTGCAAACGGTTCGGCTAATGAAAGAAGATGGATAGCGGCAGATATTCACCTTGGATTGGCAGGTATTTGCATTCACGGCATTGTATACAGTGAATCTTCTTCCATCGCTGCAAAAGCAATCACAGTCCTAAAAATAAATCAAAATGATTCTCATTGTAATTGCTGGAGCGAATTTTGGTGATTACCAGGTTTCCTGCGAAGCTCAAGGCAAGAGTGGAAGCAATCAATGCAACAACAAGGATAGACTTCATGAGGAGAATGGATTTCTGAGTGAAACAGGAGAGATTAAATTCCAATTATAAATGATGCTTTCTATCCGATTCATATAAATACTTTGCACGATAACAGAACCAGAGAGCTCCTGAGCCAAATTCTCTTCAAAAATTGAATAGTGATTTTTTGAGAAGAAGAGATCCATGAACCAAATCTAAAGAAGGCGAAAATGAGATTATTTTATTGCCTCTGTAGGCAGAGAACCAAAAAATGGAGTAGAAATTATCGATATACACTCAAAATAAAGCCACTCTAATGCTGTATTTCAAAGAAATTTCATGCCCACATATTACATAAAGCTCAATGCGTTGTAATCCTCGCATAGCATAGAGTATATATCCAAAATAATGCAGATAGTAATCCTCATATTTCTCTGCTATTTGGCAAGAAAAGCTGGATTCTAAAATTGAGGAGTTAGTAATATCGCAATTGTTTGTGTAGTTGTTGAATCTTAAATGAAACTTTCAAAAAGGGAAAATGTCGTGCCTTTCATTTAACAATTGAGAAAATTAACGTTGGCGAATGAGTTAATGTTGCTTTGTTTTAGTCTCGATCCCTTTGGAGCATTTTTTTCATCACGAAACTTGTGAAAAAATGTTGGAGAGTCTCAGTCTGTTGCGACAGACATACACATAGATATTTCGAAGATATTAACAGTTATCTGTACTGAAATACCACCTACTCTTGCATTAAACGGCCATTAAATTCTCGAATTACTAATTATCTCAAGCTTCTCAAACTACTGATGAAAAGGCAGGAATCTGTTTGATTCTGTTTTGTTTTTTGGGTTTTCAAATTATATGTAAGTTTCCGATCAATAAAGAGAGCATTTGAGAAACAGATAATTATGAGTTTCGATGCTTAAGTGATAGTGCTGACAGCTTAATTGATCAAATCATCGGCCACAACGGCATCATCTTCCATAGGTGGATAGAAAGCTCTGGTTGGTTGAGGGTATGGGTAATAGACGGTCTGAGTTGGTTGAGAAGGTTGTGGGAGGTAGACAGTCTTGGTTGGTTGAGAAGGATAGTAGACGGTTGCTGGAGCTGGAGCAGGATTTGAGTAGGAGCAGACATTGCTTACAATGCGAGATCCATAGCGGCAGACGTTAGTCTTGCTGTAGCAGGAGTTGGCATCAACAGCATTGTAAACAGTAAATCTGGTACCATCGCTGCAAGTACAGTCGCAATTCTAATCATAAATCAGTAAAATTGTGGGAAAGAAGTTCAGGTAGATACCAAGCCTGCGAAGCTCAAGGCAAGAGTTGAAGCAACCAATGCAACAAAGAGGAGGGATTTCATGAGAGAGTCGAGGTTGTTTTAAATATAAATGTGATTATTAATGTATTTCTTTCCGATTAATAAAGCCTTTGAAGAACAGAATCTTGAGGCTATTTTTCAATTAAAATTGTCCCGACTCTATTAACGAAAGAAAATCAGAAGAAGACTGATAAACTAGCAACCGTCAGTATTACTTTTGACTTCGTTTTCGTTCATGCAACTTGATCATTTGAAAGGGTCTCGATACTCTAATTGTTGAGGCATTCTTGATCCATTTAATTTATTCTCTTTGGTTGTTTTTCCTCTTTTAGGATTGAATCCTTTCAAAGCTTAAGATAAATTATCTTTTTTCTAAGGAATTTAGTTATTAAGAGCATCTTTACTTGCATCAAAAAGAATCTCTTTTTGCTTCATAGGGACATTTTCAATTTACGTTCCAATTTTTGTTGGACGTTGATTACTCAGGAAGTAAAATAATTGCCAACAGTAGCAGGATACATTTAATTCGATTTCCGATATGCAGCGTTTTTCATGCCCTCTTCTAATCGTTGACAGTCGAATTTTCTGAAATACAGACTTCACTTCTCTGGGTCTCATTCTTGTACTTTGAGTGATCAGTTTTTCTTTTTTGGTTTTTTTTTTTGCGCATCGCTCATCTACTTACTTATTGAAGCGGAATATTGCGATTCAAAGTTATTAGCATTGCCTCAGCACAATTGAATGCCAAGATCCGAAGAAGAAGTTTTTTATTGTTCTTGATGACCTTCATGAAAGAGTTGAGAGTGTTGGTTGGAAATTTAAAGATTGCAAACGCCATAAAGCAGACAAGCAAGGTGTATTATAATTTTTATCACCTTTCATAACAGAAGACTTTAACTTTACAACACATGATAGCTTCACAAATGTCCCTAAAATAACTTCCTTAATATTTTTGTGGCATTATCTACACGAGTATTTCAGCCTCAAGATGCTTTGGTATCTGTTGGCGGTTGAAAAAATGTTTTATTCGGTCTAAACTTAGTAATTGGGCTATCCAACGCATTCACTTGCATAACTCCATGATGCGCATCAGCTTCTTTTTCATAGTCGCCCACTTTCATAAGCTCACAAAATCCATCAAAATTGATCTTTCCATCTTTAGATAATTGTGTCTCTACAATCATCTGTTCAATCTCCTCTTCCGACATATGTTTTGCCGCCCTTCTCATTGCTTCTTTGAGGTTTGCCACCGTGATATACCCTGTGCCATCAACATCAAAGTGAGAAAATACCCACAAGAGCCTCTCTTTCGTTAGGTACACCTTTGCATCCATGACAGCAAATAAAAATTCAGAAAAGCTAATGGTTTGTGAATCATCAGTGTGAATTTGCTTCATAATCTCCTCCAATTCTTCCACTTTCACATTTAAATTCTTTTCCTGTATGACGATTTTAAGATCCGCGATACTAATCTCGCCATGATTCTCTTTATCAAAATATTTAAAGTATGATCGGATTTCTTTTAGTTCTGGATCGCTGACTTGAGATATCAAAATACCAAGCACTTCTTTCTGTAATTTCTTTTTAATTGAGAAGTTTTTCAAGTTTTCAATTATCTGCTCAGCTTTACGGGAATCAAGCTTACTAAGTTTTTGAGCATTCTTTATCCAACGGTGCTCCAAAGCTTTCCCAGCAGTGATTCTCTTTTTGGGGTTTTTGTTTAATAATTGTCTTAGAAGATCTTTAGCATCTTCCGAAACACTTTCCCACACACCACTGATAAGATCTGGCTCATTATTGAGGATAGCTTTGGCTAGTGCTGCTGTGTCTTTGGCATGAAATGGAGGTTTCCCGCATAAGAAAACATACATCATGACTCCAAGACTCCAGTAATCACAGCGGTAATCATAGCTTCCTCTGACAATTTCAGGACATATGTAATAAGGGGTTCCAACTTGACTGGTTAGCGTTTCCCTGGGCTCAGCATAACGAGAGAGGCCAAAGTCAATTAGTTTTATTTCAGCATCAGGATCCTTGTTCGCGAGTAGGAAGTTGGCTGGTTTAATATCTCTATGGACGATCCCTTTTTCGTGTAAGTATTTAACTGCGGAGAAGGCTTTTGTCATTATCACAGCGGCCTCCGCTTCACTAAACTGCTTTTTTTTTATATATTTCTCTGTGAGTTCACCGCCGCTGCAGTATTCCATGACTAAATGAAAATGTTCCGAATCTTGGTAGACTTCATAAAACTTGACAATGTTCGGATGGTCAAGGTCACGGAGCAACTCCAGTTCACGATAGAGGAGCCTTAAATCATTTTTCATTCTATCTTTGCAGATTGTTTTCACGGCGAACTTTGGTCCCTTCGTTCCTTTTGGAACTGCAAGTCTCACCGTACCGAAATGTCCATGACCTTGCAGAAGTAAGCAAAGTTAAGCGAGAATAGAATAACTGTGAAGAATACCAAGTGCTTTCCTTTCGAATTCGTAAACCGATAGTATGTTAGACACTGAGACTGTGGTTTTCCGGAGATCTCTGCGAATGACAGGAACCACCTGGGTCTTTGTGCTACAAGCAGAACCCATTTCGAGACACAATTATTGCTGGAAATAACTTTATTATAAATGATTAATTGCGATAGTTTCCCACACCTTGATCGTTTAGAGGTGTTTAGAGTAGAAAATTATCAGAGTTATTCAAGAATCATCAGTTTTTTTTAATGTAGTCTCTCTCTTTTTTTTTTGAGTGTGAAGCTTACTAGCATTGTTAACCTAGGTTCCAAAATGGAAAGCGGAAGACACCGGCAGTATTTTCTCTGTGAGCGAAGGAAATTACATATAATCCAATGTTGAAAGAGGCTGCGCAGATTTCGCAAAAGATGTATAGATGTGCTTCTAAGCTTTCATTTTCATGTTCCTCTTTCACATGAGGATTTTTTTTTTTGACCCATTGAGACTCAACTTTATGAAATTGAGGTCGACTCCTATTATGAAAGTGAAGTCAAAAGAGACCTTGCCTAAAATTTATCTGCTGACCTTCGACTGCGATGTCGGACTCAGTATCGGCAAACTTGCAATCGAAAATTATTTTGCAAAAACAATTGTTTTTCACATTAAACCTGTACAGATCTCTTCATTATGGTATCATTATTTTGCTATTGTAGCCCATTCAAGGAATTCTACATGAATTTCTATTAAGGTTTACTTATCAGAATAGACCCTTTACCAAAACGAAAACAATAAAAGAGTAAATTCGCTTCTATGGCGCGATTGAACTTTGCTATTTATTATGAAATAAGATAGCACAACATCAACAACAAAGATGCATAAAAAGCAAATTTCGTCCAATAATCTATTAAGCTGTCTGTATTCATAGATCTAAATCATACTCTTTATTACAAGTTCCCTCCCCTCAATGTCTAATTGTAACTTAATTATAAATGGTATTAATTTTGAGATTTGCATTGTTTTGTCAGCCAAACAAGATCCTGAATAGTTTCTATCTTAACAGTGGCCCATCTGGGTTTTGATCGCATTCTTCTGAAAGAACCATCAGCAACCGTCACGTCAGTTTAATGAGTCTTAATGTCTATAGAACTGTTTGTGTTGTTCTTGAAGCTTCAAAAGTCTTTCGTTCCTTAACTCCATTAGCCACCTAACATTAACAGACTCGTATAGGATTTCATTTGCTTTCTTTTCCCATATATTTTCGCGCACCTTCGGAGGAGTCAAGGCCAAAAGTATATGTAACTAAGAAGATTAGAATTTTCCGGAAGAATTTGATCTTCCTTACTCGTCTACATTTACTCACATAATATTTTGCTGCAGGATTATCTTCCAGCACGTTTGTATAGTCCGTTTCTCCAACAGACCACGGATTGCACTTGGAATATAAAAGCAGCTATTTTTTAAATTTAGCGTGTCCAAGCCCAGAAAGTTTTTTTACTTTAACAACATCGAGATTATCTCTCTCTATAGCAAAATACAAGGGCGTTCGACCAACCTTTTAGTAAAGATTAGCATCTTCGTTTGAGAATTATCCATATTACCATATCTACGGCATTTACATCTGCGCCACTGTTAATTAAGAGCTCGCAGCAGCTTGTATGGTCATTAATAATTGCAATGTGCAAAGCTGTTTGATGTAGCTTCTTTGAGATATAATGCCGAATTGATAAAAAAGATCATACGTTGTTGAAATCATAAAGAAGATATCGGTTGAATTTGAGATACTCTTCAAGTCTAGAGTAGTCACCAGTCCTCGCAGCACGTAAAAAGTGATAAGAACCTTCTTTTTCGAATGGACGTAGACTGAAAATGATGCTCTTCATAATCTTATCAAATTTCAGTTTTATTAAATTTTTTTTTTCAATTCAAAGTCCAATAATTTTACTTCTCTCATAGTAAGCTTCAACCTCTTCATTGTAATAAGAACTTCTTTGAGTTTTCTCCGAATTCTTTCAAAATTTTTTCTAGGTTGTGTTGGTGAAGACTTCCGCTTCTTATCTTCGAGATAGCATTCTATCGTCGCTTGACGGTTTAGGCGGAGAAGGGTTCGATCAAAGGGATATTTAGCAAGTTTTAAAACCAAAGCATCAGCAGCTCTATCTTCAGCATCACGGCCGTCCTCATCATCCATGTCTTGGTAAGTAAATCGATGTTTTTCTTCATTCGGTTGGATTTCAGATTTCTGCTTATCGGCGAAATAGTTGATAGAGGTCAATAAATCACCACCAGCCCTGCGTTTCGCAAATTTTGATTGCAGCAATTGCAACGATTTTTCATTTCGGTGAGTTTGGATCTTGAACTGTTCAGAATCGACTTTGCTTATATTTTTCGAAAATTTAATTTTACTTAAACTTTTATCAAGGGCAATTTTCCTCTCAGGCTCTGGGGAGCCAATTTCTCTATCTCGATCGCTCGTTAAAAGGTCCAATATGCTTGGTTTCACCTTGCAATATTTGTGACCTCCAGACTCGCTATTATTTCTTCTAATTTTAGGAATCTCTATTTCACTCGCTCGCAATTTGGGTTCATAGCGGTTCTCTCTCTCATCGAATCGAGAGAAGGTCTCCACAACTTCCACAGGTTCAGTGGCGACTCTGCGAGGGCTTTGCTCTTTTTTATTTTGATAGAATGTTTGGAGGCCAAATTTCGGAATGTTTACAGGTTTTGTTTTCAAACTAAGGAACAAGTCCCTTTGATTTGAGCCTGTTTTCCTAGCTCGTTTTAATTCGACACCCCTTAAGAGTTGATCAAGCGTTAACGCTGAATTTTTACTCGACCTTTTGGCAAAATGTGGTAGATTATCAGGCCTTACTGGTGTATTGTTAACTCTGCTTGCTAAGTGGGTTGTTATAGTTCGCGATAAACTCCCATTTTGAATGATCTGAGAATCTCTGTCAGTCATTGGCATTTTTGGTATTACAGAAAGCGAGTGATCTGGGTGGGATGCTGCTGTTTCCGTGCGTCGAGTAGAATCAAGCAGAGACCTCGTTCTATGGAGAGATAATGTAGGACTGGACTTTTCGTGATGGCTTTCTCTTGAGGTGTGCATGGTCAAATGATGAATTGAGCTCGTTGTTTTTGGAGCATTACTCACATTTTCGATTTCCTTGGGTTTCATTCGTTTTAAAGGTGAAACCGATTGACTAGTGGATAGCCGCTGAAAGATGATAATTCGAGGTCTTGTGGCCTTCTGGCTCATATGCTTCAGTGAGCGGAATTATTTCAGATCTGTGACTTGAGACAAGGAAAGTTTATTATTTAATTAATTTGGAAAAAGGTACCTTATCCCAAGCATGCTAAAAACGGACAAATGTTCAGATTGTGAGGAAGCCATGAAACTTTCTGAAATGATGGTATTTTCTTATTCTTTACTACAAATTTTTCTCCACTAAGAATGCGCTGTTCCTATTTGCATACTCTCATTGCATCAATATGACTAACATTGCTATTTGTTTAAGTTATCCTGATTCCAATTTAAAAAGTTATTATTTATTCAAGATTTTAATAGCAAATAAATTTTACTGCGCTTGATTGATTAGTTTCCTTCTAATAGGATATTCAGAGGCAGTTGTTTTCTCAGAGAGCTATCTTGGCCATAGTTAGAACTGAGAGCAGGAGCTGTTTTCCTCAATGTTTCTTTCCTTCCTCATCTTTTCATTAAGGATGTTAATTAATATTTTAACACCATTTATTAGATTTAGTCAAAGTAGGTTGTGTGGTGCTCTTACGTTGAGACAACAAGCACTACGTCTTAATCTAAGATTCACCGAATAATTTCTTAGCTCTTTATTTTGTGTTTCTTTTTTAGATTTCAGATGTTTATAGAGGGTCCACTAAGAAATCCATAAACTTTAATTCTCTTTGTCTTGCTATTAATAAAATATTAGTGAATATTCTGATGATTATCATCATATTAGAATTCATTAGATGCTCTGCCATAACATTGAAGGATTAGTTCTTCTTGTTCTTCCGAACAAAGGAGATAACCGGTGGGAGTAGCAAATGCGCTTGTGCCTCATACTCATAATGACCAATCCCTGGAGTATTTTTCCCAACATCTATTTCCACATATGTGACACGAGGAATGACTTTCCTGAAATATCGTCCTAATGAAACAGGATGAATCTGATCAATAGGAATCCACATGATAAAGGTTTCCTGCTTAAGAGTTTTGAGTTCATCCTTTAGCTCAGTATAGGACGGCATATAGAGAATAAGCTTTTCACATCTTTTAGGAAGATACAGTCCTAGACTCATTGCAATTCCTCCGCCCCAACTAAATCCAAAAGCCCAGAAGTTTTGAATTTCAAAGTGGGAGAGGATATCTTCTACAATTTGGATAGGTCCTCCCTCATCGAGGTTTGTTTCACTTCGACAGTTATGTTTTACGCCTTCTGTTCTTCCAAAACCTGGCATATCAGGTGCAAATATTCGAAATCCTTCTTGGATTAGAGACTTGAAAAGCCATCTGTGGCAAATACTGTAAGTGGTGGGACCCCATCCATGCAACATAACAATAGGAATGCCTTCTCTTGGACCAATTACCAGAACCACAACTTTCCCACCTCTGGTGTTAACGACTTCTAATTCTCCAATGTCAGTTGTCATATCAGCTATGGGTTTTGAAACTCTGTCGAACTTAGGCGCAGATTTCTTTTTTGGAGTTCGAGGCCTTCTCAAGGAAGCAATTTTCAGTTGAGACTTTGAATTTTTCTTCTCAACCACTTGAGAAATATTCTGGACCTTGTCAGGACTGATTTCCAATTTGTACTCTTCTATAGAGGATTTTTCGATAGGCTTGGGCTGCTCGGTTAGAATACCTTTCTTTGACTCTTCTGAAACAGCTTTCTGTGTAAGTTCTTTCTGAATAGTCTGAGGGATATTATTGATCTGCTGCTCAGAGATCGATTCCAAAGGTTGCTCATTAAAAGCTTTTTCGGTTTCTACACCGGGCCCAGGGTTCAAGTAGTGCAAATTTTCATGAACATAAGCTGGTTCTTGCTTGGTGAAGGTATTAGTTTCTGCTACAAAGGCATTGTCAGGAGATTTTTCTATTTCTAATTCTTCAATTTTCTTATTATTAGACACTCTCGCTTCTGGGTTTTCGAGCGGTTCGCTTGGCTTTGGGTTCGCAACTGGTGATATGATATCTTTGTTTAGCCATAAAATAATTTCTTCGGTGATCTTGCCTCCCACGCATTGATAGCATCCTCTCGTTTTTTCAATGCTGAACGGACCTGCGTTTAATGTCACAAATTTACTTCCTTTGATCGCTTCTTTGAACTTGAGTCCTTGCGCATACGGATGAAACTGTTCTGTTTTCACCCACAATATCAAAGGACTTTTTTTCATCCTCTCAAGAACATTATTAGTGTCTGTGAATGTGATATGAAAAAGGACAGTGCTTTCCACTAGTTCAGGGTATAAAGCTGTTAGGGAAATGATAATCCCTGCGCCCCAGTCATAGCCTACAAGGGCGGCTGATTCTTCATCAAATATCGAGATCAATTCTCTCACAAGGTCAACAGGCCCGCCTGGTAACGTATGATACTCGCTTCTTGAGGGATATCGAGGTCCTGGAGAGCGCCCAAATCCTGGCATCGATGGTGCAATGACATAATATCCGGCTTTGGCAAGTCCAGGCATTAGCCATTTCTGATTTTGATTTCCTGCCCCTTCACCGTAGCCATGGAGCATCACGAGAAGTTTATCTTCGGGGTCTCCATAGATCAAGGTATGAACTTTTCCACAAGAGGTCTCAATGAATCTTTCTTCAAACTCTGCGTTCATTTTTTAGCAATTATTTATACTTTGTTGTGTGCAAGAACCCTAATAAAGCGGTTACATCAGATTTTAACTAAATAAAGCACCACACAGGCAATTAATTACGCCAGATTTTCATCTGATATTTGATCGAGTCTCAGAATCAGAATTTCCGAGGATGAGAGATTGGATCATATGTTGGTGTTAAATTTCTGTTCTTCTTAATTTCTTGCCAGATCAGGTAATTTTAATAGATCAGGTGATTCTGAGAGAAATACATTCGGTTTAAGAGAGAGAGATAGAAATTCACTCTATTCATTCTGATTCATTCTTGTTGTATCCATTCTTTATCGAAATTTTGGTATTTAGTATATTCTGGTGAGTAGCCTAATATGCGCTATGCACTTGAGAAAGGAAAAATAAAATGTCTTACGATATGATTCTATTCGGTGATATCAACCGTCATTATGGATTTTATCCCATCTGATCTCTTTAAATTAAAATACTGCTGAATTGAAACCGTCAAGAAAGTGCTCAAAATGAATTTCTTATTGCTGGGCTGATTGAAGACTGTAAAAATTTTGTACAGATTTTGTTGGAAAGTTTTCCATTTCATCTTCTCGCCGTAATTATTAAGACCATTATTTTGATAGATATTTTTGTAGTTCGTGCATAAAGAGCCAATTTTGAATTTAGCAATGATATATAATGAGTCTCTTAGCATAGAATACATTCACCAGATAAATTTCGGAAAGTACTCAGTAGGGAGAATATCAATGACATAAAAAGCAATGCCAAGAAGAAGCACAAGCACTCATTATTTTGCAGCTATATCTACTTAAAATGAAGTATGCAAGATTGGTAAGGTTCAATAAGCTTAGTCATCACCTTCAAATTTTTGATTTTACAAAAAAAATTATGGGATCTATTATCATAGTTATCTTTTCGACATGAATTATTTCAACGAAGTATAAAGAAATAAAATTTCTTTATCATCATGGGTGCTCTTTCTCTTAACGAAATATCCCCTTTGTTCGCAGTAACTGAAAAATTTCCTCCTATCAGAATGAGAATTTTCATCCTCTATATTTCCAAAAATCATCACAGATCTCAATAAATCTATAAAAATAAATTTGTGTTACACCATAGACCCATCAGCAACGAGAGGAAGCCTTTGTTTTCATAAACTTTGTCAGCTCATCCGTTTATTTTTGTTTCTTTATTTTTTACAAAATGATGATCCCTCTGCTAATTGGATGGATTATTGCAGATGGGTTAGACAAAATTAATTATATCTCAATCTCAGTCTCCTTATTAAATCTCTCACAACCATGAATTTCTTCAATTGCTTTCGTAATATTCTTCATTTAGCAACCATTTTTCTTCCAACTTGTTTATTTTCCAAGGTCAAATTGCTTCTCTTCGAACTCATCAGCTGTTAGTTGAAAGGCAATCTGTCAAACTCTTTTGTTTCTAATACAGACGAATTTAACGAAAAATCATTTTAGGGGAGGGATTAACGGACCTTTTCCAAAGAAAAATAAAAAAAAAACTACGAACGAAACTGACGGAAGCATATTAAGTCTCACCATCATCTCAGAAAGAGTGGGCCTTTTAGAATTAAACTCTACATTATACAGCATGTATAAATTTCCCCTTGAAAAGAGTAAAAAACTAATAAACAAACTGGGTAGCCTGACGATACTTGGAATTACTATTATTAGCAAATGGCAAGCATGTTAATTTTTTGTTAACAACTCCACTAAATGAGACTTTATAAATTTACTCATATTCAACTTCGAAAAATTGGCCCATACTTGCTGATATCGTTTGAAACAATGAACCAGCGTCCTTCGAGTTAACATTTTAATTAATAAGCTCGAAATATTCGTCAGGCGTTCTCTCAATACCATAACTTCTAGAATCACATGTTACCCGATCTTTCAAATCAGGTTAGTGATTCTGATGCTCAGGCCAGTCTCAAAAGGCACCTTCTGTATAATGAAGCGCTCTCAGAAGGTAACCACATTCATAAATGATTCTCAATATCCTATTGATGTTTAATATTGTAGATAATAACGATGGATATCAGAGAGAAATATTCGCTGGGCTCCAGAAATACAAATATCTCTGTTCGAATTTCGACAAATGGTTTCGATTGCAGAGAGTTCTGACCCAAGATGCGCTCAGCAAACTTCTTATCATGTACTGTAAGCATACTCAAACAATTATCACCAAGAAAGTTAAGGTGCATCTGAAGACGAATCGCATATACTACGAGTTTGGTTGCTATTTTGCGAGCCAGAAGTTTGCTGAAAAGGGATGTTTTAAGGAACTTTGTCCATTAAGGGTCCAAGTCAGCACGAAACCAGGTTCATCTGTTTTCAAAATAGAAGCTACCAATCTCATTCACAATCATCTGAAGATCGATCAGGATTCATTTCATCAACTTTATACAAAAATGCTAAGAATTCTCTGCCAGTTCTCTACTAACAGGAGACAAGGGTTCACTTCTTCATCACTAGAAACTAATATACTAAATAAAGAGCAACAAAGTACTAAAATGGATAATTTTGATGATCGAGAGCACAATTTGATTGTGAAAAAAGCAGATAAGATGGACAAAGATGCCAATTTGATTCGGGTGGGAGTAATGAAGGAGATTCAGATAATCGAAGATGATAACAACATCATGAACGAAATCCAAAACTGTAAAATGAACTGTCGGAATGATGTCCAATATAACCATGATTTGATCAGACCAATGGATTGTAATCCCAAGAAGGCTGGTAATGGGACCGTCGATACAGACTCATCATCACTAGTCAGTCCTGTGAAGAATGATTGCATGAACTCGAGCGATCGACTAATTATCCAGGAGGTTGTATCCGCAATCATTTTACGATTAAATCAAAGAAAGTAGCATCAGCTCGAATTTTTGGACTGGCTGATCAACTCAGGACGAACAGAATTGGTCCGTTAAGCCTTGCCGCAAAAATGCCTTAAGGGCGAATTCAAAATTTTAATATGATTATATTTTGCGCATTTATCAGAGATATTGCCATGAAAATTTGTAATGAGCTAAGGAAGGCAATAATGGTAAATAGTTTCTCATCATTAAGAGCTTAAGCAGAAAACTGTGAGTAAAAATTCTCTCCAAAATCTTGTTTTCGGTGTAAAAACAAGGATTTGCTCTAATATTATAAAACAGATGGATGAGAAAAACAAAACAAAGCTATGGAAAGTGAAGAAGCCAAAAACCGAAATTTGAGGATAATTAATGATGCAGTAAAATCACATCAGCGCAACTGCTCAAATATCAGTTGCTGTCGTTGTGTCTGACTTCTGTAGTTGCATTTCGAATGCCACTATCTTTGGAGTTTGCAGCTTTTTGTCTGTGATATTATCTTGAAAATGTGTCTTCAAAGCTGCACCGAGGCCACAGATTCCCACAGAAAGGCTCAACACGAAGACAAAATTGTACCCATAATCATTAAAGGTATTATTGGCAATATATCCAGCGAAACCGGGGAAAATTATCATATGCAATGACATTATAACCGGAAAGTTCGCCATGGCCAGTCCCAACTGCTTTTGATCGATTATTCGCACCAGACTACTATAAAACGAAAGCAAGGCCAAGCCGAGCCCTACGCTTTGGCACATTATAGGTATTGTAGGCCAAAGGCAAGCAGAGCAACTGGGAATAGTTATGATTAATAGCGTTCCTAATTGTATTAAGATGTTCCCAATAATCATGACCTTAGTCAAATTTCCATACCGTTCTATTAAAATACCAGCTGCTGGGGTTGTGAGTGCGGTAACGGCTTGCGAAGCAGCAAGGAAAAAGCTTGCTTCGCTGATAGTATAAGAAAATGTCACCTGCAAGAATTTACTTTGGTAAATTTTCACCAACGAAAAGCTAACCAACGTCCAAATCATTGTAAACAGGAGCAGCCAAAATATCTTTGGAAAATTTCGTATATCTTTAATTGAGATCTGTTTATTTGCTTCCTCTTCTTTTGCTTCAGGATCCCCCAAATTTGTAAACCGATGGTGCAACATAATGAGACAAATCCCAAAAATCAGAGATACAAAACAGAGGAAGGCGCCCATGAGGAATGGGAAACCAAGATTATGAGAGTACTCATAAAGACCTGGGTAAACTAAATCGGAGATAATAATGGCAGCAGTGTCGATGAGCACTATCGAACTTACCGCCTTTCCAATTTCATGGTTTTCGAACCAGAGCTTAACAAGCTTAGTTTTGGCCAGAGCCGATGTTGACGCACCAATACCCAATACAATCTTACCAATGATGAAAATAATAAGATTGCGATCATATGCGGCAAATGTGCTGATACATTGGCCTAATACTATCACCAATGACGTTACAATGAAAGATATAGGCCCACCGAAATAGTCAGTAAAGTAACCTCCTATGATTGGGAATATTAAGTTTGGAACTGCGTCAGCAATGAGAAGTTGGCTGTATGTTATTTCGTCGATGCCAAGTTCTTTCTCAAAAGGGACTTGAAGGGTTGGTATGGCTTGGGAATTGTAAAGCATGCCAATTTGTGAAAAGCAAAGCAGAAACATGAAGATCCATTTGTATTTTTGGCGGAAAATTTCAGAGTCTGGCACAAATACCAGCTGTACTTCATCTTCAGTTGCAAATTTAGCTTGACTTTTCATTTGATTTGCAAAATAATAATGCATTATATTGAAAACAATAAATACCTATTAATTTTTATTCATGAAACTCAGCGGGTAATTATTGATCGCATGAATCTAAGTAATACGACATTAAAATTACGCAAAGATTCTTGGATTTTAAATTTCATATCGTCTCCAGATTAATGAGAGCGTATTGGTATTGGGATATCATGCTCTGCGTGTCTTCACAAAGATAATGTCCACGTCCATAACATTCCGTGCAAACGATTTCTTTCTACGCATTGTTCTGAAGAGTTTCTGTTCTGAAGAACTCTTTTCAAGATTCATTGAGATCAAAACACGACAAAAGGCATGAAAACATTTCATCGCTGTCGCTTTATGGCCCTCAAACACCAGTCTGTGTCAATATTGAGTAATTAAAGAAAGAAATACATTATTCAACTTTAATCATTCTTGGTGTTCGTTTTTTTTTTTTGGGGCACATATTTATCGTAACTGAGCAGTTTTCAAGAAAGTGTTAGCCTGCATGGTTCTAATTATTGGACGGATAATTACTAACCGTCTAGTCTTGAAAGTTAGTGGTACTTGGATTAGCTTTCTATTTTTTATTTTCATGTCCTTGAGGTTCATTTTATTCTATCTTACACAAAAAGAGCAGGTGCTCATTACAAAAAAATGCACAGACTCTCTACAATGGCTGAACCTCAAACTGTTTTATAATAATTTCCAATAAACAGTACTACAACAAATGTCTTTAAATTACAAAGCAATTATCATAAAAGAAAATATTCAATAGCACTCATTGTTTACACAGCTCTCCTGTATAATTATAGTGTGCTGGTGCCATTCATTACATTGAAACCAAGGCTACTTTTCAATAAAGAATTTAACCTTCTTTTCAAGTCTTGGACTTTTGAAAATCGAAGAACTTTCTGATCCATTTGATTGCTTTTTCTTTTTTTTGATTCTCTCGATTTTCTCTGTCCACAAGCCCCACTCAAAATTAAGCGCTGCAATATCGGTGAATTTCTTAGAAGCTGTAGTAAAGCTGACTTTCTTTGAACTGTTACTATGAGTGTCCGAATCGAAATTCGTATCATCTCGCGGAGATTGATCATCTCTGAAAGCCTCTGAGTTTGAAGGAGAGTGAAGAGATCCACCTGAACTGTAGCGACTCTTTCGACGAATTATTCGTTGGTGTAAGCTTGGTCTATCATTTGAGTCTTTCGAATTTGCTCTGCTATGAGCAACGCTGATATAATTGCTGTTCGCTTTTTTCCATAAGAATCTATCCAAAGAGCCTGATTTATGTCCACTTGCTGATGTCAAGCGACTCTTTGAACCAGATCTAGAACTGTTTGTCATTTCTACACTCATTCTCCTCCTGCTTTCACGCTTTTCGAAAGTTAAACTATCATGCAAGGCAGTTTGATTAAACCCCGCGAACAGTTGGTTGCTGGAACTGTGGTTTGAATGTCTGCGAGAGAAGAACCCATCATCGAATTTTTTCGATCTGTTTGAGAAAATACTGTTATTTGATGGTACTCTTGAATGTCCATACGACCTTGCTCGTGGTTTTTCTTCTATTTGGTCTTCATCAGCCATTTCTTCTTCAATCCTGAAGAGGTCAAGCAAAGAAGTAATCGAGCTCCTGCGACTGTAGATTTGATTCTCAAATCCTGGATTATATGCAGCGTTCAGAGGGCTTGGAGGACGAGAATTACTTTGGGAATATTCAATGCACTCCTCGAGAGCGAAAGTCACACGACGTGGCTCTGACGGCAGTTGAAGCTCTTGCACATCGTTAATCATTAGGTTCGGATGTTTTGAGCTTGCTGTAGTTTCTATCCCCATGGCTGAGTTCATTGAAGGTCCTGTACTCTGAGGAAGCTGGTCATTGAGGTCAAGAGGATTCACATCAAAAGGAAGAATTGCATTATTTTGCTTATTACTAATCAAATCATCTGCATGTTGTAGTTTTGACACTTTTCTCTTTTGCTTTCGTATACGAGGATTTCGACTTTCGATAAGCAGCAGCTCTTGCAAATGCTTAGCGAAGGATGACTCTTTCTGAGAGGGTTGATTATCAGCGTCATTTTTTGGGTTATGGTTATCTGATTGCGTATCAAATTTCAGAGAATCCTTTTTATTACTCTTCCTGGTTTTGTTTTCCCCTGGCTGTTTTGTCATCTTTTTTTCGCATTTCCCTTTTCGCTTTGCATCCGGCTCATGCTTCTCTTCAATTTCTTGAACTTTTTCCTCTTCCATAGAGATATCATTTTTTGGATCTGCTCCATTGATACTGATTTGATCTGAATTTGGCTCCGATTCCACTTCCTTTGCAAAGAAACCCGGATAATCTGCAATTGTAAACTCGTAGGAAAGATGAGCGCCTTCAAAGTACCTACTTGGTTCAAATATTCCATGGGTAGAATACCGTATGAGATCCCCATTTAGATCTTCAAACATGAGCAGCATCTTGACCCGACATAGTTTTGACAGTTCTGCGGCTTTCTTGATCAGACCTATCTTCCGCTTTAGAAAAGTACTATACCGAATCCGAGCGTTTGTGATTTCTGTGATTTCTATCTTTTTTCTTCCCATGTTCCGAATTTAAATTTGCTCAAATTGTTTGTTTTCTTTAATAAAAATAGCTCATACTATGTACATCTATTTAATTTCGCAAGGGTTCTTTTGCATCCGATCAGATTACTCTATATTTGGGAGCATTTTTTGATAAACGAGTTACTCAGCATCAAATCTGATCTTGAATTCAAAGTGTCTCGGAAATGATATTTGGGTGATATCCTCTTTTTCAACCCTAAACGAGTCGACTTCTTATCGAAACATGAATTTGTCGTTTCTCAATGTTATCTTTCTCACGATACCTGTCTTCGTGAAATTTGAGCAATTATATGGACCTTTTTTATCCTAATGGACTGAGATTTGTAAAGAAAGTATATACGTTCATGATGGTACTGAAAAATTAAACTCGAAGCAGTTATTTTGATGTGCTTAGCATACTATTTAAATAGTATCATTAGAACAATGCATCTATTATTCATTGGGTGACCTTTGGCTGTGAGATTTGATTACCCTCTTGCTATTCAGATGCGTGTTTGAAAAAATTAGGAAGCAGACTTTTGAAGGCATTAATATGACTGAAGCGGGTTCATGATTGGTGAGGATATTTCAATTCACAAAAAAAAAACATCCATCCATCCTAATCATTTATTGATTTGGTTCTTTTCATCACGATAAACATAAAATGTTTGACCCGATGAGATGTCGAGAATTTCCAAGTAATAGCTTTTCTTTCTGGGGATTCCAAGTATGAATAGTATGTATATTCGGTAATTACTTATCCTAGTTCAATTAATGAAGCAAATCATAAAATTAAAATTAAGCTCTGAGCCCAGCAACATCTAATATTTCATTCTAGCTTCTCTTCAGCAACTCATAGAAGAAAGAAAGGCCTTGGACAAACACCAGCTTCTCGAAATCTACCAAGCTCCTTAAAAATAATAGAAATTAGATCACATGACTATTGAAATTAAAATATTTGTTACTCTCTTAATTGTTCGTCGTCGGTGTTGTAGAGGAACTTTCTATAATTGCTAGCCATACTTTTTAAATCGAGCTCAGTAGTGTTCTGCAGTAGCCCTTTCAGCATATCTTTCAGAAAAATTGATATTGTTTTATTTTCATGTGATTTTTCCATTATTTCTCCCATGTATAGCAGCTGCAGGTGTGGATCACCGTTTCCTCCATACACCTTATCAATGTCGCCTTCAATGTGCAAACAATCTGCAATAGCATCAAAGATTCTGAAAAGATAAAACTTTTTGTCAGGTGACAAAGCTTTTATTAATATCGAAATTGTGAGTGAAAGAATTCTCTGCCTGTATATGTGATCATCTTGTAGTTTGTATTTGTTGATATAACCCCATATTTTCTCTGAATAAAAAATCCCCTAATGATTTGAATGAAAAAGGGTGTTAAATTACCCATTTAGATAACAAAAAAAGAAATTACCGATTTCCCGTCTTCGGTTGCTTCGCTTGCGTTGCAGCACAGCCAGCAGCATTCTAACAGTTTATCAACATGTTTCTCTTCTTCAATTCCATAGATCATAAGAGCTCTATTGATACAATCTAAAGCCGGAGCAACCCTGCCTAAAGATGCTTATATCTCCATGAATCAGAGTAATTATTTACCAATTTCCAGATGAATTTTGGCCATTTGAACATTCATTGCAGCACAGTCTGCAGAATCAGGTCCTTTTGAGGCTTCATAAACCAAGCAAGCTTTTTCAAAGTGACTTAAGGCTTCCTCTCTCTGCCCCATCTGCAGCATTAACTTGGCAAGATCCACATAAATATCTCCGGTGTTACTATGGTTTGGGCCCAGAGTTCTTATGGAGCAAACTAAAGAACTCTTATGAAGGAATAAGGTGTCCTGGTATAAGCTTTTCTCAGCGTAGAAGTGGCTTAGGACACTGTAAACTGTGCAATGTAGAGGATGGTAGGCCCCTAAATGAAAATCAAGGATTTTTAGAGCTTCATCAAAGTATTCAAGAGCTTTCTCCATATTGTTTTTTCGTGCTTGCCCTTGAATAAGCACACAATAAGGCTTCACTCTCTCTGCATGTAGTGGAGCGCAGAGCTTCAAACCAAGTGACGCTTTCTCTATCGCTTTCTCAATTTCTCCCATTTCTAGCAAGATTTCTCCAAGTTCTGCGAAAATAACAGGATCCCCAGGATTTTCTTTCTTATATGAGAGCATTTTCTCAATGGTCTGCTTTATATTGCATGCTTTTATGCTCAGATCGTAATTTTTATTGCTTCTGAACTCTCGATATCTTTCACTAAGCATCCGAATGTCGAGATTGCGAAGGTCAAATGTACTGCAGCTTAATTTTAGCCCCAGATACATATTTCTTTTGAAAGGCTTAGGAACTGTGCCCAACTCTTTGATCAGAGTGTCAATCTCAGTTTGTTTCTGTACGAGAAGCTCCTTTGTGAAAGAGTCCACGGCAAGTTTTAGATCAATTCCACAATGATATAGCACTGCGTGCAGCAATCCCCCTAATGGCACGGCTCTCATATTCAATCCATTTGCTTCAATATCGAAATCGTACTCTATTTGAGCCCCGACTACATGCTCCCAGAACCACGTTGAATCTTTTCCATTGCCAAACAAGAGATTCAGGAAATCGATAACGCAGTTAGCCAATTCGTCACTTGCTTTAACCATTAGTTCTCCCTTGGTGGTAGAACCTTTATCTCTTGAACTCGGGTCACTTCTCTTTGATCTTGTAGGAGATCCTTCTCTTCCCTTAGCTGCAATCGGAAACATAACTCAATGCGAATATCTAATTCATACTTGCTTCAAAGTGAGGAACGCCAAACAGACCAAGCCTTTTCTTTTTGGCCTGCTCGTCACTATTATGAAGTACGATTTCTGCAAGCTGTTTTCTGAAGATTTTCTTTGCTGATCTTGCTATCATTTCGATTTGACATACATCCTTTACGTGTGGCAGAGTGGTCTCAGACCAAACCAGTCCAAGGTATCTCATATTCACACCATGAGCATGGAAGGTCTTTTTTTTTTACAAAAAAATTTCAAATTTGGTAAGGTTTTGCTGCTAATCACAGATATCGATTACCTGCGTGAGTGAGAGACTGTCGATAGGAATGATTTCTAAAGAATCCAATGTCGTAATGAGGTTTTGAATGTTATTTTTCCTCATATATCTACAAGCTTCTGCCACTTCAAGATCTTCACCTTCTGATTCCAGAGGTTGCGATTCCATATTTTGTAGAAAGGCATCTGGACTGAGAGGTTTTTCGTAAGACGTCAAAAATTCTGGCCTTAGACGGTATGCGAAACTGATATTCTCTCTTTTCTCAAGGTTGATGTCGATTGGGAAAGTATCAGATGTCTTCATGAAATAATAAACCTCTGGGACTTTCTTGCCGCTAAATCCGACTTTATTTTGATTATAGTTGCCAGTTTTATCCTTGAGTCTGTCATTCATGATTTCCTCAAAGCCTGTGAATTGAACTTTATGGATCTCTGTAAAAATCGAAAGGTCCACCAGTGCCGAAGTGACTTTGTCATCCCAGTGGAATCGATGCTCCTAAAGTCAGTCAGTAAGTACAACGAAAAATTACATTGCGGGCTGAAATTACCTTCAGGTGTAAAGTTTTGGCAATAAATTTCAAGTCTTCCTGAATAGGTTTATGAATTTTGTACACACCTGTTGACAACGGTCCTTGGATGATAGTTTCTTCTTGGTTAACAGGAGCGCAACAAAATGCAAAACACCTAAAACCCTTAAACACAGGTCAAATTTTCTTGTGATAAATTGTAATCCCGAAAGATACCTTATGATCGATTAGGAACGATAGCGGGACGCGATACACGAGATCTCTTATTCTCCTATTGAGCAAAAACAAGGTGTCTTCTATGATATTTCTGGATCTAAACTCTGTGGGATGAGATTTTATAAATGATCATAAGGATCCGCAATACCATGTCCTAGCGTTTTGTAAAGTTTATGCTCAGGGACAATGGCACTTGTATTGTCTCCTGATGGATAGTATGTCAGTTGTATCATGAAATTGTTGACGAAATAGAGCTTCTGAGGGTCAGGTTTAGTCTGTTGGGCTCTTTCAAAAGAGGTATCTTCCTCTTCTCCCATTCCAATATCAATAGCTTTAAATTTTCTTTCGTTGGGAGGAAGGCAAAGGTCATCAATAATATCCTTGCAAATATCCGTTACTATCAAATATCATAAATCACAAAGATTCCAATAAAAACATACCTTTGGTCCTCACATTTCCAATCTGCTCAAATAACTTAATGCCAGTCCTCATATTCTCATCAAATGAATCTAGAGCCTGAATATGATCATCCCATAGCAAATTGAGATGAAATTCCCAATTAGTTTCTATCCTTTTCATCTACAAGTGTGAGGTTATTTTGCGTAAGCTTTTTTTCACAACGTACTCTCTCCATTCTCTTTTTCTCTTCCATTTCTCTACGAGAAAATAAAATTGTTTGTTAGCCATTTTGTCACCCAAAAAAAAAAAACCTTTTCTTTCGAAGTTCTTCTTCTATACGCAGCTCCTCTTGTCTACGCTTCTCCTTTTCTCGCTCCAACTCCTTTTCTGCAGCTACATCTTTTACATAATCCACTGAACTTGGTCGACTGTCATCAGTTTTGTCTGCTTTATCAATATTCCCTTGGTCCTCCTTCAAAGGCTCAGACTCTTCATCACTATCATTGACAACAGCAGACACATCATTTTTCTTTTCCTCCTCTATCCTGCTCCTGTGGGTTCTATTCGGTGATTTTGCAATATTCTCTTCTTGATCCTCCTCATCCTCTGCCCCTCGAATCATCTGACCAACCTTCTTTGTCTCCTGTTCCCTCAGCTGCTTCATTTGCAGTGAATTTTTCAATTGTTGTGCGGAAGGGTCACTGTTATTATTTTTTTCAGGCGCGTTATTCATAGCATTCATAGCATGTGCTGCAATTTTCCCTTGATCGATCGCATGGTTCTATCCATTACGCAGGTTAGTTAGACCGTAGACGCAATAAATTTACTATTTCATCTTTAATGGCCTCATCAGTAAACAAGAATATCCAACTTTTTGCTTTGTCTTTAACTGGCCTGGGATCAGCTTGGGACATCGTTCTCTGAAATGCAGCTTTTATTGGGAATGAAACCTTAAATAAAACGTTTTCAGTTCATGCAACTGCATAATGCATGTGGCTTATCTACCTTTATCCCACAGGTCCTCTTCTTTTTCTTTGCTTGCTCATCTGAATAAGGTTCAACCGTAACATTTATCAAAGAGACCCTTTCTTTAGGCACTACATCCAGTTTTATTGGATCGAAACGTCCGTCTTTTTGGTCAAATTAGGAACATTGTTAACTCCTCAAAACTAGGATTTGGAGCGGTACTTTTTGCCTCTTCTGTCACTTTGCTAAAGTACATGATATCGCCATCTTGGATTAATAGAATTCTTTTGTTCAAATTAAAGCCTCCTATTCAGTTATGAGCAAGATAGGTATATGAGACATTTGCTCAACGGCTCGAGTTTCATACTTTCACTGACTTTATCCACAACTCTCATTAGTGGTTCTGGCATCATTTTCTTTGAAAGTTCTCTGATGAGTGCAGTTTGAAATAAGAGTTTTTATTTTTATTTGTCTGAATGACGGTATTCTAAAATTTGCTCATCTGCATGTTTTTGTTTGTATTTTAAGTATGGCATTTTTGGTCAATAACTCTTATATAATCGTATGTTCCAATCCAATCCAACCCAGCCGAAAAGAAATGACAACTTTGGTTTCTGACCCTTTGATAAGTAGCATCAATCATTCATGAGGAGTTTGATGCATCATAAATGGCAAAATGATCTTTTTGGTTAAACAGTATACCAACAAAATACAATTAGGACGATCTTTGCTTAATGCTTTCTCTTTAGTTTCAAGGTGCTCTTTTTGATAATAGCTTCTAATTGTGCTGTGTTGGGAAAATCAATTCACAATTTAAGTTATCAAATTAACTCTATCAATGCAAAGTTCCCAAGTTTCCCAAGATCATTACTAACTTTTCATCTAACTGAGTAAAGGGGCGCATCATATGCTTTGAACTTGGATATACTGATATTTCTGCAAAGAAGATTTTTTTTATCTCGAGAATAACCAGTCATTAAATTTTTTTCAGATTCAAGAAGAAATTGGAATGGGATGTTCATTCTGCCAACCATCAAGCCAATTCCCAGATGAACAGGCGCGTAATAACCTCAACACTTTCAGCTCGAAGCTAAAGAATTCATAGAAAAGCACAACCAAATTCAATTCATGCCATTCGAACTATCCATTGAAAGAAAAGGAGAAATTTATGACTACTATGAAATACTCGGCCCTCCTATAGGAACAGGTGAAGCAATGCCCTTCTTTAACTAATGAAGTCATCTCTTCTTCATCAGGAGGCTCCAGTGAAGTAAGGAAAGTAAGGCACAAACTCACAAAAAACATTAGAGCAGTGAAAATTGTGAACAAAAATTCTCCTCAAGCGGGGCTACCCGAGAGAGTAACGAATGAAATAACATCACTCAAGAGGCTTGTAAGGCATCTCTCTTCACTGCGCAATTGGCTTTACTTTACTTTCCTTAGTTTCATCAAAATATTGTCAGATTATATGAATCATATGAAGATGACTTTGCTTGCTATCTTGTAACTGACTATTGCTCTGGTGGAGAACTGTTCGATAAATTCATTGAAAAGAAAAGCTTCAACGAAAAAGATGCAGCTGTTGTCATGAAGCAAATTTTGTCTGCTGTAAAACATTGTCATTCTAGAAATATTGTCCATGGGTATTCTACTGAGGAAAAGTCCCGGAACTAACGCTTGCTATAGAGATATTAAACCAGAAAATATACTATTCCTAAGTGATAATCCGAGCTCAATTATCAAGCTTATCGATTTTGGAGCTTCAAAGGCCTTCAAGCGAAACAGAAAATTCAATAATGGCCACGGTTCGGTATGCAATATTCCCTTCTTCTTTCTCTGAATATAAAATTCGTAATTGTAGCCTTATTACGTCGCTCCTGAGGTGATTCTAGGAGAATTTGACGAAAAGAGTGATATTTGGTCCTGTGGGGTTATTTTATTCCTACTCTTGAGTGGAACTGCTCCATTTAACGGATTAACAAACAAGAATATACACGAACGAATCGTAGAAGGACACTATGAGATGCCTCTTGAACGCTGGAGTCACATAAGCGAGGAGGCCAAAGCCCTGGTTAAAAAGATGCTTGAATACAACCCGGAAAAGAGGATTTCAGCCGCAGATGCACTTGAGCATCCCTGGATCGAGGAAACCGCAAGAGCCACCGAAAATGTTCACAAAGAAGCTTTTCAAGAGGTTTTAAGAAATCTTAAGGCTTACAAAGTAGTTTTTGATTATTAAAACCACTCAGCTGATACTCTTGACTCTTTCTGGACTCTAGGCCGGAGTGAAGCTGCAGCAAGTTGCTTGGTTATTTTTTATACAGTATTTTTCTGAAAGAGAAGAGCAAGAAACGCTAGAGACTGTTTTCGCGAGAATTGATCAAGATGGCGATGGAAAAATTACTATTGAGGAAATTAGAAAAGGTAATATAAATGCTGACAGAGCTCATGTAACACTCATTAGGCTTTCAAGAGGCTACAGGCACTGTGCTCACACCCGCAGAAATTGCAGAGCTCACACAAGAATTTGGCGGAGATCAAAATGAGCTCATCGATTATGCAAGTAAGTTTTTCTCGTGGTCAAATCCTCAAGTTTATATAAAAATATATATTTAGATTTTGTAGTTGCCTCAACTAATAAGAAGAGACTCATTACTCAACAAAAGCTTGAAAGTTGTTTCAATCTGCTGGATGAAGTCTCTTATCTTATTCTCTCAGATGGTTCTAATAATATAACCCAAATTAGGATGAGGATGGCGTTATCTCAATCGAAGATTTTAAGAAGAGATTCTATTTGCCAGATTTACAAGATGAGGGCTGGGCTCAAACAATTAAGAGTTATGACAAAAATGGGGACGGAAGAGTATATGATGATTGAGAAACGCAAAATTTTAAATTATAACTCATTTACGGCAAGCTCTCACTTGCAGACTTCAAAGATTTGATGAAAGAGCTGGTCAGTAATTCGCCATCGTTGTCAAATTCAGTCATACTGTCTCCAATTTCATCACGGGCATGTAGTCTAACAAAAGTATCTTCTACGAGCTTCAGCAGGCTTAATAATATCGGTTCTTAAAAACGTAGAGCAGGATTCCTCATTTAACTGAACCATCAATTAAATTTCTACGAGCAGGTAAATGAACCCCATTACTCCCTTTATTCTGAAATTACTCTATATAATTTCCATGAAATGAATAGTCTCTGAGCCAAGAAAGAGAAATTTTTTGTAATTTAAAATTTGTTCAGAATTTGTTCAAGCGCGTTTAATAGCGCGATGTAAGTCATTCAGCATAGTTGATTGAGCTCTTAGTAGTCGATCATATAAATTTGATGAAAAGCC